>Ga0214478_100128_pt1 | contig 40135 bp, 32 predicted proteins | sample M1_20Mar14CPVII9_2_FD_178001 | JGI IMG/M metagenome (GOLD analysis project Ga0214478, IMG submission 178001) | Marine eukaryotic communities from Monterey Bay, California, United States - M1_20Mar14CPVII9sort6BwellD7 | ecosystem: Environmental > Aquatic > Marine > Unclassified | place: USA... | reverse complement strand
AACCGTCGTCTCAACCGTCTAGCCAACCTTCGTCACAACCCTCATCGCAACCGTCTAGTCAGCCATCGAGTCAGCCGTCATCTCAACCTTCTAGTCAGCCGTCATCTCAACCGTCATCACAGCCCTCGTCTCAACCGTCCAGCCAACCTTCTAGTCAACCAAGTACGCAGCCTTCAAGTCAGCCTTCTAGTCAACCTTCCAGTCAGCCTTCATCGATACCCTCATCACAGCCCTCGTCTCAACCATCAACACAACCATCCTCACAGCCTTCATCACAGCCAAGTATACAGCCTTCGAGTCAGCCGTCATCTCAACCTTCGATTCTGCCGTCATCACAGCCTTCATCTCAACCCTCTTCACAGCCATCAGGGCAGCCTAGTACTCAGCCTTCATTTCTTCCATCACTTTCTAGTCAACCTTCATCTATACCTTCGACTAAACCATCAAGCCAACCTAGTGAAGAGCCTTCTTTGTCTTCACAGCCTTCGTCACAGCCTTCATCACAGCCGTCTTCTCAACCTTCTTTAGAACCATCACTTTCAAGTCAACCCTCATCTCAACCCTCAACTCAGCCATCCTCACAACCATCGAGTCAGCCCTCCATATCTAGTGAACCATCATTGACACCAACTTTGACAAGTCAACCATCATCACAGCCTTCAACTCAACCATCAAGCCAACCAAGTGAGGAACCATCTACCTCGACAATGCCCTCAGGAAAGTTCGCGTTTGTATAGTTTTGTCTGTTTATTTGATTTGACTTTATTCGATTACCTTTACAAACCACATGTACTAACTAAACAGAAACCATAATATCCTCTTCAACTTCATGAATTGTTATCCTGTACTTTCCAGATTCATCGCAGCCGTCATCTCAACCCTCGACTCAGCCTTCTAGCCAGCCAAGTGAAGAGCCGTCTGTGTCATCGATTCCTTCGTCGCAGCCTTCAACTCAACCTTCAAGCCAGCCTAGTGAGACGCCATCTGAATCAACGCAGCCTTCTTTGTCGTCTCAGCCGTCATCTCAACCATCGACTCAGCCTTCTAGCCAGCCAAGTGAAGAGCCGTCTGTGTCATCGATTCCTTCGTCGCAACCTTCAACTCAACCTTCAAGCCAGCCTAGTGAGACGCCAACTGAATCAACAATGCCTTCTTTGTCGTCGCAGCCGTCATCTCAACCCTCGACTCAGCCTTCTAGCCAGCCAAGTGAAGAGCCGTCTGTGTCATCGATTCCTTCGTCGCAGCCTTCAACTCAACCTTCAAGCCAGCCTAGTGAGACGCCATCTGAATCAACAATGCCTTCTTTGTCGTCGCAGCCGTCATCTCAACCGTCGACTCAGCCTTCTAGCCAGCCTAGTGAAGTGCCGTCTGTGTCATCGATTCCTTCGTCGCAGCCTTCAACTCAACCTTCAAGCCAGCCTAGTGAGACGCCATCTGAATCAACAATGCCTTCAGATTCATCACAGCCGTCATCTCAACCCTCGAGTCAGCCATCTAGTTCAACAGAGCCCTCAAGTTCATCGATCCCGTCATCTCAACCCTCGAGTCAGCCATCTGAATCAACAGAGCCCTCAAGTTCTTCGATGCCGTCATCTCAACCCTCGAGTCAGCCATCTGAATCAACAGAGCCCTCAAGTTCTTCGATGCCGTCATCTCAACCCTCGAGCCAGCCATCTAGTTCAACAGAGCCCTCAAGTTCTTCGATGCCGTCATCTCAACCCTCGAGTCAGCCATCTAGTTCAACAGAGCCCTCAAGTTCGTCGATCCCGTCATCTCAACCCTCGAGTCAGCCTTCTGAATCCACAGAGCCCTCAAGTTCGTCGATTCCGTCATCTCAACCCTCGAGTCAGCCATCTGAATCAACAGAGCCCTCAAGTTCGTCGATCCCGTCATCTCAACCCTCAACTCTGCCTTCTAACCAGCCCAGCGAAATGCCCTCTGAATCATTTGTACCATCATGTTCTAAATGTTTTCCTCCGGGTAAAGATGTCTGTGGAAATACACCGACGACACCATTTGACGCCGAAGTCGGTTGTGGAAGTTGCTCTGGAAAATCAGCATGCGCAGGTGCATCAGGAATCATCGGAAATTCAAGCTGCTTTGGTAATCGAGCTTGTTACCAGTTTGGGTATACCTTTGCTACTCAAGAAGGCACCATCATCGGAGAAGGTTCACAGCCATCATCCCCATCCACTAGATCTCTTCAAGAGGTGAAAGAGCCGATTATCCCAAAAGATGAAGACGGTGAAATTCAACCACTAAGAAAAGTCGAGGGATCCTCTATTGGAGATTCGTCATGTCAAGACGATTTTGCTTGTTCAGGTGCTTCAGGGACTATTGGGAGCTCCAGTTGCATTGGTTTTAATGCGTGTAGTTTTGTACCATTCAAAGTAGGCGACGGAGGAATAGGAGATGTAAGTGAGTTGTTTACTTCCGTTCCCAAGCCAATCCAAGGAGATTTCGCCAACCAAAAAGGAAGTATTCTCTTTTTGGATGAGCAAGTTTTAGAAGGCGAAAAGTACCCGCCACAATACGGTCTGCCCTTTACGAGATCACTACAAGAGATCCAACAGCCTTCTATCGGTGATGAATCTTGTTTGGGAAATTCTGCGTGTCGACAAAATAGAGGCAATATCGGTGACTATTCTTGTACAAAAGAGGATGCATGTTCATTCAATACAGTCAGGATTGGCAATGATAGTTGGTGAGTTCATTTCAAGTGTATTTTTGAACAATACAAATCATGATTTCACTTATTAATCCTGCTCCATCTTGCCAATTTAGCAATGCAAGCGGATCCTGTATGAACCTTAAATTCAACGTAGGCAATAACAGTTGTAATGCAAGTGGATCCTGTTCGAACCTTCAATTCAATGTAGGCAATAACAGTTGTAACCGTTCTGATGGGTGTAATGCATGTCAACAACAACAGGGTATGTTTGTATGTTTGTATCGCATCTTGGTTTGATTGTCAATTTGCACCTTGCATTTCTTTCTCATTCCCTTTAATTGTTTTTTCCAGTTGAAGATGTTCCCGATGGCCAGTGTAACGAAGGAACACCTTGTATCTGCGACCCTTCGACTCAGCCCTCTAGCCAGCCAAGCGAAGTGCCCTCTGTGTCATCGTTTCCTTCGTCGCAGCCTTCAACTCAACCTTCAAGCCAGCCTAGCGAGGAGCCATCCGAATCAACGCAGCCCTCAAGTTCGGATATACCGTCATCTCAACCTTCTGGTCAGCCTTCTAGCCAGCCTTCATCTGATCCGACGTTAAGCTCATTGCCATCATCTGACCCAACTTCAAGTTTGGTTCCATCACTTTCTTCTAGCAATAAACCATCAAACATACCAAGTCCGCAGCCATCTGAATCATTTGTGCCATCGTGTTCTAAATGTTTTCCGGGTATTGATGTTTGTGGAAATATATTTGAGTCAATATTTGAACGGTATCAGTTTGATGCCGAAGTTGGATGTGGAAGTTGTTCTAGGGATTTAGCATGTGCAGGTGCATCGGGAATTATTGGAGAAACAAGCTGTATCGGCGAGCAAGCTTGTTATCAGTTTGGTTATACCCTTGCACCCCTTGAGACCACTCCTATTCCAACAACATATATGCCAACTCAAGTCCCTGGATCTTCTATAGGAGATTCTTCATGCCTTGAGGATTTTGCTTGTTTACGTGCTTCAGGGACTATTGGAAGTAGCAGTTGCTCTGGGATATCAGTGTGTGAATTTGCTTCAGGATCTATTGGGAGTTTTAGTTGCATTGGTTTTCGTGCGTGTACTTTTGAAATACCACTCAAGGAAGACGGAGGAGAAGACTTTCCTTTTCTCACTAGATCTCTGCAAGAGTTGAAAGAACCTGGTAAACTATTCATTGGAGATTCGTCATGTCAAGACGATTTTGCTTGTTCAGGTGCTTCAGGGACTATTGGCAGTAACAGTTGCATTGGTTTTAATGCGTGTAGTTTTGTACCATTCATACTAGGCGATGGAGGAATAGGAGAAGTAAGTAAGTTGTTGTCTACCTCTTTCCCCAAGCCAATCCAAGGAGATTTCACCAAACGAGAAAGAGAAGGAAGTATTCTCTTTCTAGATGAGCAAGTGTTAGAAGATAAAAAGTACTCCGCAAATTCCTTTCGAGATACCACCAAAATTGAAGGAAGTACTCTCTTTCAGAATGAGCAAGTGTTAGAAGGCGATAAGTACCTGGCGAAAAACTTTATACCCTTTACAAGATCACTTCAAGAGATCCATCAGCCTTCTATCGGTGACAATTCTTGTTCAGGACCTTTTGCGTGTGAACAAAACAGTGGAAGTATTGGAAGTGGCTCATGCACAAGTGTCGATGGGAATGAACCTCCTTCTTGTCCTGACAATAGTGGCAGAATCGGAAATGGCTCTTGTACAGAGCATGCGTCATGCATTGGAAACAGAGGCAAGATTGGCAATGGCAGCTGGTAAGTTTATGTCAAGTGTACTTCTAAAAAATATCAGTCACTCTTTCTCATTTGTATATCTCTTTCTCATTTGTATATCTTGCCCATATTAGCAATGCAAAAGAATCCTGTGCAAACATTCAATTCAATGTGGGCAATAACAGCTGCAATCGTTCTGCCGGGTGTAATGCATGTCAACAGGGTATGTTCGTGTCACCATGGTTTGATTGTTGTCATGTTGCACCCCTTGCAATTTCTTTCTCACCTTCTCTATTGTTTTGCATTTGTAGATGTTCCTGATGATCAGTGTAATGAAGGAACACCTTGTATATGTGATCCAACTGTTCAGCCATCCGAATCAATCACGCCAACGCGTCAACCTAGCCCTTATCCTTCTGTATCTGATATTCCATCGAGCAGTGGGCAGCCTTCTAGCATTCCTTCATCGCATCCAACTGAATCAGTCATACCATCTCAACAGCCCAGCTCTCAATCGTCATCTACGCCTAGTATTCAGCCATCTGAAACAGTCATACCATCAGTAGATCCAAGCCCAAATCCTTCAGTATCCAACCTGCCATCAAGCAGTGGACAGCCTTCATCCATACCTAGTATTCAGCCGTCAGAATCAAATATACCGTCGACTAGCGGACAGCCCTCATCTCAGCCTTCATCTCATCCATCTTTGAGTGCAGTACCATCTCCTAAACAAACGAGTAATCCGACCCAAGCTCCCTCGGCAAGTCTATCATCAAGTATTCCCACTCAATCCCCTTTAACAAGCCCAACATCCAATCCTTTGAGTAAGCCACCAACAGATGAGGTAAGAAAACAATCTGATGTGTCTCTTTTGAATAGATGGAACGTTTGCTTACCTAATTATTTTCAGCCAACAATTCAATCATCCTCAAAGCCTTCATCTCAGCCTTCAAGTCAACCTTCTACTCAACCTCCAACACAGCCTTCAGAGCAACCGTCTAGTCAATCAAGTACTCAACCTTCAGCCCAACCATCTACACAGCCTTCTTCTCAACCATCAGAACCACCATCGGGTCAGCCGTCATCTCAGCCTTCATCACAGCTCTCATCACAACCGTCGTCTCAACCTTCTGATCAGCCTTCTGGTCAGCCTTCGAGTCATCCTTCGAGTCAGCCGTCATCAGAACCCTCAGGCCAGCCGTCTGGTCAGCCTTCATCACAACCAAGTACACAGCCTTCATCTCAGCCGTCGACAGAACCATCTGGTCAATCGTCAACAGGACCTTCCTCTCATCCTTCTAGCCAACCTTCATCTGAGCCATCAAGTTCATCTTCAAGTGAATCATCTTCTCAGCCTTCTGGTCAGCCTTCGATTCAACCGTCTAGTCAACCCTCAAGTCAGCCGTCATCAGAACCCTCAGGTCAGCCGTCTGGTCAGCCTTCATCTGGACCCTCCAGCCAACCTTCTGTTCAGCCGTCATCATCACATCCATCTAGTGAACCATCGGCTCAACCTTCCAGCCAGCCTTCATCACAACCATCCTCACACCCGTCAACAGAACCATCTAGTGAACCGTCAAGTCAGCCGTCAGCACAACCCTCTTCAGGGCCTTCCTCCCAGCCTTCTACTCAACCATCAAGTGAGCCTTCATCACAACCATCTACACAGCCTTCAACTGGCTCGTCTAGTCAGCCGTCATCACAACCTAGTACACAGCCGTCATCACAACCCTCATCGCAGCCTTCATCTGGACCCTCCAGCCAACCTTCTGTTCAGCCGTCATCATCACATCCATCTAGTGAACCTTCGGCTCAACCTTCGAGACAACCGTCTAGTCAACCATCCTCACAGCCGTCAACAGAACCATCTAGTGAACCGTCAAGTCAGCCGTCAGCGCAACCCTCTTCAGGGCCTTCCTCTCAGCCTTCTACTCAACCATCTAGTGAGCCGTCATCACAACCTTCCACTCAACCTTCCTCTGGACCCTCTAATCAACCTTCTAGTCAACCTTCGATCCCTTCAACAGATCCACTAGAGATAACTCTATCGCCTATCACGCCACAACCATCCTCCCCACCGACTGGATCACCAACTTCTACACCCACTGGTTCAGCTTGTACTATTAATGAGGGGGCTACAACTGCCCCATTCTTTATTGATACAAGTGGTAATTGCAGTGTAGACTTTTGCTGTGAAGATGGATCATCTTGTAAAAATGGAAATTGTTCTGGTAATGGAATCGCCTCTAATAATGCGTGTCAATCATCAAATGGAAGTTATTGTCCTGAATCAACTCCACAATGCTGCAAAACTGGTAGTGAAAATAACTATGTATGTCAAGCCACTGGTACTTCATGCCCATGAAGTAGATAAAGGTAATATTATGTATAGTGAAGTCTAAATATGAACAGATTCTGTATTTGATTTCTTCTTTACTAGATCTCCTCTATTAGCAATAGTATCATAGTCCATTCAATATAACAAACAACTTTCTAACAGCCTGTTTGAGCTGAGCACGGTGGCAAATCCAAATCCGGTTCAACGCCCCAATAAATTACACAATTACATTACACACAAAGACAAAGCGAGTGCAGCAGCAATCTCGGCCTAGCCCCATCATCCAACACAACCAAACCATGCAGCTCATCCTTCTCCTTACGACAACCTACTGCTGCTGCTGCTGTATGGCAACATTAGCATTTGCATTCACACCGCCGACATTGGTATCCTACTCATCTCAAGGATCATTATTTATTGATGAATGCACATCAAAATATTATGTGTTGCCATCATCAACATTTACGCCCCAATACAATTGTATATCGTATAGAATATCACCGTTATTATCAAAATCTATACAATCTGATAATGAAAGTATCGTCGGCATCAAAAGTACATCATCTTCTTCAACAAATGATATGCAAACACTGGGAAACAAAATAATCCTACAAGCTGCATTGCAATGTGGTGCTATCGAACCAATGTTGGATATAGTATGGAAGGCAGATCGTATAGTTGTTACTGTTGATGTTACCGCAGATGAAACCTATGTTGATATTGATGATAGTGATGAATTAGATGACGACGATGCCTTTCTTGATTCATTAGAGCTAAACGGTGAATTAGATGATATGATAGAATATGAAGATGATAATATAATGTATGAAGAAGGTATTGGATATGATGTACAAGATATAGATGAAGATGAAGAAGAATTCCTACAGACAATTGAATCAACATCAACATCCTCAGATAGTCCAATAGATTTGACATTACAGATAGCAAGAACAATTAATGAACTGTTAGCAGAAGATGGGGAAGACTCACCTGCATTTAAGATTGCAAAGTTACATGAAATTGAAGTATCAACACCACCATTTGATAATGTCTTACGTGGAAGACTAATGTTTGAGAATTATAAAGGGTTTGATGTCATGGTTGAACATTGGGAGGAGACAAAGAAGAAGAAAAAGAAGAAGAGTAAGTCTCAAAAGGATAGTACTCCAACCAATGATGCAAGTGATAGTGTAGAAAAAGAAGAAGAAGTTACGAAGCCAAAGCTAACAATAACAGAAGGAAAATTAGTTGAAAGGGATTACGAAAAGGAGGTAACATTGATCAATGTGAAAGGACGAATTAAGAAGATTAAGAATGATAAGATTGAAAGCGTTAGTTTACCAAAGGCTAAACGAGAGAAGGGTGCTAAGTAGACCGGTGTAGAGGGCTAATATATGTGATACAAATAGCTCTTAACATGCTACCATATATGACCAAACTGCTACCATGTGATATCTAATAAAACATTTCAATCTATCATAACTTATACCATGGGAATAGATGGGGGTGACTAGTGGCAAAGGATACCGGTCGAGCCCTCTCCTGAAGTTTTGAAGTTTTCCGATAGTTTTCCGTAAGTTTTATGTATTTTTGTTGAGTCTTGCTAACAAATTTGTAGCAACAGGACAAACAATTCACGGAAAACTTCAAAACTTCAGGAGAGGGCTCGACCGGTATCCTCACTAACATTTTTCTTAGTGTGGGACCCCCATCTATTCCCATGCTTATACTCTACACTAAACAATTCATTTCTCTTTATCTTTCATACATTCATGATATATCAACCACGTTCCTTAACACAACAACCACTCAAAGGTTTGACTGTGCCTACAATGCTGTTGCAATTTGTACATATATGATCTGGAAGATGCGCGTTCAACAATATTTGATAAATAAATAGAGATGATTGTAAATATGTTATATACTTTACTTTGCAAAGACAATAAAAAACAAGCAAGATAAATTCAAATGAAGTATCCAAATCACGGAGACTTCAGATTGAACACAAGTAATCACACAATAAAGCAATAATCTAACGCGGACTTTCCTGTTCGTTTTGCACTATCCATTACTAGCGGTATCCAACAAACTGGCCAAAATATAAGCAATAATAATCCACTCATTAAAAATGTTTCGACACTTGGATATGTTGTTGTTCTAGTTGTTATATTCGTTTGATGACAATGTTGACATGTTGGTATTGACGTTGGATGACGATTCAATGGTGGTAGTTGAGCATTAGAAGATGATGCGTTGGACGAAGTATTATTATTATTATTGGATGCATTATTTAATTTGGTATTGGATATAACCTGAGCTGCTGTTGGTAATGATGTTGTTGCATAGTCCACGGGTATTGGTGTTGCTGTTACTAATGGTGGCTGTGCCTCTATATCAAAATCTGCATAGGGTTGTGAATGATGATGATATTCATGTTATAAATCAATCAAAAGGGGATTGCAAGAGGGGAGACATCTTTCTTAGTAAGTATATCGGAATGAATATATGCTGCTAATCTCCTCATCAGCAACTCACCTTTATCTCGTGTACTCTTTGAGAAGAAGCCCATGTCTAGATTATCTTTACCATTTAGATACAATAATATTGCTTGGACGATTATAATGCAATCAAATATTCAAGATACTATCTATCTAGAGACAGAGAGGCGAGCGAGGAATAAAAATAAAAGGATACCATAGATCTGTGGGCAACTATCAAGTATCTGATCATAAATTAGATTGTTGTCGAACGACGTAATAAGTCTTAGAGAGTACCGCAGCAGTTGAATAATAATATCTCCTACTACTATTGATGCTCAAGATGGAATATATATTATCTCTACCGAGTGAGAATCAAGTTACAATATTTGCATACCTTCCTCTAAAGGATGTACTATCATTCACTTGCACATGTCATGCCAGCAGAGAACTATTAGACGATAAAGATATATCAAAATATACAAATGATGATGTCACTATTGTTACACAATCAATATGGAAGACACTATTTAAGCGTGATTATTCATGGTCAGAGGATAGTTCAACAATTCAATACCCATCAGCTTCATCTACTATTTCAATGAAGCAATATTACTTTACATATGTCGAAGACAGGGTTGCTAAATTGGTATCATCATTGAGTACGGAACAACAAAAGTGGTCCGATAAAGCATATAACAAGGTTCTGTACAAAACTGTCGAAAGCTCACGAAGTGAGAGAAGAATTGACAAATATCGTGAGAAATTTATGGGTACTGTGGGATACTGTGAAGAGAATGGCTTGAGTCTGGAAGATATTGCACTTATTATTCGAAAAAGAGAATTTACCAATATCAAGATTACACCATGTGACAATCGTTTAATGGAATTATTCAATAAAGTGAAGAAATGGAGTGTTAAGAAAAGGCAACAAGATTTGCTAACCACTCAAATAATAGCATCGGCTTTAAGCATCTGTGGACGTGATGTGGCCGATGCAGAAGCGATAGAGAATAACCTTAGAAGAGTATATGGACCAGAGATGGAAGACGGCGTCGATCTGCTGCTGATGATACTGATACCGATGAAGAAGACGAGGGCAGTGATAGCAATAGCAGTGACCTTGAAGACGAGTATAGTGATGAAAGTGATTACTAATGTAATGCAAAGAAGTCTTTATTTATGTACAAACAACTCTTACTTTTATTCTTCTCTACTACTTTTTGATGAGATTCTAATCACAGGAAACATGCACCGCAAACATATATATATATACACTTCGTCTCTCCAACCACCAACTCACACTTGTGGTTTACGGAACAAATCATGATATCTCCTTGGTGTAACGGTCACCACTTCAGTAGTAATAGTCGTCATTTCGGTAGTCATCAAAGTAATTACTCTTACCAGACTTCTGTGACTTACAACTTTTGCCAGACCTTGAGGAAGATGGACAATTATAACCACCACTCTTGCCACCTTTTGATCCACAGGATTGGCAATATCCCTTCTCACCCTTACCAGATTTCCCAGAGGAACTACCCGAGCTTGAAGATGAGCCACTGAAGAAGTTACAAAATTGCCAATCGTAGCAATCACAATCACTGTAGCAATAATAACTACCTGAACCTGACTTTCCAGACTTGGCACTACCATATCCGTTGAATGCTACTAAACCCGATGCCTCTTCAACAATGTTATCAGCTACAGCCTCTATGACTGAATTGCATTCGTCAAGCCAATAACAAGCGTCTCTGCCAAATGCTTCCAAACAACAATCCTCCATAAAAGGGAACATAATACCACGAGCACCCTTACCACGGATACAGCTTCCATTATTGCCAACATCAGGATAATAATACCAACTTGTATCCTCACAGACGTCAGTTACTGAAACGGGAGGCTAGTGTTTTGAAAAGAGAGAGTTGATGATGTTAATGTATGATATGGAAAGTAAAGTAGATATGACATAGAATATGCAAAAGCAAGAGTCAGTACAGTTGTAACTTACCGAAGTTGGCTGTGTTGTAATATCGATAGAGAGTAATGCATGTGTGATTTCGTGTAGGAGTGTAGGGAAGAAATAAAACGGCAATATTAACAATTGATATGAGATAGATGTGAAGAAAATATGATACACTTCGAATAAGTATCAACTTACAGCTACAACGATTGCACTCTCCTCGATATATAGTACCAGTGCGTAGACCAGCAGCAGCTTGATATTGGACGGTGTCTGTTGTATCTTCTTCAGTCCAATGAACATCAACATTATCGATTGCAACGGCGGGTGTAACAACGCTGCCGTATACCACGATGAGGGAGGCAGCCAACTTGAACGTTCGATGTAAATGTAGAATCATATTATCAGCAGTTTGTGTGAATATAATAGGTATATATCGTCTATTATCAAAACGTTGGATGGTTGATGGTGATGTTTATTATTGTTGTGTCGGTTTGTTTTTTTATGGTGCTGCATGTTTGCCAACGATCTACTTTCCCAACAACTCTAAGAAATCATACATAACGGCATTTCCTTTCTATTGGTACTACCAACTAACTCGAACAGCAGCACGAAACCTTCTGATAAGAAAAACGGAGTCATTTCATTATCTCATCGTGACAAACTTGCATGTGCTTGGTGGGGGATGCATTATATGCATGAGTATCAATATTATTTAATTTAGTATCGGCATCAGCAAGGTTGTTGCATTAGTCTACCACGGGTATATGGTGGCTGTGTTACTTTGCTAAATTATGGTAGTTGTGCTTCTACATCGAAATCTGAATATACATTTAGTGTTGACGTCGAAACACTAACATGCAAAATATGTCAAAAGGTATCATGTACTCTTTGGGAAGAAGCCGCCCATACATAGCCAGATTGTTTATATGAATTGTTTTGGATCGATTATATCACATCGCTTAGAGAAGTACTACTTCTTTCCTGAGCTTTATGTAGACTTATGTCAAGGATACCGTATTTTCGAAGTTTCTTTTTAACTTTCAATAAGTTTCAGATTTGATTTTTTGTGATAGCCTGGGTACCTCTCTAGAGAGAGAGAGGTACGCCGCTGCAAATTAGATACTCATATACAACTGTCAATAAAGATCCTATTGATAATATAATATACAATTTATAAGTGTACCATTAAAATATCTGGCGCCTGTAGATCCTAAAACTACACGACGTAAAAAACAGATGCACAATCTTCGAGTACCATCATTTTTTTCATTGTTAGTATTAAGCTGGTACAAATTAATAGCAGCAGTACTTATTATTACAGTGTATATCAGTAGTGTCAGTGGTAGTAATTATAATATGGCATTTCGAATAAGATCATCTGCTGCTATCTCCGCGTCTACGTCCAGCGGTAGATTATCAAAGAGTAGGCATCTTAAGCCATCACATACTTCACTAACATCATTGCATAATAACATATCAAGAGGTAGGAGTACTTCGACTACCGCAGCATTTGTGTCATCTTCATCACAAATATTGCAATCTAAATCAATAAATCATAATACAGTCATCAGAACATCACTACCCACACAATCTTCACATCAGCACAAATCATACTTCTCATCAATGGCAATACCAAGTAATTACATGTCACCATTATTTGCAACAATACCAACAACTGATGAAAGTTATGATGATACTTCATTGGATTTTACTGATTTGGATATCTTCAAGGATAGTCCTACTAAGCATGAAGAAGAGGTTGATATAGGTGACAACCCTCCGATAGATGAGGCTGAGTTTGAAGAGAAGGATGTACAGTCTGTTGTTAATGGCAAGAAGGATGACAAGAATAACAACATAAACAACAAACCAAAGAATAACAAAGAAAACAAGGAAAAGAAAGAAGAAGAAGAAGAATACATTATCAAATCAAAACCAAAGAAAAATGGTAATTGGAACCCCTCAAATCCATTAGGTTGGTGTCAATCCTTCGGATCACGGTCTAAAACACTCTATTCACATTTAGAACAAACAACAAAACTAACACCCGATTCACCCGATTATAATGATATGATACAATCATCTACATTAACAGTACCAGATGTAACAATCGTACGTACAAAACAACAAGCGTCAATAGTATTACAAAAATTACAACAAGATGTTATTAATAATCCATGGCGGATACATGCGTGTGATACTGAAGTTATGGATATTGATTTAAAGAATGTAGGACCAGTGGGACATGGATATGTGACCTGTTTGAGTGTATATTCTGGACCTGATTTTGATTATGGTATTGATGATGAGGGTAATGAAAGTAGTAGTAATGGTAGTAGTAGTGCCAAAGGTACAATGTTATGGATTGACAATTTAGACGACGCTCAAGGATTACTACAAGAATTTAAAGATTGGTTAGAGGATAGTCGTGTCTTAAAAGTATGGCATAATTATGGATTCGATCGGCATGTATTATACAATGAGGGTATTAACGTTAAAGGATTTGGAGGTGATACTATGCACATGGCACGATTATCAGACACATCACGTATGAAATATAGTCTAGAATCATTAACCGAAGACTTATTAGGACAGCGGAAGGTACCCATGAAGGAAATATTCGGTGAACCTCGATTACGCAAGGATGGTACACCCGGTGCCATTATCGATCTACCCCCGATGGAAAAGTTACAACGTCATCCTAAATATCGTCAAAATTGGATCAAATATTCAGCATTCGATGCCAAATCGACCTATAATTTATATCGACATTTGGAAAACAAGTTGGAAAAGACACCATGGTTTAATAAACAATCATTAATGGATTATTATCGTGAACACATGAGACCGTTTGGTGAATTGTTAACTGATTTAGAACGACGGGGGATATTAGTAGCTACTGATTACTTGGCTGATGTTGAAGTACAGGCACGGAAAGATCGAGTTGAACATGTTAATACATTTCGGAAGTGGGCAGCACAACAGATTGGTCCTGATGGACTTGCCATGAATTTGGCAAGTTCAGTACAGCTATCAACATTTCTATTTGGTGGTGCCGAGAATAGCAAGACGAAGGAACGGTCTGAGATGGTACGTGTATTCAAGACACCTCGTGCGGACATTCCCGATGAGGCCATGGAGGCATATCGACAACGAGATGCTTTACTGAAGGAGGAGAAGGAGAATAATGCATCATTCAGTACTACTGATGGGGATGAAGTTGAAGAGGATGAGTTTGATCAAATGAAGGCTGCTGAGTTAAAGGTATTATGTAAAGAGTATGGCTTGAAGATGTCGGGGAAGAAGGCTGAGTTACAACAACGATTACGGGGACATTTCCAAATGATGAATAATCCTGAAACCTCCGACTCTATGCTTGCCAATGTCGATGATTATGACTCCATGACTGTTAAGGATTTACGAGATGCATGTGCCACCCGAGGTATACCATCGAGTGGGAAGAAGAAGGCTGCACTAATCAAGGAACTTCGTGCAGATGATAGTATGATCCGAGAAGTGACAGCCGAACATATGAAAGCACCCAATACTGGTGCCGATTCCTCAATTGCATACCGTAAAATCAGTGAACTGTTGGAGGAAGCAGTGGCATCCGGTGAGAACGATGCCTTAAAAACTATATTGGCTGATATTAAAGCCAAGAATGAAGAGGAACCAAAGTATGTTGATGTGAAGATTACTAGTCTTGGTATGGTACCGGACAAGTTTACTAGCGGTGGAGCTCCTTCAGCCACTGCAGATGTCTTACGAAAGTTGGCAGGTGATCCGTTTGCTGATCCACCCAATTATGGAAAGGTGAGCGTTTTGTATGCTATCTTTATATATTATGCCTTCTATATTATCTTCTAACAAATGCTGATATGTACATGTTTGCTTGACATTCTATAGGCATACGAGTTCTTCGGCGGAGACCAAGCGGGTCATGATGCATGTGTTGCCTTCTTCTCCCTTACTGCCATTGGATCGATTGATACAATGATTGCCAACTTCTTAACCTCTCTTCAAACCCTTGCCGATGACGAAAAGCGTGTCCACTGCTCATTGAATATCAATACCGAAACCGGACGTCTCTCGTCTCGTAAACCCAATCTACAGAATCAGCCTGCATTAGAGAAGGACAAGTACAAGATTCGTCAAGCCTTCATTGCCTCTCCCGGGAACAAGCTAATCGTAGCAGATTATGGTCAACTGGAGTTGAGACTATTGGCTAGTATGACTGATTGCACGTCAATGATTGAAGCATTTGAGGCCGGAGGTGACTTTCATTCTCGGACAGCATTGGGTATGTTCAAATACATCCAGGATGCTGTTGAAAATGAGGATGTGTTACTAGAATGGGACTATGCCAAGGGCGAGCCACCAAAGCCTATGCTCAAAGACAAGTATGCATCAGAGAGGCGTAAGGCTAAGACATTGAACTTTTCAATCGCATACGGTAAGACTGCTCACGGGCTCAGTGCAGACTGGGGAGTATCAACAAAGGAGGCAGAGGAAATGCTTCAGGCGTGGTATGACTCTCGACCAGAAGTAGAGCAGTGGCAAAAAGATACCAAGGAAATAGCCAAGGAACACGGCCTCACACGAACATTAATGGGAAGATATCGTCACTTGCCACATGCCAAAGGGGGTAGTATGAAAGCCTTAGGGCATGCCTTAAGGGCTAGTATCAACACGCCTATTCAAGGAGGCGCGGCCGATGTAGCTATGATGGTAAGTTTTGTTTATGAGGGTTTTGATGTGTTGAGGGGATGTATCTTATACCTTCATCCTTCTTCTTACATCCCTAAAGGCCATGATCAAAATTAACGACAGCCCGATACTTCAAAAGTTAGGTTGGATATTGTTGATGCAAGTGCACGATGAAGTTATATTAGAAGGTCCAGAGGAGACTGCCGAAGAGGCATTCGAAGAGGTATTAAAGTGCATGCAAGAACCCTGGGTGAATGGTTTGGAGAAGACAAAGGTACCATTACTCGTTGATGGATCATGTGAATACGATAATTGGTACGATGCAAAGTAAACCCTCACCCAGATGTATATAGTAGGTATCATTCTTAAACTTAATACGTTCTACTAAGAAGAAAGCCCTGTAGAGGTATCTGTAAACACCATACAATATGTACAATTAGCTACCGAAGAACCTCACGACTTCTCCTTCTGTTTTTTATATCTTAGTCTTCGATTCAGTTGGTTCTTCCTCTGCAACCAAAAGTATACCAAAGAAAGGAGGTGGTGTTAGATACATGGCAAGGATGCCATATCAACAAATGATAGCTCACCTGATATAGAGTCACACCATCAGAATCCTTGGCTTCACTAGCTTTCACATTGGGCTTACCCAATTCTTCGAAGATAAAGCCACCAGCCAAAAGGGCATTAGTCAAGGACAGATCAGGATTCTGTACTCTGGCTTGTACTGCCTTATGCATTCTCTGATCTCCACCCCGCCCAGGCACTTTGAATTTCGTCGTTTTGGCTTTCTTCTTTCCTTCTACTTTCTTATTAGCACTTTGTGTTGTGTTACCACATCCCAATTGGGATGAGTTGGCATTTGCTGCATCTGAGCTGAGGTGGTTGCTTTGTATATCGACACCACCGCCCTCTTCAATAGCAAGTCTTGTTTTTATAAAAGCTTCAACTGACCATTCAAGTGCACCACCTAACTCCTTTGGTATACAACGTCTAGGCATTGAACAAGTAGCGAGGCTGTCAAGTATCACCTCTTCACTTCCGCCATGTAAAAAGACAGTTTGCCTTTGATTCATAGATAATAACGCTTTGACCGCTGATGCTACCACAGGAAATATATCACACCTGGAAGATGCGCGTTATAGCAGTTTATGATGACGAAAGAGAGGAGATTAAAACATATGTTACTACATATGATGACATGCAAGGGCAATCAATAAAGGCAAACTAAGGTCAATAAAACAGCCAAGCTGTCGAGACTTGATACTGAACACACGAATTCATATCAGAAAACAGACTAACGCGGACTTTCCTGACAAGGTGCCATGATTGCATTTTGACTGGGAAAGTACGATCAGCAGATCGACTAGTCGCTTGGGTAATAACAATATTAATTAACATGAGCTATAATCTGAGTACATATAATATGTATGTCACACAAACAATGCATAAAGAACAACATACCTAGAGCCAACTTTGGCTGAAAGTTTCGTAACCCAAATTCTGTGTCATTTGACAGCATGATGAATCCATTCTGATTTGTTACATGTGAGTTAGATCACAATATATCGTTGTGTATACTTTTTTGTAATCAATATAAGGTAAACTAGATGTTACTCACCTTTCGGATGGATGGATTTTCCAGCCCAATATGTATCAGATACCACCACCATTGTATTACCTTGTCTACTTCATCCCCTCCTGGTATCATTGACGATTTTCCATAGATAATTCCTTGACCAGATTCACTCAGCTCGGGAAGTAAAGTTAGGAGGGGATTCCTTTTGAGGAATTCTATATTATCCTTCATAGCTCCTTTTATATATCAAGGCATTGTAAGTAAAGTTTTAGAAGAACAAACCATAAACATATGACATATGGGATACACAAATACAAAATCAACATTACTACATACCATTCAAAGTCATGGGAAGAATGTATTTATCACCAAAAACTAAATGACGATGATGCCAATATCTTAAGAGTCTTGTCAATGCTCGCTGTATATATTATAAGAGGGTCATGTATATCAGAAACAAAATCATAACAAGACAAACTATACCTTTGCAGAGGACACAAACATATACCATTGCAATGGGTACCACATTCACAACACTTACATCAATATTAAAGTTTTCAACATGTATAAAACCAAGCAAATGATCATCCGTTACTAAATTCTTATCAACTTGTTGTGCATAAACTAAAGATATTTTCTCATCATGAGGAACATTGGCCAACTTTTCTTTTAGTTGTGATAAAGCCATCTGTTCATTATTAATGAGAGGGGACTTATCTACAGTATTATCTTCATGTTTATAATCTGCTTTTGCAAATGGTTTCACCGAGGTAGGTCTGCTACTGTTGTTTGTTGCTATCATAATTGTGAAGATGGTATGATGTGATTTGTGAGATATGTGTGCTGATTTCTGAACACTTTCTGACACTTCTCTGCTATGTATATTATACCAATAGGGCTTACTCTACATATGGCTGTATTATTATATCAATTCTATGCAGTATTTGATAAGCAGCGGCTCAATATTTTGAACTTTTATCAGGCTTTAGAAACTTCATATTAAGAAGATTCCAAAATAAGTTGCTAGCGATACTCAAGATAAGTTGATGAGCTGAGTAGGTTGATGCAGTCAACTTGTATTATCCTTCTATGTAAAGGCATCGTCTTTACATGTTATTATCGTATAGGTACACATATCAAATGAGCATACGAAGCATTAAGTAACTCATACTCGAAGAAATTACCACAACATATCGTATCTTTTTATTACACAACACTACACATCAAAATAATATAATGCCATCAAGACAAACAACAACGCCATTACCACAATTAATTTATCCACGTATTATTAATCTACGTCGTCGTATTAAGAATCTAATATATAAACCACTACTCACTTCTTCTACTACTAATGATAATAACAACAATGCAAGTATCAAGATATATGTAGGACCAACTCATAATACATTCATATCATGGGAAGAAGCTATTAAAGAAACATATAATGAGATTAATGTAGGCGATTCATTCAGTCCAGCTAGTGTTACTACCATTACTGAAGAGGGCGCAGAAGTGAAGGAATTTCCATGGACACAACGTTGGTTTCGAGTTGATATACAGCAACCGAAATCTGGTTTGCAAACTATTAATAAAGAGGAAGAGCTGTATCTCTACTTTGTTGCACATGGAGAGTTTACAGTATATACCTCGACAGGGGATGTATGGTGTGGCATAGATCCTATACATGATCGTATACCACTGTCATCCCTTATACAACAACAGCAAAGCAAGGATACTACATCATCTACATTAACAATCTGGTTAGACGGTGGACAATGGCAGACTGGCTTTTGGTTTGGTATACAACCACCAACAGATGAGTTAGGATTTCGACTATTACAAGTTGAATTGCAATCCAAGAATATAGTAGCAAATAGCATCTTTCATGATATAAGTATGTTAGTCGAATGGATTGAATACAAATACGAAAAGGAGGGCATTCCTTTGAATACCGAGAATGGATATTATCAACCATTGGTCAATGTACCACCATCGTTAAGACGAATGTTGCATTTAATGAATAGAGCTTGTGATGTATACGATAGAAGTTTTGGAAGTAGCATTGATGCATTAGAACAATCATTGGAAGAGTTGAATAAGGCAATCAAAGCAATCTATGATGTAATGACAATAGATACATCTTCCGAACAAGATGGTCATCAGACAAACATGAAAATTTGTCATGTCGGCCATGCACACATGGATCTAGTCTGGCTATGGCCGGAAAGAGTTACATATCAAAAGATTATACATACCTACTCGAATGTATTGCAATTAATGAACTCCTATCCAACGTTTACATTTACAATGAGTCAACCACCATTATACTATCATATCAAAGATAAACAACCAAAGTTGGCTAGACAGATTGAAGAGAAGATTAATGAAGGTCGTTGGGAATTTACTGGTGCCTTAGAAGTTGAATGTGATACTCAGATACCCGTTGGAGAAGGCTTGGTACGATGTATATTACACGGACAGGATAGAATAAATGCCATTACAGGAAGAGTTAGTGATACTGTTTGGATTCCGGACGTATTTGGTTATACCCAGTGTTTACCACAAATCTTTAGTTTGGCCGAGATACCCAACTTCTTTACCACAAAGATTCTATGGTCAACGATATCAAAGTTTCCTCATAACTCCTTTGTTTGGATTGGTCCAGATGGTGAAGAATCATCGGTGTTAACTCATTTGGGTGTAGTTGGCTATTCTAGTAAGATATCAATGAAGGAGATAATGGGGGCAGCGAGGAGTTATCAACAGGCTGATGCTCATGATGAGGTGTTATGTGAGTACCCACTACTTTCTTCTTCGATTTGCAGTTTATTTCTGATGTTGTATGTACTTACCAATTCGAAATCGCACACGATCATTAATAGGCCCATCGGGATATGGCGATGGAGGCGGAGGACCAAGTGACGTCCAAGTTGAACGATCACTTCGCTTACAAAACTCCTTTGTAGGCGAGACTCCATCCTGTAGATGGGACACATCCAGCTCATTCTTTAACCGCTTGGCACTAGTAGAAGACGAGCTTCCTATATACAGAGGAGAACTATTCCTTGAGTACCATCGAGCTGTTCATACCACGCAATCAGAGTTTAAGTACAACTTACGAGCGTGTGAGAGAGCATTACAAACTCGAGAGGCACTTCGTGTGATTAGCGGTAACTTTGAACCATTGAAGGTATCTGAAAGTTGGGAGCGTTACCTATTTGCTCTATTTCATGATGCTACCCCAGGCTCTAGTATTCATTCAGTATATCAAGAGTTGAATGCAGAATTATCATCACTTTCAGAACGTCAACTTGCATTAGCGATTGAAGAATGGCCATCCTCTTATGATGTATATGCTAGCCCTACCACTTCTTACACAATTATCAATCAGCTGGCTTGGGGAAGATTTGAGGTTGTTGAATTGCCTGCTGATGTGCCACAGCCTGAAGAGGATCTATTTCAAGGCCAAATGCAACTCATTGAAGGAAAGGCATATGTATTGGTAAAACTTAAAGGGTTGAGTGCTTCACCACTCTTGAGTACTGATCAATCAATAGACACATCCACTGAAATAAGAGCAACACCCAACTCATTATCAAATGGAATTGTAAATGCCGAGTTTGATGAGTACGGTCAGTTATGTTTATTATCAATTCATGGAGAGCACATGCTCTTGTCAAAAGATAAAGCATCATATTTTTCTATTCACGACGATAACCCAGAAGCTTACGACGCGTGGGATATGGACCATCATATCATATGGATGCAACAAAATGCAATCAAGGAACTAGTAGTTCTTCAAGTAGTTGCTTGTGGTCCTGTTGTTTCAATACTAAGATCAGAGCCTATACCGATTGGTATTAACAGAAGCTCCATGGTGATTGAGTACAGACTCTATGCAAAACAAGATTCACTACAAGTGTCTTGCTCGGTTGACTGGAAAGAAACACACAAGACGTTGAGATATCAAGTCCAAACAGACTATCGGGGAGATGTTGCAAGATTTGGAGCTCCCTTTAACTTTGTTGATCGTAGTCAGATTCCACAAACACACAAAGAAGAAGGCCAGTGGGAGGTTCCTGCAAGCCGATGGGCATCGATTTTGAATGGAAATGGTGACGGATTGTCAATTATTACACAAAGCAAGTATGGTTTCCGGGCAAAGATGGGTGTATTGAGCTTTTCCTTGTTACGCAGCTCTACATGGCCAGATCCAATTGCCGACAAGGGCAAGCATACAATCAAGTTTGCAATATCAAAACATCAGAACACTTTCCAACACTTGGATGACGGTAATATTATGATTCCAACTGCTGCCAAGGCAGATGAACTGTTCACTAAGCCTCTAGTACTGACAACAAACAATTTGACATCATTACCACAACCTTATATTCAATTTGAAGAGCTGGGCAGTGCAGTACCATCCTGGGTAATGCCCAGCAAAGAAAGTAACAGCTTTTGCATCCGTTTGCATGAGGTTGCTGGAGCTAATACCAATGTATCCTTTTCTTTACCCCATGATGGCAAGGTTGTTAGTAAAGTTGAGACAGTAAACTTCAATGAAAAGATATTATCAAAGCTAGAAAGTAGTGACGATGAGAGGCAAGACACTTCGTTGATATACAATATATCAGTTGGAGCGTATAAAATCGTGACCATTAAAGTTTCATATGAGTAGATAGGTAAGTAATAAGTGCTATTACCTCATATTATTTCTAGTATGTAGTGTCCATCTTTAGTTAAGTCTTTCCCTCGAATTTAGAACCCTATCCGTATTGGAGGATCATCAGCATCAATCGGCTTATCTCGTTTTGATATTACACCCATCTTTGACAGTAGAGATAGCACCCCATTATTAAGGAAAAGTATTCCAAACAAAAGCTTGTCTGCTGCCCGTTTAATATCAAATGGATTGGTTGGTGTGCTATTCACTAAGCCTTGAGCAATACCAACTCCAAATGCCCAAAGTCCAACGATTATATTCAATATAATAATCGTCTTGTCCTCCAATCGTTTTCTTTCAGCTGCATCCTTCAATACATATAATACAAAGCTCAACAAACCCAATCGTCCTATACTTGATAATGTAATGCTTACAGGCAATGAGAACAAGCCGCCGCCGAGTAGCCCTCCATTCTGTTGTACATTGAATACCAATTCAGGTATATTAAACAGTATATTATTAATTGTTATAAATATCCAAAATGTTCTGTAGAATGTAGCTGGTCTTTCATCAGTAACTGCGTAATTATTTCGTATTTGTTTCAATCCTTTGTATATCTCTTTGCATATGTTTTTGATACGTTCATTACGAGTTGTACCAAATCCTCTTACACTATTCTCCCACACAATGAAGGATGTAAATGTCGTTATAAATTTGGTCAGTTGCATTGTTAATAATGATGCAATACCTCCCATCATTGCATTATTGTTGATACTAGAAGATGAGGTAGATGATAGCAGTAGGATAGCTTCTGCAGGAAAAGTGAACAAACCAGTTATCCCGAAGAATAATACACCCAGATTCAATCGTTTATATGTATTTGATGTATGAAATCTATCTTTATTGTTTGATGTACAGTTGGATAAGATATTGCATACTCCTGATGATAGGAAAAGATATCCTAATGACCCTGCTGTAAATTTTGGAATCAAATTTTGTATCTTTGGTTGCATTGCAATATGTTTGATGGTGCACTTTTTCTCCTTTTCTTTTACTCTTCTTTTTCTTGTGGTTCTTCTATAGCATTGCTATTCTCTTCCTCTCATCGCATCTAACTCTAATTTAGTCCAAGTCCAAGATTATCACTCATATCCACTTCGTTACCGCCACCGCCACGAATCAATACCGCTAATACTACTATCCATATCCATATCGATCTTTGCATGTCATACTTACTATTCGCGTGTAGAGGTCAATCTCGAGTATTGGATCTACCTTTCATAACATACCTATTCGTCATCTCGACAGACGATACGTAAGTAACTCTTGTTCACTTAGTGATAGTACACTAAATGGCGACATTGATGATGATGAAATAGTACCTATATTAACAATTAGTAATAGACCTGATAGTATACTCGTACTGGTTGCTAGTTTGTATCCCGATGATAGGTACTTTGGTGGTGATGGCAATGCAACATCAACATCATTGCTCTTTGCATCATCTGTCTCATCGGTGCTACTAGTGCTATCTGTATCTTCTATCGTCAGATCGGAGTCTGGAGTTTCTTCACTATTATCGGCGGCAAATAAAGGGAACAGAGAGCTATCTCGAGGACTACATCCATACTGATGATCGGTATTATAAGATGATGTAATTATATTTTTGACATGAGATGAGCACAATAAATGATGATGATGGTATCCCTTGCAACAACAACTCGAGCAACTTAGCCGACACGATGAAAATGGATATACTAATACTGCTGACGACAGTAATAGTATGAACACAAGAAGTAGCAGTGGCACCATCGAGTCTATCAATTATTAGGAGCCTTGCCCACATGATAGGAGGGTTGCTTAATCAATGCTAGAATAAAAATGGAGGTTTGGCGACGAAACGAAGATATGAAGATACCGGCGCGGGACGCTTTTAATTTTTCAACAAAAGATCCTCTCTTCAACACAACCACACAAACATCTATCAAAGCCAGTCATCACTTATATCAACATGGCAGGAAAGCGCAAATCAAAAGGCAATAGTTGGACGACAAAGAGGAAAATTAAGCCCAAAGTCCAAAAAAGGTACAAGGCCAGCTATGAAGGCGACCAAATGGAGGATGGAAAAGCACATGGTTGGGGTGTCATGAAGTATACCAATGGTGATATCACTGAAGGTGGATGGAAAGAGGGAGAGGAACATGGATATATTACTGCAAAGTTTAAAGATGGAGATGTTTATGAGGGATTTTTTGATAATGGCGAATCAAATAAGGGCACATACAAATGGGCTGATGGTACTGTATATGAAGGAGAATTGAAGAATAATGAAGAGCATGGTAAAGGAATCAAAATATGGCCTGATGGAACTATTTACAAAGGAGAATTTAAGAATGGTCTGGCACATGGAAAAGGCATAATGAAATTCCATGGTGAGCAGTATTATGGGGATTGGAAGAAAGGTAAGCAAGATGGCACAGGCACATTTATATATGCTGATGGAGAGAAATACAAAGGTGAATTTAAGAATGGTTATCAAAATGGCACAGGGTTTACAAAGTATGATAATGGGGATGATTATACTGGAGAATTTAGCAAGGGTGTAAAACATGGTAATGGAAAATACACATGGTCTAATGGTAATGTTTATGAAGGAAAGTTCCTCCAAGGTGAATTGCATGGCACTGGAGAAATGAAGTTTTCTAGTGGATGTGTGTACAAAGGAAGTTTCGAACATGAACAAATGCATGGAGAGGGTGAGATGACTGATTTGGAAGGGAATAAGTATTTAGGAGAATGGGAGAAGGATGAAAAACATGGCAATGGTATCTTGGCTAATGCAACTGGCAAGTATAAACAAGTTTATGACAATGGAACACTTAAATCAAACAAACGATGTGTCTCCCTTGAAAGCATTGCAGGGATTGAACAGCAACTTTCTTCTCAACATCATCATAGTGGAGCTACTACTGATGCCACTGGTTTAATTCTGTTGGGAGTGAATGACATTAATATGTGCTCAATTTGCAAAGAAGAATTCTCTACTGATATGGAAACACTGAATGATGATACCAAAAAATCATTACCTGTGTTTGGCACTTGCAATTGCACAAGTGTCTACTGTCATGGCTGTGTGCTCAAGTTGAAAATGCCTGGCAGTATCCCAGGATGGAGTAAGTGTCCAAATTGCAGGAAAGACAATGCTTTTTGTCCTAGTGAGCCCAAGTATGACAGGCGCTTAATTGGTTTGTTGAGTCAGTGTATCCCAGTTGCCTAAAATTAGTTATAATGTGTGGGAGGAGGATGTTGGTTTTTATTGTAATGAAATTGGCTTGGCTGGGGACAGGGGGGAATGTTTTGTTAGAAATAAATTAATTTCAATAGTGTCAGACAAGATCGCCCAACATCTTCTTTTTCTGAACATATTTTATCTTAAGTTTCACACACATCCATATTTAAGACCAGGAAATACAGGTTAAAAGAGAGAGAGAGATAGAGGATAGAGGACTACACCCACAAACACTACACACAAGAGGGGGGTGATCATGTGCACCTTATTGGACAAATTTCAATTTAATATGTACTGAAAAAAGGTAGGTTAGAATAGTTGTGTACAGTGAGTAAACAAGAGGAGAGAAGTTGTCCAGAGCAAAAGAAATAGAAATGGAAGTTTGGCGAAGTAACGTTCGATAGAAATCTAAAATTACAACAACCTCCACTAAGTACAATATGTCCTATATAAACTTCATCTACTACCAAACAGAGTTAAAAGATACGGTATACAAATCTCTCATCGTAACAATACGTCAGATCATCTTTAGAAGTTCATTGTCCAAATTATTTCTCAGCGTTAAAAAGATACAGGTATATACAATTGCTGCAACACAAACCATAAAAACTCAACTCTCAACTGCCGAAGATAGCAACTCACCTCCTGATACACTCTATTGTATCATAAAACTCAACTTTCACACAAACCAAAACTCAACTCTCAACTGAAGATAGCAACTCACCTCCAGATACACTCTATATCATCATAAGATACTATTACAAATCTAACCAACAATAATACAATGTCTACTCAATTCCCACCATCAACATTCCCAACTATGAGTTTGGGCCCTCCTGCCAATCTAACTTCTCCCACTAATGCTAACACAAATAAACAATTGAACATTCCGAAAGCAGATTTACAAAATGTCATAGCAGCAATTCAAGCATGTTCTTCCACTGAACAAATACAACGACAACCTGCCGAACAACAATTACAACAGTGGGAAAATGCATTACTTGATAGCAGTAGTAATGGAGGCGGGAGTTTAGTTGATATTGGATACCTATCTAGTTTATTAACTATTCTTAATGATTTTCCCATCCCTCCAGTACATGCAGGTTATGAAGATAATATACGATTAATGGCAACAATCCTCTTCAAAAATGCAATACCAAAGGTATTTAGTGTAGATTTATCCTCCGAGTCAGTATTATCAAGTACTTCACCCGAAATATTACAAAGATTACAAGCTGAAAGAAATTATATACGTGAAATATTGCCAAGACTAATACTAACACAACGCAATTCAACTATAGTATTGCATTTACAATTATCAATGGCCAACATTGCCATCTATGATTTTCCAAAACATTGGCCAAACATGCTTGAGATATTAGCACAAGCAATTACTAGCCCTTCTTCTACTAATGAACAGCGTATTCGTAGTATTAAAACATTACGAATGTGCTTACAATCTATACGTCAACGCAAGCTTATTATACCGAAAAAGGGTAGTAAGAAAGGTGGTCGTGGCATGTTATTAATGGGTAATTTGGGAAATTTGATTGGTGCAGCTGTCATCGAGAGAAAGGAGATGCATGCCAAGACATCAGCCATTTTTGAAACTGTTGCGCAAGGTATTGTTCAGCATGCACATAATGCTGTCAGTGGTGAGGCTTGTGCTAAAAGTACACAAGAAATGATAAACGAAAGATGGCAAGCTGAATCAACATTAGCAGTGGGATTTATCAAATCGATGATGGAGTTACTACCAATGGTTGAGATTGATAATGTTACTACCGATCCACGTACACCAGCAGTACGTCAGTTACTCTCAAGCTTAACTCAGATTGCAAGTGCAGTCAAGGCATACCCAATCGAGACTCCCAACATTCCACAAATCCTATCGAACATACCCAATATTCAACAAGAATATACAATCAAAATGGACAAGATATATCGTGCAACAATACTTTGTTGTATATGTGCCATTCGTACCATGCCACAATTGTTTGCAAGTAATGTATCAAGTATATTGCAAACTGTCGTTGGCCCAATCTTGGAATTAGATACAACTGTACTTCAAAATATGCCTGTTAAAAGGTTGATGGATATGACAGGATTGACTAGAATTGTGTTATCATGTTCAATGTATGACGAAAAGAAGAAGGATTCGCTCTTATCGGGTAAAAACAATGCGGTATTAGCCTTACTAAGTGGCAAAGGTGGTGGTGGTGGAGGAGACAGTGGCAACAATCCCAATGATGACCCAGGAGTTGTCGAGGCACAAGCCACTGTCACGTCGTTATTAGCCGAGGGTACGATTGAACGATTATGTGAGGCACTAGTTGGCAAGTTTTTAAGGCTAAATCAAGAAGAGATTGAAGAATGGGCAAATGATCCCGAAGGTCGCTATGAAACAGACTTGTCGGAGAAAAGTTTGTTGGAAGCTGATAGTCCCCGTCACTGTGGTGGGGCGTTGTTATTGACACTAATGAATCGAGAGACAGATCGTGTAGCCAAGACTTTATTGAATTTGACACAACAAGTCCTCCAACAGGGAGGGGAAGATACCAACGGCATGCTGAATCGGGAGGCATGTTATAGAAGTCTAGAACTGTGTCATACTGCAATGGTTGGTAGAGGAGAAAGGCGTCTCAACTTTTCGGACTGGTATCAAGCCGAGTTACTCCCTATATTGCAAACAGACCTAGACGAGAGCTCTCCTGTTGCAATGAAGGCAATGCAAGCACGAGCAGTACAAGTTGTTCAAGCCTATTCTACATCCCTGAAGACTGAAGAATATGGAATAGCCTTCAATACTATTGCTCGACTCATTGCCGCCAAGGATTTAGTTACTGCCTTTTGTGCCGCAAGATGCATCAACCAGTTGGCACTTCTCCATATCAAGGGTGAAACTGAGAGTGCTGAGCTTGTTGAAGTAAGATCTCATTCTGTATTTGCTTTAGGCAATGCATTTGCTTTGGCTAATCGGGCGGAAGTGGACGAGTGTCTCAGGGTTACATTAATGTGCATATCCGCAATTGTGGAAGCTAATGGATTACATCTTGAGCCAGTTCTACAAGCTATTGCTGAGCAGCTTCCAGCTTTGTGGGAACGAGCTCAAGATAGTGTTACTATCCATTCATGTCTCGTTTCTGTCCTCAAGCATCTCATAATGAAGATGGGTTTCTCTACTATCGAGAATCTCCATGTTCAAAAGGTTCTCTTCCCACTGCTCGATTACTGTACTGATATATCTGTCCCCAACAGGGCTGATAACTTGTTGGAAGACGGCTTAAGCCTCTGGCTTGTTGTTTTAGTTTCATCAAGAGTAGCAACGATGGGGCCTTCACTTACAAGCATGCTTCCTCGTTTGGCTGATATTTTAAGAGCAGGTCTCGAGCCCTATTTATCGTTGAAAGTGCTTCAATACAATGCTCTTCTCCTTGGTCAACAAGTTCTTGAGCCTCATGCTGATACTTTACGTCAGCTACTTATTAACTTGACAAGTTTCATCTACTCGGAACAGGAAGATGATGCGATGGAGAACAGTGATAGATCAACAGGCGGGGATAGAGGAACGACGACAGTAAAGAATGCGATTGCCGCTCTCACATTTGGTTATGGAATCATGCAACTTTATCCGGATATATCTCTTGGAATCGTCTCCCCGGCTGTATCCAAACTCATAGCCAATCTTTCCAGTAACCGCCGTAAATCTGCACCCGTGTTAGAAGCTCTTTTTGAAACTTTTGGGCGCATCCTTTGGGCAGCTCCGACCTGCTTGGACGAGATATTTGCAGGCGATCCAAACAAAGACAAAAAGATTGGTGGAATAGTCCATCTGTATCTTGGGGTTGTTACATCCGTTCCTGTTCTTGCGGTCATAAGTCCAAAGGCTCAAAAGATTGTGTTTATGAATCAAAAGAAAGCTATGCTATCTCTCTGCTCAGCAGTTTGTAGATCACCAAGAGTTGCACGTGTTAGTGGAAACGAGGTTCTGAAATTTACACGAAAATTGGCCGAGGCTGAAGCCAAGTCTGGACTAGATATTGATGTATTGGTCGAGACAGCTTGTGGGATGACACGGAAGGTAGTAGGGGATGGGCCGCTTGGTGATGCCGCAGCAAAAGCAGCAGAGAGTTTGAAATCAGAGTAAGTTTGTTTTATGTATTATGTATGGATATTGGTATCATATCTTTTCTAACACTAATATTCTCCATGATATACCGAACACCAAACAGTCCTTTATTAACTGTCAGTTTGAAAGAAGCGTTGGAAAATGCAGAAAAGGCAGTGGCTAGTGTGTAATGTTGCTTTTGAGTTTTGTCTGTACACCTTACATAAGATAGAGATAGTTTGTCTCACTATCAAGTACCCTTACTTGGCCTCCTGTACTAAAAAAGATGATACCGGTTACAGTTACCTGGGGTATCCTTTCCTTATCATATTCTTTCTTTCCCCTACTCAAGTATGCAACATATTATTTGAAGGTATGATGATTACAACAAAGGCTGTACTCGTCCATATGTCTTAACTCCCTGAGCAGTTTTGGAGAAGGATACATTCGCAAATATAGACCAGTTTATGGCGAATAAAAAGACCTTTGGTCATTAGTGAGTTATGCCTTATCTAATTGTTTTTGCATTCGAGTAATGAACTTAATCGTATTAATCTAAGCCAAAGTTTATAGAGATTCAAGATATGGCCAAACATAGGCAACTTTGAAATAATAAACTGAGAGAAATATCAATATCAAATCAACATGGGTATTTGCACATCAAATATTGCAACTCTCAAAGTAGTTGACAATACATCAAATGAGAGCATAACTGGTATATCGCCTGCTGATATATTTGCAACTGAGTATGCAAAAAATAGCAGCTTGTCATCACAACCTATCGGCGACGGCAGCAAAACAACAAATACAAAGAATAAAGCACCAAACATATTATTTGATCAGTCAGATCGCACGGCTTGTATGTCTATATCGAACCGAGACGACGACGACCCCCTTGTTCATACAACTACCAACAACAATACGAATGAAGACGTATACGAATACACAGGAAAAGGAAAGATACCGAAAGATGTAACAAGTATCAAACTCCATCGATCAATAACATCACTACCCGACAATACATTCTTCGAATGTACCAACTTACAATCAGTAATACTAAATGAAGGATTAGTTAGTATCGGAAATAAAGCATTTGCAAATTGTACTTCATTGGAATGTATAAGAATACCAAGTACGGTTACATCTATCGGGAGTGATGCATTTAGTCATTGCACATCATTAAAAGAGGTTACATTCAAATACTCTAAAAAGTTACATTTTGGTAAAAGAGCATATGACGGTTCATTATCGATAGGTCAACGAGCGTTCAGTGGTTGTACTTCATTAGCAAGTATATTCATTCCACCGACATTGAGTGTAATATACGATGAATTATTTACTGATTGTGATTGTTTGAAAGAGATTGCATTTAGTGAGGGAATAGAAAAGTTAGGACGGTGCAGCTTCGGTGGATGTGTATCACTAGAGTCGATATCCTTTCCGTCATCTCTAACTGATATAGGTGAAGATGCATTCCGCAACTGTACAAAGTTAAAAGAAGTTACATTCAATGAAGGCTTACAAAAGGTTGGTCGATGCTCGTTTGGGGGATGTAAAGCATTAGAACAAATAAAGCTACCCTCGTCAATCGAGGTTGGCAAATGGGCATTCCGAGATTGTATACAACTAACTAAAGTCGAATTAGGTACGCAACAAAGATCTATAATCAATCAACATACCTTTGCAGGATGTACAAAGTTAGACAAGAGTATGATTCGAACAATGATGATGGTTACGTATAAGATGAAGGGCTGCTTAGATTTGAATACTAGCACTAGTTTGGAATCTGTATCATTGATTACTTATGATGAAGATGATACTACCATTGATACCAAGTTTACTGATGAAACTCCAGTTTTAGAAAGGACCAGTAGTGAAAGGAAGAAGAAGAAGAAGAAGTCCCGAAAAGATGGGGCTATGATTGACGATAGTGAACGGAGTGGTGAGAGCAATCACAGATCAAGAAGAAGGAAACACAAGAAATCAAAATCAAGTAGCAAACTTATAGATGAGAGTGACCGGAGTGGTAAAAGTAAAGGAAGTGACAGTAGTAGGAGAAGAAAGCATCATAGGAAAAGCAAGAGTAGGAGAAAAGTAGACAAGAGTGAACGATCAAGTGGGAAGAGCAGGATAAGTAACCAAGTTGGTGCAAGTATAAAGAGTGAAAAGAGTGAAATAAGTGGCATATGGTGATATTACTGTTTTGGTCTACGAGGACGACCTATGGTATCATTATCATATTGTACATAAAGTTACATTTATGACTCCTCTTAATATTAGTTTATATCCAGGCTACCACTTTAGACTTGGCAACGAGAAAGTCAAAATTACTGGAATCTTGTATTTTTTAAGCTTTTTAGCAGAGTGAACATTTTTTGTAAAAAAGAGCAAAATGTTGAAATTGATAAGCTCTTTTTATGCTCCAAATACTCGCTAAAATATGTAAGACGATATTTATTACTAGTTCCTATGTAGACAGTATACATTTTGGCGAATGAACGTTGCAAATCTTTCTACTTAGGGATCTTCAAGTTACGTCATTTGACATTTGTGTATATTCTCATATTTTTATATATCTACATCATGGCAAACAACAGTAAGTTAGGCAGCTACAACGGCGAATCGAAGGACGGCTGGGGGGCACATGGTTATGGCACAATGAAGTATAGTGGCGGAGGTGAGTATAATGGTGACTGGAAAGATGGAGAGAAGCATGGTAAAGGCAAAATGAAGTATGACAATGGAGATGAATATGATGGTGATTGGAAGGACGGTAAGAGAGATGGTCAAGGCAAGTTCATTGGTACTAGCGGGTACACTTATGAAGGGCACTATGAGAATGGCGAGAAAGTCAAGGGAAAAGAAAAATGGCCCAAGGGAACCATGTATGACGGAGAATTTAAGAAGGGAAAGAGGAATGGTAATGGAATTTATAAATTTACCGACGGAAAGAAATACGAAGGCAACTTTAAGAATGGTTTGCTACACGGTAAGGGCAAGATGACCGATTTGAAAGGTAATGTGTCCGAAGGAAACTGGAAGGATAATAAGAAACGTGATTATTTTGTATTGACCGATGCAAGTGGTAACAAGTACAAGCAAATCTATGATGAGGGCACTCTTACATTAAGTAAACGATTTGTCACTCTTGAAAGCATTGACTTGATTGACGGCAATCCCTCCAAACGTCTTCGTGTCGGTGGCGAAACAGCAGTTGGTGTACTTGTGTTGGGTCGGAGAGATATCGAATGCTCTATTTGCATGGAAAACTTCTCCACTGACACAAGCACTATCGACGAACAAGTCAAGAATCTCTTGCCTGTCTTAGGCTCATGTAACTGTACAAGTGTCTACTGCCGTGGTTGTGTATTGAAGCAGCCCAAAGTCAAGGTAGCCGACGGTGAAGAATGGGTCAAGTGCCCAGGTTGTGGAGAGAATTCCTTCCGTCCAAGTGATCTCAAGAATGATCTTCGTTTGATTGATTATCTTAACCGTTATGTTCCAGTAGCCAAAGATGGATCTAACTAAGATTATTTGATGATGTAGTAGTGAGATGATAATGTATAGTAAATCCTCTTTTTATCTGGTCTTGAAATATTATATAATCATCATACTGCATTGTCATATACCATGCCACAACGTTTTCATATTCGGCAATACTGCAATACTAAACTCCTCATTACTGCTACTCTTCATCATCTGTCGTCTCAAACATTCATGCAACACTACATGCTCACAAGCATGATTATAATGATTACTTGCATACACTTCATCTGCCTTGTTATAACTATCATATCTACATTCCTCACTATTTAGATATACATCCGTGCGGTATATCGTTAATCCATTAAAACATGATCGTACTGGTACTGGTTTGTAATGATATGTTGTTGAATCATCTCGTGTCCTTCCTTGTTCTATAAAGTATTGAACTGCTTCCATCTGATCCATACTCGACAACTTCTCATTTATATCATGCTCATTATTGTCTAGAGTAGTTTCTCTTTTGATTGACGATATACGATCTCGATGTAACCAAGCATTCGGCAATAATATAGTTGAATAGGTGTCATAATATCGAGAAACCCATCTTTGTTTTGATTTTGAAAAAACTGTCATTAATCCGTTTGCACATATTGCTTGATATGATGATGATGACGGAGTTACTATGTATTTCCGTGCTGTCTCAATCAAATCAGATGGTGACGGATAAGCCAATAGGTCAAGATCTAGTACTACAATTGCAGAGTTTCTTTTCCAATCTGCATCGTCGTTATTAATATGAGATGATTTCAATATATTATACATTTGCTGTCTTTGATATTCTCTTGATCGTTTTATCCTTGCTATTCGATTGTTCTTATCAAGTGGATTATTAATGAGCTGTTGCTTGGTTTCTATCAACAAACTTTTGTTATTGGTATATGATTGCTGTGTTATTTTATATATCTCCTCGTCACCAGGTGATAAACTAACATTGATCAACTTCATACATTTTGGGTAGTCAACAATATTATCTAAAGACTGTCCATAATGATGTGCCAAAGCTGTAATCTTTTTATCCAATGATAGTTCACCATCACGTTCAGACAATAGTATATAAGATGGTATACCATAGTTACATGCTGCTTCAACTAGAAAATTTATTGCCATATCTGATGTAGTATTATCTCGGTATGACATTCCTACAATTGTTAATATGTTATTGGGTTGTTGAGTAGATGATTCATCTCCTAATATTGGCGGAATATCATGATAATCATAATCGGTACTTATTGTAATATGATGTGATTGATAATATGATGCAACATAAGTTAAGTAGATGATGACACAAATGATGAGGATTGTTTTCTTCCATGTTTGAAATCCTTGCTTCTTTACGGTCACCCGCCTATGATAATCAGGAGAATTAATAATACTAACACCCCCTTTTCTACCCATCACCGTCGCTGCCATCTTCTTGGAGGCTATGCCGACACATCATATGAAAAGTGGCGACTAAACGGATACTTTTATTCCTTACCTTACTTTATTTGATATCTGCCTCATCGCCTGAGCTCCTCTCTCTTTTATCATGAAGTCAGCAATAGAAATAGTAGGCGGCAGTGAGAGTGTAGGTTTGATGATTGATAGTTGTGCTCTAGTGGGGAGTGCTCTATTGTCTAGGATACCGACAAAAGATACCCAAAGCCAGGCCAAAACTATTGCAAAACAACATACATAAATCATATCCTTTGTCTACCTGTAGTATATACATAGGTATGTTCTAAATCAGAGGTAACTTTTATCCAGTTACTGCTAATCTATTGCCAAGCTATTATCCTCTGTAGATATATCATCAACTGCATTTGTATCAACTCTATTCTCTTCATCCTCTTTGCCGTCATGATAATTTTCCTCATCTTTACCACGATCAACATCTTTACTATCGTTATTGACATGTAACTTCTTCACCCACCAAGGAACGACTGCATTTTTTAAGGCATGCTGTATTCCGATACCTGCATTCTGTTGTACATTCTCATCAAGAAGTGTAGCATTTGCAGCAACCTTTAAGAATTCTCCAGCTCTAACTTGTAGCTGTTCATTTTGGAATGCTACGTCCAATAGATAGATTGCCGCATCTCTAACACCCTCGGAGTTTAAAGCCCTAACTATTAAATTGATCAAGTGTTCTTCAGTATGTTTCTCTGTTATTAACTTTTGAAATAAAAGTGACAAAGCATTTAATGTCTCAGGAGAATTTGCCACAGTTGTCAATGTTTCTTGTATTGTCTTTCGTAATGAGTCTTGTTGCAATGTCAATGCTGCCACGTTTGCTACTTCTTCGGATGTTCTTTGATACATTATTGTCTTATATTGATAAACTGCTAACATACCCACAGCGATCCCCCATAATGTATACTTGTTTGTTAAGAATGATGCACTAGACTCATTTACACGTTTGATAGCTTCACTAACATATGACGGGCTGTATTGTTTAAATATCTCTCGACTTGAAGATACTAGTTTTTCTAAATTGGCTGGTATCTTGATTACATGACTCTGTATATCAATTAGTTTGTCTTCGATGATGTGTGCACGGGCTTCGGCTCGACGAGCTAATGTCTGTGTTTCAACCTGATGCGAGGCTGTTTGTTTTATTAGATAACTTAGGGTTGCAATCTCAGAGCGTAGTTGGGATAGTTCATTTTCTATTGATGTTGGTGGATTATCTTGTACAGTCTTAGTTGTAAAGTATTTTGTTGATGCATTGCTTTTAGGTTTAGTTTGAGATGAAGGTGATTGTTTGGTTGACGACAGTAATCGTTTTGAAAAGTTGTTACTTCTAATTGAAACGGTGGGTGATGTATAATACCGCTGAAATGGTGATACTATAATGTTAGTTGGTGACTGTGCATTATTGCAACTCTTACTATGAAATAAAGCTGAGAAATAGATGCATATCATGTGAGCATACTCTTTATATATTATACCATAAATATACATACGACACATACTCACAAGTTTGCAATGCAACACATCTACTTTTGTCTGATGATACTTTTTGCACATATGATATCGATTTTGAGCTCGATGATACCAGATATCGCCGACTGATAGATACAATCATTGGAAGGTCTATCATACTGTAATAGAGGTGTTGAGTGTTAGTTATTGATTGGATGGCAAATCAATAAGGTCAAACATATCTTACTGGTATATCGCCATTATAGACTTTTACTCACTCTCCCCTTCACCACAACTCAACTAGCGTTTTGGGGATTAAGTGCACTTAAAAAGTGCCATATTGGACTTCACTTAAGTGCATTTAAGTGGCAGTTTGGGCCTTTATGGGAATAAACTTAAGTGATTTAAGTGATGTTGAGTTGACTTTTATCTAAATCGGCCATATATCGGCCGATATTGAGAATTATGCAATCATGAAATGATCTAAATACATCTACTAATCAAGAGCTATCCAAAAATGCAATAAAAAGACACCAATTTTGAAATGTGGTCTGACCCCCAACTTATCTCAAGAGAGGGCTGGTCTCCATAGTCACATGTGACATAAGCGGTACTAAGTGGTACTCAGTTTGTATGTAGCTTACTAGGTGATGTGACACAAGCGGTACTCACGTAGGGGTCTACGTAGAAATGTACCAAGCACTTAAGTGCACTTAAAAATGGCCTATATTTGGATTATTTTGCACTTAATCCCCAAAACGCTAAACTCAACTCGCAAATGCCATATTGCCGCCCTCTATCACACGGCATTACACTAAAACAAACAACATCATATACCATGGACGCATCAGCATTACAAAATCTAACACCAGAACAAAAGCAGGCCGTAATGGCTCAGGCTCAACAACAGGCAAACCAACAAATCATGTCAACAATGATAGAATCGATGACATTGAGCTGTTTTGATAAATGTGCAGGCACCAGTGGTGATAAATTAGATAAGAAAGAACAGAGTTGGTAAGTGTGTATAATTTTATATATTAAATATTTTGTATGTTTATGTAAGTCGCCGCCGTGTATGTATCTAACTGATCAATCATATTATGTGTGTCCATAATTTATACCCACTGCAATACACAACTCATTACGCAATACAAATAATATCAATATAAATCATCCAAAACAACAACAATATTATAAAGTTTGGCCAATTGTCAAGATAGATTTTTAGATGTTAGGAAGGCAGTACAAGATAGTTTAGAAAAGAGACAGGGTAGTATGTAAAAAACTAAGAGTAACAAAATTACACAAAAGGAAGATATGGATTGGAGTTATAAATTGGAAAGAAGATAAACGAGCTATGTGTACTTAAACAAATAGGAATTGTGGGAACGATTTGTTGGTGATGTAATGGTTTGAGAAAGTATAGTTTTAGTTTATATCTCAAATGAGAATATATCTCAAATGAGAAATCCCAATCATTCCTAGTATTTTGATTAATCACATCAGTCCTCTATCAATATAAGATAAAGCATAAAACAAAAAGAAAGATGATAGTCTTTAGTATGTGTTTCTTTTGGATTCTATATATTGGTTAATGAATATATTTATTTCCTTCCCGTTACTAGAATTAGATGACTTCCAAATTGCGTCTCAACTTGACGATGCGAGTTTAGCGGTTTATGAAGATGAAAGAGAGATGATTGTAACATATGTTAGTGCATTTGTTTGCAAAGGCAATCAAATAAAGATACATGAAGGACAAATGAAGCAATCAGATCACCAAGACATCATATTGAACACACGAAATCATTAGATAACAATACTAACGCCAATGCGGACTTTCTTGCGTGTAAACTTTGTCTTTTGATTCTAATTGGTTAATGGATATGTATTAATACTGAGCTCTACAATTCCCTTCTATAGTTTTCAATTCTATAGTCTAGTGTAATATCATCGTCTATCATCTCGTCTTGTTCTCCCGTACATACAAATAGGTATCACAATCTGCTTCTATCTTCAATCATCATTTGGCTCGGGGTACTTCTTGTTAAGCCACCTCATTAGACGCCTCCGCATTTCAGCTTCGTTCGTCTTGCTAACTCCAACCTTTTCTCCATCGCTCTTCAAATCTTCACAGGCTTCTTTCAATTGAGTGGGATTTTCCAAGGCATCCCACTTTCGAATGTACTCCTGTCTCTTAGTGCGGTTGAACCTTAGCTCATCGTCGGAGAGTGGAGTCTTCCACTCTTCTGGACAGTAATTCATACCTTGTACCAAAGGCTTGAGGTCTTCTGCTATTTGACCCGTTACCACCTTCTTAGCGCCGCCATTTTTTTTGTTACCTGTTGCTATGATAACAAAACTCCTGATAGAATCGACGGTAACTTTGCCAAGTTCAGGATGTCCATGTGCACCACAGTCGAATGTGCCAGTACATGGAATGGTTGTTCGGTCGAGATTCAATGAACGCCAAAGCTCAAATATGAGAACATTCTTGTCGGGTTTTCTTAAACCAGCCTTTCCTGCAATGCAACCTCCAATTGGTATACTAGGAACTCTTCCAAGTCTATGAAGACGCCCTAAAATGTGAGACCTCATTGCCTTATAATCATAGTGGCCATCGGAAAGAGATACGACAAAACTTCCGTTACAGTGACCACAATGGACAGTCTTGTGTTTAGATAAGATATCAAGTGGTTTGATGTGCCCCTTCTCAAGGAAATTCTTCATATCTTCATCTTCCTTCTTCAATTGATATATCATTCGCTTGAGTTTCCTCTCTTGAGGTGTATCGCCCTTGAAATTAAACTGTGATGCATAACCCAATTTAGATTGTACCGCATTATCTGACTTACCAACCGTTGTGAGATGCCTCCACTGGGGTTCAATCTCTGAATAATCAGCAATGATTGTTGGAGTTATATTGAGAATCTTATCTCCATCATTCTTAGGTGCACACCGGGACTTTCCAAGGCGAGGTATTTTTGATACTGGTGGAGCAATCAAGTAGAAGGAGCGTACATGAGATTTGGCATATTGTATAAAAGTATACATATTTGTATACACACTAAATCATTCACTTACCAACAGAAACTTTTGCTGCCTCACTTGAGGGATTGACAGCAACAGCCACCCTCTCTAATAATTCCCCACCAATATCACTGGGAGACTCCTTGGGATTAGCATCAGAGGCCCTGGATACAAACGCCTCATTAGCCATTGATAATAGAGCCTGAGCAACTAATGCCTCCGCTTCTTGGTTGGTAACTACCCCACCATCACTTGGGGATTTATCAACAACAACAGAGGCGGCAGCGGCACCCCCTTCTGATGCAGCTGCTATTGTATCATCAACACCTCTGAATTCATCTTGTTTACTGCTAAAAGAATCATCAAACCCTTCTTTATCTTTGCCTGTTTGTTGGTGATATAAACAAATAATGTGATATGTGGGATTGGTATGATAAATGATTATATAAATGTATTAAAACAAACACATAACCACTTACCAAACAAATTAACACCACCACCACTAGCAACAACAGCAGTTGCGGCAACACCTCCAACAATAACATTCTGAGATATTTCCTTTTCAGCTGCGGCGGCTACTTTCTCACAATCCTCATTATTTAACTCCTCAGCAAAATCCAATTTTGTTGGGGTTGTAGTTTTCTTGGGGGGAGTATCATCCACTTTACTACCTAGTGGGGTGCGGGATGTATTGTTTGTTTGAGGTGATTTACCTTTAATGAAACATTAATAAATGTGTGAGAGTTGTTGGGTATAATTTATGAAATTAAAGTAACAATACAATACAAAGTACACAATACAATACACAATTATATTTACCTTTTGTTGGGGTTTCATTAACTAAATTCTCAATGTCACTATCCTCAAATGCACCAGCTTCATTTAATTTCCTCCTACTAACACCAGCTACTGAACTATCACTATATCTCTTTTTGGATGTGGGTGCACTAACACTCCTTTCTGAAATCAGCAACGGCGAGTTTGTACGATGTTCTGTTGCTTCTATTTCCCACGACATGGTTTACGGCGATATATATTATTGTTGCGGCGGAGGTTGATAGAAGGACTAGGGTTTGTTTGTTTAATAATGATATTGGTGAAGTACCC
>Ga0214478_100127_pt1 | contig 40236 bp, 39 predicted proteins | sample M1_20Mar14CPVII9_2_FD_178001 | JGI IMG/M metagenome (GOLD analysis project Ga0214478, IMG submission 178001) | Marine eukaryotic communities from Monterey Bay, California, United States - M1_20Mar14CPVII9sort6BwellD7 | ecosystem: Environmental > Aquatic > Marine > Unclassified | place: USA... | reverse complement strand
ATTATGGAGAGCCCGGAACATGTCTTGATAAGGATTCATTTGCCTCTATTTACAAAGACTTTTTCAAGAAAGAAGATGCTCCTCAGGTAGTATACTTCAATTTGAAGAACTTAACTCATCCCTTTTCGGCTACATGTGATATGACACCTTCGTGTGGAGTGAAGAGTATGGAAGAAGGTGCCAATGAGAATGATGATAAGGATGATACCCAGCCCAAGAACTCGGTACTTGCTCTTCAAGCCGCTCCTTTCAAGGTCTTTGCTGCATTGATGGGTGTCTTGACCATGATGTATACATATTGAGTTAGGTTAGAGTGAGAGTATGAGTATGAATCAGGAGAGTACGAATATGAATATGAAGAGAGAAAGAGTAGTATTAGTAGTATTAGTATGATAGTGTGTGTTGTTATACCGGCTGAGCAGATAGATGTAGCTAGTTACCATAAACATACTAACAATGTGCCTTATTTGGAATAAAACAATTTTATTTGTCTTTATCAATACCACACATGACGCCTATGTAATAGCGATTGACTATATTATGATTATGATTATGATAATGATAATAATAATAGTGGACACATCTATTTTATGCACAAAAATTGATCCTCTAAAAGGAGAGTACTAATAGAACAAATGATATGTATACAGCGATACGACACTCATCACAAGTTCTTGTTGTGTATGATGGACCAGAAGACGATGATTAATGTGAATGTAAGGCAACAAACAAGCGCTCAGCCGAGAAGACGAGCGAGTAGAGAAGATTCATTACGTCTCAAAGATACGGTATCCTCACTAATCCTCGCTCTTGCTTTCAGCACCCCAATCAGTTGACTAACGCAATGATGGACGCTGCACAATCCCTCCTATCCGACCATGGCGTACAAGCCTACTTCTTAATCCTAGGTATTGCAATCTATCATTGTATCAAAGTCTATTATCATCATACTCCCGTCAACAACCGACAAAAATCCAGCACATCAAACTCTCAACCCATCAAAGATGATACACTCTCAACCAACAAACCATCAATTATACCATTAATACTATCAACATTAATAATACTAACAACATGGTATCTAATTATAAACTTCATTTTAACAAACATATACACTGCATCGTACTTTGATGATGCATACAAGGATGTACTACGCCGCTCTTCTAACTCTTCTAATTCACATGGACATTACTTTACATCAACACAATTATTAACATGGGCAATTGTTGCTGTAGCTTGGTGTGGAGTAGAACAATGTAATGTATGTTTTATTCTTTTTGGTTTTTTAGGTGCCATGTCGGCTAGCTTTGTTCTTTGGGTACCCACTTTATATCGTCAAGGTCGGATTAGTAATGTTGTTGGCAATGTTAGACGAAGAAGTAAAGAGAGAAACAAAGAGAGGAAGAAGCAAAGTAGTAGTATACCAATTACATATATCATTACATCGATCATTGCCTTCATTTGTATACTCAACTTGCAACCGTGCAATCCTACACCCCATCAAGAATGCACTCCAGATGAAGGATTTGGTACATTTCATATCAATTTTCGATATTGGTTACAGTTATTACATGTTATATTAGTAGTACCAATCTTTATACCATATCTATTACCAAATATTGTTTATAATAGGTTACCAAGTATACATTCTTGTACATTATTTGGTTTATTGTTTGTTACCTTTAGTTATTGGCATTTATATCAATTGACTACCAATTCTAATGGGAATATGTCAAATGATGATGGGCAACAATGTAGTGACAAAGAGAGCAACATCAGTAGAGGGGCAAGGTATACAATGCCAATTACAGATTGTCAATTATCAATAACAACCGATTTAGTATGTTGTTCGTTCATTACATTGTATGCCATTTATAAAGATTATTCAACAGCATCTGGTCGTCGTGGTAGAGATGGCAGTAGTCATGGCAGTAGCAAAGGAGTGGCATTCACAAGAATGTGTATTGGAGTTATACTAATGCCAATAATATCACCCGCGGGTGTATTAGCTGGTCATTTGTGCTTATTGAGATTGAATGATTATCATACTGGATTAGTTGCATCTTTGCAACGATTAGTTGCATCTAAACTTTCGGGTGTTAATGATGTTAAGTGGTGCAATCTTGGTCTTTGGACAACAACACCAGCAACTTTTGATAATGACAACGAGCCAGATACATGTGAATACTATGAGGCATGTGAAAATCTAGCCAAGGCATTAGGCAAGGCAGCAGAATTGGATTCTAATGATGCAGTCTTATCTTGTGGCTGTGGTTCATCACTCAATGAAGTGCAATATTACAAACGTCAGTTTAATTTACGACATATTACCGGTATTGATGCACATCTTGATGAGGGTAGAATGACTGGTGCGGATGATTATAATGCACGTGCAATTAGAGCAGGTGTAGAAGATTTGGCGGTAGTAGATGACAACGAAGATATGTCACTCTTTCCACCTCGGCTGTTCAACAAGATTATTGCATTGGATAACATCTATCATTATTCATCCAAGGAGTCATTCCTCAAGGATTGCTATGCCATGCTCCCGAGTGGTGGCAAGGTTGCCGTATCTGATGTAGTATTAAAGAATGATAGTGATGTTACTCCACTTTGGGTAAAGGTTGTGTTACGGTTAATGGGTATACCAACATGTAACTTATGGAGTGTGGATCAATATAAGTCCAAACTGGCATCGATTGGGTATGGTGATGATATTAAATTGCAGTTAGTTGGTGAACACGTCTTCAAGGGATGGCAACGATTCCTACCGCAGTGTCTTCTCAAGCATCTCGATTATGCACTGATCGTGGCCACCAAGATGCCTGGATCGAATGCCAATATCCAACCAACAAAAAGGAAGTCAGTTGCAATTATTGGTTCGGGATTAGCAGGCTTGTCATCGGCATACTCTCTTCTATCATCATCCGAGGCTGCCAATTTTGATATAGACATTTATGAGGCTAATGATTGTCCAGGCTTGGCTGGTAATACCACACTTGTGGGTGGTCAGTTAGTTGATGTACCGGCACGGATGGCATGCTTGGGATATTATGATCACTATTGTCAACTTCTCGACGAGTTGGATATACCAAGTACGGTTGTTAGAACCGACTCATCCTTTTACGGTGACGACGGACACGGTAATCAAGTTTGTTACTCATATGGTCAATCTAGTTTGGCAAACATATACTCGGCCTTAGTACGTGGCGGTATAGGTAAACTATGGAGTATGATCAAAGCTCTTGGTAATCTACAATGTGATGATGGGGACAATGAAAACATTACGTTTGGAGATTGGTTACATATCAATTTGGGAGTATCAAAGGAGACATCATATACATGCAAGCACACCGGAGTTGAGAAACAACACGACCTTCCCTCTTTAACCTGTAATACCAACCCCTTTGCCTATGTCATGTGTGGTTCGTTATCATGGATGCTCAGCTGTACATGGGATGATCTCCTCAACTATCCAGCTGATATCGTACTTCCATATTGCAGTGGCCTCAAGATGGACAAGCTTGGTGTTGGCAGAGAAGGACAAGTCATTCGTATTGTACCATCAATCAAATGTCTCGAACGAACATTACTCTATGGGGTTAGACAACTTTACTTGAACCAACGGATATCAGCCATTGACAACAAACGAATGATCAATGGCATCTCATATGATGCCGTGATTGTTGCCACCGAAGCCAAGGCAGTACCAAAGGTCATCAAACATTGCTCACCTGTATTCGAAAAGATAACATATCATCCATCATGTATATACATTCATACGGATGAAAGCTTCATGCCACCAAACAAGAAGGATTGGAATTGTTGGAATGTTGAAATGAGTAGTGGTCGACAAGAACCCCAGTTGACCTTTTGGCTTAACGAGTTCTACCCAGATGCAACCTTTGATAAGAATGTATTCCAGACTTGGGCACCCATCACCACTCCAAAGGAGGGAACAATCATTAGACACAGCCAGTTTGAACGAGTAGTACATTCAAACGATGCAAGGTCATACATTATCGATATCAACAAAGAACAGGGGAAGAATGGTATATACTATGCTGGTAGTTATTGTGTATACGGCATGGGTTTACTCGAACAGGCCTTGATTAGTGGCAAAGAAGTATCCAACTTAGTATTAGTATTGAATGACATGAAGTGCTCTTCTGTTTTGAAAGAAGACACTTTACCTCCTCTCAAGGCTCTTGTAATAGGCGCTGGTCCATCCGGGCTAGTCACCGCAAAGCATCCTTGGGTACATGCACTGAGACTTCGTTGGTGGTTGTCAACAATCTTTATACGACTATTCCTCTTCCTTACTGGAAGTAGTTGGGGGTTCAACCAGTGGACAGCACCGACAAAACCTGTTAAACGAGGTTATCACATCATCAACAAGAGCCATGCAGCAATGAGCCATATGAACGTACCGATTAAGAGCCAATCATTATATGGACGGATGTGGATGTGGATTTACGGTGAGACTGATTTGAAACCTATTCAGACATTTCATCAAACACAAGTAGCAAGTGTCGATGATGATGGTATCACCGTCAAGTTTGACGATGGTCGGACATATGAGGCTGACTTGATTGTATTGGCAACGGGTTACAAGCAGTCCTTTCCATTTCTCGATGACAAAATACGCCATGATATTCAAGAGGAGAGCTTTACAGATGATTCATCCTATTATCTTGAGGAGGACTACTTGCCAAGTGAACATTTTATAGTATCGAAGGCACATCCTCGATTAGGCTTTATTGGGTTTGTACGCCCAAACGTCGGGGCGATTCCTCCCATGTCTGAATTGCAAGTGATGTGGTGGCTTGAACACATTAAAGGTAGAACAAAGAAGCTAACAAAGAGGACTGGGTCACCTTCATACATGGTACTTGGTCAGAAGTATCGATATGGAGTTGATTATGGCAATTACATGCATCGTGTGGCAGAGGAGATTGACGCCGCACCAACTCTCACAACTTTGGCCAAATCGAGACATCCCATTAAAGCATTGTACACCTATTGTATTGGTCAGAGTATGATATCCTTGTTTAGACTTCAAGGCCCATACGAATCCGAGTTGTGTTGGGAAGTAGTAATTGGAGAGCTTTGGAGAGTATGTCTTAAAAGAGGAGTATTAGAGAACTGTGGCTTACTTTTCATGACGTTTCTATCACTGTTGATGAATATCACGGCCTGTGTATTGGAGTGCATCTGGTGCATCATTACTTTTCGAAAACCAAAGTTGTTCGTCCGATATTAGTGACTGGTGTAAATGGGTATCCTTTGGTTGAAGGACATATGTTTCGACGGAGGATGAATTAGTTAGATAGGAAGACAGATAGAGCAATAATAGTATCAATGTCAATATGATGGATAGATAGTGTCTTACATACTAAATGAGTAACTACGTGGGGTATGAAAACTTGGTATCCTTTTGGTATATTTTGTCCTCATCTCTTGAGAAAGAATGGAAGTGCCTGAAGTGATGATCGATGACGATAGGTAGCATCCATCCTCAAGAAGCAGAAGCACAATAGATCACACATAATCTATTGGTAATCAAAGGCATAGGCCATTCATACCTAAAGGCATAGGCCATTCATACCTATCAAATAATGGGAAAAGAGGAAACTCGATTACTAATAGAATTCAACAAACAGTATAATAAAGCAATGGTTAGTGATAAAGATATTACAGAGACTGAGGTTCGAGGATTGTTCGATTTATGGAACGCTGCCTTGGCTACTGGAGATTCGAAAGTTGTTGCTGGTCGTTATACCAAGGTAAGATGTGGCATGATATTCGTATGTGTGTGTATATATCTTTCACCTTTATCCCACCGTCCATCACTTCTCATCGTCCATATTTCTTATGCAATTGCAATGCATACAAAAACACATAAAAATGATACAGTCACCAGTACTTCTACCAACTGTATCAGACGTACCACGTAAAGATTTTGATTCAGTAAAGGATTACTTTGATAAGTTTTTACTCAATAAGCCATCCGGAAAGATTATCGATGGCGATATTAACATTGGTGATGGATGGGCGTCGGATGTTGGTATCTATGAGGTATGTGCAACTTTAGTTTTTGTGCATATGATATGAGCATAATGATCTGTACACAAGATATGTACGAGTTGGTTATCTAAGCTTACTGTCTTTGTCATCAATTAATAGTTTACGATGGGTACCACTGGTGCCAAAGTTAGAGGCCGATATTCTTTTAACTATGTCAAGGAAGGTAAGACCTCATATCAAGGATGTCATCTACTCTAGTCTTCTCTTCTGACATTTCTTTTCATACTATATATAAGATGGTGTTTGGAAGATTCAGCATCATCACTCTTCTGTGTAAGTGTATTATTTGATCTATCCATTGTCATTCATATGTTGTGTACACATCTTATGTCTCATATCAATCGTTTGTCATTATCCTCATTAGAATGCCTGAAAGTAACAAAGCTCAACCAATCACTGAAGAGGAAGTACGTGGTTTGTTCCAGCTATGGAACTCTGCCCTTGCAACGGAGGACCCAGATGCCGTCGCTTCTCGATATGCCGAGAAGGCCGTCCTTCTCCCAACTGTATCAGATGTGCCTAGGACAGATTATGCTTTAATTAAAGACTACTTTGTAAACTTTTTAAAGAAGAAGCCAACCGGTGAGATTTTAAGTGGTGATGTTATTATTGGACATAACTGGTGTCAAGATGCTGGTATTTATGAGTTTACCATGGGTATTACGGGTGATAAGGTTAAGGGACGTTACTCATTCGTTTATGTTTGGGAGGACGGACAATGGAAGATTTCACATCATCATTCTTCTGTTATGCCTGAGGCCTTCCTAGGACCAGCTCCCAAGCCAGTATGAGGGGAGGAGGGGAAGAACAAGTCATGAGGAAGACGAAGAAAGATGTAGATACTGTATGATTGTTCAAACATTGCACAGATCAATTGATAAGCAAAACATGGTATCCAATGAAAGTAAGATAAGTCAATTATCTTCAATTATGTTCGTGATAACTCTATTGTTATATTGCAAATAGAAGTAGTACATATGCTGGTACATAACCCCTAGTGGTGTGGTGTAGGTTGATAACAATTTACACGAAGGGAAGCTAGACTATTAGAAGCGGCAGAGTTGTACTAAAATAAACCAATGTTAAGTAAGTTGGCTTTAGTTTAGAAGAATGAAGTCATCCAACACAGTAGGTTGCTTATTAACCTGAGGTCTCTTTCTAGGCCATGAAAGACTCACCAACATGAGCCTCCAAAAACCACTCCTTCAAATTCGAACTTCTCCCATCTACACCAGACTTCACTCTCACACTCTTCTTTTGTTCTCAAGGTAGAACATATCTCCCAAGGACGAGGTGGATCTGGGGGGCGAAAGGGTCGCTCAACAGAAACAAACGAAGCTTCATTAGCCTCCATATCATTAGCACTGAAACAATCATCTTGGATTGCTCTGACCTCACTATCAACTCCCAAACGAGCTCCCTGGTTACGAGCCCTTCTAGTGGAGCTTCCCTTGTTGGGGAATTGCCTATTCTTGATCTCATTCGCCGCTGGATTGATGATACCACTCCGGGCATTTGAGCAAGTTGATCCTTCATCCTTCCACCACTGTCGCATTGCTTGTTGACCGGCCTTGAATCCCCTTGCAACTGAGCTGTCGGGTGTTGGACGCCGGGTTGGGGAGCGTGTGGGCTTACGAGTCTTTGATGCCTTGGAAACAAAGGATGTTTCATAATCGTCCAACCTGTATGCACTTGATGTGTCTGAGCTATCAAGGGCAACAAAGGAAGCTTCTTCAGCAAAGCCACAGGCTGTTCCTCTGAGAGAGCCTCCACAGCAACCAGCCCAACTCAGACAATCCCGATGTATCTGCTCCTTAACACAAAGGTCGAATCGGTATTGAAAGAACTCGGGCATGTCGTCACACCAAGTACACATTTCGTCTCTATTACACTCTTCCCTTGTGGGCGTCGGCTGCCAGTGGAACGTAGATGCGGTAGAGACAAAGGAAACTTCGGCTTCAGCTTGTGGTGCACAGAACGTTCCTCCAAGATCACCACCACAACAACCAACCCAACTCAGACAACCTTGAATGTCACGGTCCCCTCTCTTTATGCAATCATCGAATCGACGTTGATAGAAATCTGGTCGATCGTCACACCAAACAATAGTAGGCCAGTCCAAATCAGGGTCCCTTCTGTTAGTACTTTCAACAAAGGCCGAAGATTCGTCATCTAAATGAGGCCAAGTAATGCCAATTAAATGATCAACTGTATCCTCACACTTATCTCCCAAGTAGCGGATATCACCAGCTTCAGGCTGTCTACAACCCCATTCATTGATTATACTTTGGAAGGTGTCTTCACTCTGACAAGTTTGAATAGCCAACTCCCGACATTCTTCATCTGATGCTGGAATCCCTCGAGGGAATGGTGATGAGCACCAATCTTGGCTGATTATTAACTCGGCAGCATTGTTTCCGTCTCTGATACAGTCTGCACTTACTACACTTGATACAGAGGCAGTAAGTAACGCTACAACGGACGATTTGATTACAAGATTCATTGTTATTGTTTTGGTCTTTGTCGGTGGTGATTTTGTTGAGTAATATGTTGGATTTTGTTGTTGTTGTTAATTTTGATTTATGATTTTCCTTTTGTTTTAGATAAGGTTTGTTTTATGATACTTTTATCTAGCACGAGTATACTACCATGACTTGATATAGAACAAGAGCAAGAAGGTATATACATTGAGTCCTGGCTTGATATAAGACACTTACTTCACCTCATTCCCTCGGGAGGCTGGTCTTGCTTGTACCGGTATCCTCCATTTTTATAATTAATGGGTATCCTTTTCTGTTAGCCATCCCTCTCGAAGTTGATAGTCTATTCCGTTATTAACACTCTTGCCCCATCGTGAGGGGCAAGGAGGTGAAGAAGTAGACTTATCAAAGTTGTAGTAGAAGAAGAATTCCACATCGGTATCTTTTTGGTATCCTCACCCTCGTTCGTCGGCTTTTTTGACCACTCTGTGATCTAGAGTCTACCCTCGCCTCATCTTTTCATATTGTAATAATCAAGCACTCGTTCTGATACTAAAATGTTATTCATTGATACCCGTCTTTCTAAATATAGACCATTAATACTTTTCACACGGCTCAAACTAACATAAGCTTGACCTACCTCAAAGCAACTACTTATATCAAGTATAGCCCGTGTTAAGGTTGATCCTTGAGACTTGTGTACAGTCGTTGCCCAGCTTAATTTCAGTGGAACTTGTTGTCTAACAAACACACCTGGACCTATGAAACGATGAGGGGTGTGATATGCATGAGGGGTGTGAGAATGTGCCTTTATCATCCCTATGACATGCAAACTACTCTCAAACGACAACGATACATTATACCACTCACCTCCGTCAGGATTATATCTAGTTGCCTCTACTCGAGTTATCTTTTCAATCCGACCATTATCGAATCGTACCGTGGGTACTTGATCTAAATCAAAACTTTCAATAACACCCCTAGAACCATTGACTAAACTTCGATCACCACTATCCATATCCTTATTCCGTGTTAGCATGACTTGTGCACCAACCTTTAATTGAACCTCATCAGGTAATTCCCCAGCAATACTAATCTTCATACCCTTCTTTATAGATGCCAATGTACCCGTGGGCATCATCTCTTTCCACTTATCAACAGCAGAACAAGTTACTACCTCACCTTGCAACTCATCAAGACGTGCTTGATTCTCAGCATCAACGTCACGATTATGTGTATATATTCGTGTGGGAACAATCCCATCATTTGGTAGAGGATGCTCTGGACTAATCAAACACTTTTGATTCAAATCTCGAATTATATTGGATGTCACTTCACCAACCCTTACCATATTCAGAAACAACTCAAACTTACTACCACTATCTTGTCTCAGGGCTTGTTTTAATTGAAATGTATTCACATCCAATTCAAGCTCCTTCCATACATATGAATCAAAACAGAATGGGCGTTGTTTATCCATATCTAAACCAGGAGTTTGATACTCTCGCTTCACAATTGGTGGTAATTGATGAAAGTCTCCAACGGCAATCACTTGCATCCCACCCATTGGCAAATCCCCGTGTCTACCACCATTCCGCACCTCCCTAACAACACTATCAATAGTTTCAAGTAAATCAGAAGATAACATACTAACTTCATCAATTAATAAAACATCCGTCTCATCTATACGTTTCATGGCACCCTTATTCTTTCGTACCTTGTTAATTAATGTGGATATAGATCCGGTACCTAATCCTATACCGAAGAAGGCATGTAATGTTGATCCACCGATGTTAATTGCGGCAACACCCGTGGGTGCTGTTGGTGCACATTTACGTTGTTTCTTTTCTATACCTTCTTCCTCGATATTCTCTTCTTGATTTTCATCTGTGCCCGATGCCGCCACCTCAACCCCCACTCCACTACTCAAGGATTGGATTATATACTTGCTAACATGAGATTTACCCGTACCAGCTGCACCACTAATAAATACATTCTTTTGATACTTAACAGCCTGTATGGCCGCCTCTTGTTGTTCAACAGTTAACGAATCTAAAGTTATCGGTGCTGGTCTTGGTATAGAACTTTTCAGTTGCTGTCTACCATTCCCTCTTGGATAAGTAGTGGGTAATAATTCACCAGTGTATTGTGATACAATGTTTAATATATCATCTCCAAAACTTTCCAACTTTTTAGGCCCGATACCTTTGACAGCTAGTAGTTGTTCATTGTTGGAGGGTAAGGATGAACAAATTTCTTGTAATGCAGCGTTTGTAAAGATTGTATACGCTGGTTTATTTAGTGGTGTTGATTGATTGATACGATATTGACGTAAGGTTTGTTCCAGTTGAGAACGTATATCGCTTTGTTGTTGTGATGCCTTGGGTTTTGGTATTGATATCTCATCTCCATCATTATTCTCCAGTGACAAATTATCATTATCTTCGAGCATTTCCACAGGAATGTTGGTATCCTCTTCTTCTGGCACTTCCTCATCAATTAGCAAATCTACGATGTGATCATATCTATCAGCAAGCTGTTCTTCTTGTTGCGCTTGTACTTCGTCCATAACTATACTACTGCTGTTACTATTGCTTGAGGTAGCCCTGAGAAATGTTGGTGCACCATATCTCAAATTTTGTGTATGTATAGCCCTAAAGTTATACTGTCGCTGAATAATACACCGACTACGAGGGCCTACCGATACAGACTGAAAAGCACGAACAACTTGTACGGTACCACGACGAGATATCATCATCATATTAAGAAGCAATGTGGTTATCAATATTGATGTAATTTTATAAAGTAGTTGTAATGATGATGTGTAATTTTTCATTCTCTCAAAATGTTATGATATTTTTTTCAAGATTGCATATACCAACTCTCTTATATATTGAGTTCTGCAAAAGCAAGCACTTAATTGCAATTGAGGTAGGGTTGATTATGGTTTGATACATAAAGAGGGTTTTAACTGCCGACTGCCGTCCAGTTTTCATGTGAGAAACTCTTTAGAGGGAAGAAGATGGAAATGCTTACATGTGGAATAAAATGCCCATTGCCCTTTGAGCAAGAAGCCGCCGCCCTTGAGTAACCCCATAGATTACCCTCGACAACATCCATACACAAAGCAAATAGCAAGCGCTGTTTTACTACCCTTACTATTATTATAGACTACAGTTATTATCATCTTGACCCTCTACTGAAGTACTTGGTTGTATAACTTTAAGATATACCGCGCAACTACACTTTTAATAAAAGTAGGTTACCAACTCATACGCACTTTGATACACTGTTACTATTGTACCTCGTCTCCTAGTTTGATACATACACAGTATAGACTTCAGGTACGTTTATATATATTGCAAAGATTGTCAAATTTAACGTTCGGATATGCGGACCTTATTGTTTGAGGTCGATGGAAAGTTCGATATAGCTATGGTCTGCCGCTCTAGAGTTAGATTGTTTGCAAACTTCTCTAAGTTTGAGATGTGAGATAATAGATGTAATATTGCAATTCATGTCCTTATAGATCAGTCTATCTAAAGTGAACAAATAGTTGCATTTGGTGTAGGGGTTGGTTGTTTGGGTCTTAGCTCGAAGATTATGGTTGACGGTGTGATAAGGAAGTGCACAAGATGTGTTCAAAAAAAAGCAATAAAGGCCATGTTGAGGCATATGTTAGTTACGGTTGATGCCTTCATATTATACTGTTCTGTCTGTGAATGTTATTTTTGGAATCTTTATTATCAATATTCCTGCTGCTGCTGTTCTAACATTTATATCTTTTCTAACTTCTTTTCAATTCAATACATATCATATGCACATAAACCATCATAATCAAACCAACATATCAGCATGTCCTCCACAAACAATACAACATCTACATCTACCACATTCACAAACTGTCCATATCTTGATACAATTGACCGTACAGTACTCGACTTTGATTCACCAGATCATGCCTGTTCCATAACACTCGAATCATCACCACACATTTACGCCTGTTTAACATGTGGAAAGTTCTTCCGCGGACGTGGTAAACAAACACCAGCATATACACACTCCGTTGAAACGGGTCACTCGGTATATATCCATTTAACCAATGGATCATTTTGGTGTTTACCAGATACACAATATAAAATATCAACGAATGAACCTAGTTTGCAAGATATTAAATTAGCATTACATCCCAAGTTTACTACTCAAGAGATATCAAATTTGGATGGTAATACGGAATTGGCACGTGATTTATTTGGTAGACGATATTTACCGGGATATATTGGATTGAATAATTTGAATTGTACTGATTATTTGAATGCGGTGGTACAAGCGTTAGGACATGTTAGACCTTTGAGAGATTTCTTTTTAAGGGTTGGGTCTGAGGAGGCTGATGTGAGTATTGATTTGGGTAATGGAGGTGTTGATAATGGCAATGGAAAGAGATCAGCATCATCTCAACTAGCAATAGCAACAACAAATCAAACACCCTATGCCAACTTTTCACCACTTGCCAAATCATTCAGTCTCCTCTTGCGTAATATGTGGTCATCACATCGATTTAAATCAAGTGTTGATCCACACATGCTCGTTCAGGCCGTATCGGTAGCATCGAATAAGAAGTATCATGTTGGTAAACAAGCCGAGGCTGGTGAATTCTTAGCATGGTTATTACATCAATTACATGTTGGTGTTGGCGGAAGTGTCAAGAGTAGCAGGAAAAAGAAGAAGAAGAAAAAGAAGGATGGATCAGCTTCTTCTGCCAGCAGTGGAGGAAGTATTATTCATGATACATTCATGGGACGTGTCGAGATGACAACTGTAGTACGTAGGAGGAAACGTAGGGGTGAGGATGCGGCATTAGAGATGTTAAATCAGGGTGGAGCAGCATCATCATCTGCCGCCACAGCTAAGAATATGGACGAAGATGAGGATGATGACAGAGATGGAAGTGATGACGAGGAGACGATTGAACGTAAACGAAAGAAGCGTGAGACTGTCCAATCATTGGCTAATGAAACAGTGATAGTTGAAGAGGAGACTGTTACCGAGACGGACTTTTTGCAACTGACATTAGACATACCCGAGAAGCCATTGTTCAAGGATGATGATGGTGGATTAGTCATCCCACAGGAACCATTGGTTAATGTATTGAGAAAGTTTGATGGGGTATCATTTAGTGATGTATTGGCAATGCAGCAGCAGCAGCAGACTAGTATCGAGAGTGGTGGCGATGGGACGGTGGTATCAAAGAGGCGGCGGTATCAACTCAAGAAGTTACCAAACTATCTCATACTACACTTGAATCGTTTCAAGCGGAATGGATTCTTCATTGAAAAGAACCCAACGATTGTTATGTTCCCCGTTAAGAACTTTGATTTAAGTTCCTATGTCTTTCCTGAGGGTGGCAGAGATAAGGTCCCCACGGTCGAGGATGTTAAGGGTATGAGTGTAAGTAGCATATCTGATATGTGTATGTTATGTGTTTTATGACCATGTGATATGTAAATATACAAATCTCATACAATTACTCCTTTCCTAATCATTCATACACAGATTAAGGAACTCAAAAGCATGTTAATCAAGTATGGTCGTGCGGATATTGCCAATAATGCAATTGAAAAGGATGAACTCCTGCAACACTGCTTAGAGTTCATCTCCACTAGCCTTCCCGATATCTTGGCAGACAAGTATGATCTCGTGGCCAATATTACACATGATATTCCAGTAGAGGTTGGACGAGAAGGTAAACAGCGTAACCCATTGGAGGAGGGGAGTTATAGGTGTCATGTTCAGCACAAGGCAACTGGACAGTGGTACGAAATTAAGGACTTGGATGTCAAGGAGACTATGCCTCAATTAATTGGTGTTAGTGAAAGTTATTTACTCATCTTTGAGAGGAAGGGTGTATAATAACAAGGGAGGACGGGGTTGTATAATGGACGAATCCATATGTGTTTGACAGATAAGTGACGATCCTCTTATGTACCTTTCAGTCGACAATGTTCTCTCCAGGAATCCAGTTCCAAAGATGAAACAATTCTAATTATAGTAACATATCTTATGTTATGTTCTATCCATTGTAATATGAGCCCACCAGAGAGAATATAGATCTCAAATTGTATATACCAACCAACATATACAAAACTAGCAGTCCCTTTCTTCTGAAATCATAATCATCTACTTCTATCATCTTATGACATAACGGTAACAAATCATTTGCTCTTGCCAATTTACCAAATCTACTAATCTCTTTCTCGGAATAGAATAATGTTTTGGCTTGTAATTCAGTTAGATATGGGCGTGTATATACTTTTGTTACTAATAAAGGAGAGGGTGGTGATGTAGTATCGGCACCATCTATGAAGTGTACACTTCGTTGCCTCTTGAGTTGACGATTCGGTTGTCTATTTGGAAGGTAGCAACAGCTATCACTTAAAGCTCTGGTATATGTAGTATTGACATGATCAGTATCAGATGTTGTTGATATAGTTCGAAGTGCCTCATTGTGTCCCTTCTCTACACTCTCAATGGCATCATCCTTTGCTTGTTGAGATATGATATCCATCGCTATTTATCTCTATTTTCTCGCCTTCTCTTATTGTTTGGCCGGCTATATATAATTAGTAGTACATAACGAATCCAACCTTTGAATTGCAAATATGCATGCCCATAATATTGCAATAACAACTACATATCCATGCCTCCTTCCATACCTAACTGAGTGCCATATATCTTTCGCCATGTTCTTCCGAGATATAGTCAATAAGTCAATAGTCAGATGAGACCGAACAGCCATCATCCGCATATACCACCATGAAGCAAACAAACATGTGTCTCTAAGTTGTTATATGTGGTTGATAATAATCTCTTCTTTCTCATTGTTGGAGACGAGGCAGGGGCAGAGATGTGTAGTTATAATATGTTGTTAGCTACGTACCACATCGTCGTCTCAAACAAAAATAAAGCGTTTGAAGCTGAATTCCCGTAAAGGATACCGAATGCTGCTTCGACAAGATTCAGATCTTTAGCCTGTATACTTAGCGGAGATATTGTGATGTGAGTAACCTAGAACGCTGATAGATTATAGATTATAACATACGATGTGTCAGGTTTATGTAGGTTGTGTATCTAGCGTTGTTAGCGGCGTCGGAATGGAGTAATCTGAAAAAGTGCACATGATGTGTCATTTTTTTGGTGATAGGTGCATGTTGTGTTTGTACGTCTATGTGGGTGGTGTGGGTATGGTATATAATCTATGATGTCATATGTGTGTGGTTTGGAATCAGATAGTAGTGCTGGCTGAAGAGTTGCAGAGCGGGAGTAACTTCGTGATCTTTTTTATATTTATGTCTTGTTATTGTTAACGCATATCTCTCATACCTTTCTTCTTTTGTGCACCTTATCATTTGCAATTGATAAGCTGATATTATTATAAGCCACGGAAAACCAGTATTCGATGAATTAGTATTATTGGTATTTTGAAGCTTTGGTATTATAGAACAATATTAGTATGATTGCAATATCTAAGTACTGTAGAAAATGGAATTGGGCAAAGATCGAGTTGAACTACGATGATTTTACAAGATCATCAGGAGGACGTGGTATTACGAGTTCGGGTGATAAAGTATCACCTAAATTCTCGTTCATTGGTCATAAGTGGCGCATTGTAGTTAAACGAGTTGGGTCTCGTAGGACAAAACAAAACCCCAAAGTTCGTATTATTCTACAGAATATGACAATAGATGGTATCACCATTAAGTTTAGCTTGGGCATCAAACATTCAAACGGAAAGACAATATTAAGAAGCACTAAGGATATTCAACAAGAAACTGTCTTTACCCCCTATACGTTTTGGGAATCAGAGGGATTATATTCTAAACATTCACTTACGGAAGATAATGCAGATGGGAAATTGAGAATCGAAATCAAAATGCAACAGGTGTACTTTGGTTTAGGATTCGCCAAGGAATATTGGGCAAAAGAGGATAAGGATAATAGATGGATCTTTGATTACGAGTCTTATGAATGGCACAAGAATAAGGAGCAACTTGAAGAGGACGCATCGTCTTCCTCAGACTCAGAGGAGCAGTCTTCTGACTCTGAAAACGAGGTTGAGGCATTATCACCACAATCAACACCCACTTCAGAAGACTGCCCAATCTGTATGGAACCTATCTCTAAACCTTGGGGAGTCGTAATCCCGTGTGGTCATCCCTTTCATCAATCTTGTTGGGATGAAGTAGTTGCTCGCCATTCGGAGTCTGATGATAATGCTCAACTATCATGTGCTGTATGTAGGAAAGTTGCAACTGGGTTTCAGCCAGTATTCTTGGATTTGGGACTTACTGGAGCCAGTGATAGTGTTGCTGCTGCTAGTAATATGGAGGGTCAAGAGTCTTCTTCTTCATTTGTAAACCGTCTTTTGAGGCAATTGACGTGGAAGCCTCTGGGGCCATGATGCAGGAGAGATAATGATACAACAGATATGTGATGGTGGACAATACATATAATAAGAGAGAAGGATTTGGATATCGCAGATTGATATAAGTAAAGTAGTAAAGAGAGTCTGATATCTCAAAGCTATGTTTAGATCTACCATATGTTTTTATATGTTTTGAAGTAAAGTGGAGTATCGTTAAATGGATTCACTCTGTTGCCTATAATATAAACTCTCTTCTTATGTAAACTCTCTACCCAAGACTTCCTCTATTGTCTATGAAATGAATCCGTACCTTTTAGCAAAGCCTTCACAGTCTTATCCACTATCCACTTTGTCTCTCTCTCCCCCCCTTGAAATCATTTAGAAAACTACTACCTCCGTGTCCGCTGACTCTTTTTCTTCCTCCTCCTCTATGTGGAAGATCCTTGCTCCTCCTCATTACATCTCAAAGCTAAGTATACCGGCTGAAAGCCTGTTGCACGTTTCCTACATACAACACATGTTGGTAATGCCTCATCATCTGGCCGCTGATGACGAGTTACTACTTGATCCCAACAGGAAAGATGGCATGGATGCCCACAGGGCGTAACTACTCCCCAAGGTTGAGAGATGGGTTCTAGACAGATTGGACAGTCTTCTGAAGTGTAAGACAATAGTTTCATGGAATATCGTATCTTGAAATGGCTCCATAAAGATACTTTTGTGGAGTATAGTGTCTTGAAACGACTCCATAATGACTCCACCTCATAATCCCCATCCGAATCGACAAGCTTCATCTTAATTTCAACTCGTAATGCTCCTTCCACGAGACAGAAATGTTTCAATAAGAAATGAAAGCCAATATTCAATCCCCAATAGGGTTCCCAATCTGAGAATGTTGGGTAGTTCACACGCCTCCCATTCGTATCGCGAATCCAACCATCACATACGTTACTGAGTCCCAATATTCTACCCTTAGAATCTTTAATAGCCAGACTAAAATCTATGCTGATATCTGTGTCTATATCTGGGCTGTGTAAATACAAGTAAATTAACCCCCTCGCCCCACTACCAAAGCAATCATTGTCTGAAGTAAAAGCCACCAAACACCAAGTATGACCCAAGCATGAGAATTCATTTGATACATTTTCATCTTCTGATATGTTTGCAAAATTATTAATGCGTACCTCATTCGTTTTCCAACCCTTGTTACTAGTTTTTGATCTATACACCCAACGTCGATATATAGTTAAGAGTATAACTGCTAATATTAACACGATGATAATATGGCCCGCTAGTAACAATAATTGTTTTTCGTATACTTCATACAAAGTAGGGGGTGTAACAGTTATAGGTTTTGTTTTTAATCGGAATACTTGTTCAATATGCCGCTTCAGTGTCCCCTCCTTTGAAAAACGGCTCATTATATTACGGCTTAATTCTTTAACCATTGTGATATTGATATGATGTGATTGTTCTTGTTCTAGTTCTACTAGCGGTGGGTTTACTTTGATAAGAGTCACTAATATAGCAAAAACCATGAAACCTGCTACTACGAACATATCTCTTATCATATGGTTCAATGCCTCTGCTTTGTCGTTATGTCTTATAGAAGCTAATAATAAATCTCGATCTTTGATTGTCTGTGCTATACAGATAAGTACTAATATTAAATTGGCAATGAAGATGAGGAGAAGGAAGCCTCTCCCCAGAAACCACTCTACTAATTCTTCCCTAAAATATACTGCTACCATTAATTCAGTCGAAACAAGAAACACTACTTGCAATTTCCTTTCTTTAAACTCCCATTCTTGACATCTAGCATATAATATATTGAGTACTAATACTAACAATAATGAAATACCAATAAGATCCAATGCCAATAATCCTTTCTCGTATAGTTCATAGAAATGTGGTTCTTGTGGTGGGTTAACTTTGAAAAGATGCTCGTGAAAATGAAAACGTCTAAGTACCCCCGTCTCTAACATGGCACTCATTATATTACGGCCTACTTCTTTAATTATTTTGATTTGATAAGATGTTAATGATGATGTTGCAACATCTATATACAAAAGAAGAGAGAGATGAGTATGAGTATAATGAATATGTACACAAGACATAAAAAAGTTCACATCATATGCACAAAGTTAACTCCCGCTATATGTAATCTTCTTGCTTGCAAACCGACGGCATACCTATGACATATGATTCATTTACCATTCAACATGAGAATACTAATAGAACATCGTATTATATACGCCATACACTGCCAACGTGATATAACACCACTGTATGATAGTGAACCTAAACAAAAAAATATCATGTGCATTTTTGATGAATACTCAATCCGACGCCGCAAACAGCGGTCGAAGCCACCCTACATATTCTTCTGATACCATATAACGTGCTCTAATCAATCTATCTATTTACGTCTAGGTTATTCACATTACTCAATATCTCCGCTAAGTTCGAAGTGCATTATAAACTTGCATGCAAGCAGGGAGAGTTTGAGTAGAGTACGTATAAGTAGCAACTCCCGTAGAGGTATCTTTACGGGAGTCTTTGACAAATTTTAATTTTACAGTGCACACATCATGTAGAATCGATCCTAAAACCCTTAATCTACTAATTACTAAAAGCTTTATACGGGGCTACGGAGAGATTGGTGTGTAATCTAGAACACACTAGATTAATTAGAACAATTATATGGTATTATAACTATGCAGGGTACGTATAGACCATTGCTTGCGGCGTTGAGAAATAGAGAATTCTTAAAAAGTGCACACATATCACATAATATGATGTGTCCTTTATTTTTGTGGTTAGGTACATGTATCGTTTTTATCTGTGTGAGGCATATCCCATACCATACTCATTTAGTTAGTGGTGTTCTATTAATGCTTTGTTTTAGGTGGCGATAATATGGTGGCGGCGATTGATCTAAATAGTAACTTGGTGCATATGATGTGATCTTTTTTTGATGTGTTATGTCTTGTTTGCTATCAATACAAGGTTCATATCTCTCATCTCTTTTATACTTTCTTATATATACATATTGCATGATATCTTATTAACAATGAATCGATGGGTAGAGCTTTTAAAATTGGTGTTGAATCGATTAGAAGAGAAAGAGGTGCCTTTCGAATTGGTATTGGAATTAGCCTCACATTAGCCTTTATTGGGTTGAGTTTAATGATATTAGCCTTTATTTGTTTTAGTATTTCAATAATATTCATATTATTGACAATGTCTAAACATAACGAATTAGAACCTGTGGTAGTAGAGCCTGTAGTAGAAATCGATGACAATGATGGATGGATGAAGACCGAGTTATCTTTCCATCATTTTGCAATTGCAGACCTACGAATTACCGGAAATGAAGAATCAATATCACCCGAATTCTCTTTCTTTGGTCATAATTGGCGTGTGAATGTTTCCAGAATTCTTGGTAGAACTGGGAAGAAGAACCTTGTTCTTCTATATCTACAAAACATGTCGGACAAAAGCATTAAGATTAGGTTTAGCCTATCTATCAAACATCTAAAAGGAAAGATGAGATTAGTTGAAAACCATCAACAGACTTTTGACCCAAACAGATTTGGACCTAGTCGACCAAATATGGTTCGTATGGAACTTCTAGATGATTCAGTGACAGCATGTCTTGTAGATGGTACATTGAGGATTGAAGTTAAAATGAAGCTTGACGAGCCTAAACGTGAGACCAACCCATTACCACGACCTCCGGTAGTAGAAGACTGTCCAATCTGTATGGAACCCATATCTAAACCTTGGGGAGCTGTAATTCCATGCGGCCATCCTTTTCATCAATCTTGTTGGGATCAAGTAGTTGCTCGCCATTCGGAGTTACAACCATCATGTGTTGTATGCAGGAAAGTATCAACTGGATTTCAGCGAGTATATTTAGATTAGGACGTGCTGGGGCTAGTGATAGTGCTGCTGCTGCTACTGCCGCTGCTGCTAGTAATATGGAGGATCAAGTAGGGTCTTCTCCTAAGGCAGTTGTCCTCATTGACGTTCCATTTCTTCGACTGAGACTGAGGAGGCCTCTGGAGCAGTCATGATCAGAAGAGATGATGATACAAAAGATATAGATATCATGACAGTAATAGACTCATCACAGGTTGATATAAGTGAAGTACTAAAGAGAATCTAATATCACAAAGCTATGTTTAGATCTATATAGTCTATACTGTTTCATATTCATATGCTCTTCCTCTTATGTATGTACATGTGTTCACATGATATGTTCATCTCTCTTCTATACATACTTAAAGTAAAAAGTACCAACAAAGCAAAGTGCCGAAATCAAATTCAATACCATTAATAGATACAAACCCAACATGCAATAGTTGATTTCATCACCTCCCTTCTTAACATCATAACATGACATGGGTAGGATACCATTCCTTCTTGATTGTTCACAGCATGCCATTCGACGAAACTTGACAAAGTCTTCTTCAGAATAGAATAACTCGAGTGATTCTGATTTGGTCAATGATGGACGAGTATATACCTTTGTTATCATTGCGGGTATACTATCAACCTGTTTTGGTGGTTCATTTATCCGACCATCTATAAAGTGTACACTTCGTCGTCTTCGTTTGTTATTGTTCTTGATTATTCGTTTTGTTGGTAGGAGACAGCTATCGGATTGGCCTCTTGTTGGGGCACTAGTATCTTGGGCTGTGGAGATATGTTGTGTTGTGCTATTGTTGGTATCATCTGACTGTTGGGCCGAGCCCATCTCGATATCGTCGACGATCTGCATATTAATATCGATTTGCAATGGATGATTTGGGTTTGGTACTGCTTTGCACATTGTGTTATGGTTTGATATATAAACTATGTATGAAGAGTAGTTGAGTGTTATGTAATGGTCTCCGAAACAAACTAAGGAATTAAAGAGGCCGTAGAGCCATATAGCAGTTGCATGATATAGTTGTAAGGCAGTGTAGTAGCATGAAGGCAATGAAAGAGAGGCAGTTTGCATGTTTCTCTCGACGGCTGTTTTTGAATACCGCTATCTCTTCGCCTCTCTCTCGATGATAGATGTTGCTAATACTGACCATCATAACTGACCATCTCTGCCTCTCCATGCTATGATTGGCTGTAGATGCAAAGCAAACTGCCCTATGGGGTCATTTACATCATCAAAGAGGCGGCAGAATGTGATGTGCTTAAAGTACTATCTAACAAATTTAGTAGAAGATACTTTGGAATTGGAATTGGAAGAGAGGAAAATGAGAGTATGCTAGTTCATTGGTTGGTAGGCATAACCTTAAAAGCGAATAGGAGGTATATAGTGAAGTTAAGATACATGTGAGTAGACTTAAAGGTAGACTATTAGAGTATCAAGTGCTATAGATATTAGGTTTATGCAAACATCAATTCCATTTCAGCTTCGGAGTATCCTTCTTCTGCTTCGTCGTCGTGATCATCAAACAAGGCAAACTCAGACTCAAGCCAATGATGTTTCATTGCCATATCAGCAGTCCATCGTTCTTTTGGATCCATGATTAATAAACAGCTAATGAAATCTTTTGCATCATCACTTATACCTTCCCATAAAGGCGACTTCATATCATATCGTCCGGTAAGAATCGCTTTAGCAATTTCAATTGCTTTATTTGACTTGCCATTGAATGGTGGTCTGCCTGATAACATGATATAGGCTACGACACCTACTGACCAAAGATCACATGCTTTGTCATATGATCCATCTAGTAGCTCTGGTGCCATGTAGTACGATGTACCGACAGTATTCGAAAGAGGAGGACAAGTCTCGGGATCATGTCGGATAGACAAACCAAAATCAATAAGCTTGATGGTCGAGGAATCATCATCCTTGTCTACAAACAGTATGTTCTCTGGCTTGATATCTCTATGTACTATATTGTTGGCATGCAGATATGATACTGCCGAGAGTAGGCTGTGGATGGTATGAGCCGCATCTCTCTCATTGAAGCACGCCGGAGTAGACGTAGACACATCTTGTGCACTTTTTCTTGTACTTGCTCTACTGCCGCCGTCAGCACTTCTACCTCTACATTCTCTCATCTCATCCCCTTTCTGTTGCTTAGAAATGATCTTGTAAAACAATTCCCCTCCATGACATATCTCAGTAACGATACGAAAAGTATCCTCATCTTCATAACAATCATACATTTGTATGATATTCGGATGGGACACCTGCTTTAGAAGTAATACCTCACGCCTTAGTCGGTCATGACGATCGACTTGTGACTTTTGTATGATCTTGACTGCGCATGGATGTGATGTTGGACGATGGATGCATTGATAAACTTGAGCAGAGATGCCATCTCCCAGGTATGAATCGGAGTTTGAGAGGAGTTCATAGGTATCTTTGAATGTTGGTGCCGCCGGTAGTTGCTGATCAGATAATGATACAGTAGATCCGTCACACTCTGGTTGAGACTGTTGTATTGTTCTCCTAACTGTGTCATCCACATTGTTGCAACTCTTGGTTGGAGATCCATCGTCATCGAATGAGCAACACGAAGAAGATACACTTTCATTTGTGACGGAGCTTGCTAACGACGGCTGCTCATACTCATTACACTCGTACTGGATATCATCTCCAAGCAGCCACTGGATCATCGTTTGCATGTACTCCATCGTCTCTAATGTTTTATGATGCAAAGTGGTGCATGCACAGAGATTTGGTAAGATTACTCAGTCGAAAAGATATTTTTTGATACGATCGGGGGAGGATACCGCCGCTAAGTTGCATTTAATTTCTCTATTGGCTATTAGCGGAGATATTGCTATGTGAGTGAGTAACCTAGAACGCAGATAGATTATACATTAGAACATACGATGCATCAAGTTTATTTAGGTTGTGTATCTGGCGTTGTTTGGCATTGAAATGAGTATTCTGAAAAAGTGCACATGATGTGTCATTTTTTTGGGGCGAGTCTTTTTCCCCCATACAAGCAAAGGAGGCAGCTCAGAAAGGGCGATTGGCTTGTTTTAGGAGACTAATTAAGGCAGTATCATTATAGTAGTTCAATGGTGTGACAACAACTCTCATGTTTATATGAAATGTATCCGAGAGGCTTAGTCTCGACTAAGCTCTCTTTACTCTCTATGAACAACTGCCTAGCCGTGACTATGATGTAATCTACCTCCGTGTCCGCCGCCACCCCATTATAGCTTGAAGAAGACGGTCTCTAGTACTCCCATTTTCAGAAAGAAGACTTCCCAGAGGTCTGGGACGACCTCCTACTACTGAGGACGTACGCCTTTGTCTCGACTCCTCTGACGAGGAAGATCCTTGCTCATCACTGCTTTCCCCTTCTTCTAACCGATCCTTACTATCTCCACTAGAAGCAGCAGACCCCAAAGCTAAGTATACCTGTTGAAACCCTGTTGCACGTTTCCTACATACAACACAAGATGGCAATGCCTCATCATCTGATTCCCATCCATCTTCTGATCTTTGATGACGAGCAACTACTTCATTCCAACACGAAAGATGACATGGATACCCACAGGTGTAACTACTCCCCAAGGTTGAGAGATGGGTTCTAAACAGATTGGACAGTCTTCTGAAGCAAAAGATGATGGTGATGTGTTGAAACTCATTGTCGTAGAAGGACTCCTTGATGTCTCTACCTCGTGGTGATCCGGTTGTTGGATCGGCTCCTCGGCAAGTTTCATTTTAACATCAACTACCAATGTTCCATCCTCCATAAGACAGAAAAGATTCATTAAGGAACGAATGCCAACGCTGTAAAATCCATAACTAGGTACCAACCTTGTAAATGTTACTCTGGGCACACGCATCCCATTTGTAATCCAACGTGAATTTCTGATAGTGAGACTAAATTCAATGCTGATGTTTCTGTAGTTCGGTTCGGTAGATACAGAAGTGTTTCGTAGATACATACCAATCATTCCTTTTGGGGTGTGTGGATAGTCATCGTTATTAGGAATATGATTCTTCTTCCACTTCCCAGGGTATGTTTGCAAAGTTATAGAAATGTATCTCGTTTGTTACCCAATCATTATCATCGTCTTCTATTGTTGTAGACTCCTCTAAAGCTTGATATTTAAATATTGTATATCTAAGTAACGGATTGCCGATAAGTGTTACTACTAGCCCTACTAATGTTACCTTTATCTGTAGACTCACGTCCTCGGTATTAAAATATATTTCAAAAACTAATAACACTGGAACAACATTAACAATGAAAGCTGATAGCAATTTCCATTCTTTAAGTTCCCATCGCTGATATTTAGATGCTATACATACTATTAATATTGAAATACCGATCCCAATAAGTACTACTACTAATTCTTTCCAATATAAATGTGGACTGACGATTTCGATTGGTTCTGGTGTGTTTACTTGAAATAGATGATCATGAAAATGTCTAAGTATCCCTGTCTCTAATATGGCACTCATTATATTACGGCCTACTTCTTTAACCATTTTGATTTGGGGAGACATCATTTTGTATCATCTAATGCATAGAAAGATGAGATGAGTATAATGCTAGTATAATGCTAGTAACAAGACATAAAAGTTCACATCATATGCACCAAAGTTACTCCCGCTTTGCAATATACCCGACGCCACTGCGATAATTCACAAACCACCCAAACACAAAGCAAATAGAACACCAACTACCAAGTATATGATTCCACGCCACACAAAGATATAACCAACACTGCTAAACCCAAAAAGAATGACACATCATGTGCATGCACTTTTTCAGAATACTCCATTCCGACGCCGCTAACAATGCCAATACACAACCTACATAAACCTGACACATCGTATGTTCTAATCTATAATCTATCAGCGTTCTAGGCACTCACATATCAATCTCCCCAAGAGACGATGCTAATAGGCAGGTCTAAGTATCTCAAGAGCGGGGAGTCGGTACCTTCACGGGGTTGAATAAAAAGCGAATAAACGGTAGCCGTGTTGAGACAAAATGAACAATGAAGAATTTTGCCAATAAATAGTGAGGGAGGTGAAATCTCGGTGCCGGTATCGGTGCTTTTTAGAGGTACCAGGTTATGAGCCAATAAAAAGCACCGAACCAAGACCAAAAGCACCAAGATCGGTATCCTAGCACCAAACAAACCATATTAAAGCTGGATAGTAAGGGGTTGCGCTGACGTATCCCATTCGACAAATACACAACTTTCGGTTCGGATACTCGGCGAATAGATGCATCAATAACATCACTATCACCCTGTCAAGTCTCAAGTTCCACGAGTCGGTGTGTATAGCCAGTTATGATAGAGTCATATGCATTGAAATAAACACTATTTATATGAGTTTATTCTATTCAATATAGTTAATACTGTTTTACTATTATTTATTAATGCAGCGTATGATTCTATATATTATATTGATTTAGTTATTGTATTAGATATTTTGTAATGTTAATCCCTTCCATTAGAGAGGATATACATATGATATGTCATCCCCCCATCCCCCCATTACAAATAGTTGCACCCTTTTAACAGTATTTTCACCATCCCCTTTAACTTTCCATATATCTAACCGTTATAGACGGTTGATTGTTGAATGTGGTGCCTTCTATTGCAACAGATAGGCACTATCACTTAAATTATATCATTCCCCCATTAAATAACTCCAATCTATTATAATACCTTCACAAACATATAAACTGGCCCCTCCAACATTATTAATCCGAATCTATACCAATGAATGATGTCTTTAATCTATTGCAATGGTTTTGGGAGTAGTTTATTGTTGTGTTTGGGAGGTGTAATTAAAACCTCTCTATTCCAGTATTGTAATACTACTTAATAATTTTGCAATAGCCTCCCCTACAGCCTTATTTATATGTAGTATCCAGCTTGCACATCACTAACAGCATCTAATCCGCCAATTCATCGACATATGCATTGCAATGTACCCAATTTAATTGTATTAATATAGAGGAGGGATTCGTCGTACGATGATGTGTGCATTATTATTGTCGTCATAATAGCGACGAATTATGCGCCCCCTACGAGGTATCAGCGGTGGAATAAGCCGCCCATTATTGCAATGATATAATAGGGAGCCGATGATATGATATGGGTGCTATGCGGCGGCGGTGGGCGACGTAGGAGGAGGCGACAGTAGTAGGGCTATTACTACATGAGGAGAGAGAGGGGACAACGGTTGTGTTTGTTCCCAGAGGTACCGAGGATACCAAAAGCACCAAGAGGCACCAAGTACCAAGTACCGAGATTTCACATTCACCATAAATAGTATGTACCTAGGCCTCCTATTTGCAATGAGTGGAGCTACTGTTTCGATATGATGTTGATACTAATGCGTTATAAATGCCTCGAGAACATAGCTTTATCAATTATTGTATAAAATCTTGGCACATAGATGTGAAAGAACTGCGTATAATTGCAAACATAACACAACAACACACAACACATATAAGCCAAGATACAATGAAATTTACAAAGCCCGTAGGCGCAACCGCAGACCTACGTGAAATAGAATACATATCAGCATTACATCAAACCTCCAAAGAATTACGACGCAATGGATCCATTAACTCATCCGACATATCTAAATTCCTAATGTCTCGCTATGGCATCGCCGTAACTTCAGATCAAGTTACAAACACAATCTCAAAAGATTTTGGTGGAGGTGGCTTATCAGAAGATGACGGTGATACATTAGATTTAACTGAATTGGTAGCATTAATGATTATACCGGAATTATTAAAAGCTGAAATGAGTTTACATAGAGATTATTTAGAAACTGAATCTATTCGAAATAGTGGTACTCCACATACGAAGAGTTATATTGGTACTACGAGATATGAAAGTAAAGTTCACGAGAAGAAATCGGGTAGTGATGATATTTGGAATGATAATATTAATGGTAATAAGGATGGTGTACGTGGATTAAGAGGGGAATTACGCTGGCCTGATTCAGATCTTATTTCACAAATACTTGGTAAGTAAAAGAATGTGCATATGATATGTTCATAAGATGTGTACTTGCATTAACCCTAGTTTATTCTCGTCCATTTATCATTAAAGGTATGATTCTAACGGATGTAACAGGAGATGATAGTCCCAAACCCATGACAAAGGAGTTACTGAAGAAGATTTTCATATTCTACAAAGGTGAGTTGGTATCTGGAAATTGATCATATATATGCTCATATCATATGCTCACAATCTTCCGCCTCTTTTGTCTTATCTAGAACACGATGTTGCAGAGAATGATGAACTGTTAGAGGAGATGATAAAGGTTGCATCCAATATTGGGGGATTAGAAGGTAACGATGAAGAGGACGGTGCTCCCCTTCTAGATAAGTTTACATTTGCCCACTGCCTAACGAATGATGTACGTGGATATGATATCAAGAATGAGAATAGATTGAGTACACATTATGCAGATGTATTTGATGACGTGGGAAAAGAAGAAGTTGGTAGTGCTTCTGATGGAATGGATAAAAGCAATACAGTAAAGACGGTATGGACCGCTCCAGCTATCGATTATGCAGTTGATACGTTTCGAACCAAGTCATATGTCATCTTGTTATGGGCAAATTGGGCAATCTTCTTCTTCGTGTACATGTGGGGGAATGGAAGTCAGGCTGGTAGACTTAGCTGTTCATCAGATACGACAACAGCTTCCGGCTTTGGATGTCAAGTTGCACAAGGTAAGTGTGTATATGATGTGGTATACCAATGTGTTTTGTATTTGTATAGAATTTGCATGTCTTTTAATCTATACTGACTCATTATGATGAACATCATCAAGGTATCGTGAGCTGGCTTATAATCATGGCCAAACTGGTGATCGTAGGCTCGGGAAGTGTAATGCTATGTTCAATGGGGTATAGTACCGCCCCCGCATCAAGCTTAATCAAAGTTATGTCCTTGCTCGGGTTGGGGTTTGTTATCCTCTTCACTTTCATCCCGGCATTTTTTGAAGGAAAGTTTCTCGTAGACAGGTAAGTTGAAGTTAATTGTGCACAATGGTCACAGACCACCCTTTGATCTGGGCATTCTGTGTTCTGATTGTGAAACCAGTGATCAAGACGACATACTCCTTGGCTGTGGATTGGTTGACTTGTGCATATGATATGGTTTCGCAATTTCACTAACAAATGCTAACCTCCCTACCTCCCTCTCTTCTTGGATATGCTTGTGACCATTGTGTGGAATTAATTTCTGATCCCCACAGTAATGGCAATGCACTCATTGACACTGAGCAGTCAAATTATGATGGCAATGTGGGTGTTGAATTCCTAAGGTAAGCAGAAGTTAATTGTGCACAATGGTCACAACCCACCCTTTGATTTGGGCATTGGGTTCTGATTGTGAAACTAAGTGTAATGGATGTGCACTTACATGGTTGTGGATTGGGTTGAATTGTGCATATGATATGGGTTCGCATTTTCACTAGCAAATGCTAACCTCCCTACCTCCCTCTCTTCTTGGATATGTTGTGACCATTGTGTGGAATTAACTTCTGATTCCCTGAGGTATCTCATGGTTGTTTTGGGAGCTCTTCTTGTATTGATGGCTTTACATAACATACTGGATAGGCTCATTCCTCAACGGTGGATAGAAGGCAAGAGCATCTGGAAGAAGCTGCTAACGGGAGGAACAGTATACATGGAACGGAACATGAAAAAGGCAGCAGCATACAAGATTAATGATATGATTCGAAATTCAATGGCAGTTCATAGAGCAGCAGGAAAGTCCGCGTTAGTATGTTTTATGTGTGATGTATTGAAGTCTTGATGAGGTGGGACTTCTTCTCTCTCTTTTTTTGAGTATCTTCACTCCTCCTCTTACTCAACATATGCCTAACATAAGTTATATCCTCTCTCTGTCATCTTCATACATTGTAAAACGCGCATCTTCCAGAGTTTGAACATGGTAATGGTGCACAGAAGGAAACATCCTATGGCCGAGCTCTCCTTACCTTTGTGAAGAAGACTGATGAATTAGAACAAGTCGGTGGTTGGTGGTGGACATGGAAGAGACTATTTAATGGGAAGATATTCACAGAGGACGGGATCTGGCTGAACAATAGGTATGTATATGTGATGTATGCCTCTGGAATAACCATACACCCCTTTCGACTCATCTAAACTATGCCCTCCACTCTACTCTAAAGAATGATCCAGGGAAACTTTGGACAATTCTTGTTATGCATATGGCTCATACCTTTCTTAAAGGTCGTCTTGGATCTAGTCGTTGACTTTTACAACAATTTCCTTGTTGAAATGTTTGAGGTGCCTGTTCCAAGGTGGAGGGTTATTCTACCACTATCATTAGCATTCATTTGTGCCGAGTTTAATGCCTTAATGCTTACAACATCGTACACACCAAGCTCCATTCGGACAACATTAAGGCTTAGATACGGAGTCATTGGGAGTCTACATGAACCAGAATTCCAAAAGGTTAGAAACAATGTTGATGATGCATCATTCATCTTCGGAGCGATGCTATGGGGGTGTGCATATAGTAGTGTCCTTATCCTGTTTGTTTCATTCATTATATTCGGATGCATTTGTTTTGAACCATTTGCCCCAGTCTTTACAAACATATTCGCTGCCATCATTGGGATTGGAATTACGGTAGCTCTAAAGGTTGTCTTCCTCTCCCTTGCTCGGCGAAGGTTTCATGAAAGAGCGTATTACAGAACTAACCCTGCTGCAACAAACATAATTGGGGCAATTCTAGAAGCGTGGTCACTTGGGATCAGTACCCTGTATGTATTGAAACGTATGATATTCTTGTTATCGGCGGCATTCATATTCGTTGGACGTATAGACATTCCCTTCGTGAGTAACTTGTGTGTCTACATCCCTTGCTTCTCCAATCCCCGGGCTAATCTAACACACATATACGAACACACAGCTTGCTGAAGATGCGGATCAGCTGGGCCCCTTGACGTTGGATACCTTCCCTTTCACCTTTCGGAAAGATATATTAACACACGAGGCACATCGTCATCCTTATCTAGAACGAATTGGACTGATTTACATGACAAAGCTTAGACACGATAGTTTCGGTAACACGGCATGTACAAGTTGGAGACTTCTCTTCGTCTTTGCCTTAATGCCTTGGCTACGGAAGTATAGACTACGCTCCGGTGAGAATGGTGTTGATGTGAATAAGTTCAAATTTAGCAAGGATTCGGAGGTGTTTAAGAAGTTTGCGGCGGGTAAGTCTCTTGGAGGACGAGGCCGATCGTCCCTTTCAGTAATAGAGGAATCAAAAGATGTATTATCTGGTAGTGAAAGTGGTAATACTGAAGAGGGTGTTGGAAAGAGTTCCTCTTCGACGAATGGGGTTGACGATTCTGAAATTGCTGAGTTAAAGAAGGAGATTGAAAAGCTCAAGCAAGAGAATGACATGTTGAGGACGGTGAATAATATCGATTGAGTTCCTTTGCGACTTGATAATTGTAAAGTTGTACACATTATATTATCATCTCTTATCAGTCTACTATGTAGTACATAGAGTAGACATAAGATATGCTCACATTAGTAAGCCGAAGGATACCGTATCGACTTTTGTGCACAAGATGTGCACTTTTTCTTTGTCTGTCATTTGAGTAGGGAAGGACAAAGCTAGAAAATGACCATACATACCATTCATAAACTTAGAACGATCGATTAACCAGTCTACACATATATAACGGCTTGCATCAGATTCTATTAGTCAATATGAGAATCGGTGAGAATCTGTGAGAATCGTATGAGAATGTATGAGAATCGGTGAGAATCAGTGAGAATCGTATGAGAATCCATGAGAATTGGTGAGAATATACGAGGACGAGGCTTTAGTGGCCTTAGTTCAATATATTTAGGCGGTAGGAGATGCTGGCTGATGCTGGGTGGCCTCGAAGATGTGTAGGCTAGGGAGGAGAGAGGGAGCGGAGAACGGTATCCTATCCCAAAAACGAGTTTTCCCTTATTGTATATGAAAACTGATCAAAGTAAGGAAGTGATATCAGGGGAAGCATTATTAGTTGATCGATATTGCAATATATAACCAATTTGATTCCTTAAAATCAAGAGAATTGTATATTATGGGTCTATACAATATAATATCGATATCCATCGTGATATCGGCGGCGACTCATTATTGCAATGCATTCACTTCACCTCGAGCAATTACAATTAGTGTTCCTCAATCATCTCATGTAAAGTATAACAGTCAGCCTATCAAACATTCAACAATAGATATACCATCAAAAACAAAACTACAAATGGCCACAGCAGCAACATTACACGACCAATCCCTCTCCGACGGTATATCAGCAATCGATAAAGCCATGCCAACATTATCACCACTATTAGCTGAATTACGTTCCTTACCGTACTTTCGTTTATATAGTTGTGATATGTTAGCCTCGTGTGAATATTTACCACAGGAGTTGTTTGAATGTTATACCGAAAGTTGTGAGATTTATCCTGTTGATGATGATGAGGTTCCTGAAGGAAAGTTTCGTATTGTATATAAATTGAATTTGTTTGTCTTCTGTGAATTCGTGGTCAATATGAAGTCTTGGTGATTTGGCTGCTTCATTCGAACATAAATGCCTGTATTTGATTGTCTTCGCAACTCACGTGTACTAACAGAAGTTACTATTTACCCTTCTCCTCTCTCCATAACCTTTGAAACAAACACAACATTCAATACAGACATAAAGTCATCCGACTTTATAGAACATGAATTTAAATTAGACGGTTGGGCACGATGGGATATGCCTTCTGATGATTATTACGATACATTACTCTTTCCAGAAGATTATACAGGATATGATGGTGCTGAGATATGGAAGTTTATACATGACCGTATTGGTTTTCATGACACCGGAGCATTAGGTAAGTAGAAGTTAGTATCCACAAGGCGTTGGATTCTATTATGCAATAGAAACAGCAACCTCTTTCGGATTGGATTGTATTGCTATAGTTTTGCAATTTCACTCACAATACTATCTCTTCTTGGATATATTTGGTCATCACCATAACTTCCGATTCAATTAGCAAAAGATGAATATGATGCAGATGATTGGAAGGCAGATTTTAATAAGGCAGTTAGTGGATTGCATGCCATGGTTAGTGCACAAGTTATTAGAGGTATGCAAGAGAAGATGATGGATGGAGAGATAGATCCAAATGAGTATACATGGACTGATCCAAATGTAGAATTTAGTAGACGATTGGGTCCCAATGGTGAAACACCCGAGGCTATTGAAAACTTATACTTTACAATGATGTTATTACTAAGTGGCGTGAAGGGTGCACGTGAACGATTATTAGCAGATTGTAATAATGGTAAGATTGGTGACTCACAAGCCTGTGAGGTATTACAAAAGATATTAAATCATCCACTATTAGATGATCCAAGTATTGAAGCGGCATCATTACGATTACGTGAACATGCTTCTAAAGATTCCAATAATCTCTGGGAGGCAAGGATGCGTACACGTGACTTAATGCGTATTATGAATTGTGTCCAATGTAATAAGTGTCGATTTCATGGTAAGATATCTACACTGGGATTAAGTACGGCTATGCAATTAACGATAGGTCAGAATGGATTGGGAAGTGATGTTGATGTTAATAAGATTCATAGGGTTGAATTGGCTGCATTAGTTACTGCCATGGGCAAGTTCTCGAGTGGTATTGATTTGTGTTTAGATATGCAGCAGCAGTAGATGGTGGGGTAGTATGAGGGGTGGCATTGCAAATTGTGTATCAAGCTTGTCAAACATCTACTAAATAATTGGGTAGATAAAGGATACACATATCACCACCTCGGAGTATACGATGAGGAAAGGGGGTATTACTTAGTAGAGTTAAAGATACAAGCAACGAGTAAACTAAGACGATATGCACAACACAGGTATTTACATCCTCAAACTATGCGTGTAGTATGGTACGTCAAATAAGGATATACTACCAACATTGCAATATAATCTATATACTAAACAACAGACACTCATTCTTATTCTAAGATAAAGCCATAGTCAATACACCAAGCACGGCACTTTGACCAACTATCACAGTCTCCTTTATGTATTGGCCAATGCTGACGTTGACAATCCTCTCTGCAATACTGACAGATTCTACATCCGCTACATACTTCAAGAGTTGATCTCTTGAATGTCTTTTCACATCCGTAACACCGCCCGACTTTCCGTTGCTTTGATTTAGCTTGAGCATACATAATATCCAAACACGTACAACTGATCCTCTTACTGAAGAATCTTAACGCTTCTCTTTCCCCACCATCATCAATGTCTCGTTTCTTGGGGTACGCCAAGTATAAGGAAGCATTAATGTCGTTCGTTTCCGCATAATGCTCTAAGATCAAGATCGAGCAAGCTAATACATTGGCATTGTCTGTTCCGATCTTCCTATCATTCTTCTCTCGTAGTAAGTCGTTCGTCCCCATTGCTAGCATGTTACTTGTCACCGTCTTACGTTCATCATTATTGTTAAACACTGCAGGGTGTTTTATCAATAATTCTCGCATAAGGCTCGACAGCTCAAAGTCTTGTCTAAGTGAGTCTACGAACTCACTCATGAACAAATCAATATCTTTGTTTGACGAAGGAGTTACAATAGCACCATGGGAACACTGTATCCCCTTCATGCGTGTTCCCCACTGAACCCAATTCATCCATGTAGACTCGTCTACACAAACTGCTCGAGCTGTGGACCTTGCTTTCCTTAACTTTCCCTTGGCTCGCTTCCTACTAGAAGGCATCTTTACAACTCGTCGACTTACTAAACTTTCTCGTTACTAATACTTTTGGCGCCTTTTGGTCGTCGTGTGAAAGTCTTGTCTCACTTAACGGTGTACTATCACCTCTCCATCCCTTAATGTAGTGCTGATTAGTAAAGCAATACGCTATTATGTTTAATGTAGTGCTGATTAGCGGCGCGCTTAATCTACTAATTATTTGTCGTCGTGTAGCTAGTGATGAGTTATGATCGTTTGAGTGAGGTATGTAGGTACTTAAAATCTCATACCACCTCTACAAACTTCTTCCTCCAACACAACTTTAATAAGATGCTGGGATTTGTCTTGTTCTTTTGAAGCAATACGAACATACCAACAAGATGATTTTGCTTGGATTGACCAAAGTCCAAAACTTGAGACTAAGGAGGTTACCACACCACTGTCATTTCATGAGGAGGTTTCCACGCCGCCCACATCACCGTCACTTCGTGGAAGTGGAACCACTAATAATAACAACCAAGTCCAATCAACTCTATTCAAACTTGACTTTGGACAAGACGTAAGACAGAGTAATCGCCGCCGAACAACCCTTTTTACTATTGATGAAGGAAGTGATTTGAGGGAGGCGTCGCCTGGGGTGGAAGAACATTTCAACAAGAAGAAGGCTGAACACAATGCTTATTTACAAAGAGTAGGTGATGAGATATTCTGGGATTGGGTGACTTTAAGCAGTGGTCAAGTGTTGCTCTTCTCTCTCTTGTTGGTGCTCCTACAACTAGTCATTATCAAAGCACCCATAAAAACAGAAGTCAAATGCCGTATCGGCTTACATATTATATGCAACCTCATCACTTGGAAAGTCCTTTACACCTTAGGCTACCGATTAACATAAAATAAATGAATCCTGAGTTGTGGAATGGCCGATCATGTACTAACTGTAAATCTGCCCCACGCCCGTTAAATCCGATGATTGTGCCGATTGTAATTCTAACCTAATGAAGAAGATGTGATTTGACAATACAGCTTGATTGATATGAATGTACCTCTCATCCTCACGTCTCCCATTCCCAATCAGGCACCCCCTCGCATCAATCTCTTCTTCCCCAAACGGTATAATCATATACCCACTGCCACTTATAATACCCCATTATACACACAATCAGCCTTCTACTATTCCAATTGAGTATTAGCATCATCAAACGATCCTTTCATCAAAGAGATGGATTTGGTTGGCGATATAACTTCCTCCTCCGCATCGTCTTCTACTTTCATCTCTTCTCCATTCCCCACGTGATCATTCTGCTCTGCACCTGCTGCTTCTTCATCCCTTACAATCCCAGCGGCCAAAGATGCGGATGAAGGCGGGGGTGCTTCGTCCTTAACATCATCATCTTCATGCGCCGACACCCATCTACTCTTTGTTAGTGAGTTCCTCGTGGGAAGCTTTGTATTTGACTTATTTACACCCGACGTTCTGATTGACATTCGAGCTAATCGTTTACCGGCAACACTTTTCTTAAACCTTGGATATATGAATACTAGAAAGTTGAAGAAGCTAAAAGAAAAAGAAAGATTAAGGCAAGGGTCAGATATGGAAAGAAAGTTAAGGACACATCACGTATATCTCCACACTATAAAACTCACCCTTGCATAGGGACAAAGATGGTATGCAGACACATTAACCAAAAGTAACTACGCCCAATCGATAACTGTAATAACCTATTCACGGTAGCAAATGCCCATGTCAAATAAAACACCCCAACAAAGCGTAATCCCTGCCACGCTACTTGACGTGATTGTGCATGCCTCCTACGATCATCCTCTCTCTTCTTTTTACGAAGTGCATCTTCATAATCCCCGCCATTCGAACTCTCAGTACTTCCTCTACGTGCTGCCACGGTTGATGTAAATTGGTACTTTTTGAGTTTATTCTCTTGTTTACGTACACTAACGAATATCATAATCATAACAATCATGCAACCCACGATACACGCCCATAACGGACCGAAGAATATAGCCCAACGATAAATCTCTGCATTATCTCCTCTGTGTTGTGTTGTGTTATGCATTTGAAGTGGATTTAGATGATGAGGGTACTGATGTATATCTAACAACACAAAACAACTGCTCAACTTACCTTTCACATGTGGTCTCTCCTCCATTAGCCCATGATTGTTCACACCCCTTAGGTGATGAATTTATCCAACACCAGAGTGTACTATCGTTGAATAAACCTAACCCCAGACATAAGAAAGATGTACCTAAGCCGAATACGATTGTTATTATTTGCATTATTGGTTCTGCTCGTTTTCCTATCCTTGTCTCAGTCATCCCATACTTTACACGAAGTAGAAAGTCTGTAAAGTATATGACATATACATATCACCAAAAGGAAGAAGAAACATATACATATAAGTTTCAATACATAACGATCAACACACAAATACAAACAATACAAATCAACAATTGTATAATCTACTCACAATAACTCAACATAAAGTTGTATATAGGACTAGCAATATTAGCCTGTATAAAAAACGCCTGGGCACTACAAGTTTGTACATTCCCCAACGGTGCATAAACTCCCGCACTTCCAACAGGTATAGGCCACGTACTCAATCCTAAAGCAATACTCGAAAAGGTATCAAATATACACATTGCAAATAACAATCTGTAATATGGCTTGGATAACTTTTTATAACGATCATGTAATATCATTATTATTATGGATGATGAACCAACGAAGGAGAATAGTCCGGTAACATGTGGTATTATTGATAGTATCTTTGATTGTTGTTCGGTCCAACCCATGATATTTGTGTATTGCTGTTGGTACTTGTTTTATACCTTTGTAGGTATATGATGAGTATGAGTTGCTTTTTGTGGCAGTTTCTTTTCAATTTCAATTTTTGCAATGGTATCTCTAAAGAAGTATCTAGGATTGATGCTTGTTTGTTGCAAGTTATATGTTATCGTCTAAAGGAAGAGTGAAGTAGTTGTAGTGTATGTGGTGTCTCTTTTATTGTTGTATGCTATTTAACTTTCAATCAATATATTTTTATGAGGTTTGTTACCATAGGTATCAGTTATCAGTTATCACAAATCAGTTTTCATGTATGAAACTCCTTGCTTAGGGGAGATCTCTTCAAAAATGCACATCTTGTCATGTGTCCTCATGTGTCTCTTTTGACTCAACTTGCTTGCTATGCAATTGACGAATCATTCTATCCAGCTACTGCTAATGAATGGGATAAGTACTTTATAACTCAGTATAAATGATGCACATGATATGTATAAATAGGATACAGCAGTGAAATAGAACTTAACTTATGATCAACACAATATCTATCAAAAGTTTGGTCAGTTCGGAAGTCCTATTCATCATCACCACTATCAATATAGCAGTCATCGCATATGTAACAATCCAAATGATCTCTATACATACTACAACAAGTTGTACATTGTTTTATCTGGCAGCTGTCACTTCCCTCACAATGAAATATCACTTGGCATCCATTGCCATTATATCCACAATAAGTTTGTTTGCATCCAGAGCATGTAGAAGGCTGTAAGTTCTCAGATGAGCACTGTTGGCAGGTTATATCTAGACATTTCAAGCAAGTGAGCTTTTGTATTCCAAACAACATCTCCTCTACACCTAACTCCAAATCATTTTGGCATATCCCATTTCCACGGCAGTGTTGTGGCCGGCTGCAAGGACTTCTACGACTGTTCAATACTCGATTGTAATTCCTAAGAAATCTACAGAACATATCACTCTTCTCATCTCTCCACTTTTGAGGGAATTGTAACTGTTTTAATGAACTGTCAGCCTGGCCGATGAGATTTAGAAGAGTAGGAAGTGTATCCTCCTCTGAGATTTGTATTTCAACATCCTCATCCAGAGATTCATTCTGACTAGCTAAACTCAAATCTATCTGTTCCAATACTACCGAATCACGTATGTGATCTAATCCCTTTCCTGTGAATTGAAAGCAATGTGTGAGCTTTAGTCTTTTCACTTTATGTACTGCATCGATACAGAATAGTAATCCTCCAATATCATCATCTGTTAACCTCATTCGTAACTCTTTATCTATATCAAGGAAATCAATAACTTCCCAATTTGAAATGCATGATGATACGATGGCCAAGCTTGTTTTTGAGGGTGCAGTAATGGTCATATCCGATGTTGTTGAAAAAATCGATGCAAATAATGCTACCGAAGTTTCTGATAAATAGCTTGATATAGACACTAAGAGTTCGTCTGATAGATGAGTTATATTTGTTATAGATATCGTTGAATGATACGGCTCTCTCCTCGTTGCCATCTTGCTATTCATACAATCGAGCTATATCTCTTGGCTGCTAATGTGATTGAGTAATGATTATAATTGGCTAATGTTTCGATTGATACCTTCCTTGGTATTATACAAATCTAATTAAACCGTAACCTCCGATATACTATATTAATTGAAGTTGTGCCCTAAAGGAAGGATGTACCGAAAGGAAGGAGATATACACACGCCATTAGATAAAGATATACACATTGCAATTATTGCAATTTTTATCTCAAAATAAAGGACAAAAGAATAACACACCACCACACCACATACAAACCACAACTTCTTCTAGAATACTAATACATCTTACCATAAGCACTTATTCATCTACAGGAGTAGCCGAACAAATAGCGCCGACGGACGGACGGAACAATAATATAGATAGATATAGACCACAAGATGTGTACCGCTTTTTGCAAAGTTAATTATTCGATAACTAGTAATGATACAGCTACCACACTACATTAATCGATAGAGTATTAAAAACTGATAAATCCCCTATACTTTCTATACGAGAAGAAGAATTGACGCCGTATCGACCCCTGTGCTCTCCTCACAACTCGTCATAGGTATATCACAACTCCACAACTCTCATTTTTGCTCTCGTGCTTACATGTGGAATTTATTTCTTATTTCATTTTTCACTGCCTCATAACTTTTAGCTTTGTCGATGAGGCTATATGGCGTAGGTAAGGTGTTGTCTATGAGGAAGCTTTATAGTAAGTGATGAAGATGAGGTCAGCTTGAGTGTTTTTTGATGGTTGGTGGGGGGCGGGTATGTCGGCCGCGGCGGCGGGGCGCTTAGATGGTATATCTTTTTGTGTGTGATGTTTTTTTAGTGCATTATTGTTTATATGTGGTATTTATCGTATCTCATAGTGAATATGCGTCTAATTTGAATGGGCTTAAATTGGTGGAGATAAGGATATTACTCGATAGATGTTGGAGTGCGGTTGGTGTAAAAGTTATAAGCATACACGTTTTGTACATAAGATGTGTCATTTTTTATGATGTGCACATCACATGTTTTTTGCTCTTATGTTATCTATTCACTCACCTCGTCTATTGTAATTCACTCTCCACAATCATAGAAGATATATCATATTGTATTTATATACATCTTATCATTAGATCAAGTCAATAA
>Ga0214478_100126_pt1 | contig 40316 bp, 29 predicted proteins | sample M1_20Mar14CPVII9_2_FD_178001 | JGI IMG/M metagenome (GOLD analysis project Ga0214478, IMG submission 178001) | Marine eukaryotic communities from Monterey Bay, California, United States - M1_20Mar14CPVII9sort6BwellD7 | ecosystem: Environmental > Aquatic > Marine > Unclassified | place: USA... | reverse complement strand
GCCACTTTTAATAGGCCGATTCAATACAAACCATCTTACATACATCTTCCTAATACATTATAGAAGAGATCTGATTGATATAATAATGTAATATGACCATTATTGATGGAGATATGCTAGGATTAGTGTTTGACATTGAAAGGTTTTTAGTAACAATTTTTTCTCTAAATTACCTTTATAAGTCAAAATCATTTCAATTTTGCAGACCCTAAGAGTTGGTCCAGCAAGGCTTATGGTGGTGGAGTTAGGGGTATAGTGGGGAGTGAGGCGGCGGTAGAGAATACCAATTCGTCATCCCATGTTGAGGGTGGGGGTAATAATGCTAATCAAACATCAGAAGTTGCTGTGGATAGAGCCGGTAATGGAATGACAACTACCCTTGAACAAGGTCAGAGTGAATCTATTCCTATAATACCCGAGGCATTCCTTGTTGAGGAGGAGAGTGAGGATGGTATAGTCTTTAATGCTGAGCCGTGGCTGCCTTGGTGGAAAAGGAAACGATTTGTGGGATTTCTTCTCCTCTTTGCTGCCATTGTATTGGCAATTTCTATTGGGGTTGGGACTCATGTTGGCAGTAGGAATACTAATGTCCTTGCCGCTGAACTGACACCGACAATATCACCTGCCCCATCTTTAAGTGCAGCACCCTCCTCTTCACCGTCAGAATGTGCATTAACAGTATCTACCAATGTACAGAAGTTAGATATGCAAGTAGATAAACCATTCGAGACAAGGAGTGCATTTAATTTGTACTATGTGAGGAATTTTCATACCTAGATGTACCCGGTCCTACAATCAAATCAAGATTGATAGTATCAACATTAAACAATAATGAAGATGTTATTGAGGAATGTTTACAAATTGGTATTAACAAGTATATACTTGATATATCAGATAATATGAATGATAATGAATTAGATGATAGGTTGATGATTTTGAAGAAGGTTGTTGAAGAGGAGGGGAAGGATTTTATATTGACTGACGTATGATTGAGGTGCATCTATAAGTAGTCTATCTTCTAGAATCCTGAGAAGAGAATGCTAAATCATAGAGTGTTTAAAGATAATAAGAAGCCATTCCTTTTACACTAACTATACTATACTCTACACTATACAACACATATACGTCTTAATCATACACTAACACACTAACACATTATCTATTTGCACACACAACAATTCTCATTAGGAGTCATCCCAACATCTCCATCATTACCATACGCTCCACACCATGCTTCATTTTCAGCAAGTGCATACAATTCACATCCGCCATTATACATGTCTAAATAGTTTGGTGTATCGATACACTCTTCTTCTTGTTTAGGATAGAAGTAGTAGTTGCTGCTACTGGAAGAGTAGGACTAGTAGTTGACTAGATGAAACAGAGAAGGAAATAGCATCAGTAAAAAGAAAAGGATTGTCCACCTGCACGAAATAATAAGAAGATACACCACAACTTACGACTTGTGGAGATTGGCAATCCGAAGCACAAAAGGGTCCTTGTTGAGTTTCTTTGGGTGTATCTTTATATGTACAGCCAGAGTAAGTGAAGATATCAGCAGCTTCTGTGTATGGAAAGTTATCTTGCCATGAACATAGATCTTGGTTAAATGACCATGCAGCCAAGAACATACGCCACATTGAAATAACACTTGAGATGTCAAAGTTCAAAACACCTTGTCCATTGAATGATGATGCACCAGCGAACATACGGTTCATATTAGTAACGTTCGAGGTATCAAAGTTTGACAAGTCTCGATTAAAGTCTGTTGCACCATCGAACATGCCCCACATAGTTGTAACACTTGAGGTATCGAAGTTTGATAGATCTTGATTGAACGCTTTGGCATTATAGATCATGCCACCCATATCAGTAACACTTGAGGTATCAAAGTTTGATAAGTCTTGATTAAATGCTTTGGCATCATAGAACATTGACTCCATATTAGTGACGCTTGAAGTATCAAAGTTTGATAGGTCGCCATTGAAGGCTGTGGCTCCAGAGAACATGGAATTCATATCAATAACACTCGAAGTATCCCATAACAAGTCTTTGTTGAATAATGATGCACCCTCAAACATCGACTCCATATTTGTAACACTTGAGGTATCAAAGTTTGATATGTCTTGATTGAATGATATTGCACGAGCAAACATCCAACTCATACTAGTAACACTCGAGGTATCAAAATTTGACACATCTCCATTGAAGGAACTGGCGCCATAGAACATGTAACTCATGTCAGTGACGCTCGAGGTGCTCCACCCATTGATATCTTCGTTAAATGTAGCCATATCAAAAAACAAGTATGCCATGGACTTGACATTTCCAACACACCACGAGTTCATCGGCCAACCGTAGGTTTGAGCAATATCACATTCTTTATTATTGGCACAGTCTTGATCAACATATGCACGAACTGCATTGTAAAGAACCCCATCTCTGCCACCGTCATCCGCACCAAAACAAGTTGAAGAAGTTGGAGTATCATAATCAGATTGAATCTGTCGTACGCTACCAACACTAGTAATATCATCGTAAAAGTTACTTGAACTTTATAACCATGCAATATATGCATTTTGATTAACATCTTGTGCGTAGGGATCAGTGGCAACATATAAATCGTCATATAATGTAGGGTCGGATGTTGTATATGTTGATGTTTGATTGTATATTACTTGTACATACTCTGCTGTTTGAGGATCTTGCTGGAGATATCTTTCCCCAATTTCTTTATCCTTATCAGAACTAACAACATCCACCACTACTAAATCAATGTTAACATCCCATACATCATCCTTATTTACAACATCCCATACACCCTTATTTACATCCCCTTCTTCTTTTAGTACTCCGCCACAACCATTGAAATAACATTCAATATCTAGTGCAGTAATTTCACTCCAAGAGTTCGTATCTTCTATTGATGATATACCATATATAGTCATTGATAAGTTGTTTAATTCGGAATTTGATATAGCTGTAGTACTACTATCTGGCGGCGGACGAGCTGTTAACGACGACGAGTTAGATATTGGAGAAGATGATGGGTCTACTAATCCGATCTCATCTACAGCTGAATTGTTGTTGTTAGATTGTGATAGAGAAACTCCGAGGGCAATTGCTACCACCGCAACAATAATAATAACCGCTGAAAGTATAATAATTGTACGTCTTTGTTTCCACCATGGTATTGCAGATGACGGTGGCTGGTTTGCAATACTAACATCATGTCGAGTATCAGCCTCCTCATTTGAAATCCCCTCTTCGACATTAACGACACCAACGTCATCTGTTTTTTGGTTTGTCATGATAATAATTTACTAATATAACAATAGTTGATTAAACTATATTATGGGCTTTACAAGTAGTTGGATAATAATACCTAGAGGCATTAGACAACTGTCTTGCAACATCTTGCTTTTCTCATTCTCAAAGCGGCGGGCGGCGGCTGAAAAATAAAAGGATACTCTAAAAGGATACCGTATCTCTAAGCATGAAAGTTGCTAGGGACTACCAAGACCATGCCATTTAGCTTATTTTATATGATCTACACAGCAACAACACATATATATATGTCTTAATCATACACTATCACATATCTATTTGCACACACAACAATTCTCATTTGGTGTATTCCCTACATCGCCATCATTACCATACGCTCCACACCATGCTTCATTTCCGGGAAGTGCATAATCTTCACACGAACCACCATACATGTCTAGAAAGTTTAATGTATCGATGCATTCTTCTTCTTCTTGTTTTTGAGAATCTGAAGTAGCAGTTGCTGCTGCTGGAAGAGTAGAACTAGTAGTTGACTAGATAAAAGAGAAGAGGAAAGCATCAGTGACAGTGAAAAAAGATATTGATACATGTGAATGAAGGAGAAGAAGATAGTTGCAACTTACTTCTTGTAAAGACTGACAATCAGAAGCACAAAAGGGCCCTTTCTGAGAATTTTGAGGTGTATCTTGATATGTGCAGCCAGAGTTTAAGAAGATATCATCAGCGTTGGTGTATGGAAAGCTATCTCGCCACGAGCATAGATCACTGTTGAATGAGGTTGCCTCCCTGAACATCCAACTCATATCAGTAACTTTTGAGGTATCAAAGCTCGATATGTCCCTATTAAAGGACCTGGCAAAACTGAACATACCTCCCATTGAATATACTCCTGAGGTATTGAAGTTTGACACATCTCCATTAAATGACTCGGCATAATGGAACATCAACCCCATATTAGTAACGCTCGAAGTGTTTAAGTTTGATAAGTCTCCATTAAAGGCTGTGGCACCCCAGAACATGGCATACATACTCGTCACACTTGAAGTGTTAAAGCTTGATAAATCTTGATTGAAGACTGTGGCTCCACTGAACATACGCCACATATTAGTAACGCTTGAAGTATCAAAGTTGGCCAAGCTTCCATTGAAGGAACTGGCATAGCTGAACATGTAGCTCATGTCAGTAACGCTCGAGGTATTCCACCCATTGATGTCTTCATTGAACGTATCCATATTCTCAAACAACCATGTCATATCTTTGACATTTCCAACACACCACGAATTCATCGGCCAACCATATGTTAGTCCAATATCACATTCTTTATTATTGGCACAGTCTTGACTAACATATGAACGAACTGCACCGTAAAGAATGCCGTATTGACCACCATTATCTGCACCAAAACATATAGTTGGAGGAGAAGTAGATAAAGCACTCTGTCCACTCACACTTGTTGGTGAAGTGGTAGGAGGTTGAGTGGTTGGTCGGGCCGTTGTTAGTGTTGTTAGTGTTGTTAGTGGGGCTGTTGTTGTTGGTGGTGGGGCCTAGGATGTAAAGAATAAGAAGCCATAATCAGTTAGTGGGAAAGGATATCATCGACATCATAAAGAAGAGATTCCACAACTTACAACTTGTGAAGATTGACAATCAGAAGCACAAAAGGGTCCCTTCTGAGAAGCCTGAGGTGTATCTTGATATGTACATCCAGAGTTAGTGAATATAAAAGAAGTATCATATGGAAATGGAAAGCTATCTTGCCATGCACATAGATCTTGATTGAATGAGGTTGCCTCATTAAACATCCACCCCATATTAGTAACGCTGGAGGTATCAAAGTTGATCAAGTCTCTGTTGAAGGAACTTGCGAAAGCAAACATGCGGTTCATATTTGTAACACTTGACGTATCAAAGTTGGACACGTCACTATTAAATGTATGGGCACCCTCGAACATCAATCTCATACTAGTAACACTCGAGGTATTCCACCCATTGATGTCTTCGTTGAACGTACTCGTATCACTAAACAAGGATGACATGTCTTTGACATTTCCTACACACCACGAATTCATCGGCCAACCGTAGGTTTGTGCAATAGGACATACTTTATTAACAGAACAGACTTGACTAACATATGCACGATCTGCATTGTAAAGAATGCTGTTGTATCCGCCACCATCTTTCGCACCAAAACATTCATAGGTTATAGTAGGCGGAGAAGTAGATGGAGCAATACTTGATGATGGAGCCAAACTGACCGTAGGTGGGGGTGTCATCACAAATACAGTCACTGTCGAGTTGGTTGATTCATATCCAACATTATTGGATTGTGACAATTAAAATCCTTGTTCTCTTTTGCTTCCACCAGGGTAGAGTAGGCGTAGCGATGTACACTTCCCCATCATCATCATATGCATCCTCCTCAACCAAGAAGGCTTCTGGTATATGTATAGCTGTATCCCCTGCTTCTAGGTTTGTTGATGTTGAAACTTCTAAATTGGCATCTATAATTGAATCATCATTAGTACTAACTTCTGCTATTTGGACATTCGTATCATTTGAATCATTATTAATACTGCCACTGCCAATATCATCCCAACCTCTTCTGTTATTATTGCCTCGTCCTGTGGTTGTATTTGTTATGCCTCGGATTTCATCCATACTCTCAATATTTTCACTTGTTGGCATGTCAACTGATTCCTCGACCAATGGTATAACTCTCTTTTCTTCTTCATTAGTATTATTAGACACAGCTGCAGGTTTTTGATTCATCGTCTCATCTTTTGCTTTCTTCTTTGCAATAGTATCTTGTTCAAAGTTTGAAGAATGAAATGGAGTAGGCGGTATGAGTTCATCATCGATAGATTCTAGTGAAGATCTTATCATATCATTAGACTTTTCGGCAGCGTTTAATGATGCTTCTAACATTGCAGCAGGTGGTTCGGGGCCGATATCTTCATCATCTATCTGCTCAACTTTACCAGTTTTCTGCTTCGAAGGCTCGGCCCTATTCGATATCACTTCAGCCATACCCATCGGAAGTGGCAGATCACTATTATCATCATTATTATTAAGTTCTAATGTATTAGTAGTACTTCTGCGTGATTGATATGAACTTAAATCAGATAATCGGGGTGCAGTGGGCAATGGTGAGGGCTGGTTGTTTATAATTGCAATCATATCAGTTGCCTCCTCCTCATTTACAATCCCCTCTTCGACATTGACGACACCGACGACGTCATCTGTTTCTTCGGTATTTTGGTTTGACATGATATCAATATACTAATATACGCTGTCAATATTATAAGTACTAAACTATATCTTGTGCAGCAAACAGCAAACAGCAAACAGAAAGTTTAAGGTCTTGAACTTGTGAATAGATAAATATGCAGTCAGGCTACCGCAATTCTAGTGCTACCAATCGAAAGAATGTTAAAAACTAATGAACTGGGCATGCTGCCGGTATATGAAAGCCAGTGTTGATACCAATATATCAATTCCCCTGCAGTACACAAGATGTGGGCATACTGAAAGTTTGGTTGGACGAACTTGCATACTCGGATATCCAAATTATTAGGTTGATGACCGAAACATCTAAGTCTAAGCTCAAGAACTCTATGTAAATCTCTGATATGCGATGGGGATTGTTTGTATTATTGACTGCAACCTGCAATGAGGCACATTGTTATGATTGTTGGACTTAGTTCTTATTTATGACAGATTCATTAACATTGGCCTCTGTCTCTATCTTTCTTAAATTGTAGTTATCATTAGCATTTAAGCTAGCGTTTACAAGTGTGAACCTTTTACACATCATCATCACTTCCCATATCTGTGTAGCCTCTACCTTGACTATATCTAGCACTACCACCCGACGAACCACCGAAATCTCCACCCATTGTGGCACCCATATCTCCAACCTTGCCTTGTACCTTCACGTCATCGGCACTGCCACGATAAGAAACATCTCCACCTGCATTCTCAACACCCTGTACGGCACCAAACCCATCTTGATTGCCCGAAAATATGTCAAGTCCTTGCTCTTGGTATAATTCTGATATTCTTTTACCATTGTAAGAAGAAGTAGTTAGTTGTTGGGAATACATGTCATCATAGTCGGATGTGACGGAAGGTGAATCTGGACTTGTAGGAATGTAACTATTGCCACCACCACCAACTGAAGAATCTTGAGTTAACCAATCCAACTGAGGTTCCTCCATTGGCGGTGTAGGATCATAAGGCTGTTGTTGTGGAGGTGGCACATTAACATTCTGTGGCGGCGGAGCCTGGGGAGGTGCTGCCGCTTGTCCACTACTAAACACATTGGTACTACCACCCTGTCCACCAACTTGTCCAAAGCTACTTAATATAGATGAATCACCCTTGATGGATACTCCACCTGCATTCATAGATGATGCTGGTCCAAAGTCACTACTGCCAAAGTTACTAATGGGAGTACTTGGACTGCTACTTGAACTTGAGAAGGTACTTGTTCCTCCACCACCGCTAACACTACTATTCTTTCGTCCACTTGGTCCACCAATCTGCTGTGATGGTGCGGTATTACTCCTCGGCGGCGGTGGACTGGCATTACCATTACGAAATGAGGCACTACTACCACCAATATTCGATTGTTGTGGTGCACTACTACCCCCACTGGAGTTACTGCCAAAGTCTCCACCGATACTCGATCCTGAATTGAAATCACCATAACTAGTCCGTGATTTACCTAATCGTACCCCATCACCACTTGGTTGTCCTGCCGTATTATCCCGAGTACTGCTGCTACTACGTCGTGAGGGATTACCACTAGATGCATTACCAGGTGTTGGACGACTATTAGTGGAAGTATAGGAATTGACATCACCAAATCCAATACCATGTGCCGAATCACGGAATGAATTACCAACTGCACCCTGTGTTGACGCTCGTCGATTGTTGGAACTGAATGGATTACCTGTCGAGGCATTACCGGGTGTTGGACGTGTTGGTGTTTGTTGTACTGAGTTTGTATTTCTAGCTGATGTGGTTGACTTAGTCTGTTGTTGAGGTGGTGGACGAGGAGGAGATGGTGCAGATTGCTGTCCACCACTGGTAAAGGTACTTGTACTACCACCTCCACTTACATTACCCACAGAACTTCCACTTGACCCTGATGCTGCAGTCTTTGGCATGGGTTGTAATGGACGCGTATTATCCCTATATCCAGAACTAATTGATGTTCGTACATTGGAATTATTATTCGATGATGGTGGCTGCTGTCTTCTTGGTGGTGGTGGTGGAGATCGTTTCTTATTGGCATTACTAAAAGTATTTGTAACTGACGAGGTAAAGATTGCCTGCTCGGCTGGAGAGGTACGTGATGACTTGGCTGCCCGTACCTTGTTCTGTTGATTGATTAATTCTTCAATAGACGGACCAGATATTGGATTTGACGGTGGCTGTTGAGGAAGTGGAGGCTGTTGAATCGGAGGACTTTGTGGTTGACCCGGAGGACTTTGTGGTTGACCTGGAGGACCTGTACTAAAGACATTACCATCACCACTAACAAATCCTGAACTACTTAATATAGATGAATCACCCTTGATGGATACACCGCCTGTATTGAATGCACCCTGTGGTGGACTGAACGATGAAGAGCCTGTTCCACTATTTCCAAAGCTATTCTGCTGTGGAGGAGGCTGAATCGTAGGCGGCGGTTGGATTGGAGGAGGAGATTGTTGAATTGGCGTACTCTGCTGTAAATTATCCAAATTAAATCCCCTCTCCTCAATCCCTCCTCCTTCTCCTTGTTGTTGATTCCTTCTACTATCACCATCCATGGTACTAGCCACACCCATAACCAATCGAACCTCTCTTAACTTCTTTTCCAATGATGTTCTATCAAAACAATCATCATATGATATAGAATAGGTGTTAAGTTCGGATTGTATTTGGGATATTTTAAGTTGACTTGGGTCTAATAATGGAGTTTGAGGTTGATTGGATGGAGGAGGAGCTTGAGGTGGCTGTTGCTGTTGAGTAAACTGCTGTCCACTATTCAATTGTTGTACCATTTGCTCACGTGACATACCTGCCTTATTACTTGGTCTGTTATTCTGCCTATTATTACCAACACTCTGCTGTCCCATACTACCCATTGGCCTACTACTACCCCTACGATTGGCAGGCTGTGCAGCACTCAAAGAATTACTGCTACTTAACCAACTATCCTCGTTACTACTAAAATCTTCAAATTCATCCTTCTCTTGTACCATTGTATTACTATCAGAAGGTAGGCCATCACCTCGTCCCATCATACTATCAATTAATACATCACGTGCTATGAAATTTGATTTAGCCTCGACTATTATCCCACCCTTGCCTGGCTGGAGTGGTGTATGTGCTAATAAGCTAGTTGTTGTTGACGTTGTACAGGGGTATGTAGTTGTAGAGGGTAGTAAAGGAGATTGTTGTTTGATATGATTTGCAACGGTGCACCTTCCTCCTCTAATTTTTTTATTGTGAGTTGTCGATAAGGGTACAAAGGCATGAACTGTTGATATCATTGCAGTAACAAATAACACTGCCGAAACTGAGATTGATAACATATTAAGACTGTTATAACGGGCGGTTATTGTGTTTACCATACTATATTGTTGATCTTAGTAGGTACGTACTTATGTATTGAGAGTTTTATGTTGTGATTAATGTTAGAGTGTGTATATAATCAAATCGACTGCTACTGGTATGCAGACTAATACACCAATCGATAGAGCGTGACAAACTGATCAAGTGACTATAGTGGATGTATACCAATGGCAATATTGAATATCAGCGGCCTTATTGGATTCACTACTAGCTACATAATATGGTATTGGCGGCGACGGACAGACGAAAAAAACTGAAAAACTGGTATCACTTCATTCATTGCTATTGCTTATGCTCATAACTCGCATCAATTGTATCGATTGATACTGTCAACATACCATCTTACTCGGTTTTTAATGTTCTTTCGAATAGGGGTAGTCTCAAGTCTGTAGAATTGATATTGAACGAGAATTAGAGGATACTATTCTTGGTATCCTTACTTTGAAACTTATATTGAAAATAACAATACAACATAACAACATAATATATTAGTAATAAACGACCTCAAACAGAACAAAAACAATTACGACAAGGATATTTATAATATGAGCAGCAGCAAGCGTAAAATTGAAACAATATCAAGCGACATATCATCAGATGAGGTATTTGAGTACATTGGAAATGGCCAGACGGTACCAAAGGATGTAGTTAAAGTTAGCTTTCATCCGAGTGTTATTGAGGTTGAAGAACGTGCATTTGAATATTGCAGTAGTTTGAAGGAGGTAGTATTTAATGAAGGATTACAAAAGATTAGGAGTCAGGCATTTGATGAATGCAACTCATTACAAAGCATCAATATACCCTCAACTGTTACCAAGATTGAAAATGATTCATTTTCACATTGCAATAGTTTAAGAGAGGTTGTGTTGAATGTCGGATTAAAGAAGATTAGGCATCATACATTCTATAAGTGTGAGTCGTTAACTTCCATTACAATACCGTCTTCTGTTACGGAGGTAGAAAGGGAGGCATTTCATGAATGTACAGAATTGAGAGAGTTAGTATTAAATGATGGATTAAAGAAGATCAACCATAGTGCATTTCAATATTGTTCTTCATTGCAAAGTATTGCATTACCATCTACTGTTACCAAGATTGGTGAATTTGTATTTGATAGTTGTACAAATTTACGGGATGTGGTGTTGAATGAAGGCCTACAGACTATTAAAATGCGAGCATTTGACAGTTGTACATCATTGGAACGTATCACAATCCCTTCTTCTGTTACGGAGGTAGAAAAGGAGGCATTTAATAGTTGTACAAACTTACGGGAGGTTGTATTGAATGATGGTACTAAGAAGATCAAAGCAGGTGCATTCGGAGGATGCACTTCAATTGAACGTATTACCATCCCTTCAACAGTTATCGAGATAAAAGAAGATGCATTTCGAAGCTGTAGAAGTTTACGGGAGGTTGTTCTTCATAATGAGGAAGTACAGATTGATGAGGAAGTACAGATTGGAGATAATGCATTTACTAATTGCTCATCATTGGAGAGGTTCAAGTTCCCTGGCCTTTGGACACGTTTAGATGATATCATTCAGGCTGGGCAAACGGATATAGAGGCCAAGCTAGATAATATCTCTTCAGTAGAATGGAGAGGTGGAGAACTCTCTATCCCTATCGTGCGTCAACAAATAGAAAGACCGTGGGGAATGGACACTGTAGTAGAGTTAGATAAAGAAAAACTGACTACAGTTAAGAGGTTGATAGGTACTATGAAATCAAGGAGGCTACAACACTGTTTGAATTGGCATTATGGAAATCAAAGATTAACCAGGCAGACATATCAAGCCCTACTAATCGAGGTGCGTGCCGAATTGAAGTGCCCGGGCCAGTTAAGGATACTATATTGCAATATCTAAACTAAATCTAAACATAGAAAGAATTATATACATTGTGTATTTATTGAAGGGAAGGGTTCAGCAGATTATGTAGTTGCTGGTTGCAGATGACAAAGGTTCAAATAATCAGAATACTAGCTTTATCTAATCAGCTCCTTCCTACCAAGTCCTTCTTATTTTTGCAAGTTCGTCTCAAATGTCTTCTCCATTCACCATCAGTCAATCTTTCACTCCACGGTACTCCCATATCACCTCGTTCATATTCAATAAATGCCTGTTCCATCTCTTGTGGTGTTTCAACTACCATACTACCACGAGCGGTTACTTTTTGGTTTAATGGTTGTCCTGCTAATACTAAGAAGTCGGAGTCTTTCTCGAGTGATTTTATTTGTATCACATCCTTGCCCTTGCCATTCTCCGAAACCGAGGTTGGAGGAGAGAGGTATGCCGTACAATGAGCAGGCACTTCGGTATTACCAATCATTATTGATCCAGTACGAACATATATAATCGTTGTTGATTGTGTCGATGGAGGTGCATGTGTCCATATTCTATTTGCCTTGTTCATTTGTACTCGAAAGATACTCAGGTCTGTTATCGTATCCACACTTGCTGAGACGTTATTATATATCCCAGCTATAACTGTTGTTCGTATATCATTCTTCTCATCAATAACTGTCGGTGTCTCTTCTTCATCTCCCAACAATTCAATTCTAGGTTCCATATATCGTTTCTCATTCGGTAGGTCAATCCATATTTGATACAGTTCTTGATGTATAATACTATCATTAATACCTCTTCGACCATACTGTTCTCTTTTACTTGGATCATTATCCCACATTAGTTCATGTATTAATCCTTTCCCAAAGCTTAACCATTGTGTATGTTTATTGTAGATGCTATTGCTATTCTTTTGTTCGGTACCAAATACCTGTTTATTCCCCAGTGAATCACGATGGATTAATCCTCCACGCAACACAATAGTCACAGTTGTCATACCTCGATGACCCTATAAAAAGAAGAGATATCAATAGGTGTGAGTGTTTGATGTGCATATCATATGAACAAAATAGATAAACCAAAGAGAAGGCCTTTATTCAGAAGGCCTCTTTATTCATATACTTACATGAGATGGGAATCCTTCAGGCACTATACTCTTCTCAATCAATCTTATTGGATCATTCAAATCAAACGAATGATTATGATGACACATCATTAAGAAAGGTGATGTATACTGTTGTTTATCATTTGTTAACCATAAGTTTGGACAGTCCGCACCTCCATATTGATTTTCAAGTTTGGCAGCTAATGATGGATTAAGTTTAGATATTGCATTGAAACGGAGACCATTACGTGTTGGCCAAGTTGGTATACGTTCGAACTTTTCTACCTTTTGTACTATTCGTTGATTGTTTGATGCTGTACTAGTAGATGATGTTCTTGATAATGCTGATGGTAGATGATGTTTTTGTTGTTTCACATCGTGTAGACTTTGTGTCGATAGTATATTCTGTCCATTACTATTGATTAATATACCAAGAACTACCTCGTGTAGATTATGTGCTAATGATTGTCCTGGGAATATAGATGGGAAGATACGAGATGGTTGTGATGTTTGACGTCGTCGATGATCAATTGTTGACATGTAAAGATTAGTAGGATACCGAGAGTTATCTGTAGATATGGCCGGCGGTATTGTTGATCTCGTTGTAACAAAGGCATTGACTAGTTCTTGCAATAAGAGTAGGGTAATTAGGAGTATCATGAGCTTTGACATTATTCGTAGATAGATTTAGATAGGTTGTTGCAGGTTGTTGCTATTGTCTCTCTCTCTTTGCACTAGGATACGGCGGTGGTATTATCCTTTCTACTTCTTTAAAGTATTACATATGTGTACTACTTGATTGTGCTGTCTCGTCTCTCTTTATCCAACGAGTGTAGAGATATATCATATTGTTACACAACTATCATTCTATTTCTATGCTACATCACCAGAAAAGCCTCACCATTCACTATGCGACACCAGTCATTGACCAACAAAATTGCGCATTTCGTACCCAATAAAATTGTTTCTTTGTGACATCTTGTGTTGAAGTCTTCCACCTCACACACAACTGTAATCATTGCAATAAACTCGCTACATAAGGCTACATACTACAATAATATCATCTACGACGAACACTATATCAACCATGATGATAATCAAATATCTTTCTGTTGCAATCCTTCTTTCCCCCACCAATGTCGTCGTCTCTCTAGCAGAGGAGGAAGACAATCCAATTCCTCGTGTCCTCCCATATGCTGATAAAAACCCAGCACCGTCTCCATCGATTAGTAAAACTTCTAACAATATGCCTCATTTCCCAAGCGTGCTGCCGAACAATAAAATCTCTTGCATGGAAGAGATTGTTGACAAGTCAACACCTCCTGCATCCCCCATTCCACTCTTTACGAAGAAGGACGGTGATATCAATGATGTCCCTTTGAATGTCTTAGCAATTGCATGTGGAGCGATTCTATCATCTTCAAAGAGTAAGACGAGTCCTATCTCTAAGCCCATTATATGGGAAGCCGAGGGAGACGACTTTGCGGTATCGAACGACGGTGTAAAACTACCTGATAAGATTATCTGGGAATTGGAAGGAGATGACTTTCGTACACAAGAAGGCACGGGTAGTATCGTTATCAACAAGGAAATCAATGGTGATTCTGGTGGTCCATTTGGTATTTGGCAATTGGTAGATGATATCTCTGTAAATATGCCTGACCTCGTTGCAAAACGTATCTGGGCGGAAGAGAGTGGCGACTTTATTGTTAAACTGATCTGGGAGGCTGAAGCTGATGACTTTATTGTTCAGGCTGGCAAGGTTACGTATTCAGTGAGGAATAACATCAAGCAGAATAAGTGGATAATTGCAAATGAAGGGAGTGACTACCGTGGGTATCAAAAGAGGAACATTAGATACTAGGATCATAATAATCAATATATTCGGAAAAGAAAATGATAAGATATGGGTATGGAGTTATGAGTTTGATAAACCAAAGCGTATGTATATTAGTTTAGTAATTGAAAGATATTATTGCGGTTTTAGACTTCTACTAGCATATGATAGCGAACATTACTCATCTGTTTTACTGGATTTGCTAGCTTCCGCAGCCGCCTCCTTTCCAATGACCTTCAATCCACTCTCGTCCGTAATCTTGTCAATAACACCCCGATCTTCTAACTCTTTATTGAGTAGTAGTGCTTGTGATGCTGCCATACTATCGGCTTTGTCATAGAAACCCTTAATCTTCCCAATTATCCCATCATCCTTTGTTGTCGACGCTTGTTCCTTTGATGATTCTGTATTAGCTCCTTCATCTTGAGTATTCTGTTCTACTTCTTCTTCTTGCACTACTACCTCATCTACATCATTGTCATCATCATCTTCCATTAACTCTTCTAATGCAGAAAGTCTCTTCTTCTGTGTACCCGTCATATCCCGCTTCGATCTTGATTGTGTAAGTTGTGATCGTTTCTTCTTCTTTTTGTTAACTTTGTTATCTTTTAGTGTTTGTCGTCGTTCTATTTCTTGCCATATCTTTTCTGCATTCTCCTTTTTGGATCGTATCTGTATATTGTGGTATATGCATAAGTTAGCGAGTATAACAGCATATATTATATAAAAGTGCACATGAGCACATGCACAACATAAACAGTCATATAACTCTTACCTCAACCTCAGCCAACGTACCACTTAACCCCGCACCCAATAAACCCAAAGCACCACCAATCTTATTAGTAAATGCAAATTTCAACAAGAAATTATTCGCTACCCAATCAAAACCATAATATGCCAAATCTTCTGATGGAGCACCATCACCAAATCGTAAGTCCGATAAGAAGGCATTAAAGAATGCAGTTGTTACACCTAAAAATGTTAATACTATATAAGTTATGATACGTTGTTGTCGTCCTTGTGCTGCGGGTGTATTGGCCTCGGCAGTGAATATTTCATCACGTAATTCGGGTGGTATTTCGGATGGTTTATCGGATGCATCTGTATCGTTGTCGAATAGACCGTGTAGGGCGGTTGATGATGTTGTTGTTGATTTGCAATATGGTAATTGATTGATATTATATTGTTCCTTAAAAGATACTGGTATAGTAAATGATGTTACTGTATGTACTATCAATAGCAACAGGAGATTAAGGATGATGGCCATTGTTTTTTGTGCATAAGATATACTAGGATATATTATATTATATCAATAGATGTCAAATGTATGCTGGCTTGCTACGTATATCGCTTATCTCAACACAATGGAAAAAGGCTCCTACAATCAATGATGATATTGTATTGGCCCTAAATGACGTTGCTGCTAATCTCTCAATGTCAATAAGTGAACATCATCATTCATTGTGTTAGTGTAATGTCTTATATATTCCACATGTAATCATTTCTCATCATTTTAATTTTAAATTATAAATGCCGGACAGAGGAGGTAGTGCTAGAGGTGCTATGGCGGCTCAGGCTTTAAACTACAGATATTACAGTATTGCCATTGATAGTATACTCGTCATAGCCACTTGATCAGGTTTTAACGCTCTATCGATTTGCCAACTGACAGAATCAGCCGTTTTGATATCATATCTTCATTACTCATACCTATCACACGTAACAACTCAAGACAACTCAGAGCCACACACACATAAAACTGCAATAACATTGTTCTATATTTAATAAGTATAGTTTGAGTTTTGTGAACTGTATTATTTATTAGTAATTAAATACATATTATATACAATATCATGCCCATTCAAAATAATGAAATCAACAATGCGGCCGTCAACATGGACATCGAGGAAGGCCGTATTAATCATGGTGCATCAACAGATCAACCTACCGCCATTGATCAGTCTGAGGGTACCAATACAGATAATAATACCAACACATCATTAGCTACATTATCGTCTGGGTTGCAATTAATGGATGATGATAATAATGATCTGCCTCTTCCGATGGATATGGCTGGGGTTATATCAAATGGGGCCGAGCCCCCGAAGGAGAAGATTGGCAAAGTTGAACAAATAGATGATAATGTTGGCCCCGAGCCTCCAGCTGCAATGTTAGAAGCATCACTAAACGCTGCTGATCCTGATGTTGTAAATAAGGTCACATCGGATATAACAAACAACTTATCATCTATTAATCAACTTAGTCCACCAGTGCCATTCAATTATGCACAGTTTCAAGCAGCTACTGACAGTATACGCGATAATAAGGCAGATTTAATTAATCAACTCTCACCACCGACTCCATTTCATCCACACAATGTGCCTGATAATAAGGTGCTAGATATTAATCAACTTAGTCCACCAGTGCCATTTAACTTTACAGAGTTTGAACGAGATGATGATGTTATAAAGATGAATACAAAAGAGCTAATGAATCAAATGTCAGTAGCGGTATCCAATAATGATGAAGATGAAGACGAACCGTCACGCACTTCTAATGATAATCCAGTATTAGGGAAAAATCATCCTCCAATCAGTGCAGCACGACCTGAAGAGGAGCAGAGTGAGATGGTTAATCCTCCACCTCCAGTTCCAGTGAGTGGGAATCATAATCAAGTACCTGATATAATTAGGAGACCTCCACCACCCTCGATGTTATTAGATCCTCATAGAGTATCAGATCCATCAAATATAACCTCTGAAATTGAGGGTGGGGATAATAATGCTAATCCTACCACAGCTGCCGTGAACAGAGCCCACAATGAGATGACAACTACTCTTGAACAAGGACAAAGTGATTCTATCCCAATCATACCAGAGGCATTCCTTGTTGAGGAGAGTGAGGATGGTATAGTTTTTGATGCAGAACCGTGGCTGCCTTGGTGGAAGAGGAAGCGGTTTGTAGGTTTCCTTCTCCTCTTTGCCGCCATTGTATTGGCCATTTCTATTGGGGTTGGAACTCATGTTGGCAGCAGCAGAAATACTAATGTCCTTGCCGCCGAACTGACACCGACAATATCACCTGCCCCATCTTTAAGTGCGGCACCTTCCTCTTCTCCTTCAGAATGTGCATTAACAGTATCAACTAATGTACAAAAGCTGGACATGCAAGTAGATAAACCATTTGAGACAAGGATTGCAATCGACAAGTCAAACGCAGTGGTAGTTACAAGGGAAGAAGGAACAACAAATGTACATATCATGTTTTATCTGCTTAGTGAGAGAGGAATGTGGGAGAAGAACAATCAGTATATCGAAGACTATGGTCCAGTTACAACTAATAACGGCTATGATGATCCTAGGGTCATCGACACTGCCAAGATCTCAATTGCACTCTCCGGTAGAGACGCATTAGTAGGATTTCCATTCACGGGCGATGGTCTTGTATTTGCATTCAAGCAAAATGAGTTGGGTGTTTGGGAAAAGAAGGAAGATACGCTTAAATTGCCCCAAAACGAAGGTAATAATGTGTGGAACTTCGGGTACTCGATTGATATTGATGGCAATCTAGCTTGTATTATATCTAGCCGTGAGGTCCATGTGTTTCAAAATAATGGGAACGAATGGAAAGAAACACAGAGGTATGTCATTTTGCATACATTTGTCTGTCGCTCATCTAACCCGTGTATCCTTTTGTCTTTGCTATTGTTTCTCAAAATATCTAAACCCTCCTCAACAACAACTCAAGGAGATTGACTATACCATGGAATTCTGGTGTTTTTGACGCGAATGAGTGTTTCATATCCGGAGACACTATCGTATTAGAATTGAATTATCGAAGGATTGATGTTTTCAAGTACGAGCAGTATAGCAAGAGTTACAAGCGAAACCAAGATTCTCTGGCAGGTTCCCATGGTTCGGTTAGTTTTGACAAAGATCATCTTGTATACGCAGCAACATCGGATTGGCGTACGACCTCAGAAACAGATTGCAATGGCTATATACTAGAGGGGGTTTCTATTTACCATCAACAAGACATTACTCAGGCATATCATCAGCCGTATATTCTTCAGCAACAAGACAATTTTACAGATTGGTGCGTATCTTCGACTTCAATTTCTCATGACAAAGACTTATTGGTAGTTGGAGGTGTCAATACAACACACATTTATGTTCAAGACAATAATGGTTCTTGGGAAGAACAGCTTACGTTGGACATCTGGTACCGACAGTATCGAGTATCGGAACGGAGTATTCTAGCAGCAACATATAATGAAACCACAAACAAGGATGAGGTTTACTATTTCAACATCGAGGCCTGTGCAAGCACTCCAACTCAGTTACCATCGTCATCGACTTCTCCGTCCTCATCTTTACAACCAAGTCTATTACCATCAGTACTTATAGGGTGGGGCGGATCTTCCGTGGGTTCAAGTTATACAAGATCTCAGGCACCAACATACGGGGTATATCAATACTATTGCTCAAACGTAACAATAGCTTCAGCTGAAAGTATACCACAATTATCCGACCCTAATGATACTTGCTACTCAATTGATGTCGTAGTTGTTTATGATGACGAGCCATTGGACTCGGTATGGGATATTCAAAGAGTTGATCTAGTCGGTAGTAACGAAGTGTTAAAGGTATATCGTGGTACTACAGATGACATATTCAAGTTGAGAAAAGAATCGATTTGTTTGACGGCAGGTGTATATCAGTTTACAATGCATGACGAGAAGCCAACAGGAGGAGGATTCAGCTACCCTGGATACTATAATGTATCTTCCGATGGAGATCTTATTGTTAAAGGGAGGGAATTCTTTTGTAATTCCACAACGACATTTGCACTTCCATTAACTGCGGCTCCATCACTGATGCCTTCCGAGACGGCTTCTCCAACCTTTAGCCCGTCTTACGTACCTTCAGAACCACCTTCGACATCACCTACAATATCTCCCACTGTAACTTTACAACCCTCACTATCACCGTCTGTATCATTCTCACCTACAGATACATGCCATTGGATTGACATTGTAGTAGTCTTTGACAGCTTTCCGAGTGAAACATCGTGGCAACTAGAAACAATTAATGACTCTGATAATAATGTTGGTTTAAAGACTGTTTATGGCACATCAGATGATGCAAATAAGCGTCAAAATGAATCCATGTGCCTTGAGGGAGAGCAGACGTACCAGTTTACGATATATGATAGCTATGGAGATGGGATAGATGCTCCTGGTCAATATAACATTACATCTGATGGGAAACTGATAGTACAAGGAGGAGAGTTTGGGCAAGGGGAAGTTACTTCATTTCCGATTCCATTTGTTCCTGGATCGGCAACATTGACCAATGTTACACAAGAGCCAACTACCGTTATAGCCGTAGATGATGTCAGCAATGTTCCTCAGGGCACAACAGAAGCATTCTTCATTCCTGTACTTGATAATGATACCGGATCAAACTTAATAGTACGTGCCATTATATCTCAACCGACCAATGGTCTATGTTCAATCAGCTTAAACCTATCAGAGGTAATATACTTACCAAACAATACAACATTTGTGGGTAGTGATCAATGTACATATGAGACTTGTGATGAGTATGAAAATTGTGATACAGCTGTGGTACAGATTAACATCAATCAAGCACAAAGCATGAGCCCTACCTCATCTTTAGCTCCACTACAAGTCTAAAACCTACACAATCACCAACTGTATCAAGTTTGCCTACAGAGACTTGCTATTGGGTGGATATAGTAGTGGTATTTGACAACTATCCAGAGGAAACATCATGGAATATACAAAACATTAAAGACTCTGGTAATAGTGTTGTGCTAAAAACATTTAATGGCACAACAGATGATGCATACGAGCTTCGAAACGAATATGTTTGCCTTGGAGAGGGAGCGTATCAGTTTATGATATATGATAGTAATGGAGATGGTATTTGTTGTGAGTATGGGAATGGTAATTACAATGTGACATCAAATGGGAACTTGATAGTACAAGGAGGAGAGTTCGGTGTAGAAAAGACTTCCTTCTCTCTTCCTTTCATTCCTGGTTCGGCAATTTCGAGTGTCATAACTCAAGCACCGACAGTAACTTTCCCCACTTATTCACCATCAACAACGACAAAGACTCCTTTTCCCACAGAGGTATCGTTGTCTGCTGGTTCTCCTCAAGAATCTGTCGATCCAATAACTGAAGCATCATGTAAAGATATCACCACAAAGAAGAACTGCATCAAGTCTGCCACCAATTGTACCTGGGATATTAATATGGAAGGTGGTCCAATATGTATATCATCCGAGTCCTGATCGATTTTTAGGGGTGGAAGTTGTATTGATAGTAACATAGTAACAGATGATGGCCAAGTTGTTTTTTGTGCATATTATGTAGAACTGGATATGATGCATGTCAGTCAAATAGGGCTTGGGGTTGACATAACATAAGTACCTATCTTAAATTATCTAAACAATGGATTGGCCCCCCCTCCACTTGTAATTTTTCTCGTCCGTCGATCGTATTGCAACACCTCCTAGCTCACAACATGAAAATAACAGAGTGAAGTTGTAGGGGCGGCCGCTCTAGTCCTATATCGCTATTCGTATACATTCCCTATAGTCACTTGATCAGTTTAAAACGCACTATCGATTGGTGTATTCATCCGCTGACCAGTATCAGTCGTTTTGAGTATATACCCACTATCCTGATAAATCCGGCATTTGGTTTTGACAGCCTGAGCAGCAAGTTAGTAGGTTTGTAGTACTCAACAACGCACACCTGCAGCATCATCAATATCGCCATTGGTATACATTCACTATAGTCACTTGATCAGTTTGTAACGGTCTATTGAATGGTGTATTCATCTGCTGACCAGTAGCAGCCGTTTTGATATAATATACCACTTCATTTCAAGTATGAAAATTATGCTCACATCTTATGCACTTATTCTGCTACTGCTGTTATTAGCTTCATCGTCACTCAATAACACAGTCCATGCAGCAGATCAAGTAGTATCAGATGATGATTATATATCACCCGTCAATGTAAATGATGGTCCAGCAAACTTAGCCGAAGGTCAACGCCTATTCAACCTCAAACAATATAACAAAGCATCAACATATCTCTGGCGAGCTGTAATACTACACAGCAGCACACCTAACAACAAACAAGAAGCATACAAAGTAGATGATGCATTCACACCATTCTTACAATGTTACCTATATCAAAATAAGGTAGTCGATGGATTAACATTTATTGCCGCTGAAAGTTATATGAGAGATCAAATTTCATTAGGTGAATTGTATTTAAAACAGGCATTGGAACGGGATGGTAGTCATTTATATGCTTTGAAATTGAAACATATTACTGATGATAGTGTTAGTGTAGGTGATGGTGATTGGCAGGTCAAGAAGAGATTGATGGAGATTCGAGATGCTGTTGACATTGCAAAGGAGGATCAACAACAGAAGGAGAATGTTGATGATGACTTTTGGGATCAGTTCAAACCAAAAGACGAATCATCTACATCAACACCTTATCCCAATAACAACAATAATATCAATGAAATACTACAAGACAAAACACCAGAAGAGTTATATAACATTGCAACACAATATTTCAATACCAAACAACTTCAACAAGCCTCCTCCATATTCCAATTATCATGTACTAAATCCAACATGAAATTATATCCAGCATGTACAAATGCAATCTATTTACGTACCAATTTATGTGATTGGGGATATAATGGTACAGGATTTGAGAGGGATATGAAAATTATCGAAGAGGTTACTAAGAGTGAAGTACAAATGTATAGAAGTGTAAAGAGAGATGGTATTACTGATGAAATGATACGGGCAAATGGCATAGCAAACTATGATAGAAACAATAACAAGGATGAGGACGGGATTATACATTGGCAGCGTAGTACAAGTGTACATCCACACATGATGCTCGGATATCCATTATCAAATGATCAAGTTATCTTAAAACGATATGCCTCTGAGTCTCAAGCAAGTATGGATGAGCTCCGTGCTCGTATTGAGGATGATGGTACTAGTGTCAAGGTTAGACCGAATGATTTACCATATAGTGTCAAGGATATGCGTACCAAGTTTCTCAAGCAACATGAACAACAGATCAAGGATGGAGCCTCTTCATCGTCACCAATCAAGGTTGGGTTCGTGGCATGTAGTTTCAATTCCAAGGCGGTACTATATCTATCACATGATATGTTCCGATTCTTCGACCCATCACTTGTTGAAATACATATCTTTTCAACTGGTCCACCTGATCATCCCAACTTTATTCATAATACCATGCATGGTGTTGATTGGCGTCAACGTGTTATAGATACAGTAGATTACTTCCATGATGTACAAGAATATCAAAATGATCATATTGGATTGGCACGATACATACACAAACATGAAATACAGATATTAATTGAATGGGATGGATATGCTCGTCAAGGTGAACGTGCGGCTGGATTAATGGCACTACGACCAGCACCGATACAGATCTTACATCAAGAGTTTCTAATGACATCGGGTGCACAATACTTTGATTATATAGTCACGGATGAGAGAGTTAGTCCATTACGATTGGAACATTTATATACTGAAAAGTTCATGTACATGCCCAATCACTTCTTTAGTAAGGGACATGCTGTACAAAAGGAAGTACTTCCACCATCATTAGAATATATACCAAGAAAGAAGGGAGAACCATTTCAACTTGGCATTGGATCTCCTCAGGAGAATGCCTGCATGTCATCAAATCCATTGGGAAGACACAAAGAACATAATGAGGTATCATTTGTCTATTGCAACTTTAACAAGTTTCTCAAACACAATCCCGAGACAATACGGAGCTGGATACGTATATTAGAAGAGGTTGATAACTCAATTCTATGTCTTCTAGAGAATCCTGAAGAAGGAGTTGCCAATCTACAAAAGTTTATCAACGAGGCTACCACTGAAAATAAGAATGACTCCAAGCTCAACATTAATGATCGTATTCACTTTCTACAATGGGAAAAGAATCCGTACGATCATCAACAACGGTCATATTCGTTATGCAATGCCATGCTTGATTCACATCCGTATAATGGTCATACCACCGCTCAGGATGCATTGTATGCCGGAGTACCAATCGTTACACGATCTGATGGAGATGACATGTCCTCAAGAGTGAGCACGTCAGCCAATGTTGTGTTGGGATTAGATGAACTAAATGCATGTAGAGGCAGTACAGAGTATGAAGATATAGCCATTAGATTGGGTAAGGATACATCATGGTTCAACACAATACGAACAAAGCTGATTAATACATGTCTACAAACGAATCCAATGCATCCATATTGGGATGTACCAAGATACGTTTCCAACTTTGAAAGTGGATTAAGAATGATATGGAATAAGTTTCTTAGTGGTGAGACGATTGATCATGTGCATATTGTAGAAGAAGAAGATAAGAGAGGAGGTACATTGGATACTGAGTTGGTTGCAAAAGAGGAAAAGAGACGGAATAATAAGAAACAAGCAAGAAGGCAACTCATTAATGATGATGAACTGTGATGATGTCATGATACATTACTTGGCATTAACGGTTAACTGGATACAGCAATATAGACATAAGTTATAAGAGTTCCATGTGCTTTGGTAGTGGTAATCAGATATCTTTTCACTTTTTAAGAATCAGCCTCAAGAATCCCGCATTCGTCAATGTATTAAATCCCTCCTTTACTACCATACAATCAGATTTACCACCAGTCTTACCATCATTTTGTATAATAACATCACTATCCAATGCCTTGTCATCATTCCCAGCCACTTTTGGTAATGTAAAGTCATAGTTTGATGATGGACTTGGTTTGAAGAATTCAACAAAGTATTCACCCTCATCTATACCCGTGAATTGATACTGACCATTGGAATTGGTAGTTTTAGTTGATACATATGTATTGCCATCACATTTGCGTAGATTGACAAAGATATTCTCCAGTGGTGTTTCTTCATCTGTTTCGTACAATCCATTCTCATTCTCATCTAGCCATAGTAATCCCTGGATTGTAATGTTTGCTGGGAAGGTAGCAATTGTTAGTTTAGATGGTGGAGACGATATTGTGTTGGTCGATACAGGTGATTCTTGAGGAGGTGATGGTTCTGCTTCTGTTGGGGAGGGAGTTACAGGTGTGTGAGGTGTAAGCGTAGGCGGGGTGTGGAAAGTTACCTTGCCACATAGGTCTTGATTGAATGATTTGGCATGCCAAAACATTCTGATCATATCACGAACGCTGGAGGTGTCAAAATTAGACACGTCACCATTGAATGATGTTGCATACCTGAACATGCCGGCCATGTTAGTAACACTTGAGGTATCAAAGCTTGATACATCACCATTAAACGACGATGCACCACTGAACATAGACTCCATACTAGATACGCTTGAGGTATTCCATAACAAATCCCCATTGAAGGCAAATGCACCAGCGAACATCAGCCGCATAGTAGTAACTCTTGAGGTATCGAAGCTTGATACATCTCCGTTGAATAAGCTTGCATACCTGAACATGCTGTACATATTTGTTACACTTGAGGTATCAAAATCAAAGTTTGATAAATCTCTATTGAAGGAGCTCGCACTATCAAACATACCGCTCATACCAGTAACACTCGATGTATCAAAGTTAGACACATCTTGATTGAATGAGTTGGCATTAGAGAACATGAATGCCATACTAGTTACACTTGAAGTGTTCCAGTCCGAGATGTTCTCGTTAAACGTATCCATATCTTTGAACAAGTCATGCATACTCTTAACATTTCCAACACACCATGAGTTCATCGGCCAACCGTAAGTTTGTCCAATGATACAATTTGTGTTATTGGCGCAGTCTTGTCTAATATATGCACGAACTGAATCATAAAGAATTCCATCTCTACCACCATCATCTTCACCAAAACATTCATAGGTTATTGTTGGCGGAGACGTAGATGGAGAAATACTTATTGATGGAGCATTACTTGATGATGGAGCTGTTGTTGGCGGGGAAGTAGATGGAGCCAAACTTAATGATGGTGCAGTGCTAATTGTAGGGGGTGATGTGATATTGACAAATAATATTGTCGAGTTGGTTGATTCAGATCCAAGATCATTTGATTGTGATGATAATGACACTCCCAGAGCAATTGCCAGTGCCCCCACAATAGCCAAGACAACACCAAAGAAGATCTTTGTTCGTCGTTGCTTCCACCAAGGTAGAGTAGGAGTAGCAATGAATACCTCCTCGTCAATATCCTCGACCAAGAAAGCTTCAGGTATGTGAATAGCTGTATCCTCTGCTTCTTGATCTGTGGAGATTGGAACTACATTGGATTCCGTATCTATTATTGAATCATTATTAATACTACCCACTGCATCATTATTATCAGTTCTTGTCTGGGATTCTATATCTTGGTCTCTCCTCCTTTGTTGCTGTGCTTCTATATCATCCCAACCTCTCCTGTTTGTACCTCCTCTTCCAGTATTGGTATTATCCGGCATACCTTCTTCTCCCTCAATAATCTCCATTGGTGGCTCGTACATCGATTCCTCATCTGCAACTTCTTCACCGTTATTGTTTATGGTTGATGGTGTTATATCTTTTGTAATCTTCTTTGCAATGGTATCTTCATAGTTTGCCGAATTAAATGGAACTGGTGGACTAAGTTCATTGATAGATGATAAGTTGTTTGTTATATCAGCTGTAATCTTACTCGCAACTTCAGGATCAATAGCATTAAACGAGGCTTCCAACATTGCAGCTGGAGTTGGAGGCTCGGGGCCATCATTACTATCGATTTGCTCAACTTTGCCAATCTGTTTTGGAGGCTCGACCGTATTCGATATCACTTCGGCCATACCCACTGGCAGAGGTAGATCATTATCATCATCTTCAATTTGTTGCAATCCTGATGGCGAAGCTGTTATGTTGGTATTTGTATTATTAGAATCAGGCTGATCATCTGATGTTGTTGTAACATCAACATTATTATTCTCCTCTTCATTTTGATGCGTATCGACGATATCTTTAGTAGTAGTATCCATGATGATATATAGTTAAGTATTATACAATGTTGACGTATACTAAAACTGATTAATAATACTGCTACAGCCGTGGATAATCTTGGTCAACAATAGGTCTTGATGTGTGGCTTGTGTAATATCTATGATCGATCTTGATTCTTGATATAATTATTGTGTTGGGTACTTTATGACTGTATACACGAGAACTTTAATTATTAGTACCGTTGTATAAAACTACATATACGGCTGATAAGAGGGAAGGATGTATCTATTCTACAGCTTTAATTATTATAATACAACGCCATCCTCTATAATTTATTACAATACAATCTTAATAAATACAATCTATGAGGAGTAGATCGGGAATCGGGGCTTCTCATTTTTTTTCTGAGAAGTAGATGGCTGATCTCTACTTAAAATTTCAATGCATGAAAGTTACTAGGGAAGACAAGACTAATCTCAATTCTTGCTCTTGTACTTCTATCGTGCTCTGAAGGGCAATAGCCACTGTTCATAAACACAGCAAAGATCACCGATATATAATGAGGAGGACAACAAAACAATTACTTGATCCAGGCACACACGTAGAAACACGTCTAATGGCTGGAAGAGATACAAATGGTTTGAAGGTATGAGTATGAGTATGAGTATGAGCGATGATTATTTGCATTTGTATATTTGCATCATGATTAGATTGATTGCAACTCTATTTCTAAACTTTCTTGTTTCATACTAAACTCATAATCAGGGTAAGATAATACGCTTCGATTCTAGTAATAAACGATATAATATCCAGTTGGATAATGGTGAATCGATGAGCGTCAAACCCCGGAACATTCGCCGTATTCGGTATGATCAGGACAATGACGACGATGTGGTTGATGATTTGCAGGACACCAACAGCAACAAATTAAGTGGTGCCGAGAATGAGACAAGATCACCTGCACTTACTTCATTAGCATCGATGGATGAGAACAGTACTAGTACTAGCAATGATACTACTCCTACTATTATGTGGAAGTCGAAACAGGAGAAGAAGAACTTCATGATTTCACCAATTGTCATGTTGATTGGTATTATGTTAGGAGTTGCAACCTATCTATATCTGCAGATGCAGAGTGAATACAACAACTCGACTCCCGAGACTATCACCGAGATTGTTGGGGTGATAGATAACAACATCTTATCATCTCGTCTCCGCTTACCAGTCATGGCAGCATTGACAATGATAATGGTCACCTGTTTCATAGGAGATACCAACCTATTTCAATGGGAGCGTATTTGTCTTGTTGGGTTGTTCATTTGGTATTTTGGTTGTGGTATCTACAATGTATGCAATTATGGCTTCATCGTCTTCATGGCTTGGAAGTTTGGCACAAAGAATCGGTATCGGCAATTCAGTTGGTATACTTTGAAGACAAGTCTATTTGATCTGGACGTTTGGATGGGTAAGTAGCTATGGCTCCTATACATTTCAATTCCACTCGTTGTTATTTACTAACATGACATCTCCAGACGTATTGCCCTTTTTCCTTATTGCTTTGCCGATTTTACTTCACTGGAATGAGTATTCCTATTCATCAGTATCCAATTACTGGGAGACGATGTGAGTGAATCAACGAAGACTAAGACCAGATGATGATAGATGATAGACATAACGTTCTATAGCTTTACTACCAATACTACTGGAGCTACTTTCATAACAGCATCTATTTTAGAAAGTGACATAAGATGTGTGCGTATATTACAACTAAGAAGCGACAACAATTGTAGATAAGTAACTAGACTACACAACGGCTGATAAGAGAGCAGGATATAATTCTGTTCTATAATGTTAATACAACGAGTAGGAGACTCGATATTATGATGACAGGCCTCCTCTATGCATGAAATCTACTTGGGAAGGTAAGACGTGCATGTATCCTTGCTCTTGTTCATTCTTGTGCTCTTGGAAGCAGTTCATAATGAACATACTGTCCCATAAATCACATCTACAAATCTAACAACAAAAACTTCGAGATCATAATGACAGCAGGCAACTTCTACTACTCGGATAACTATTACTCATACTCGAACGATGATTATTACTCGCCGTCGCCCCCGTCGCCGTCATCCAATGGCATACCAGTTGGATTGATAATCATCCTAGTTATAGTTGTAGGCGGTGTCCAAATGAATAAACAATTCTTAGCTGCAATAGAGAGACAACGATATAGTAACACTGATGAGCCAATTCCGGAGCCGTATAAAGATGAACAACTAACTGCTAAAGAAAGGAGAAGGATTCGTGAGGAGAGACTAGCTGCGGTAGAAGGTAGACAAAAACTAAGGAAGAAAGGACGAATATGAAAAAGAGGAAGAAACCAAGAAGTAGTGTACTTAGAGGCCCCAACTCTAGAAATACATTGAGATGGACAACGACAAGTTATGCATGATATGAATATGAGCTATTCCACAAATTGTACAATAGTAGTAGTAGTTAGTAGGAAAGTAAAGATACAATGGTCTTGCACTCTCTGACCTTCCACCAACACAGTAGTTTCAATTGAGCTACTTCACTTCCTATCTAGGGTTAGCCCTCTCTATTGAGTAGCACGTCTCATCTTTCTACGGCTTGGAAACTTTGGTGTTGAAGTACTACCACTAATATCAACACCGCTACTATTGTTCGTTGCTGCATCTACTTCCAACCTCAAGGCATCATCACTAATATAGTTCCAATGTCTAAACAAAGCTTCCGTCTTTGAGCTTGGAACAGCCATCCATCGAGCAGCGGCCTCCTCTGCATCCTGATCTCTGCCAATCTCTATCATTTGTGCACATATGTCTTCAATGAATAATGTAACAGATAGATCTGTCTTTGTTTTGTGTTGACTCGTCATGGAAGCTCTTCTCATTGATCTTGGCTTTGCTTTTGATTCGGCCATTGCATGTTTCTGTACCCAATCGCACTGCAGTTTGCTTGCCTTGAGCTTTGTTGCATCAAAGTCTACATTTGACATCCAAGAATGGTCCTTGATACCATCAAATCGTGGTCGATTGTTTGGATCCTTGGCTAGTAGTTGTTCAATAAACGACTTGGCATCTATTTCATTCTCCAAGAACTCTGGAAACTTGACTTCCGTCATCAAGCCTGTATTCAAGTGTGTTGCAAGAGAGAAGAGTGAGTGTCATGTACATCTCTACATATTACCAACAAAAGTAGACACTCACATTTGAACTCAACATCCTTCATTAGCTTTCTAGTTGCTGCTCGTTGGATGGCACTTGAATGATTATGATCACTGATGGATGATCTCCTCCTCGATGGACTACTCACACCTCCTGCTGATTGTTTCAACATTTCATTATCACTTAGCATCATTTGTCGTCGTGTTGGAAATGGTCGTTGGCCACATACCATGAGAAAGACTGTAACACCAAGTGAGAAGTAGTCTACTCTCTCGTCATAGCCATTTCGATTGGCATAGTCAACATATCGTTCACCCACTTGCTCTGGTGGACGATACCCTGCAGTTCCACAGAGTGTACGTCGTCTTACTCTATACAAACTACCCTTGACATCGTCATCTGTGTCTCTAGCCTGATCTTCGTCGTCTTCTGATAACCACTCTGGCTCTTCACTACTCACACTCGAGCAACTACTACTGCCTGAGCTATCGTCTCCTCCTTCATCATTTGTAGTCTCATTTTCATCTTCACTGTCTACGTCTACGACCACGATTGAATTCTCTTGAGGATTGAACGTCGGCTCTTTCTTCTTCATTAACATCGAGCCAGCCAAACCAAAGTCTGTAACTTTGCAATGCCCGTCCAAGTCAATCAGAATGTTGGATGGCTTGACATCTCTGTAAATGATACCCTTCTCGTGCATAAAGTTCAATGCCAATGCCAACTCAGCAGTGTATATCCTTGCCAAATCACATGGTAGTCTACTCATTGGACTGTGTGAAATGAGACGAGTTAGTGTTCCGCCTGAAGATGTTGAAAGAGAGATGAGAGTAATATATGTTAGTCCATGAGGTTTAAAGGTAAGCACACATAGGCACATGATAAGACAGAACATACTAACGCAGACTTTCCTGGAACATACTCTAATGCAAGAATGGCGTAGAGTGGTGTATGAAATGAGTATTCCAAACTAACAATGAATGGATGTCCTCTACACGCTGCCAATGCCGTCTTTTCCATTTGCAACGATACTTCATTTGCCTTACGACTACCTGAGGCTGCTGATCGTGTTAGTCGACTCATAAACTCCATCGGTTGGACCTTGAGGGCGTAGGTTTTGCCTGTCGTCTTTCGTGTTGCCTTGAATACAAATCCAAAGCCGCCAGTATCAATCAAGTGATGAAAATGAAAGCCGTCTTCGTTAATGTTAATCTGTTGCTGATTAGTATTGTTTGAGGAGTTGTTATTGTGGTGAATGACTTGTAAAGTTGAGGATGGTAGAGTTAGATGATTGCCATAGACGAGTGAAGATGAACTTATATGTTTGCCCATTCCTGGTATCAAGGCTGAGAGACTACCGTGTAGTTGTTGTGAGAAGGATGATGATCGTCTTTGCTTTTCATTTTGTTGTTGTTGCTCTACTGTGTTGTTTTGTATACCAATTTGACTCATCCGTCTAGGCCGGCAGCATGACGATGATGCTCCCATCTTTGTGGTGGTGTGTGTAGTCTAATTCTGAGACAAGAGCGACGAAGTGGAACTACGAGTGAGAAGAGGTGGAGTATTGTGAGTAGTAAGTACGTATGATACATAGTTACCACGTGAGAAGATAGAGGCTCGACACATTTCATTGCCATTTCACATACTAATCACTTACCATTCTTACTTGTAAGAAGTTGTCATTGTTCATGCTTTGTTAGATAGACTACCGTATCCTCCTCTAATCTTACTCACATATCACTGTTTCTGTTTCTAATAACTACTCTCACACTCAGACTAACCAAACTGTAAGATGTCAACCCAAACCAAAGAAGACAACAAGGCAGCAATGCTCGAGAAGGAGGTGAAGTCTCTCCAATACGAATTGAAAATATGCAACGAGGCCAAGACATTAAGTGAGGCATGTAAAAACATTACCGATCATGCTCAAGAGAAGGAAGAACCATTTACTACTTCCCACGAAGAACCAAATGTCTTTCACAAGAAGCCCCCAGGTGGAGGCGGTGGATGTAACATTCTCTAGTCGTTGATGTGTCATTGGTATACCCTTGGTGTGTATATGATTCGGGAGGGGTACTATTCTTTCTTCGTTTCAGGGCAAGGACAGTTTCGTTGGTAGAGTAGTAGTAATCATCAATAGCAGCAGCTCATTATTATCACCAGTGTTTGTTAGTTCTTCCCCTCTCTAATCTATCTCACCTCAAAAGACACTTGTACTAAAGGAGTACACAGTATTGTTCCCATTATATTGTGCAAGAATGATATACAATTGATCACCAATAACTAACACATCACCTGCACGTGTATAGTAGTATTCATCTTGATTATTCCTACCCTCGGATCCAGGCAAGGGCATAATCTTTGTTGCCGTCTCATTTGCCATTGTTCGGTAATAGATGTTACATGTTTGTGCACTATTGATTTCCAAAATCAAGTCCACTGATGTATTATTTGTAAGTTGAAAGGGTAGGACTTGTCGTGTCCTAGTCTTGCCTGGTGATGGTATGACGAAGTAATCTTCGGAACTAACAGGCACTGGATCTATGTAGTCGAATGTAGTGTAGTCTAGCGGCATATCTCGTGCTAGTTGTGTATCTGATAGTTCAAGAGAGGCTTTGGAATAGGATTCAAGTCTGTCAATACTCTTCTCAGACTCTTCTGGTGCTTGAAAGTGTGTTAGTAGAGACGACTCACTCTCTTCTTCATTCCAATTAACAATCATACTATCAGCTCTGTTTCGTCTTTGATGTTGCTCTATTTGTTTCAGAAACCTTCCTCTCCACGGCTGATCTGTTGTATTGGTATCTTGTACCACTTCTTCCACTCCCTTTTCTATATCATTAATATAGGATACATCAAACATCAGATTCGGTTGACCAGTATATCCCGATTGACCACCAGCACTAACAAGTAACCGAGACTTGTCATCAACTAATGCCACAGATACAGTCTGTCCGTTACTTGATAATTCTTGTACAATCTTATCATTTTGATAATCATATATTAATGTAGGTGCATTAAACTCTTGTCCTCGATTTGACCATTTTGTACGAGCGGCAATAACTAAATGTCGTTCATCTTGCATATATTCTAGACCCACAAATGCTGATGTATCATCGTTCAAATCCTTGTGTATTGATATTGATCGGACTAACTTCCAATCATCTCCTTGTTGTTGTAGTTTTGAATAGATGTATAGTCCGCCGGTACCTGAAATGATAATGTCTGGCATTCCTTTGTTTGATACTAATTCAACATCTCCTTTCTTGGTATTGTAGATGTTGCCCAAATCTGTCAAGAGACAAAACCGTGCCGCACCATTTACAGTCGATATATCCTCAATCCATTCTACAGTCGGTGGCAATATTAATTGTCCATCACTATCTTCTTGAAAGATGTGTAGTTTGGATGGACCTACCTTGCCTCCACCACTACCTCCCGAGAATAATGCATAATGAGATACTTTCTCTTCATCATTATCAATAACTACAGTGTATGAACTAACCCATGTCCATGTACTAACATCCTTCTCATCAATATATAATTCCTGTATACCACTAAATGGATTCTTCTTCTCTGTTGTATCAATAGTAAAGTATGTATTCGTACCACCATCATGTCTACCAGCTGAGAATAGAAAAGTAATTAAATTCTTATTATTTACATGTGGAAAATGTGTAACACCTGTATAATATCCTGTAGTGCTACCCTCTGGTCGACCAATTTGTGATATATGTAACATATGGTCATCATTCTTACTATCACCACTATATATTGCAAAGTATTCTTCTTGATATGTGATATACATTCGTTGTTCAAGTAACTTATTATAAGATACCAAGTCATTGTAATTTGTTGTGTAAGGTTGGGTATGTGGCCATCCATTTGTTGGACCGGGTGGTGAATTGATATCATCATCTTCGTAGCTTGCTAATAGTTCGTAGTATTGTTGTTGTAGTGATTGATAAGATGATAACGAGGACGATGATGATGCAGCAATGCCAACGGTGATCGAAAAGAGGAGAAGTAGAGGGGAGAACATATCTTATATCAATGTTCGCTGCAAAAGCCTATATCCAATGCAAATGCTAATACTACAACTGATTAGAAGTCAAGCATAGCACAAGCCTTTAAGCACGGCAACGGAAGAGGAGCTATCGATAGATTGGGGGAGATGATAGCGTTGAGAAAGATTAGCTTGCTTGAAAAAAGGATACCGCCTCGTCTTTAGTTGCCCTTGCTTGCCACACAGAACACACGCGATAAAATAACAACTCAAATACGGCGGCTCTCTACTAACTATTCGTGGATTAATAATATCTAATATACCATCCTTATACCTATCGACGGCGGCGGTGTATAATTCATCAACTCTCGAAGACGGCACATCAATACACATAACAATTACAAAATGGAGCCCTTTTTACCACCTGATCCTACTCAACACCCTCAACCACCAAATAATACTCAGACCAAGGATGAGGCTGCAAGGGCATTAGTATATATGAGTAGTACTCCCAATCAAGAAGAATCCACCACTATTACTGCAAATAATAACGTATGTCCTCCAGTTCTACCACCCCCACTACCAGCAGCAGCAGCACAAAATAACACAAGAAAATTAGATGTCAAGGCTAAAACATCATTACCAATTAAAAAACAAACACGCCGTCTATGTTCCGTAGAAGGATGTACCAAACAAGCCAAAAAAGGTGGTATATGCATCAAACACGGGGCAAAGGTACGTAAATGTAGTCATGAAGGATGTACGAACAATGCACTAAAAAGTGGATTATGTATTCGACATGGTGCTAAAATTACAAGACGGACATGTAAATTCCAAGGATGTACGAATAAGGTACAATGTGCAGGTGTATGTTTTAGACATGGTGCACGGAACTTTCAAAAGAAACCACCGGCTAGTGCACAGATTGTTCATATTGGTAATGCATCGGCAACTACTGCCGTGGTACAACATCAGAACCCTGCAAAGAATATTGCAAATGGTCTTGGTAATCAAATAAGTAGTCAAAACAATGACAATGTATGGATAGATGGTGCTGGTAATGTTGTGAATAATAATAATGGTACAGTCATTCCTGCCTCACAACGGAATGTTGCAATTGTTGCAAGTAGTAGTGGTAGTGCTGGTAGTCGTCAACCAAGTCAAAACAATGTGCAAGATAAGAAATTGCCAAGGCATTCTTCTTCATCATCCAAAGTAGTTGAGGAAACTGATAAGAGTGTGGTCGACAATGGTTCTAGTAAAGTATCTGCTCAAGTATAATAAATATCAAAGAAGAGGGGGGTATACTTTTAGGCTTAGTGTTAAAATAAGGGATAGAAGAAGGGAGGTGTGGGTTAGCTGGGCGTTAGTTATGTGCTCGGTATTTGAGTATAGAAAGAATAAAACATGTAGGCACTTATTTCATAAACTAGAATCTGAAAATGATATATACCTTATCTATTTCATTGATTATAACTAGTTATTCTTCTTACTATGTAAATCTGTTTCATTTGAGTTGATTACTGTACTCCCTCCAACGCCAACACAATTCAAACAATCGGGGTATGCTAGAAGCAAACGCCAAACAATCTCGGTACATACTGTTTCTAACATCTCCTCTCTTCCAATAAAGGTATCTAATATATCACATGCCACATGAATCGGCAGATCCCCATCTTCATTTGCTACTGTAACTAATGACATTCGTTTCTCCAATATGTAATTAACTGCGTCGAGGCCCTGGAAGCTAAGGCTAAAATCCCTATAATATATGACTTCGAATCCTATGCCTCGACATGCCCAATGAAGAGGAGTGTCACCGATTCCGTCCCGATATTCTAGCAATGTATTATCAAATTCTACCATATACTTGACAATATCTACAGAGCAGTACTGACAAGCTAATTGAAATGGGGTAGATAATCCATCTCCTCGATCAAGGATGTTCATATATCCTGGAAATGTCTCAAGTAAATCTCTGACTAAGTCAAGGTTGGTATTTGGGCTTCTCAATTCATCACAAAGATAATACCGAACGTCCAATTTATGATCATTCAAGTTGGCACTCATAATCTCATAATGTACATTTCCATGGGTTGTTATACTTGAGTCATTTTTTATTGTAAATAACTCATAAGCAGTGTCCATATCAATATTATTGCCGTTAGTCGTTTGCCATAAGACAATGTCTTCCTTCAATGATTTGAATAAGCCTACCACTAAACCCAATTTGAATGCAGTATAATCTATATTATCCATATATTCTGCATATAACACAATATATGAGGAACATGCCATAAGGAACCATTCTAAAACGGTGGTATATCTGCAATAATTGTTCAATGATTCCTTTGCCACGTCCGAGAAAGTAACTATCTCGGTAACAATCTCAGTAGCCATCCCAGTAGCTTCTCTTTTAGAGGCATTTCTGAAAATGATGCAATATCCTAGTAACCACAATGATATGTAACTAATAATTGGGCGTGCTAGGTGACCTATCAGCTCTCCTCTCTTCCATTGTAGTATTCTTTCTGCCAATAGCAAAGTTTTAATAAATCGTATGATATGGAGTAAGGTTTGTATTGGCCTTGGTGCTCGTCTGATTATACTACCAATACTCATTGTTGTGTTTAGGTCGTATTGCAGTATATTGCATCAATCTATAATCTTATATCACAGAAGTGCACAAGATGTTACACTTTTTAATCTTGCCTAAAAACTAACCATTCAGTCGGCCGTCACCACACTTTAATTCTTCTTATAAGGTGTGTGTTGGTGGATTGCATGTGTTGGTGGATTGTATATCACACTACGAGAAGAGCTATGGTAACATAGGTACAATAATAGACAACAATACAACCCTACAAACAAATCCTACGCCTCAGACACTATGAGATCTTCGTTGTATCGCCATAGATTTCCATCGTTTTGGCGATTACTGGTTCCCTGCTTGTAAAATAAAAGTGAAAAAATGACATGTCATTGCCGTTCAAACTTAGCCAAACGATGATACTCAAAGGTCCTTCATTGCAACAAAGCACCAATAGGAGGCAATATAATTTATAACAATAGCATATTCATATACTGCAATAATGGAGATAATCTACTCCCCTCAAGGTCCACCCCAAATAATACGAAGTCACACCAATGACTCTGAAGATAATCATTCGATATTTGATTTTCCAATCAATGATCCAATATCAAATAATAATCATTATAATGAAGAAGATAACAGTAGCTATGGTAAAAAGTTATCATCCAAGTCTACTACTAAATATGTAGGAAAGGGAGGATCATTAATGAATAAGCCAAAACGTAATAAGAAGAATAAAAAGAAGGTTGATCCACCATTTTCTCCGCCATACTCTAACGATAATACTTTATCACCACATCCATATCCATCGTCAATTTCAATCCAACTAAACACTACCAATACCAACACTAATAGCAGTAGCGCAGACAGTCCACCAAGATCTAAAGTGTCAGAGTCGAATAGCGAGTTACGCTCTCCAACCACATCACCAGGGGAGCTACGTCAGAATCCAACACTAGATTCACCACGAGGAGATAATGAATTACGTCAGAGTCCTACTCGAAGCCCTAATGACCCAGCTGCTAGCCCTTCCGCTAGTCCCCATAATTATAGCCCCACTGATCCAACCTGCTACAACGCTGACGCTTCTAACTATGGGGAAGAATCACAAATGTCAACCCTACACAATCAAGCCCTACAACAATTTAAAACAAATCAACTAAATTTAGCTGTACAATCTTATATGACTGCTATTACAAATGGTTTAGATGAATTGACTTCCAGAAAGGAAATGATTAAGTTACAATTAGGTCACACGGGTCAACATTATTCAAATGGTGGAAGAGAAGATTCAAAAGTTATCAAATTAGCAACAGAGTTGGCACAGGTACATCTAGACTTAGCACAAACATTAGAAATTGCAAATAAATATACCGAATCTTCTATAGAATTAAACAATGGTCTCGGTCTACTATTACATACTGTCGGACTATCCGACACGGGAGGAGGAAGAGATGGTAAGGATGGGAGAGGGGGAAATGAGAAGGTTAAAGCAATTAAACGAGATATTGCAAGGATGGAACGAGCAATTAATGTTGATATTGAACGTGAAAAGTTGAGTAGTAAATTAGATGAGAAGATGAAACAGTTACATCAATCCTCCTCTACCGGTAGTGGTACTAGTAGTAAGGCGAAGGGAAAGGGAGGCAACAAAGAACAAGCAAACAAACAAGCATACAAGTCAGCAACATCAACAATTAAAAAGTTATTACGATTAGAACGTAATTCAATCGGTGAACAATCGTATATATATGCCAAGTTACTACTCAAGTTATCGAAACTTAAGGTACAATTCCTTCCATCATACACTAATCAATCTAATACCAACGGTGTGAATGATGCTACCAATGATATAAAGTTGGAGATGGTGGAGAGTAGCCTAAACGAGGCAATCAAAGACACTCAACAAGCCGTAGGCATTATGAAACAAGTGTTAGATAAAGAACATACATTGGTTGGAATTGCTTGTACATTCTTGGGTAGTTTGTATGATAAGAAGTTAGATCTATTGGAGTCTAAGAATACTGGTACGTCTGGGGGTATTGGAGGTAAGGGATTCAATGCCAGCGGTATCAATAGTGGAAGGATTAGTACAATTGAAGTGAGCAGGGGCAGTGAGGGAGAGAGAGTCCTATCGAAAGAAGAGAAGGAAGTAATTACCAAGACTATCGGAATGTATACTGATTCATTAGTGCCTTTAAAGTTCAAGTATACACAAAGCAACAATAATAATAACGAGGAAAGAAGCCGCAGTCGGGAGGACATTAACAAAGAAGGGAGGACATTGGTCCAACCTGACATTGCCGAGGTATATCATAAGATTGCAAAGTTATACACCAAGCTCTGCAGTGGAGACTCCTCATCCTCTACTAGCAAACACTCATCGTCAAATCAAGATATGGCAATAGAAGCATATCATAAATCATTACAATTCTACGGCATTACATCCATTAATCGAGATGATATCTCCAAAAAGAAATCATCTACATCAACTTTATATGATATTCATCCTAATGCAATTACAGTATGGTATGATCTATCCACCCACTACATTACTAATAAACAATATAACGATTGTGTATACACATCTGAAAAATGTATTGAATTGTATAAATCAATTATGGATAGTCGTCATAAGTATGCCTTTGGAAGTAGTAGCAATGGTGGTATGGAAAAGTTGGAAAGATTAGTAGTATCGGCGTATATATTAGCTGGAGATGGGTATGTTAAGTTACATCGATATGATGATGCTGGACGATGTTACTCGGAGGGATATTATGAATATAAGCAGCTTACTAACTCTTCCTCGTCAAGGAACAATGGTAGTGGTGGTGGTAGTAGACTAAGTAACACCGACGGTTCATTGATATTACAAAAGTTAGGCATGACATACTATTCTCGGGGTAAGTTAAATGATGCCAAGTCATATTTGATTGATGCATTGCATACCCTTCGTTCTTCAGACAATGGTGGTGGAGGAAGTGAACGTAAGACTGTACAAATGGCACGACTATTGTCTGATATTGGTACAGTACATATTAAGAAGAAAGAAGTTAGTGAAGCAAAGAAGACATTACGTTCATGTCTTAAGTTATATGCTGATATTGGTTATTCAGATCATTGTACTGAGGTTGAGAAAGTGAGGAGTATGTGTAATGAGTTACAGTGTGGTGTTCCGACATCGTCATCATCGTTGATGACTTCTAGTAATAGTGCCATGGGTAGTCCTTCAAGACATACCACTGCCGCTTCTGTATCAACCAGTATACAATCAGCCAATACACCTGCGGCTTCTACAACAACAATGAGTTTCATGGCCACGCCTCGTAGTAATGCTACAAGTTTAACACATCCCTCCACTAATTACAGTCGTTCAACACGATCATCTGGATCAGGATCTGGAGGATTAATACGGTCAATTCACAGTACTACAAATAATAATCAACAACATTTACAAACATTAATGGAGGTACCTCCCATTATTAGTCGTCAAGCTAGTGAATTTACGGTCGTTGCTTCGAATGGTACCAAGACTGTACTGTCTCCTATGCATTGTAGTCATCATGGTGGAGATGGGTCAAGTAGTACTTTGTTACACAAGTCGATTAATACTGATCCACATGATATGAACAAGTTGGATCGCAAGTCAGCAGGTATTAGTAGTAAGGAGGCATCATCCTCGTCGTTTAATGTACAACTACTCAAGACACAATTAGAACAATATCAACAACGTATTAAACAAGTAGAAGATGAACGTGATCAAGAG
>Ga0214478_100125_pt1 | contig 40339 bp, 24 predicted proteins | sample M1_20Mar14CPVII9_2_FD_178001 | JGI IMG/M metagenome (GOLD analysis project Ga0214478, IMG submission 178001) | Marine eukaryotic communities from Monterey Bay, California, United States - M1_20Mar14CPVII9sort6BwellD7 | ecosystem: Environmental > Aquatic > Marine > Unclassified | place: USA... | reverse complement strand
AATCCTCTTCTCCCTCTCTCTTCCTTCTTCCTTTCCCTTTCTCCTTCCTCTCTCCCTTCCTCTTTTCCCTTTTCTCCTCCCGGAAGTGACCAAAAAAATTCGAGCAAACTCTATAAAAAATCTGCCATGTGTCATTATTTTTACTGAGGACGCGCGTTCCGTACCAAGGCTTATGCACACTCTAGAGATGCCCACTTGACTTAAATTGGCGAAAAAGAACCCTTAGCGATAAAACGCATCAGAGAGTACTGCTCTTTCATTACTCAGGGGTGGTGCAAGGAGGTGTGGCTAGTATATGATGATGATAAGGACATCATCACATCATGCTACATGAAACGAGTCAAATGTAATGAATTAATATTAATTTTCATTTCATGGTAGTGGTCACTGTATGGTATCCTTTTTGGTATTGAGGTCGTACGTAGGCCTAAATAAACTAAAGGCACCCCCCCCCCCTTTTTATGAGAGTGATTGGGATATGAGTTATTTGTTGACTTCGTTAGATTATGTTGTCGATGTTGGTATATATATCCAATACTATCCAATACGCTAATAATACAGGTATTAGACCAGTTTATCAACACTCTTTCGATTTAGTCTTGCGGCATAAGTATAATTTACTCTTAATCATAAATTTCGGGTTCTTTATCATTTATCATCAAGTTTCAATAGTATAAACCTTGTGGTATTGGGTGTGTCACTAACTTTGCCCTACTCGACCAATATTACAATATTGCAATACATAGAATAGCATCTCTTTGAATAATATATACACACTATTAATAAAATGTCTGATGAGGCAATCTGTATCCGGGTGAGAAATAAGCATCGGGGTGGAGAGTCTGTAGTATGTTATAAGATTAACAAATCCTCGAAAATGAGTAAACTCTTCAGGCATTATGAAAAAACAAATGGAATTAAGAAGGGCTCTAGTTGCTATTTTACGGTTGTCGACGGTAAACGTGTCTATGAAACAGACTCCGCCCAATCATTAAATATCGAGGATGACAGCCAGATTGACTGCATCTTAGACCCTATAAATCAAGAAACAGATATTGACAAGATCCTGTTCGTGATAGAAAGTAATGCCTATCATTTTACAGAGTTATTGTTGGGTAGTGATAAATTATCTGAGTTTACCTCAAGTAATGCAGAGGATTATTCAAAACTTGGTACATGTATTGCCACTAATACACGTCTACAAAAATTACAAATCAAACTACATGACACTGCCGGATTAGATGCCAAGAATAGTACAAAGGTGTGACATAGCTTATGCATTTATTAAGAAAAGATTTGTGCACTTGGAGAAGAAATTATTACCCAAGACATCATTTTGTGACTTGTTGTACTTATTGTGACTTGTTGCAATGAAAATGTATTGAGGGTTCGGTTCTCAGCGCTATCCTTAATCGAGTAGACCGCATTACTTTACCCACCTGAAAAAATAATGTCACTTTAATGTTACCCCTTTTGTAATATCGATACCAATCACTTATATATATTTTTAATGTTAGCCCCTTAGTCAACCCAAGGAATGAAAAAAATAACCCAAGGGATAAAATTCTCTTAAATTATTAACACAAACTTCACATACACCATTCTATTACCGAACTTCAAGAATAGGAATGAACATAAAACCATCTCCTCCCCAAAGAGGGTTGGATAATAATGGCCGATTAACTGGGGTAACAGCCCCAGGCGCTAGTAGTTCATCGGCGGCGGCGGCATCAACTAGAAATAATTTTAGTGTCATTGGTCAACCAACAGCAAATGTTAGTGGTATTGTTAATAATGTATCTAATCCATATTATCATAATACTAATAGAAAACGTGACCGTGTTGATAATATTTCTTCCAATCGTCTCGGCCTCGGAGATGAATTATTACCAAGTACTAAACGACAGCATACAAAAAATAGTGGCAATAATATTATAAGTGCAGGTGAACCGCAACAACAAAATAGTTCGTATGATAATAATGGCGGTGATGGTATTCCACCCCTATCGTATTCGTTGCAACAACAACAACAATCCCAATCAGATCAATACAATTTTTCAGATGATAAAGATATGGGTGCAGCACATGATAATACAAGCAAACTTTCCTCTAGTGATGAATTTTATAATTCAGATATAGATGGGGAGTTTGGGAATAATGATGAGGTAACTGCTTTCCTTGCTGCTGCGGAAGCAAAATCACGTGCATCGGTTGTTGATAGTTCTGCATCAGCAGCAGCAGAAGCAGAAGATGGTAGTGTCAACTTTTCTGATGATCATAGTTTCGATGATAATGATTTAGCTGCATTTGCGGCACATGATAAACCTATTGAGGTGGAAGGTGAGGATCTCTCTCATACTCAACAGCTGGGGCTGTTACTCTTTAAGGGTATAATGGATAAGAAATTGGGGAAACTGGATGCAGTAAATGGTAATACTTTGTCAATTGTAATTGGTGAGGAACGTGTTGTTGGTCCTAAATTGCTGTTCTTTGATGGCATCTTTGAACATGTTATGAAACATGATAATTTGATATCCAGTCTGATGAGTGGATGTAATGTGTGCATTGGACTTCTACAGAACATCCGTGATGAGTGTGAGAGTGCATTTTCTAATGAACAAATGTGTTTGTTGAGATCTGTTACACATGCCCTAACAATTCTTGGGGATATATCACCAAGTTACGATTCGTATCCGGGTGAATGTGTTGGGGGTATGGAGAGGGGTGTTAAAATGGAAGCACTGAATGGTTGTAAGTATTAGTTTTATATGTTTGGTTGTAATATGCATTTCTACATGTAATCTAACATCTACATTTAATTTCACTTATACACCAGCCATTGGAAGTAACCCCGTCGGGAGTTCTGCTAAAGTAGGTGGTATTGTTAGAGAGGAGAAGCATATGACTAATGGGAGTGATAGTTTAGTTGGGTTTAGTTATTCTGTTACTCCTTCTGGTGGATCTGTATTTGAGGGGTTATGGGAAGAGAGGAATAAGAAGGGGGACGGTAAGTCTAGTGCATTTTGTATTCACTTTGTACACAGAGATTGATATCCTCTTACACACATTATCTACTTCTTATTACTTCACTAGGTGTTACCTTTCATCCGGCACCAGTGAGTGGTGAATCTCCACAACAGAAGAAGAAGAAGAAGAAGAAGAAGAAGAAGCAGCAGCAGCAGCAGCAGGAGCAGGAGCAGCAGCAGCAGGAGCAATCCGATAGCCGCAAGGTATCATTCTCTTCCTCACTGAAGAGAAAGATGGATAACGCTTTGGAATCAAGCGGTGGCGGCAGCACTACTAAGACTCAGGGGAGTAAGAAGGCTACCATTATTGCCTCCAACTCCCCGGCTCGTAAGAAGGCGCCCCATATCATCAAGAAGCAGACTCCTTCGTCAACTCTGTCCGATAGCCGCAAGGAGGTATCATTACCCTCGCCGCAATCGTTCCTGGACGGAGGGGCATATTCTTCCTCTACACGTAAGAAGGTGCCCCGTAATACACCACTCATCGACCCGTCGTCACTTGGTGGATTTGATGTAAATGACAATAAGACGACCTCTCAAGCCACTACTTCTATCTCTCGGCAACAATCAGCCACTTCAGGAGGCGTCAAGTCGGCAGAGGTTAAACAACCATCGAATAGTGGGGCTGCTTCTTCATCTAATACAACCAAGGCTTCGTTGGAGAGTCGTAAGTCGGCAGTAAAGGCGTCTTCTTCTGTTACCTCTGTATCTTCTGGAGTTGTTAATGCGACAGCATCAAAGTCCAAGTCGTCCACACTTGCTTCTTCGGCTGCACCCAAGTCGTCCACTCAGCAACAGCAGAAGAAGCAAGCCGCACCTCCTTTGCCTTCTGATAGTAAGACTAAGACTGATAATGATGGCCCACCAATTGAAGACACTGAGGAGAGCTTGTCAACTCAGTTATGTCAGTATGATACATTAATCAAAGAGGCCGATGACAAATTAGCAAGATCTCTTTGTGTAGATCGTGTACATCTTCTTGGTCGTAAGGCCAAAATCACCAATGAGGATTCAGATCTGAAGGACTTTAATGATGCTACCCAAGCAATTGCAGAGGATGACAATGTTACAGAGGAACAACGGAAAGAAATTACTGCAAGAGTGGAAGACATTGGTAAGGTTATGTTTGCATGTTCAATGTTATAAGTATGCCATTTTATATATATTAACGTACCAATATTATTTCAACAACAGCCGGTCACTTAGAAGTCAATGGACAGGATGGTTCATATGCAGTAGGAAAGCAGCGATGGACCAAGGAGGAAAAACAATGTTTTGAGAAATCATATCTTCTATCCAAAACAGACAGGTTGACGAATCACGCCGACAGAACCCGAGATATTCCTACCAGAGATCGAGGAAAGATTAACGCCCATTATAAACAAAGAAGTAAAGACAAGTGTACAGATCGCACAATTGCCGCACTAAATCAAGATCGTGCTGAAATGAAAGGCATGTCTCCGGTCAATCGTAACTTGAAGAGAGCATGCCTCAAGTTGGAGCTTGAGATGATGAAGAAAGTTCTTCGCTCACAGAATATTAATGTCAAGCAGCTTGTTGAGTCGAATATTGTCAAGGCATCTGCTAAAGTTAACCATTTGAGTGCTGGTAGTGAGCTCCGTTTGGATGCCGATGGTATTACCAAGCATAATACTTTTGCATATCAAAAGGAGTATGAATATATTAGAATATTACATAAGAAGTTACCAACTATAGACTATGGCAGACAGGTACTAGCGTCTTGAAATGCTCGAAAACATTTGCGGCCTCAGCCACAAAACAGTACTTTTCACTGTTCTTACCGGTCTCCCGGCGGATTAGGTCTCTGCGGACGAACAAGTGTTAGCACTTAAAGTTCCTTTTTCCTTTTCTTCCATCTAGCACTGCCTTCACTAACAAGGGATAAAGGGAAATGAGCTGCTTGTAAATCATTTGTCTCTGCATCATTCAGAGCCGCTTCTCTTTTCCGTTTGTGGCTGACAGCCTGTATCAAAAGGAGTATGAAAGAGAAGTCACTATTATCGAGACGGCAAAGATATTGAGAAATGAACCAAGTTCACAGAAATGTGTGGCTGTTAGGAACATCAGGAACAGTGTACCAATGATGGTGTTCAAAGAAACTATTGCATTATTGAAGCCTCGTATGGCTGATATGACTGGAGGGCAAAAAGCTGAAGTATATGAAGTAAGTGTGATTGTTTCCTTACTTCATTGTTTTCCTTTTTGAGTCTCATATGTTGACTATCTTTATACTCTTATCAGATCCTAGCGGAGAGATTTCAATTAGCAGAATATGTATTTGAACAAGATCAGATATCTATATTGAAGAAGTCTGATGCCCGTGCGAGGATTAGTGATTATGTTAAGAATTCAGGACAGGAAAGATTGTCAAGTGAAGTTGATGATAATGGTGATGATGTTCAGATGACAGCAGATGAGTTGGACAGATGTGCTAGAGTATATATTTCGAATGAGCCTGCTTCTGGTGAAGTCAAAGTTTTTGCCAATAATAACTGTGTAGAATTCTTCTCTGCTTCTACAAGTAAGGGACGGAAGGACGCCATTAAAGATGTAAGTGAATCAATCTGTCTCACAGTGCAATATACTGTCACTAACATTCTTTGCACTACTCATTCACAGGAATTTGTGAAACGTTTAGGTACTGTCGTGTCTAACAATGGCAATGATACATACACAAAGAAGACGTCAGAGTATGTTCGTAATGTCCTTACGTATAGCTTGATGAGAAACGCATATAGAGAAAAGTCTATACTTGCTTCAGGTGGAGTTGATCCAAGCCAACTCGACGACAATGATGATATCATTATCAGTGAAGGTTCTGGAACATTTCGTCAATTTGAAGATCGTGAGGCAAACAAAGCTTTAAATGAGGCAGTTGAGAATTCATACTTTAGGTGTCGTCTGGAAAGAGGTGTAGCTAATGAGTTAGTTGCCGATCTTGTAACTGGAGGAATGAAGATCTTTATTATGAGAGGTGATTTAGCCTACCCATGCCCTCTCTCTTATACACTGGATAAAATCATTTCTTGTCGATTGAGCAAGAAACTTCACCAAAATCCAATCGAAGAAGGATCAGATGAGGCAGAGCTTATTGAGGAGTTCAAACAAGCTGATAAAGATTTTGCCGAGGAAACAACAGTACCCAATATCAACACAGCATCAGTTGAAATAGCATCTGAGAAGAGACGAAGGAGGAAATTGAAAGCTACGAAGAAGATTGTCGAGAAGGATAGCAGGTATAGATCATGCCGTTTGTACAACGTTTGGACTAGGTGTCGGAATAGATATAGAAAGGCCGAGGGTAAGAGTGTCAAGAAAGATGAGTTTGGAAAATTGATACAATTAGAACCACCTTTATTTGTCAAGACATTAGACATTCGGATGCCGGCTGATACTGATTGTACCTGGGAAACATATTTCAAGGGGGAAGTCCACATCGATCATCGCCAGAGCATTCAAGGCCATAAAAAAGTAGGTGGATCAGTCAAACAACGCTGGCATTGGACTAATCTGTGGTTGATGAATGGCAGGAAGAATTGTGGAAAGGGGGGTGAACGAGGTGATGATTCCGACAGAGTATGGAATACTGCTAAGAAGAGATGGATTGAGACTGATGAAGATGACGAGAAGTTGATTTGGAAGTGCATCGACTTGGCCGAGACTGAGAGATCCGATCTTCTTGATTGCTCAAAGTGAGTCAAATCCACATGGGAGTCTTATGCTTTATCTTGTAGATAGAACTAGACTTGAAACATTATCCAATATATCACCCTTCTTTACATATCGGAGTATTCTAGACAGCATCATTTGAACTTCTGCAAAGACAATTGCTTGAGGAACAGTCGTGAACTCCTCGATCAAAGAGTTATACATTGACTTTGGGCGTCGTGGTATTGTTGGTGTGGGTCTTGAGATATTGAAAGCATACCATAATGACAAAAATCTTACTCATCTATCGATAAGAACGAGGTTAAAAAATGGATCTGAACATGCACTTGCCTCGACATTGAGAGGTTGCACAAGCCTGACAACTGTCAAACTATCAAACAACAATATAACTGATGAACAGTTGTTGCCAATAATTGAAGCAATTAAAAGACGCCCTAGTTTATTAGAGCGTCTTGAATTGTGTGATAATAGAATCGGGGATGATGGTAGTCAGGCACTTGCTACATTACTCGAAGATCAGAATTGCAATTTGCAATATCTTGATCTTACAGGGAATAATATCACCAATGAGGGTGTGCGGTTGGTTGCGAACAGCCTAGTAAGCAACACAAAACTGAAGGCCCTGTATTTAAAGAAAAACCCTGTAAGTGATGTACTATCGCTCTTCTCCAACGTATTGTGCAACAGATCAAGTATCAACAGTACATATAAATCCAATCATTCGCTGGTTGATTTAGAGATTCAAGGGTTGGTACGGACGGGGGGATATCTTCATTCCTTACTCCGAATGAATGAGGGAACAGACAAGAGTCGTGTTTCATCAGATAAGATATTAAAGTACCATCCTAATATGGCCTTGCCATCATCCGTGTTTGAGTGGGACGAGGAGGGCAAACGAACTCTTAAGTCCCTTCCTCATGTTGTTGATTGGTTTGATGAGGCAATTTCAGCCTCACCTCTGAACAGAGCTCAAACTAATATTGAAGCACAAAAGCTATCAGTAATCTTTCAGTTTGCACTGGCTATGCCAACCTTGTTCGTTCCTGTTCCACATAACCGTCGAGTTGAGAATAATGACCCTACATTGACAACATTGACTATAGGCTGGAGGGATGATAGTAGTGATGCATATACTAGATTTGCATCAAGTGTTGGAAATGATTACGATAGACTTGGTACAGCTATCGGGAAGAACTCTCATCTGTCCGATTTGCATGTTAGTGTCGCTGCTCCAATAAACGGCTTAATAACGCTTATTAGATTAGAGAGTTCGATCACTCGATCTATTATGCTTCCTAACTCGGCCGAGCATGAATTCATTGGATAATGTCAACCACCAATACTTTGGAACATTACTCAACTCATGATCATAACCAAGTCGTCGAAAAAGTAGTTTTGCACCATTGTCAGCACTCTTCATCTCATCCCAAATACCAACTCGTTGAAGATATTCACGTGCCTTAATGACGAAATGTTGAGAATCAGATCGAAGCCGATGTATACCTAAATTGATATCAGAGAATATAGACTTCCATTTGGTAGAAGAATGCAAACGTATACCCTCAAGCAATAAGTATAGTTCATCTTCCTGTAATGATCCAGTACGGTAAGTAGCTGTTTGTCTTGACACAATATTGGCAAATGTAGGATGTTCACAATCATCTAATAGAAGTACTGCATTTGTCTGCTCGTCCCAATTCAAAAGCCATCCGCGTCGCTTCTCATCAGGATAAGTCGACGTAAAGGAATGACGATTTGACTTGGTGATATTACCCTCACGTCCAAGGAATGTTGGTGGTGTGTTAGAAGATTTACTATCGGTATCAATAGAGGGTGACTTTCTCCTTTCTCGTTTGGTAGTGAGGGTATCAATACCAAGTAAGCTCAATAGTGAAATATCAAAGATGAATGTACGATGATCACCAATACTCTTGCTGAGTGGAAGTAGAGCCACACCCTGAAGTCCACTTGATAGAGATTTCGACATCCAAACTCCATCAATCTGCCTGGTGCCATGACCATGTGTATTGATTGAATCAGTGCCTAGTCGGTCATGAGAAACCTCAACAAGTCCTAATTGTGACAACTTCTTGCTTAAATCACCATCAACCACGTCCTCATTGGCATCCATACAAACAATCAACTGCTCACCATCGGCCAGCCACTTCTTCAATTGCTTAATGAAATCAGACTCGAATAACTGACGCGGTGAAATATTACCAAGACCCTTATCAGCAATGTATTGGCGGTGTTGTTGTTCAATGGAATTTCCAGTGGCAGCAGCATGCGCAGCAAGTGCATAAGCTGAGACTAATCGGGTGACCAAACCTTTACCAGCATCAAATTTACAAGAGCTAAATCTACCAAGATGATCAACGGTCTTCTCTGTCACATGTGGATCAAGAGCCTTCATAATAACAATACCTGTACCACCTGAAAGACTCTGACTAGTAGACTTGATATGAGTATTGCTACTCGTCACAGACTGGCAGATCTCATCACTGTCAATCCGATCATTAAGTGTTGCAACGCTTGCATTTAGACCATGCTCAATGAGAGATGCTCCATCAATATAATGATTGGAAATGGTACTCGTAAGTTTGTCAATCTTGGAATCTTGTTTGGAACTAGAGATACTATTGACTTGAGCACTCATCAATCGTCCAACTCCATCGTTTGGAAGTTCGTCCAAGTTCAAGTCTCCATCAACCTGCCATGATAGATCAGAACTTGAGTGAATATAGCTCAGTGTCTTATCAAAGATCAATTTAATATCCAAAGCCAAGACATTAAACCACTCTCCTCTACAGTTTTGGAGGTCAAAGATATCCTTCCAACATGCTTCCATACCAACATAATTATCACCACACTCAAAGTATACCATTTCAAGATCAAACTGACATCCGACTTGAATATCGGCAAACCTCTTCATAATATCATCAGAGCATCCAAACTTGACTCGACTGAGTAGCCAACGATCTCTTGGAGTCAACTCCACATCATGTGGTACAACAACTTTGACAAGATAGAAGCATTGCTTGCCTTTAAGCGTGCGTCCACGAGCTTTATCATATGATGAGATTACTCCAATACGGCCATGACAGTTATCTGTTCGAGACATGAGATTGTTGAATGATAAATGGGGAGAGAAGAAGGCAGCTTCATTGTATTTGGTAGATGGGGGAGATTGGATAGACTTAAAATTGGAACTCTTCTGCTTCTCCCATTCGTCTTTCCATTGTTGGCGGTCTACCTCAGGTGAGATACAACTCTTTGGATCCTTGTTAAACTCGTCAATCGATGTTCCTCTAAACGTTTTGCATCCACTTGCTTCATGCATTGCCATTTCCGACATGAACTTGGCCTTTAGATGATCAGGCAAGGAGAACCATTCACCACGAATGTTGTGAAACTCAAACTCTTTATGCCAGAACTGTTCCATCACAGTTGCATTATCAGTCTTGTACGTCTTGATTCTCAAGTTGAAGAAGTTGCCAACGTTCAAACTGGACAAGCGCTTCATGCCTTCACTATCGGTACGTCCAATCTTGTATATACAATATATACGCTCTCGGACATATTTGCTTGTGCCATTCATTACATTCAATTCTTTGGCATTTGGACCGAGCTCAATGATGTATACATTATTACCCTTACTCGATATACTCTCAAGAACTTCATCTACATCATCAAACTCTGCTGCAGCGTTATTGATCTCCAATATTTCATTCTGTATATGTTGGGGTTGTGTGGGTATTGTTGCTTGCTCTTCATGAGAAGACATTTCATCTTCATCTGATACTCTTCGGAGTCGTCGGGATTGTCCATTCAAAGATGGTGGCGGACGAGGTGGAGCACGCGGAGCTATACGTGGAGCTGGACGTGGAGCAATAGCATTCGAAGATGGAGGAGGACGCTGGCGTTGTGGAGGACGCGGAGCAGGTCTATTCAAAGATGGAGGAGGACGCTGGCGTTGTGGAGGACGCGGAGCAGGTCTATTCAAAGATGGTGGAGGTCCAGTCGGTCCTCGTTTCTTACTCGTCTTACTCTTCTTCTTTCCAGTGTCCCCGGATGCACGTAATGGCTGCGTCACGACGATTACCTTGGGACGACCGAGGCTACCAATGGTTGACTTATCATCAAGTATCTTGCCACTAACCACAACTGTTTGTGAACTTGGTGGAACATCATAGCCAGCCTTTACAATCTTGTTTTTAATCTCACGGCCAGTATCATCGGAATTAACTTTGATAGTAGCCACATCAGTCCGTGAGATAGTCTTGATTTGAACATCCCTGGGAGGGTCGACACGATCGGGTGCTGAATAACGGTCGAAGTAGTTGCGTGCTTGATTACCCGACTTCTCTACACCGTTCTCGGGATGATAATAATTAATTGCGGACTCCTTCAATGCTTTAGCATCTGCTAAAATACGTGCCCGTTCATCAAAGTCACTTGATGAAGATCCAACATTAATAACAGCATTATCCTCCCTTCTACACGAGAAGAATTGATATTTAATCTGTGACCTAGTCTCATCATCGGTAGAATCAAGTCCCTTACGGATGCATACAATATCAACCAACTGGTTAGCCAAAGATTTGCGTTTGATAGGATCTAAAGTCAAGGCATATTCATCAAGTAACGGTTGGAATAATTCAATATCACTTTGGTAGAAAAGAAGCTTGCACCATCTCCGCCTTATTGAGAATTTCTTCTTCTTGTTATTATTTGGTAAACTACGTATTCTAATATTGGGATCAATCTTTGGACGTTGGCATGGAACTCTTTTGAATGGAGTTGCTTTGTTCTCAATACGTAACACTCGGGAGGAATAAAGTATTTCATTGTGTACTTCTGAAATTAATCCATGTCTTTGCTCAGCATTGGCCAGCTGTGCACTAACAGCTTGATGCCGTTCATTTAATCTAAATATTTGATTAGAAACTTGTTCAATGCCAATTGTAATAGTAGTCTGAGTATCTTGTTCACTTATAGATGAAGTTAATATATCCCTTTTCTTACGTAATAAACGACTGAGAGTGGTACATTCCTTTTCTTCCACTAACAGATAGATTAGATCGTTGTATGATGAGCTCAGCTCGGCAGCAACTAAATCAAACATGATATTAGATGATGTGTCTATAACAAGGCATGGTTGTATACCTCCATTTGTTCATATTAGAAGCTGAAGTAAGAGTGCGAGTGGTGAGCTGCCTCTTTCACGATTGATCGATTGATCGCCAAAACAAAATCTGAGATTTTCCATAGACATCCATAAATACAAGCTCAGTTTTTGATTGGATGTATTGACTATTGACGCCTTACTACCTTTATAAATACAACCTTGTCTCAATATCATACTGTCGTATATATTGTAATAATGTCTCTCCGCCGTAACCCCGACCGTAGAGTACGGCAGCGTACTGAAGAGACCAATAACAACAATAATGAGGTCAATAATAATAATGGTCCACCTCCACCACCACCACCACTAATTTTACCACCCGCTGGTAATAATGATAACAATAATCAAGCAGCCATTGCTGATGAACTAGCTGCTGCCGGTGCCGCTGATGCTGCCGGTGCCGCAGCCCCCGTTGACCCATTTGCCGCATCAGTTGCACAGCTAAATGCAGATAGGCCTATTGTATCTTTACTACGAGATGCTCGTAATGGTAATGGAGAATCGATTAGTGAGGCAGCACAAAATAAAGGGAGAGTTGATCTAAACAGTCAAAGATTATTCCATATTTCTCAGTTGGGCATCTTCGGCAAAGTTAGAGAAAGAACAAACAACGGCGGCATTAAATTGAAGTGTCTTTATTCATCATCAATTAGTGGCGGTAATTGCAATGCAATTATTCATATCCCTGTAGGTGGAAACGGAATGCCTGATTATGCAAATTTTCTGAATTGGATTGGTCTTAATGCAATTGGAGGTGATAGGTCACATTTCCATAGTGATGATTGTCCATGTCGTACCAACCCCAACCTACATTTACATCAACAACTCAACATCCAAAATCATCTAATGACAGATCTCAATATTAATGCACCTGCATCGGTAGTATTGCCAAATATTGGTAACTTTGGTATATCTCAACTACCATGGGAATGTTTAGAACTGGATTTAAATGCTTTGGCATCTCTTATTAATCAGAGTAGCAGGGCTAATAAGAATTTATCAACATTAATGTACAAGAAATGGAGTAGCAGTCTTGGGGTCCTGTTTGAAGCCATTGTTACTTCGTTCACAAATGGGACTTTGGGTTGTAGCATGAATGATAACTTACATCAAGTGATCAAGAAACTTCTCGGCCAGGTGGATAATAAATCAATGTATAAAAACATGCCATTAGAATTACGATCATTTGCAGGACTAATGCAGAATACGACTAAGGCATTATTGTGGGATCTAACTGATAATTCAATGATTGAAAGTTATGCTCAAGCCCTTGAGATTAAGCGTGAAACTTGCAGGGTATTGTTATCTCTTTTGTTAAGGTTCATTAAGGATTGTGGAGTGGTAAGTTATTTACTTGTGTATCATTCCTGTAATCTACTAAATATAATATGTCTAACTCATCTCTTATCTTCAGACCATCCCACTAGAAAGTCTACCCATCGACTTGTTCCCTCCTGATCGTCAGAATCCAAGACGACTCCTGTCTGTCGGAGATGTGATGATTCATCCCCATCTTTTCAGGCCTAATATGCAAGAATTAGTTTCACGTGTTGATCTTCTTGGTGACGACCAAGCAAGCTTTCTCGAACTAGTTGGATCATCAGTTGCTCCAGATCAACTAAGCCAGTTGCAGAATGGGAACTGGGATGAGGTAACACTCCCTAATATGCTCCAAGCATTGCTACATCCAAGAGGAGAGTCGTTCCGTGCACGTGCACCAAATCCAAATGCAGGATCACGTGAAATATTTTACATTATTGAAATTGTAAACTTCTTCATGCGTGGAGGATTCACCGGAGTTGCACCGAAAGCTACTCTTGGTTCAGTATTACGTGCATTGCTTGGACGAGGTAATGGTTGCAAAATAAGTCAATTACTGTTTAAATCTCGGTTGAGAGGTGTTAGTGGACAATGTTCGTATCATGCCCAAGGGCACGACAATGAAACAATGTGGAAGGCTTTCATCCTACTACTGGAGAAGAGAGCCGATTTCATGGAAGCATTAGGTAACGGGATTACTGAAACAGCGAATGATCAAGAAGAAGAAGAAGAAGGAGCCGTGGTTCCACTACCTCCTTTGGGTGACGTCTTGACTGCTGAAAATTGGGTAATTAGTACTTGTACTGAGACAGGCCTTCAGTTCTATTACAACACTGAAACACAAGCTGGACAATGGAACAGGCCTGAACCTGGAGAGCAACAGGCCGAGTAAAGCCAATGGAAGTGTTATTGACCTAGTTAGATTAGAATGAAAGAGAGGCTTTATGCCTGGTCATAAATAAGTATAAGGAATAAAGATATATGAGATTTGATACAATATCGGAAGAAGTATAAAGAGTTTTAATGTTAGAATGAATTTGTTATTTATCCAACATCTACTACACTATGTTTACCTTCTTTACTCCTTATTATATCAGGTACACATCTTGTGCACTTTTTTACTATCTTACATCGGGGTACACATCTTGTGCACTTTACTATCAACAGCAGATGTGTCGAACCAAGGATTTTTTGAGGGCCTTAGACAGAACTCTTCCATATGCAGTTTGTTTCTTGATGGACGCAATCGTAATCGACGAAGTCCTCTTGTCGGTGGAATCATACACGAGATATCGAATGCCTATCAAGACAACAACAACAATCTAACCCGTATCCATGTGAGACATGTTGATCTACAGAATGGAGGGGAGGAGATATTTGCTGCCACATTTCGAAGATGCACACGGCTCAGTCTAATAATATTACAAAGTTGCCGTATAACTGACGAGCTACTATTGCCAATGATAGATGCACTGAGGGGGCAAACTTCACTGGAGTTACTTGATTTTGATCGAAATCAAATTGGAAGTATAGGCTGTGAAGCAATATCTTGCTTGCTGACAGATCCCAACTCCAGACTGAAGCAAGTCATACTCCGGTCCAATAATGTTGATGACGAGGGCGTAAACATTCTTGTCAATAGTTTGGTTGGCAATACAAAGTTGAAGTATCTTTGCCTCGATGATAACCACATTGATCCAAGTCTTACGTACAGTGTATTCTCCAATCTATTATGCAACAAATCAAGTCTCAATGGCATACATTCCTCCAATCATACTCTCATGAAGTTAAATTTGCCATCAAACTTCCCTCAGCAGACAAGGGAAGAGCTTGAAACATTAGTAAACTTTAACAAAGGCAAAAGCAAAAGCTATGTTGCAATCCTTAAGATATTAAAATACCATCCCAATATTGACGTGTCAGAACTTTTTACATGGGACGGGAATGGTGAACAAACCCTAAAGTCACTTCCGTATCTATTATCATGGTTTGAGAGAGCTGCAAAGGCTGTTGTATCGTTCAATAAAAACTTTGACAAGAGTACTAGAAAAAGATCTCAAAAGAAAACAAAGAACCGGAAGTTATCAGCAATCTATCAATATGCCAGGGCTATGCCACTCGAGTTTGTTCGTTCAGCTTCTAAAATCAAAGTGGTGGATGAGCATGATCAAGGGAAGAAGAAGCGGAAGAAGAAGCGGAAGAAGAAGCGGAAGAGAGATGATATGTAAAAAGCTAAAGAATGTGGCGAATATGTTGAGACAGGTTGGTGGTATGCACTGATAAGGGAGAGTATGAGTAGTAAAACATCCTAATACTTCAATGTATTACTATACTATACACTCCAGTTACACTTCAATAGTGACTTGATGCAAACTCCTTCAAAGCTGTATCTCTCTTTTGCTTCTTGTTATTCTTTCGGTTCTTCATTCCCCGTTGGATGACTGCTGCATCATCACGGAGAGACTTCTTGGCATCTAAATCTGGTCTTTGTTTTGGGACGAGATTACCGCGTGAACTTCGTTTCATAGATGATGTATCATCACGTACGGCACCACTCTTGGTGAACACAGTACCAATCTTTCTGCCTGGATTAACCTTCCCAGGGTCGTTGTGAGCAATTGGACGACGGAGATTATCACATAACCTTGCACGTTGTTTGCTTGTGTCTCGTGCCTTAATTAGCCGGAAACAATCAATGATGCTACTCAGATATGCAATCTTTTCATCGAAGCAACCATCCTCGACAAGGAGGAAGCGGTCTGATAATCGTCCATGGCATTCTTGAAACAGATCAACACAGTCACTAAGTCTGAACACGGGAGATAGCTCACACATGCCTCCGCCGGTAGAGACACATTCCTCTCTAATCTTTAGTTGTTCAAGATCTGTTGTGGCCTTGTCTCTTTTCTTCCCCATGCGTCCATAACGAAAGAGAAGACTGGTGGTAGCAGCAAAGGAGGTCGGGTGAGTTATGACTCCTAAAACGGCATTTATTAACCAACATATCACAATCTACTCACCTTATCAGTATCTCCGATGGCCGATCTCTACCACCACTTGCCAAATGACAGTCGATATGATATGCAACTAGAACATATAGCTTGTATGAACCAAGACCTCCAGTGAATGGCTTGTCAAGGTCTTGTTGTGCCATTATCACCTTGAGTATTAGAACGATTGGTGCAAAGCTAAAAGAAGACATTTTATGTGAGCATAAGTTGTGAGCATGTAATGTTTCATTTATGAGCAGACACCAAGGCCTTTACACCACTCTGTACTCACCTACTAAATCGTTTCACTTGAGACAAGGCGTACATGGACGTATCCACTCCATTGTGACCGCCAATTGCTATGTCACCCTCAAAGCCTGTACGAGTACTGCAATTGATTATAGGCACTCGAGCCTTACTTCGGCATTCAATTGTGTGCACGTGACTACTTCTTTTCAGTTGTCTGGTGAGACTTAGTAGTGCTGATACAACATGAGTACGTGCTTTGCCAGTTGGACCAAACGATGGTTTATCGGCATATCTAACGATGCTGCTACTTGACTCTCTTCTATCCAGAGCAGATTTGTTGGATGTGACGGAGAGCTCTAATACCTCGTTTGTTTTTTGAGGTGTTTGAGACGTCGACGATGGTTCATCTTCATCATCACTGCTACTACTATAATCTTGTGTTAAATCTTCAACTGCATCATCCTCCTCATCGGAAGATGAATCATCATCAAGCAAAACGACTGATCCTGAGGCAGAAGGTTCGTTTCTACCATCGTTATTGGCAGGGCCGTTACCATCTTGACGATTATAATATGATGCCATTGGATCGGCGTCGTCATCACTATCGCTATCAACAACTATAACCTCGCTGTCGTCGTCATCCTTGGCTTTTGCCTTGTTCATTTTCCGAGTATCGGCCTCATCAATTGGAGGTTTGAGCTCGTCTGCTTCATCAATGCCTGCCTCCTGCCTGGAACTTTTCTCCATCGGCAAGGATTCCTCTGCATCGCCACCAAGTTCTTGCACCCCCTTCTTATCTATAACAAATTGAAAGTCGGATGCTGCTGTCTTACTATTCGCATCCTCGGTATCCCTCTTTGCACTAGTTTTAGTCGGCTGTGATTGACTGGACGACATCTTCTCTTGATTATCCATCTCATCCTTGGGTGTATTATCATCACATAAATCAATCACCTCAACATCATCCCTCCCATCTTCATCATCCTTTTGCGTCTCACCTACACGGTCAATAAAGAATAAACTATCCCCAGCTGCTACTGATGGTGACGACTTCTTGCCTCCTTTACTCTTCCTCTTCTTAGAACTTGGTGATGTTATATCATGACCGGCAGCTTGAATAGCATCCATAGTTCGTAGTAATGATGATTCAGTTAGCAGTGGACATCCTGAACTACTATCCATTATCACCTCATTGTCTTCGTTCCCTCCTTCTTCATCCCTAGCTCCATCCTCATTATCACCAATGAACATCTGCGGCTTTGAGATACTAGTACTAGCAGCACCCTTCACCACACCCCATAAACACATATCAACATCGGATGCAAAGGTACATACATCTTGTGTAGCAAATGAACCAAATGGTGCTACATGTATACTACTGCTTTCTTCCTTCTCTTTCTGATGCTGTAAATTTGCAAAATCACCTAATGATTCTGATAGTGTACGTTTTCTATTATATCTACTTGTATTGTTATTGTTGTTATCAATGTTGTTGTTAATCATTGATGCACTCCGTCCACCTTTATAATTCACTCCCTGATACCTTGGAATACTACTATTATTGTTATAATTGCCATTACCTTGAAATTGTTCAATACTTAATTCAGTAACATGTTCAATAAATGATAATCGGGCTTTATATTCACTTGGGTTTAATTTGATATACGATGTGAATTGTTGTATTTCAGTGTCTATTTGTGAGAGGATTGATTCTGATGGTAGTGTTAGTGTGTTGCTGTTGTTGGTGGATGATGTAGATTTAGATGATTTTGCATTTCGGGATGGTTGTATCTTATTTTGTGTTGAACTATCATCTTCACTATCTGAGCTATCATCTTTATCATCACGATGAGCAGCTGTACATGATTTAGATTGACCATCCAACTCAGAATCATACCAAGGACAATCAACCTTCTGTAAATATACCTTATCATTACATTCCGATATACTCATTGTAAATGATGTACAATGCAATTTCTTTCTTAAACCTAACCGTAACTTACCACTTCGTGTTTTGCGTGGTGTATTAATATTTTTAGGTAGTGGTCTTGTCCTGCCTGGATATTTGGTAGATTTCTTATTAGATGACATGTATGGTGGATTGGAGTTGTAGGGTGTTGCTCTGAAATCTCTTTGTAGTTGTGAGAAGGATGCAGTTGCTGCTATTGATGATGAACGTTTCTTTTTAGTAGAATGATGCCTTGCCGACCTGGGTGGTACCTTCTTTTTGTTACCATTCTTTTCCTTCTTCTGTGACTTCTGGTAATCTAACACCCAGTAATTGTCAGGCTTCATCTTCTTCTTTGCTGCCTTCTTCTTCTTACCAGCACTGCCATTACTACTGATGCTAGATCTCTTCTTTACGTTGGGCGTTGCAGAAGGTTGTAATTTCTTTGCTTTCTTTTTCTTACCCGATGATAGAGCCTTGTCGGCGGCGCTACTAGAAGATGATGCAGATTTCTTTATATTGCCATATGTCCCCTTATCTATTGGAACACGTGCTCCCTGCTTCCGAGCAGTTTGCTTTGCTCTTGCCATTATTTCGTATTGCAAATTATTATTGCAAATTATTTTGCTTTGCAAAAGATGCGATGTACCTTACGGCTATACTATTAGAGCTATTTACAATATGATATGTAGCATTACTGACGCCCTAATTCAGGTCTCATCAACATACTATCAACCTCTCAACATTCTTCTTCGCGAGAGCGAGAGTGATTTTCATTTTATTGGACCAATGCAACGTGAGTGAGGTTCATCTTTTAGCGATAAAACGATTTCTATGAGAGTAGAATTTATTTAGACGACTATTGATAAAATCAGTCTCAAGGAATACCAACCTATAGAGAAGAGATCCATTTACGAGCTGAGGTATTCTATTAAATAGTCGGGTATTAAATAGTGTGTACGGTTATTGATAGTTTTTAAAAGCATAATAAAGATATACACTCTCATAATAATACAAACTATTTTGCAAAGGCATTATGGTTCACCCTAATAAGAAACAAAAGGTGGGAGACAATACAACATATAAAGAAGAAGTACTATTTAACAGTGATATATTATCAAAGATTATATCATATCTACCTTCTGTTGATGTATTAAACTTGGCACTTACCAGTAAACGATTTGGTATATCGAATATTGATGATGGATTATCTTTAATCGAAAAGAGTGTACATATTGCAATACTTGATATTGCAACAGAGGAACAACTAGCAGCACTACCACATTACGACGGAGAAAGTTCATTGGCGGATTATCATTATCTCCAATTATTAAGGGAGCCTCTAATTTTTGATCAGCTTATCGGCACCAAGTATGTGAACAGCGAGGATAAAGCGTTTGTTAGAAAGGTTAATTATGGTGAATGGGGTACTGCGATAAGCGACAATGTATTGAGAGCAGGAAAACATTATGCAACATTTGTCTGTAACACTGAGATTATAGGCCTTCTGATGGGAGTGATGAGACCAGGACATGCAAATCAATATGCTAACCAACGGGGTCCCCTTCATCCGGTGTTTTATAATCATTACACTCGAAGATTGGGACAGGAAGACAATAATAACGATATTCAGTGCTGTATGTACAATGGATATGATGGATTCTGTCACTCTAGTGACTGGAGAGCTAGTTCTAATTCTACTTCTACGACCACGAGACTTAATTGGGAGGGCTCTGAAAACATGTATTCTGATATTATTGAACCAATAGGAATGCTACTTGATTTGGATGAGGGAACATTATCTGTTTACAAGAATGGAAGGAAACTTGGTATTATGAAGAGGGGATTAGCAGGACCATACTGCTGGGTAGTATCGTTGTATAGAGAAACGCAGGTTTCAATCAAACGGGGAACGATACCACCAAGTTGAGATAATAGAGAATATCTATCATCATTTAATACCAAAAAGTAGAAAGATTGAATGACGGTAGACTATCAATAGGTCGTAAAAGTCAGCACATAAAAAAGAGAAACTTCTTGTGCATAGTTTAAAATCAGTACAGATACAAGTACACGTGACATTAAGCTTAGGCACATGCCTATCTAGACACACTAGTATTAAGCACGAGGCGGAGCAATATTGTTCGCAAACCAATCAGCATCTCCAGAAACAACACTTTGCTTTGCAGTTTTACAAACGAGCTTGTGCGTCTTCCGACCCTTCTTTTGGCAACTACTATTACAATACTTGGCCAAGCCACATCCACCACATGCCAACAATTTACCATCAGGAACACTACCACAGTGGTTGCAACACCCGGTACCTCCTCCATTCTGTATGGCACGAACTAAGTTACCAACTTGAGGATTCATCATAGGAAGCTGGCTCTCCATCGTTCGTACCATATCCTGAACTTGACTTGAGATCCTCCCAACTTTTGAATCAAGCAATTTAGCCCCCAGATCCCTGAAACATTCAAGAGCTTTGATATTCATCAAAGATGCCGCAGCCAAGGAAGGGGAGAATCCAGCATCGTCAAACGTATTCAGAATCCTTCTTACTGCCTTCTCTTTCTCATGAGGATCCACAATTGAATACGCCGTTGCAGCTACCATCATCCGGATGGATAAACCGCAATATCCCGAATGTGTATCATTTGCAGCGTGCTTGAATTGCAACCCGGGGCATCTTTCTCTAGAATAGCATCAGTGACCGATAGTTTACCCCCATCGATCTTTTCAATCAGTCTGTTAAGGCAGAAGGCTATCCATTCACTACGTCCGAAGTGTGCCGCTTGTTGAAGTCCTGCTCCCCATCCATCTTTGCCCTCACGTGTTAATCTGAAAGTGCAAGGCATGCACGGTCCCTTAGATGCATTAGAAAGTTCAGTCGCATGTCCCCGTAGCACGCTATGTTCGTCTTCGATCTCCTTGTAGGCAAGAGTAGCTATTGCATATACATCCTCATCAGATACAACACTTTCTGTCGCCCTTAAACAAAAGTCCTCAATTCCAAATTGATCCAAGGCTTTTTCAGACAAGCAAACTCTCATGTAGAAGGCCAACAGATGTACAGTAATTGGAGGACTTTTCTCACTAGATCCCGACGCGGGGAACAAACACCATGGTACTTGAGCTACTGTCGTTAAGATTTTGTTTAATATCTCTCTTCCTTCTTCCCGGTAGTCAAATACCTCAACAGTCCCATCTGACAGGCATTTTCGTGTCCAATCAAGTTCCACAGACATTAGTAAACGTGTAGCCAACATTTCATATTTCATTGATGACATTGGTATACGTCTGTTCTCAGGTAGGATCGTCCTGCCGTCGAGAAAGTCGGCAAAACCTTTTAAATATTGATTTGTGCATGTGATGTGTGCATTTGATATAGTAGTCATAATATATATCAACATGTGATATATACAAAGGATTATGTGTAGGCCGAGAGTTGGTATCAATTGTGTATAGAATCGAACAATTCATACACAGAAAGAAACTTACCAGAATTCATATGGTGTTTTAATCCATCTCGACCTTCCGCCAACTCGGTGTAAAAGTCATCACCACGTCTAAATAAACACCTCAAATCTTCCTCACATTCTTCTTTAAGTTTCATCTTTGCAGCATCTAAACAACCCTCCTCCAATATTTCAATACATTTATTTAAATCCTCAATCGCTTTATTATGTTTCGCCTTTCTTTCATCGAATGACTCACCTGTTCCGGGCCTATCCGCGAGGCTAGTATTCGCCTTTGCCCTTCGTGCCAATATCTTTGCATTCCTTGGATCGATTTCCAATATGTCATTACACTCAGTCAATACATACTCGTACATACCCGTTTTTAGAAATACCTGAACAACATTAGATCGAATGGCTATACATAGTTGTGATGTTTCTAGCCCAGCTGCTTTTAGAATTCCAACACCTTTACCCCATTTCTCTAATGCCTTGTCATAATCCTTTTCTGTATATGCCTCATTCCCTTCTTCTTTTAGGCGTGATGCCATTTCTTCTACTTTAGAAGGAGGAAGAGAGGATATTGCATCGGCTACTCTGCTCCTATTATCCATATTTGTAGGCATTGCAATTTCAATATTTTGTATGTATCTTTATAAATCTCTCTACGCGTTCACTAATAGAATTGCAATAACTCCTAATATCGTAACTCTCTCCGATAACGAACTACTCTTATTGTTATCCGTATGTTTCAAGTATTAATGTCATTGGTATCCTTTTCCCTTTGTGTTCAGGCTAGATTATTCTAGCTATTGTTTAATAATTGCAATATATTCACATATACATAATATATCCTACATGTTAATTATTGCAACAGCTCAGAACAGCTCGGTATGAATCGGGCACAACTTTATTACTTGGTAGTGGCCCGGTGATTTTGACTTGAAATTTCTTCAGCCAGCCACATGTGCTTGTTGTTTCCGATCCTCCTCCTTGCAACCACTTCAAATCGATTGGTATACCAGGGGTCCAGCTGCTACTACAGTTTTTAACGCTCTTTCGACTGGTGTTGGTTTCATTCTTCCAGGGTTAGGGTTACTGGTGTTGAAAAGATCGGTATCCTTCATACTAAAACTATCAGCAACTCATTTATACATAATTAAGAGTATTAGTATAAGTACATTATACTCGTACATATGTCTCTTCCATTGATTATATTTGCATGCTTCGTCGGGTTTACTGACGCCTTTACTTTTTGTAGTATTAACAAGCAGCACACCAAACAAACTCAAGTACTTCATGCAACAACAACGACAGCAATAATAACCGTATCACCTCCATCATGGGAAGAGCTGTCTGATACATTACTAGAACTTACTGAACCATCTACACCTCCACCACCACCAAAGGTTACATTGTATCGTACTCTTAATCATCTGTCGAAACTACGGTAGCATCATCTACTTCCAATAATAATAATAATGATAATACCAATACTCACAATAGTAACAATGGCGGGTACAAGCAGCAATATTACGGTAACAAACGAGGTATACTAGCCTCAGCAGTCGAATTAACCCGACGTTCGAAAAAAATTACATCCCGCACCTCTTCTAAATCAAGTAGAAAATCCAAGTCCAATTCCTCTTCCTCCTCCATTACTAATAAGAAGGGTATACTAACCAAAGGACAGCGTGCATTCTACAAATCTCCCAAGGGTATAACCAAGGTAACTATTGTTGGTATACATCATGATTCAAATTTGAAACCATATTATACAATTAAGTTACGGGATGGGAAGGAGAAACAGACTGATGGTATGCATTTAACACCTATTATACAGCAGCAGAGTAGCAGTAGTAGTAGTAGTGGTAAGGGTAAGGATAATGGTAAAAAGCTGGAACCGATTGATGGAATGACGGAATCGTCTAGTGAGATTGAAGAAGAGGAGGAGGAAGAAGAAGAGGCTGATGAAGATTCGATTGCATTAGTTCCTACTACATTAGTACCGGCGGTGCTGTTTCATGAAGATGAAGATAAGAAAAATGAACGAAGGATTGTATGGGAATCATCTGATATAATTGCTGCATTAGATGAGGCATTTCCAGAGCAGCCAATGTTAAGGGATACTCCCGAGTACAATACAGCCATTCAAATGAATGATGACCTTACTAAAGTCGGTTTCGAGTTTGTATATGCCGGTAGAAATGAATCACTAACAGACGAAGATAAGTTGGAACGAAAAGGAAAGTTCATCTTGGAGTTAGATCGTCTTGATGCTGCATTAGTAGAACAACAAGAAAAAGCAGATGGAGGTATATGCTTCCGTCTCGGAGAGTTTACGGCCGTGGATGCAATCATGATACCCACATTAGAACGATGGAGATATCAATTACCGTTAACTGCCGATATTGATATCCTTCAAGGTAGAGAAGGACTAAAACAATGGTTTGCATCAATGGATAGTTATGAACCCTACTCAGGAAGGGTAATGGGTGATGAGTATAGTTGGGTTGCAACCAATAGTATGTTTTTACGTTACTTTGGTGGCGGTGAGGATAAACCAGATGTAGCCGCTGCAATCAAAAGGGCAGATGATGCAGCTGTTCGTTTGTCAAGTTCCTTTATTGATCAAGCTAAGGATAAAGATGATAGTAAGAAGCACTCAATGGAAGCAGCTGCCAAACTGGTAGCAAATCACGATGGCATTGTTAAAGATTGTACCAGAGACGATCCTCAATCTCAGCAGCATATTGAACGTGCTTCCTCTGAGGATGATGCTGATGTAATGCTTCGTCATGTCTGCAAGCTTCTTTTATCTGAAAAGGATACATTTAAGGAAACAAACAAATCACCATTACCAGAGATAACCACAGATGGTGCCGCCGCTGCCAGAGTAGTGGCATCAAGACTGTGTGTACCTCGTGATATGTCAGCACCGGCGGCAAGTATACTTAGGGCTACTCTTATTAGTGTTGCAAATAGAATAGAAGAGTAATAAGGCATACTTTAAGAAAACTTATACTTGTAATAAGAGAATGTATTTTAGACTTAAATAAACTAATATCTAATAGATATGACTAGGTCTGTTGTTCCTATTGTTGTTGGGTAGAACCTTTTTAGATTCTTTTAGTTTCTTGTGGTGGGTGTTGTTGGGGTGGTGCTCTTGGTTGTTGATAAGAAGCGTTTGGATTAACATTAGTGGTTGCATGATGGACAACAGCAGGTGCTCCTCGAGGATGATGATATGCCACTTGCTGTTGTTGAGCATACATCATTTGCTGTTGGGTCGGATGATGAGTATTCTGAATCGGTGCTGAGCGATACTGTACAGAACTCTGTTGTTGCTGCTGTTGTTGTTGTCGATGTTGAGGAGCTTGCTGTGATCGTGACGAAGATGACGATCGAGCAGCTTCAGCAGCTGTAGCCGCTCTTGCTCTTCTTGCCTCCCTCTCGTCATCTCTTGCTTTTTCCTTCTGCTTCTTCCGAAACTCAAGCAACTCGATAGGCCACATCTCACGCCTCGGTAGTTCGAGACCACTTGCTTGCATATTTGATCTTGCAGCTTGCACGGCATCTGAATGAGAGGGATGAGTATGGCCAGAGGAAGGGACGGGTACTGAGGCAACACGTCTCTTCTTTGATGCCTCCTTGAGCATTTTGGCACGACGAAGAACATTCTCACGTTCCTCCTTTGTGATTTGCTGTGATGATGACTTGATTGGAGATACAGTTGTTTTGTTGGGCCTGCCAAGCCAAACAGGGGGTTCAATAACTGGCTCTTTCTTTTCTTGATTCATTGTGGAAGGAATGTTGCACATGATGGACTCTTGGCTTTGACCATTGTTACCAAACCGTGGAAGTACTCTCACATCAGAAATGTTAACGATGCTAGGCAGAGAATCCAAAACATGATCAATGGTTTCAAGTGATAACCAACGACTTTGACACTGAGATGCCGAGCGTCTTGATACACGTTCGGGATTTCTAGGGCTTGATGAGAAGGATTCGCCAGACGAAACCGCATAAGCTGCCAATTGCCAATTCATGCCATATCGTGATACACATTTCTGCAAAATCGAGTCTTCTTTGCTAGTCCATGGCTCTACTGTTGTTTCTTCCAAGGGGCTTGATGATGTCTTGGCCAATCGAGATTGTACTCCGGCGGTAGTAGAAGGAATTGTCCCGAGTACGGCTGGTTTATGACCATCCGATTGAGTTAATGAGTTTGATACGAGATCATTCATACGGTTCTGATGCCTGACCCTTCCCATGAGGGAGCCAGTGAAACTAATCTTCAATCCCTCCCTTGTAGAGTAAGACTGAGGTTTCAGATACTTGTTACCAAAGTACGCAGGGAGGCTCTTGTCTTGAGGCAATAAAGAGTTGGAGGAAGGCAAGAGTTGTTGCTTCTTGACCTTCTTGTGAGACTTCTTTCCATTGTTATTACTACTAGTGGCACTTTCTTTATCTGCAGCCGCGTTGCTTTTTGGTTGTTCCTTCTTAATGATCAATAACATTGAATTCAAGGACGGCTGATCCTGACAAGATAATGCGCCCCTTAAATCAGATGACAGTAGTTTTCTATGGAAGTTGAGCTCTGCATTACCAAGCATGTCATTCTGATTTCCCTTGAAGGAGTGCGGGTTTGTATCGATGGTAAATGGAGGGAAGTCCACTCTCTTTTTCTGCAGAGAGGACGCATCGGAAAAGAGCGTAACGGCAGCACTAGAAGAGGAGGATACCTTAAACTTCTTGCTCTTGATAATGTCAATGTCACCTTGAATAGCTTTTCGCTTCATTCCACTCAATCCTTCTTGGGGCAATGAAGTCATCAAATGTTGAGTAACCTGAAGTAGCGATGGAAGGAATGATGGGAAGTACAATGTCGGCTCACTGCCTTGGTTCCCATCTTGCACGGCAATCGATTCTGAGCCACCAAAGGACGAGAAACTTTGTGAAAAGACACTTGGTCTGTCACCTCCTTCTACTTCCAAGTCAACATCTGACTTCTTACGCTTGCTTAATACAGAATCAGGTACACGATAAACCAAAAGCTCGGGGTTATTGGTATCGATATTGGCCTCATCCTCAATCTTGGACACGTCAGGTGGCGGTGCATCATCATTGGAAGCTGATACCTTATCATCCGCTTGAACATCCCATAAACGTAACGGCATTCCACTTTGAGCTTGTGAAGTGAATGAGGACGATCTTCTAAATGATTCAACATAACTCTGAACAGATTTAGAGCCACCTAAACTACTAGAAGCTGGCACCAATGGTTTGTGATTCGAAGAACTGTCCTCGACATTGAACAGAGCCCATGTAAAGTCTCTATTACAACTTTGTGAGGTGACTACACCCTCACTTTTCCCACTTTCGATACCAGTAGCAGCTGGGAGAAACATATCATTTGATTCTTCGTTTGATGAAAGACCGAGGACGGAATACATCTTGCTGTTTCTGTGTCTAACGACATTTGCCCCAAAGATATGCTCCTGTGCCTTTTCAGAAGAAATGTCAACATCTGTAGGAGGTGGAACGAGGAACCCATCATCATTGACTGGTTCATGAGCAACGGGCTTTTGTGCCTTGAGTATTGAGATTTTACTGTCATCCACATCCATCTTTGTCTCCTCGTCTTGATTTGACTTCGAGGAACGTGAAGACTTTCGAGACTTACGGCCACCTGCTGCTTTGCCACCTCGTTTGGTAGTCGACTTCTTCTCAGGAGGCTTGGTCTCATCAGCATCATTCTTTGTAGTAGTGTTACCCTGGCACAGAAATGTGTCTTCGCATGTATTCTGACAAATTAGCTTGATGAATCTGCATGACCTCGCTTCCCCTGAGGCCGATGATGATTCTCGTCTACGGATCTTGGAGAGTATTGACGTGATGTGCAAGGCCTCACGGCCACTCCAATCTTCATCGATACTGATGACAACATCGGCAGACGTTACGCTCATACCGCCACTTTGAGAGGATACACTCTTGGGGGATGTAATCAGAATATCAATCGACCCTCCTTTTACACCGCCATTGAATCGAGATAATATGTCCTGACCTGAAGTCTGAACCGATCCACTTCCTTGCTTGTCTCCTTCGGCTGAAAAAGAAACGAGCACTTCATGATGCAGTCCAACTGCACTCAAGAAGAAGGATGTGAGAAGTTGAGCTTCGACAAGGGTGGCAAGAATGAGTACCCTGGCTTTCTTCGTAGGACTAGACGACTGCTCTACCGACATTTCATTTCCAATATCAGTCGTTTGAGTATCCATGAGTTCATGTTTCATTGCAACAGTATGACCACACTCCGTGATCAAGGCATGAAGTAGTGCTTTCATCTTTGATGATTGCTGGATGACAGACTTTGCCAAATCGATATTTGACTCCGAAAAGGTGGTAGAGTTACTAACGAGGATGGAACCAATCGTTGCACTGATACTACCTCGACTATTGGAGAGGGCATGTAAGCTCGCCGTGACATCATCAAGATTGGAATGGATACAAATCTTTCGTAATCTCATGAGACGGTGAGCCAACTCGTCATCTCCATAATCTCCTTGTATCAATGTTGTGGCACATTGGTTATATGCCGCTTGCTGTGACCTTCCCAACGTGCAGGTGTGTACTTCCCACGCATGGCTGTTGTTATCGACTTCATCTTCTTTTGTTACATCGATCAGATTGTCAACCATGCCTTGTAAAGATGAAATGAGTATGGATCTACACACCATCAACTTGCCATTTCCATTGGATGTACGCCCATCCTTTCCATCTACCATCATTGCAGTGGCATCCGTGGGGGAATTCGTCTTTGCTTTAGCCTGACCCTTGGCCCACGAGATGACACGTTTACCTATCGAACCACGTTCAGCAAAGAAGATAGATGGATGATAAATGAATGCCACTTTCATGGCTAGCATCTCATCAATCCGCTTCTTGCCACTTGATTCATCACCACCAAGAGGGCGGAAGAAGCAATTCTGTGGAAGATCCGTCTGCTCAACAACAAGACGGTTCATACTACTTGGACATTTCAAGATGAACTTGTTCAAACTTATCCACCATTTGACATTTCCGATTGGTGAAGAGGTAGATGAAGGATGACGTAGGTCTAATATCATGGACGAAAAGTTGATACAATTCCCTCCTGACTGTTGATGTTGGTTACTAGCCAACTTCATGAGTGATGTATAGTCACAAATGACTACATCTGATGCATCACTACCACCACCGCCGCTACTATCGAGGCCATAAACATGTGGCTTTAGTCCATCAAACTTTGTCAATTCGTGTTTCCATCGTGCCAATGCAGCAGGAGAACAAACAATCAACTGTGGACCACTACTGCCATCCACACTGCTCTTCCATAACAGTGTACATATAGTAAGTGTCTTGCCCGAACCAAATCTACCACCAACTATTGCCGCAGTGGTTCCCTGTTCACCACTACTTTCCGAGGCACTCTCATTCCACAAACTTTCAAGAAAGTGAACAGCACACAACTGTCCATTATCAAGCTCAAATCCCTTTCCTCCTCCATTACCAGAAATTGTTGGCATTGACTTCTTATACTTTTGCAATGCCTTATCCTTTTTCAATACATTATTAGTTTGTTCTTTCAATTTATTGATTTGTTCAATTGATTTTGTAATGTGGGTTGATATTTCATCATTTGATAATTGTTTGTAGCTTGGTGGAATACGAATGGTGGTGGCTGGTTCGGCTGATATGGAAGTATCGCCGGTATTAGAAGACTTGACAATATTCATTGCTGAATTATTATTGTCGGCATTTTCATCACCTCCACTTGTATCCTCCAAGGCTAATGCACCTGATCGTAACTTACGAAATCGCTCCGATCCCATACTACCCTCATTACCATCAAGACCATACCCTGCTGACGAACCTCCCAAGACAGTTGTATCCCAATGATCCAATATACTAACACTCAAAAGCCTTGAAACTTTCTTAATATTCGATATATCCTCCTTGGTACTTTCAATATAGATTGGATCAATATCCTGACAATTGCTAAGAATGGATAATGAACGACTTTTACTTCTACTACGGTTAGATGTTGTTGATTCCGGTGTAGTTCCAATACCACCACTTCGTACGACAGTCCCTCCAGGTGTAGTCACCCTCTTTGACGGACTCACAATCTTCTTTCTATTATCCCTAACCTTCTCTTTCACACCATTACATAATGATTTACTCATAGCAACTTTCCATTTACGTTCCTCACTATAATCAATAGCCATCCATTTCATTTCTTCTAATATATTATCCCATATTGTTTTATTCCGTATTGGTAATCTACATTGTTGTTGATGTAAGCTTGAACTTGTAGATTTAGTAGGATCGGGTGTACTAGTTGACTTTGAATATAACCGTTGGTACATACTCCCTATCGATGATTTATGTGATGTACTACTACTACTTGCAATTTGAGATATTTCAATTGATCCCTTGGATAACAATTCATTATTTATTTGAGATAATGTTGCATCGGCTGCTTTTATTATAGATGTTTCAAGTGATTGTGGACCACGGAGTTGTAGTGGTCCTTGAAATTTCTTTTTGTCTGTTGTTGTGATGGTATCATTTTGTTTGTTGCTGATATCATCATTATTTGACATGATATTGGCTGTTGCTGCTGCTAAATCATCGGTACTTTTTGATGTGGTTAGTAGCTGTGGTTGTATTTTGTTACCCTCTGCCGTATCCACATCCATCCCGTCATTTCTAACATCTCCTTGCTGCAATAGTTTAGCCTCCTCGGACTGATCTTTATCCCCTGACTTTTGCAACTCACACTGTCCCTTCATCCCTAGTTGTCCCTCCCTTTTATCCATATTCCCATCCCCCTTCTCCCTATCCTCAACCTTCTCTTGCTGTTGCAACAATCTCCTCCTCTTCTTATTCTCTCGATCAACCAAAACATCATTCAATTTACTCAACAGTACATCTTTTCGTATTAACAAATTAATTGCCGAGGCGGATGGTACATGACTACTTGGTTGTTGTTGCAATTGTCCTCCCTTAGCTCCCTTACCACTATTCTTGTTGACACCTGATTTGGTACCACTTGCTGAAGATTTAGTTTTAGTACCGCTTTTTGTTGAGCTGGAGTGTTTATTGGATAGCATACCACCCGGTAGTGAAATTATCCCCTCTGTATTATTAGTTGTGGATTTACGCTTACGTCCTTTCTTCTTTTTAGTTTCTTCTCCTGCTGCAAAACCCCCGCTTGAATTAGCACCCGAGGCACCCCCCGAGGCACTAGTAGAAGTATTTTGTATATTCTTATTACTCAATTGTTTATTAGTAAGCTGCTTACCCAACAATGGTACATTCGGCAACTTGTTATTATTACGATTAGCCTTGGTAGGCAATGATCTATTATTCGTACCACCACCACCACCACTAGATCGTTTACCAACTTTAGAACTTGGACTTAACTTTGATGATGGTAATCGATATTGTTGTTTTTTAGTAGATGTAGTATGAGTAGTAGCGAGTTTGGTTAGGGTTTGATAATTTTGTATTTCTTTTGTTGATGAGAGGGATATTTCTTCTTGTAGATTTGCTCCTGAAATGGAGGTTGTGGTGGTGGATTGTAATAGAGAAGGTGGTTGACTGTTTATCATTTCTGTAATGAAACTAACCCTCTTCTTATTACCACATGAAGCACTGCCTTGTCCGTCTGCATTTGCAGCTTGACCCAAATTATCACTCGTACTATTATTATATTCACCAGCCAATCGTTCACATTCAATACGACTAACTTTCACCCACTCCAATAATAATTTACGATGTTTAATACTTGCTATTATCTTTTGTTGACGGTCGCTTAATCCTTCATTATTTGAGTTGGGATTATTTGAGTTGGGATTATTTTGAGATGTACCATCTGCTGCTAAAGTTTGAGAGTTTGTGGTATCTGATGCCTGAGAAGGCCCCGTTGAAGATATTTGGGGATTTGATGAAATAGCAGCATTATCATTCTTAGTATTTGTTGCTAGTATATCAATATCCATTGCAATATTATTATCATTGTTACTTGATGGTTGATGGCCACCATCAATATTATTTTTCGAGGTAGATTTAGATGCCGTCATATCACCAGCTGCCGACGGGGGTTTTATCGAATTAGTGGTATTATAATTAGCAGATGTTGACGGTATATTACCATCTATATTGGTATTATTAGCTATAGTATTGGTATTGGTATCAACCACTGCAATAGAGTCTGAATTTTGGTGGTCATTGGCACTATCAACTTTTTGTGTGTCATTGGTATTGACAGCTGTCCGTCTTTTGGAAGTATTCTTCACCATGATTTTAGATGAAGATATTACGTGTTTATATTGATATTTATATCATATACAATCAAGTATTATTGAGGGGTATTAATAAGAGCCACCGCCAATAACTTTTGTCCTTTGCCTTGAGTTGTGTTGAAGATTATTTTCATGTTCTGAAAACTCCTTCATGAGTATGAGAAGAAGGTAGCGTTTGGTATCCTAGCTTTCAAGCGCGCGACGCCGTTCCTCACATTTGGGCAACCTCAAGTATCTGAGAGTGACGTTTGTGTAAGAGACAGACTTCATCTGCACTATATCTAAGTTCTAATTTCATATCTCTAAAATAGTTATCGTTCTACTTCTACTCAATATACACCTAAATGTTCACATGATATGTCCATAATTGTGCCTTTGACTCAATATAAACCTAACATTCACATGATATGTCTATACTAGTGCCTTTGGTTGATATGTCATACCTACTTCCTCTCATTTAAACTTTCACTACCGTGTATAATGCGTACATCTCTCCCCAGTTCGATGTGGCTACCCCGAATATACCAGAATTGAATACTGTGGCAGTTAAATCATCAGTCATTGGGACATTTTCCGCCTTGAGCTTATCAATGTACTGATGTCCATAATCAGGCCTCCCGATGGTACAAATGAGTATGTTCTTGATTTTCTCATCTGGTTTCAAATCACTCTTGATACGTCTTATCTCTGCATTTTGTAAGTCCGCCATTGACTTTTCACTATGTTGTATCTTCATTAGCAAACCGGCCTTTTCGAATTCGGTCAAAACTTTTTCACGAACTGTAATGGGAACTCCAGCACAATAAAAGATATCATCCTGGGCTGTGAACCCCTTTGGAAAGAGACCAGGACGCCAAGCCAATAGTTTCTTCATAGTCTTACTCGTAATGAAGTTGCTAAAGCAAAAGTTGTAATCACCCAATGTCTTAATGGCCACGATAGCCTCGTCGATAGACTTCCCTTCTTGTGCATACTTAATAGCCTCCAGGAGAAAAGGACCTTCGTAGAAGCCCCAGCCATGCACACAAACCTTGACTAACTCCTTCTGATGAGGCTCGAGCATATCGATAGCAGCCAAAACGTTCCTACCAATGGCACTTAGACGTTTGTCGGTACCCCACAAGAGGCATAAGACAGGCTTGTCCTTTGCTAAAGCTGCAAGGAGTTCAATCTTAATCTGCATTGGATTAGAAGCAGCTGTTGAATACTTGATGGACGTCTCTTCATGCCGTTGTTGGTTCAAGAGAATACATGCATCTGTGTCACTCACAAATCTCATATCGATAGGCTCCTGTGTCGTCTCTGGCACTAAAAATACCGGCAGGGTAAACAACTCATCCATATCATCACCCAATGGAGGCAAAGAATAGGCACATAGTCCCATTATTGTAAACTTTGCATCACCCAAGTCCACGGATGACCCGTGCATATCTTCTCGCATGGCAAGCATATCTTCGACCTTCTCTTTCTTGAAGATAGGATATTTACTATGTGGCTTGACTCTGTCAAAGAAGACATCGGGTTCGTTAGTGTGGATATGAATCTTAACCATCTCGCCATCTCCATCCTTGGCTGGGGCCTTCACAGTTGCAATGGAGTCTCCAATACCATCTTCATCTGCTGCCTTTTGTACCTCGTCAATTACTTGCTGTGCCTTGATGTCCTTAAGTAAACATACGACACATTCGGTGCAGTAGCGATATTTTGAATCTGTCACTGTATGATCCACATCAATATCCTTTGTAGACTCATCTGATTTCAAGAATTGAGCACTTGAATATACACTAACATCCATCAAGTTTGGTAGCTCTCCCTTGGATGCTAGATGCATCCCCTCGATGAGGTATACGAACCCGGCCGCACCTGAATCAACCACGCCAGCCTTTTCTAAAACTTTCACCCCATCTACAATTAAACGATCAGGCGTCAAGGCAAGTTCCTTTTGTGCTATAGAATTCCAAGTAGTGAGTAAATGCTCGAGGGATGTATAAGGTGCATGATCTTGCAATCCCTTACATGCATCACGACATACCGATAACAATGTCCCCTCTACCGGATTGGGAACGGCATCTTGCATCTTAATCCCTGCGTTAACCAAGCAGGATGAGCATTCATCAATAGATAACGAACTCTTCTTCATTTCACGTACTTCCTCGGCCAATGAAACAAAGAAGTGGCTCAAGATAGTACCACTATTTCCTTGTCCATTTAATAATACGTCTGCGGCCATGTTTGATACTGCCAATAAGATATTATCTGATGGATTAATCAATAAGTTGCGCGTTGGTAATTTGAGACATACTTTCATATTAGCACCTGTATCTCCATCGGCGATTGGGAATACATTGATTCTATTCAATTCATCAATCTTGCTACTCATTTTTGCAAAGCCAGAAACTAGTAACATTGTGAATACCCAACCATCTACTTCGGTAATTGTTGAGGAATCTTTTAAATCACATAATAATGGAATCTTCTTCAATGTTCCCGGCCGATTAACTGATTGACGTTGCAATATATACTCATCACGTACTTTACCATCGCTGCCAATCAATCCATGATCACATCCATCGAATCCTAGACCAGCCACGAGGTTACGAGTTGATATAGCAGTGGATGTAGTTGAACCCAAAGATAGATTTCGTGTAGATGTTTCAGTTTGGAAGAACTTGACGGAAGCTCTACTTAAACGACGACCTTTATTTGTATCAACTATTGATAGACTATCCATATCAAGATTCTCAATGTCAGTCATGATAGATTTTTTTCTCTGTTGTATGGGGTATCTTTCTCTTTATTTTGTTTATTGGATTGTTGTTATATCTCTTTTTTAGATTTATGAGAGGTGTAGATCTCCTCCTCCGATACTAAATAATATAATGGTTTGCATGCAACTATAACCCAAGACTGTCAACAGGGCTCATCACTCATCTCCTTCATTCAACATCCAATGCTTTTTGTCAAAATCTAAGGATACCGTATCTTCGCCCTTTGTCAATCAAGCATAATAGGGTCTTGGCGTTGGCGGCATGTGGAGATCTAATAGCTTGATATAATCCAAGAGCAAGAAGGTGTGAATATCATACAGTGTGGAAGTCTTGACGGCGGCGGCAGTGGGGAGAGCTACATAATATCCATAATATTCTTTAATCAGAAATAGAGCAATAACAATAGAAGTCACAATACACATCATCAAATCATGACGACAAATACAAGAGAAGAAAAGAAGGTACAACCTGCAACTGTAATGAACACTGCAACGAAGGAGTATAAAGATAAAACACACGCTGCAATGCAACAACTATACAACATTAGTAAAACAGAGGTTATGACCCCTTCAGTTGGTGATGCCTATACTGTTACACGAGATCCACACCTCCGGCTAAGAAGAACATTGGCACCATCTCTTAATGTTGGTTTACCTAAGTATGCAGAAGCTCAGTTTATGTTATCCAAATCAGAGACTACTGGTAAACGTATATCATTAGAATTCGGTGTTGATTTTGATGGCAAAAAGAAATACTTTACAATGGACGGATATGCATTCGGTGCTTCAGAACAAGAAGCAACTGTGCGTATCGTGACATTACATGGTATTAGTTCAGGTGTATCTCGTACACGATGGCATAAGTTGGGTGAACGTTACAATATCATTCATAAGCAGTCATCATCAAAGAAAAAGGTTAGGTTCGTGGCATTAGATTGGCATTCGATTGATCGATCAGTGGATGATGATACCAATACAGAGTTCTTAACATGTTTACCCAAACATATTATGGAAGTTTCATCAACAGATGTAGAAAACATTGCAACATTACATGCAAGTGAAGAACGTCAGGTTTGGTACCGTGGATTTGCAAAAGCTGTTAGTAGTGGAGTATGTCCAAGAGGATTTGACGACGGAGCGAGGCTACTTCGAGGAGTCATTGAAGAGGGACTAGGTTGGGGCAAAGTTGACACTCCATTCATATTAGGCATGAAGAGTTGGAGTGGTGGACTTGCCATGAGATTCTTATCACAACTCAATCAAAGTGGTAGTGAAGAGGATAAGGCATTTGCCGAGAACATACAAGCTGCAATTATCATGCATCCCGGATGCTTTGATAAGAAGGATATATCTGATGTAATGTCTTCTGGTATTATCAAGACTGCATTAATGGTATGGGCAAAGGATGATCCTCTAATACCATATCCAGTTACTCGGCTCTACTTAGATGCCGCGGGTAGTAATGGAGACGATGAAAAGATTAAGTTCATAAGTTATGAGAGAGGAGGTCATCACAATTTTGATGGCACTGATAACCTGCCCAACTTTGATGACTCTGTTATTGAATGGGTGAATAACCTGCCTTGATGCTGTGTCATCTGATATGTAACCTTATTAGTCGAGTGATTTAATTGTGTACCATACTAAGTGATTTGACTCTACCCTATCTAGTTTATCTCCTATACCTAATCACATCTAACCTAAGTCTAATAATCCCTCGGCACTGAACTAGTGTACATGTCCACATTCATATGCATAGTACCAATATCTCCTCACCATACTATTATGATGTATTCTAATTCTCGTGCATATATTTGCCACACTTATTGCAATTCAGATTCCCTGCTCTTACTAAACTACGGCAGCACTCAAGGACCTTATCAGGTAATGTGTTTCGACGTATCTGCTCTGGAGATAATCTAAGACGACGATTTTGTTCTTTTGCATCTTATCCTTTGACTCTGTCAATACTTTTATGTCGGTCAATGCTGCTGATGTATCACTACTTGATCTTGAACCAGTTTCTGTCTTATTGAATGTCATAAACACCCACGTACTGATGAATATAATACCAGATAATATGATGCACATCCAAATGATCTGCTTCGGAGTATACTTCTTTCCTCTCTTTACCCTTCTCTTCTTGCTACCAGCCCCATCATCATCATCATCATCATCATCATCATCATCATCAAACAATATATCAGAGGTCCTTTCCTTGCCGATGAGACGAAGATGTAGGCGGACCATTGCTTGCGTTTGTGTTAGTGTAAGAGTAGTCATTAGACTATATATATGCGGTAGATCTATCCAATCTGTTTCTCGTACGTCAACAGCCTTTGAATATAGTATTGATATTGTTGTTGTGGTGGTCGTTGCAAGCCTGCTAAAAGGCCGGCGATGTGATGTAAAGCGCTTTTGAGAGGATAGGCATCTTATTTTGGTGGTCTTGAAGAGAGATTGGGGCAGTTCTAGGGCAGTTTTACTCGACTTTTGCAATCATGCACAGCATTATTTATAGGGATTAACCTTAGGCTCCTAATTTGCAATCATGCATGGGCTTTTATTTCTTTCTTAGAATACTTTCTTGCCATGCAGTGAATCAGAATCAAAACTGCCTCTTATGACGTTGGGGACTTAGCAATTGATATGTTGCTATACCACAAAGTTCAACGCTTTCCTGAGTTCAATCGTCTTGTCAGGGGCATACTATAACTATAACAAATGCCATGAATGTATATGACTGTGATATTTGTACTATGCTTGATGATCAATTGTCTTGTCGGGGGCATAAACAGTGCCATAATATGTATGTACACATGATCATATCATATGCACAAAAGAGCTTCATTTCAGAGTGTTGGGAATGTAATCATACATGCCAAGCTCGCTCTCGTGTGACACAACCTCCTCATTTTGACGACTTCAATGCACGTTCTTCCACTTCTCATGTACACGAGCTTCTGCCTCTGCTTCTGATTCTTCCTATGATGACCTTTTTCGCTTTTGCAATTGCTTTTTGTAATATAAATCTCAGGCCCACTGCTTCTAACACGGCAGCTAGGAGATGAATGAATGGATTTTTATTGTTCCAATCAATACCTTCAATTGCTGGAGTGTAATCTGTAAGCAATTCATCTCCCACCGACATTTCCACGCCATTATTAAATACTAGAGGAGTTAATCCACGGGCATCTCTACCTTCTCCTAAGACCAGATTACATGACCTACCTGTACCCTTTGCAGAGTTGACAAAGTAAGATAGGTCAATCCCATTTGCTCCACATGTTGGCAAAGGGTATGTCATCGATCCCTTATCATCCTTAGAAGGATTACAATACTTGAGTACAAAGTCTTTGCCAGCCGAGCTAGTAATCAATTGATCAAGCTGCTGCTGAATGAGATCGATAGTTTCGTCGTAACCAGAGTAGTCTCTTGGTAAATCAAATGGATTGTCGCCAGGTTGAATCACTGCTCCTGGATGATCAGCAACGACGACCCCCACCCCGTGAATTCTAGAAACAGCGAGCTTGAGGTAGAACTCATTGAAATTCTCAATCAAATGCTTCTTCTGCTCATCTTCTATTTCATTAACGTTCTTCTTAATTGCCTCCTTATTGACGCTAGCGTTAGGGCCTTGCAATGCATTCATAGCACTCTCAATAAAAGCATGATGTTGCTTGAGTATATGATCATGGTCTTTATCATGCTGTACTAATAACTCCTCTCCCTTTTCTCTACGACACGGGTTGTCTCCATCGCTAGACCCGACGAGTCTAGGGTATTCGAGAATTTAACATGTAGGATTGATCTTCCATTAGCATGACCAATATATGAGCTTGGACCGACACAATTTGGACCATTGGCTGGTAATGAGTAAACCAATTCATCATCCGTCGGTGCTCTAGTACTTTTACCAACCACATACACATACTTGACTCAATGTGTGGAATAACTCTCATCTTTAAAAAATCTAACGCTGCAAGATTGTAAATATATTTCTTGATCTCTTCTCCAGTTACTTCAACAGTACCGACTGAGAATCCCTCGGGAAGTTGAAAAAGAAGAGTACCTGCTTTGATCTGTGTTGAGGCAAATACACCGATACCATCTTCTCCATATTTGGATTTGGATGGAGCAATATGAGTAAGTGCATGTTCATTGATATTATGTACCACATCCATGATTTGTATGTGTATTTATTTGTATTTCTTACGCCGACGGGATGAAGATCATTTGCAAAATAGAAATACTATTTGGTAATGATTTGTTTGTACTATTGTGTACAATGTACTAACCATCCCAATCCCAACGAGCTACCAAATTGATGTGCAGTTATTCGGTATTGCAAAAGATTTCGTAAAGCTTATACTTTGCTTGGCTATATGTCGTGCGGTTGGGAGTTACATATAATAAGTAAGTGATATTAGTATATATACTATTGGCATTATGGATAGGGGGCCGTCACTAAGTCATTGCCAGTATTGCAAGATTTTATTTGCTCAATCATAAATCATGAATCATGAGATTATGAGATCTTTAGCGTCACTGAGATGCTTACAAGTGGAATTATCGTAGCTCTCTCATATCTTACCGATGCCATAGCAAAGCTTAGCCAAAAGAGGCGCCGATATGAGCTGTATATCACCACGTATATCCATTGTAGATGGCACACATCTATGCCTACTCCCATCGTCTGGTAATGTGTTGAACGACAGCGTCCTTGGAGGCAGCTCTGAGAAAAATCAACATCAACAAACTCATGTTGCAATTGATGATATGCACCATATTAATGAGGAGTCTATCAATATCCCTGCAGTTCCTTTATCATCTATATGTAATGTATATAATGGTGGTGAATATATATCTTTTTGTTCTTCGGGAGATGATACCGCTGCTGGAGATATCAAAATCAACAGAGAGAAGATATCAACATCATCATCATCATCTAATAAAAATAATTTACATGAACTACCAATAGAAACGATACAAATACCAACATCAGATATATCCAATGCCGAGTATCGATTTATACATTCAACAAGTCTCATAAATTCAACTAATAATGTACCTCTACGGATTGTGGTATCTGATGATTTAGATGAGGCAAATGTTAGTGTAAATAATAAGCATGTAAAAGTTTCTCTTCCATCTTTTACATCGTCCGACGAACTTATATCACCTTATGGGGATGAGTGTAAGGTTATATATGGAGGAGAACATTATAATATTATTGGTGGTGGTGATGATATAATGGTGAATAGTAAGCAAAGTAGTAACAAAGGTCAGCAGTCATTAGAGGTGCAAGGTGCCGGATCTTGTCTCGTTGCTGATTTTCTTGGTATTGTTGG
>Ga0214478_100124_pt1 | contig 40393 bp, 33 predicted proteins | sample M1_20Mar14CPVII9_2_FD_178001 | JGI IMG/M metagenome (GOLD analysis project Ga0214478, IMG submission 178001) | Marine eukaryotic communities from Monterey Bay, California, United States - M1_20Mar14CPVII9sort6BwellD7 | ecosystem: Environmental > Aquatic > Marine > Unclassified | place: USA... | reverse complement strand
CGTGGGGGGGGGGAGAAGTAGAGTAGATCTCTTCTTACTTCTTGTCTCTTGGAGAAGTATCTTTGAACTTTTGAGTTTGTTGGGGTTTGTTGACGTCGAGGTATCACCTATCATCAAGCTTTTACTGCCGCCCCGAAGATGTAAAAGTAGATGTAGATCGTCAGTGCTTTTGGATATATTGATATCGATTATATCAAAATAGTAAAAGTGAGCGGACAAGAAAAGATACTTTAAAGTATTGAAGAGAGAGTTAGTTATTCTGGAATTCGATTCTCTAAGTACTTGAATACAAACAATAAAGATTTATGTCAGGCAGATCTTTATATCAAAACATGTTCATCAAGCTTCACACTCCCCTCAGCATCTATACTAACTTTCCACAAATTGGAAAATCCAATATCATCTTCGGGCAATGTACCATCAACATCTTTTGGAAATATCATTTGATTATTACTTGTATCTAAGATAGAATATTAACATCATCAGTAGTATTTGAAATAGACTTGTTATCAGAAATACTTGATAATATATTATCCAATCCCAATTCATCATCATCTGAGTTTAGTATATCATTCAATATATTTATATCTTCCTTCTTGCTATAATTATTCTTATTATTATCATTGTGTAGTTCGTCATCGTCATCATCGATTATCACACCCCGTACTACTTGTGGATTATTAGAATTTCCACCACTATTTCTCAGCTTTCCTCCTCCCTTATTGTTTATAGTAGTAGTTACACGGTTATTTTTGTATGGGTTTAACTTATATGTGCTGTTATCAATACCATTAGTAGTGGAAGAAGAAGGAGTAGGTTGACGAGAACGACGTGAGGCTGATGTACGCCAGCTATTCTTTCGTGATGTTGCTGCTGTTGTTGGCATTATATATCTATCTTTGTTATTTGCTGTATACTATGCTATGAATATTTGAGAGTTTAGATTATTGTAACATAGATGAGGTGTATAAAGAGCTTATTGGATGGACGCATCCTCCCCCCTACACTCAATTTGCAATGACCGCGGCTCGGAAATAATTCTGAAAAAAAGACATTTTGCCTTGGTGTTGGTCCCTTATTTTGCTCCTAATGGCTAGGCAAACCATTACATTTAGTATTAACGCCTGTACTTAATATTTGATATATTGTTCTTCCATGGCCTGAAATGATGATGGTTGAGTTCGATGGAGTATTTCGTACTGCTGCTAGTGTTGGGCAGACTGATTCGACTACATCTACTGAATACGCTGCATCTTTGGGATATGTTGTAACACTAACATCATCTGCCAACTCTGCAATAGGTAATACAGTCAACGATGTCCGAGATAAATGTGTTGCAAAGACATGTGTAATGTCATTAATAATATCATTCTGTTTCATGTAATTTACTAATCTATCCACACGTCTTATACCCTTTGGTCGTAACCATTCGTTGCATTCTGTTTTATCTATATTGCATTGTCTATTATGCTCAGCGTGGCGAAGGATGTATATAGTTTTTGAAACTACTTGGTGATCATTGATTGTATTATTAGTAATCTCTGGTACTGGTATAGTTTCATCATCTATTTCCAAATTATTATAATTGTTACTCTTTTTATTGTCCGTTACGGCTGGCTTATTGTCTTTGAAATCGAATACCCATTTGAATATACTATTCTTTTTCTTCTCCTTCTTGTTGTTATTACGCCCTGCGGGTAGTTGTCTGTGCAAGTATTGTAACGACTCACTCCTTCGAAGATACTTTTGTGAAGAAGTATCTTTGTCTATTTCTATTAATTCAAGTGACGCGACAAGTCGAGGTGATAGCAAGAGGAGAGTTGATAGACGCTTTATATATAGTTGCATATTGATGTTTATATATACACATAGGGTTAGCGGAGGTAGTAATATGCAAAATTAGGTCATAATAAGTCCTAACTATATTTTCTTGTAATAAAGTTTGAAATAGCGCATTTACTCACTAAATTGTTGGTTGATATCTCTCTCAATATTTGAAGGCTTAATGACCATATCTCTCCCCTAACAACTGCAGCGCATTCCATTGATCACATTGCAACAGTAGTGCGGCGGATTGGCGTGGTTAAAGTAGTGGCCGCTAATAATTAGCCGATATAAAGATCCTCAAAAAAATATTATACAAAATAAATGATGAGACGTCTATTACCAATATCACTACTCGTAGTTTCATCAGCTATACCAAGTGATAGTAATGTCGAACCATCTATCATTAATTCAGACAATACTAATGATAACAATGCATGGGATACTACAATTGAAGATAGCAATGACGAAGCTCTGCATAATCGTCGTCTATCAGAAGAAGTTGTTGGAAGAGAACTACAAAAGCGTGCACAACGTAAGAATAACAACAATAATAATAATAACAATAATGGAGAAAGTAAGAGGAATCAACGTAAGAAAGAAGAGAATAAGCTAGATCGATTTGGTAAGACTGTTGATCGCATCAAGGATACCACTGCTGATATATCAACTACTAATGAAGAGGGATTGACTAAAAGAGAGAAGCATCATTTGGCAAGAACAAAGGGTACTGGATTAGGCCAAGGCGGCGGTGGTAGAAGGGGTAATAATGGTGGTGGTAGGGGAGGTCGTAAGAACAACAACAAGAATGATGAGGCAGTAGAAGAAGAGATCACCGAAGAGGAAGAGATTGACGCCTTAGAAGAAACCATTGCCCAAGCTGAGGAAGAACTAGCTGAAGTAGTGGAGAGTCTAGAAGGTATGGAACCAACATCCTCCGGTCGTAAAGGAGGCGGTAACGGGCAACGTAACGGAGGACGTAAAAACAACTACGGTGGCCGACGTCGTCCCAATGGACGCAAGTCATCCTCCATCAATCCCGGACCACGTCCCAACCCTGGTGGAAGACCACCAAATAACAGACCACCAAATTGGAAACGTGGACAGAGTTGGCCAAACGATAAAGGAAGGCCAAGTTGGTGGAATAATCGACCAAAGGGACATCATGGTAATAATAAGGGGAAAGGATGGCATCCGAAGCCGAATAAGTGGACTGATTATCCTACGGCTTTTCCTACCATGTTGTGAGTGTTGGATTGATTTGTTTTGAAATGTTTTGCTGTATGTGTGTGATGTATCTGTGGTACGTGTTCTCTATAATGCTAACTTTTGTATCTTCTTTGTCCACTATTTACAGCCCTACAATGGCACCTACATGGTACGTCTATCTATACTCATATCATATGCACAACTTTCATTTCTGAGACTGACATTCTATACTCATTTATCTCCTCTCTTAACTATAGGTATGATGATGGATGGTCAAAGTCTCGTAGTTGGGGAGGAGGCGGCGGTGGTGATTGGAAACCAGCATGGAAGCCATCATGGAAGAGTAAGCCATCGTGGGATGCTCCATCTTGGTCTAAACCATCGAATGATTGGGGTAAATCAGCAGATTGGAAATCAACCGATACTTGGGCAAGTGGCAAGTCTGGCAAATGGGAATCAGACGATGATGATGATGATTGGGCAGGTAGTAGTAAGGCAGGAAAGTATGACGATGATTGGGGATCGTGGGCTAGTAAAGCGGGTAAGGATGATGATGATTGGGGAAGCTCCTCTTCTTCGAGTGGTGATTGGAATAAGAAGAGATGGGGTTGGCATTGAGTAGACCTGGTAGGAAGTGTAGCAGAAAGTTTTTATGTCGGGGGTGTGTTTAAAAGTGAATAGCTTGATAAGAGTAATGAGATTGTAAGGCAAGCTATTATGATATAGTGTGTGTGAATAGACGTGTACTATTAGACGTGCCTACCCCCAACTCAAAAGAACTCAAAGTCTTCTCAAGGCACGAGCCTTTAGCTGTTGAATCTCTATCATCTTTTTCCCTTGTAGTTGCTCTTCCATAGCAGTATACTCTGCAATTTGTTTCCTCGACACGGACTCAATATATAACATAGGGAATTCCTTGATGAAATCATATATGACAGAGAGTTTCATCCTGTTGATCTTCTCTTCATAATACTCAGCAGATGCACAAGGAGATGCTTTGGCAAACCATTCAATCATAATCGGCAATACACTGAACTCCCATTCAAAGAAGGGTTCCATGTTGAAATGAGAATGATGATCTAGAATCTTTCTTATTGCAACTTGCTGTTTGTCTTTTCTTTTGTTGGATGCAAGGGAAGCGTTGACACCGCCACGATCATCTCTTTCACTACAGCCTAAAGACGTCAGTGTATGATTTGATAAATATGTATTGTTGATACTTGAGGTATCACAAAGAAGTTTTGAGAAGTGTGACCATCCCTCGGCAGTAACGCCACTGCTCCACAAAGACAAGGTTTTGAGAGTGGAGTTGTTGGTCAGTGCCTTTGCAAATACTTGTATCCCCTCATCTCCAATGCTGTTGTGGTGAATGTAGAGCTCCTTCAAGTTGCATTTGGGCATTTCCAATAGAGTCGAAAGTAACTTCCAACCTTTAATTGTAATTGATCGATTAGAACCAAGGTTCAACTGTTGTAATGCATGTCCACGCAATGCTGGTAGTAACAACCCCATCCCTAGATCATCAATATTATTATCATATAGAATAAGTTTTTGTAGCTGGAAAGTAGTACAGCGTAAAAGAGTTGATAATGCCGTACATTCATTTCTGCCAAATGTCCCATTTTGTGATAAATCAAGCTCTTCTAGTTGTGGATGCATACTTAGTGCTGTAATGATATCAACCAATTGTCCATCCACCATTTCATTATTTGCAATATCTATTTGCTTTAGTGATGTGTTGCAACTCCCGATGGCCAATGAGAGTTGACGAGCATCCTCTACCTCAAATTCACAGTCATTAAGTTTAATGCTAATTAGATTGTGGTTGTTTTGGAGGAATGGAACCAATATGCGAATCTTGTCCCCATCCAATGAGCTATTTCCATCGAAATGTATCTCTTTGATTGTTCTGTTTCTGCTCATTTCTTTGTAAAAAGATTCATTATCAATAATTGTATTGTAGAAATGTATCTCTTGTAACTTTTTATTGTTGCCAATGAAATACCCCAACCACCCCGTATCTTCTCCGTCATCTGGAATGTACTCATCATCATCACCTGTAGCGTCTTCCATAATAAATATCTTGTCAAAACTTTCATTATTATTCTTCACCCGGTATAGTATTTCTCTATTTAGTTCATTAGATGTAATGTCTTCAATTTTTATTGTGTTAGCCAATGCGGCGTAGTTCTTTGCCATGATTTTCCTACAGTACACAAAAATATATCAGATAAGGGTATGGTTTAGATCACATGTATCACAGTATATATATTAATATTGTAACTATATGAGATACAGTGTACAGATCATTAACATAAACCAAAAAGGTGCAAAAGGTGACACATCTTGTGTGTCTCTTTTTGTTGTTCTCATTATTTAGAGGGCTCCGTCATACATGCCCCGACAAATAGATAGATATGCATTCTCACCTGCACTTTATGATTAAAAGAAGTACTCCGCCGTCCAATATATCTCTACTTATCTCAAACACAAACTCGTACTACATACAGGGGGTTCGGCCTAGTGTAGAATCTATACCCCCCTCCGCAGTTTACTGCGTACTCTTACTAAGGAATCAGATACCCCCCCTCCCAAATCTCAGCCTAGTCCAAAACATTAACCCCATCAGGCGGATCCGTCTAAATTTTCTTAGTCTTATGTATCGACCTCAATAGTGGGAATTAGAAAGCGGTTCTCGATACGCTTGTGTTTATAGGGGGCCCGGGGGGTTACCCCCGAAAAGTCAGCCTCAAGTAGCCTTCAAATGGCTATTTCATACACAATACGGGTACTTTATGGGTACAAATGACGCATATATGGGTATAAATGGCCATATTTGTATCCAAAATGTGCCCCCATTACTCGCGGGGGGATTTAGGGGTGCTAAGCCCCCCAAATTGCCATTCTCAGCCCCCTATAAACACATAGTTCTCGAATTGAGAGAGATTGATAGTAAGTGTATGTTCTCAGCTACTACATAATACACCGCAAGTATAGGATAGATAAATAGGTTGTGTCGGTAGTAGTTGGACGACGAGTGGTGTTGGTTTGGTAAATAATTAGATCAATTTGCAATAAGGTACTATAAAAAAATTGTAACAATCTTGTGAGCACTTTTTTTATGTCGGTGCATCAGTAATATGGACGAAAGTAACAAACGCCAGAGAATTACGTCATCTAATGACAATGGTGAAGTTCGTATTACAGACCTTCCAGATGGTTTAGTAGTTGGTATATCAAATTATTTAGCCAAGCCGTCGGTAGTATTATTTGCAATTGCAATGAACTCCAATAGTACTTCTCCACCTACACAAACTAGCAAAGCAATCGTATCCTCAACCAATTGGAAAGTATTAGATTTTAGTGATATTGAAAAGGGTTTAGCAGCTAAACTATCAGATGATGATATTGATAATATCTTGAGGGGTATTGATGCCGTGAACAATCTACACATACTGAAGCTTGCTGGATGTGTCAACATTACGGGCAGTGGATTAGATGTGTTACGTTCATCAGTTGCAATAGAACAGATTGATATGAGTTTGGTAGGAAAGCATGAAGTGCCTTTACTTGAACCAGAGCCATTACTATCCGAAGATGAAGTTATTCACATACTTGATGATATCATTAGCAGAGGAAGAAGAAGTAGTTTAAAGCAATTGGAATTGCCGAAGAAGTGGAAGAACATTGCAAGTATATATATGACAGAGTTCTTGGAAAGGTACGATGCATATTTGACATTAAAAAGGTATTACTGTTCAAAATGTAATGGAATTGACTTTCATTTGGAGGAAGGGGGTATGGCGTGGGTATGCAGTGAAGAGGGGGACTGGTACTACGGAACACAGAACTTTACATGCTCTGGATGTCTGAACTTCTTTTGCCCCCGTGAGAGTTGTAGAGATGAAAATGGAGATGCATACTCCAATTGGTGCAAGAAATGTACAAAAGAATACTGTAAAAGTTGTTCAGCAATGACTCAATGTAATGGTTGTGATGAATATTTCTGTAATGGATGTTCAGAAATGAAAGAATGTGAAGGGTCGAGAGATTGCGGGAATGATTTATGTGAAAACTGCTATAAGAAGAATACTTGTTCCATGAGAATTAACCATGCTTGTTCTCGTTACTATGGCCAAGGAAAGTGCAGCTCGTGTTTAGTCAATTACGGATGTGATTTTGATGGTTGTGATAAGGTAATATGTGAAGACTGTTTTCTCAGTAATGATGAGATGGGTGGTTGCCAGTCATGTGGAAAAGACTTTTGTTCTGCAGACTGTCGTTATTTATCGTCGCGTGGTGGGGAGGACTGTTCTACTTGTTTGAGGATTGCTGCAGCAGGCTTCCGCCGTAGGTTACAAGAATGCAAGGAAAGGAATGAGAAGCTTTGTAGGAAGATGGATGCGGAAGAAAAGTGAATGGGGTGCTATTCATACTTAGTCTTTTTCGTACCCCTGAGCCATGGTCATTAGTCAAGAGTCAACTACTATATCACCCTTATTTTATCATATACTCCTTTTTACCATGCCAAAGTATGTGTATCGGACGACGATACTCCTCCGGCATTATTGTCACCTTGATTGAATTGTATTTCGGTAGGAGTACTTCTATTACTCTTGTCTCCTACCCCGAGTTGACCTCTGTCATTCAAACCCGTGCCATACAATCTACCATCGGAAGTTTCAAAGAATACCGATCTTGATGATGGACCTGATCTAACACTTTCAATTCTACTGTTTCCCATGTTTTCTCTATTGACATTTGTTCCGGCGGAACTTTTATCGGAAGTAGATCCATTGCCTAGTTGTCCAACATCATTTCTACCACACGATATTGCAGAAGTACCAGTGTTGAGTATTATGTATGATGATTCAGAACCGGCAGCAAATGATGAGTACTCTTGATACTCATCAATCTTGATCGGTCTACTTTCATCTCCTCCCGTACTGCACAGCTGATTATAGTTATTCCTTCCCATGGCATAAAAGCCATTGCTTGTTCCAATTAATGAATGGTAACTACCTGCCGATACAAGCACTACATTGTTTAATCCATTTCCATTATCAGGGGTATTCTTCGAGGAGGCAACTCCAAGTCCGAGCTGGCCAAATTCGTTATTGCCACTGTGTGGTGGTGTGATGAGATGCATATGGTTAGAAAGGTGTACAGAAATGAATGTATACAAGTAATCAAACCAACAACTTACCAACCATATAGTTTGTTCTTGTCACTGACAATCAATGTAAATTCAATACCTACCGCTGCACTGATTGCTCTTTCGTTATTTGGCATCTTAATCTGTGTCGGAAACTCTCGATTCCCCTCATCTCCGAGACATAATTGCCCACGATTGTTATATCCAGAAGCGTATATGTTTCCGTCAATATCAATGAATATAGAATGCAAGTCACCTGACCCATCTGATGATTCTACTCCGGCATAGACCTTAAACATCTGTGGTGCGTTGAATGTGTCGCCATCGAGGTTAACAAACGTCGGTATTCTTTGTAGCTCGTTAACTCCACTCTGCAAATCATCTCTACTAATAGCAAAGTGTCCCCTGTACCCCGAATCGAGGTTGTCAATCTGTCCTGCAACTGCCGGAGATCGATCACTCAATATGATTAGAGTATATTGAGAACCTGCAGAGGCATCATAGACACGCTCTTCGATATCGGTTGGTTGTTCTACATCAGTGTTTCCGTCATAACCAATCGAAGATCTTGCACCCCAAAACCATAAGTCACTTGAATCCATAACACACACATTGGTCCCGGTCAATGGAAAGTTATCAAAACAAGTGTATCCACTGCAGCATTCGTCATCTCCATTGCCTCCACAAGTATCTAATTCTAAACCACATACTGTTCGTGTTGGTAGAGATGATAATGTTGGTTGTGTTGATATACTTGGAGAATCAGTTGGCATAGCTGATTTTGTTGGCTGTGATGATATAGTCGGTTGTGCTGATGGTATAGCCGTTGGTGATGTACTAGGGAAATCGGAAGGTGATGCCGATGGAGATGCCGATGGCCTTGGCGTTCCGTCGTTTAGAGTTGGAGATAGTGTCCTGTGGACAAGTGGGGGAAAGAAGTGTTAGCACACAGTAGAATAGAGTGTGCATTAGGTAATGATATACACTTACGGATCCTCTGTTGGATTGAGAGTTGGCTCCAATGTTGGATTGAGAGTTGGTTCCAATGTTCTGTGTGTACAAGAGTAAGGAGGAGAGATTAAGAGTCGAGTATTGAGGCTATACAGTGTCAGGTGCAATACAACTTACGGAAAGTCAGTCTCATCATCGTCAAAGAAGGTAGGAAACTGTGTGGGTAAATCCGTAAACTCGGTTGTTGGAAAGTCCCTGTGAAGGAGGATACATGGATTAGACATTGAAAGAAATATTTTGAACATTTCTTATGCCTATGCACACTTTTTCACTCAAATATAACTTACGAATCGAATGTAGGCGAAATAGTAGGTAGCAACGTGGGTAGATCTATATAAGTAGGCATAGCAGTGGGAGTATTGGTTATAATAGTAGGCATTTGAGTTGGCAGAGAAGTAGGACTGGGGTAGAGAGGAGAGTATGATGATAGAAATGAGAAAATGGTATCCTTTTTCAAAAGACATGCCTGGCATCATTTGACTCACCTCAAGGTTGGTAGATCAGTCTCGGGCCGTACACATTCATTCCCTAAACATATCAATCCTGAACAACAGTCCTCCATGTCTTCACAGGTATCAAATTCCTCACGACAAATGAACTCAGTCTGTTATGAGATTGGATGAAGTAAAAAGTGGACATAAGATGTGAGCATTTTTTGTTCGGAAGTCTATCTCTATCCCTTACTGTTCAGAGCATTTCAGATACCAAATAGGAATAGAATACTCACCGGCTCCATTGTAGGGATACGAGTTGGATAATCTGTAGGCTCTTCTGTACTCTCAGCTAAAGAAGAGAGGAAGATACGAAGGATGAGATATCAACACTCACAAAACATAAAAATGACACATGATATGCATAAAAACTACTCACTCGGCAATTCCGTGGGTTCAATCGTTGGTTGATAAGACGTTGGTGAATCTGTTGGTGGTGGAGTCTTCTTCTGAGTTGGTCTAGGAGTCGGTACTCCGACAAGTTTACCCTCGGCTGTAAAACAACCACCATTCAATGGAGTTACCTTGGGGTCAAGCATGTCATCATTTGCTGGACAATTATATATTTGTTTGAACTCTTCACATGTTAATGTTGGTGTTCCGTACTAAATATAAAACAAGTGGGTGAGGTGCAGACAATAAGGCATGCATGCAATATTAGACAAGGACAAGATAAACCGGCTCACCTCAACAACTCCATACCGATTAGCGGAACAAACTGCAACATTCTCAATATTCTCAACATCCAATTGTGCCCATGACTCTACTGCCTCAAAATCTGTATACTTGATTAAACCCTCTGTGTAATCCTTATCTTTTAATATGTAGGGCCGCAGTGGATATGCCAATCTTCTGTTGTTTGCTTTGTTGTTTGAATCGATGACGGCTATTGAGATGTGTCTGCCCTCCTCCTCAATACGATGTTCTTCTTCTTCTATCGCCCCCTCGTCAACAGCCAATCCACGTCGATTAAAGAAGTTGTTCTCTTCACGTCGTCTTCGTCCAGTACCACAACGCTGTACATTACAGCCCAACTTACTACACCACTGCCCAGGCTCCTTATTAATGGAATGTTGTGTACAACATAATGCACGTTGAATGGGAGTACATTCATCTGCTCCTGTATTAGTTTGTAATGCTCTACTACCACCCTGAAGTAAGTTGGTATGGAATTGTTGTAATTCATTATCATCTTGGTATATCTTTTCAACTGTACTGTCAACATTGAACCAAACTTCTTCCTCTCCCCCTTCCCCTGTGTCTTCTTGCTGTTGCTGTGTATTGTTAGTATCATCTATATTCTTCTCAACATATGACACATGCAACCTCAAAGTATTTGATTTAATAACCTCCCGTTGTAACTTTCTATTAAACACATTCTTCTTCCTTCTACTATTATCATTATCATTTTTAACTATCTGTATACCACTACGATCATATCCCCTATCATCAACTTGTACACAAGCAACATCAAACTTTCTATTGCCGCCAATATTATCAACTAAGTAACTTAATGTATATTCCTCTATTGATTGTATTGTGGTACAATTGACAGGTGTGTTGTCTTGCAATAGTGAAAGGTACATTTCTCCGCTAATTAGTTGCTCGGATGGGGAAGTGTATGGTGGTGTATAGGTATGTATTATTGTTTCTCTATTAGATTGTCGATCTATACATGTACGATATGGTGTAGGTTGTTGTAAACATCCTACACCTGTATTTTTCATTGTTAAGAATTGATCTCTTGTTTCTACCTGATTCTTATTAGTTTGAAGGAGTAGTTGCTGTTGCTTCTTCTTTTTCATACCCTTTTTCTTATTCATAAATCGTCCATTCGTCTTCTTTTTAGTCTTCTTTTTCATGTTATTGAAACGACCATCGTTTGCATTATTATTGCTGAAGATGTTGTTCAGTCCCTTCTTCTTGATGTTCTTACCCTTCATCTTTTGTTTGGTACGGCCGCCGCCGCCGCTGTTGTTTGTGTTATTGATACTCTCATTATTTAGGCTAAGCTTCTTCTTCTTTTGTTTCTTCTTCTTCTTCTTAGCTCTTGCAATAGTAACTAGATTGCGATGTGTTGACTGGCCTTTTAGTATCCTCCTCTTCCACTTATGAAGGGTATTTAAATCATTCTCTATATGAGAGGTACCGCGTCTTATATGATGCTGAGCATTAGCAACACTAATCAATTGTATGACTGAGTAGCAAAGATATATCTTTCGTATACGTATCATTTTGGGAGTATATAGAGTATATGAATTGCAAAACTACTAGACGTTAATCTCCTTCTCTATGCCACAATCCCTTTGCAAATCATAGGGAGGATAGATGGCCGGCCGATAATAGCCGCTACTTGAGTGTACATTGAGCCCCAACGCTTTTCTAGTGGTCCCACTAATGAGGTCGATACATAAGACCCAGATAAATTTCTAGCGACGGATCCCCCTGATAGAGTTCATTTCTTCAGAATAGGGCATGCGGCACATGTGTTGCTCTAGAGATAGAGATATTGAACGGTAGAGTACTTCTTTTGATCAACCAAAGAGCAGGTGAGAATATATAATTATCTATTTGTTTCGAGGTGTGTGGTTTGGGGCTCTAAATGTTGAGAACTAAAAAAGAGACACACAAGATGTGTCACCTTTTCCTTTTTGTTGATTAGGAGAGGTTAGGAGTTAAGTGTAAATGATATAGCGTGTTATTGCATTGCAAATGGTAGCGTGTGTTATTGTATATGCAATCACATGTGATACATAATCTTACATAATGTACCCTATTTAATCTGATATGTTTTGTAATTATATAGGCATAGGAAATCATGCCCGACAATAATTACGCCGCATTGGCTAACACTATACAGATTGAGGATATTACATATGATGAACAGAATCAAACAATTCTACAGAAGCTCAAGGATAATGATGAACGTTTTGACAATCTATACGTTATGGATAATAATGGATCAACAGGTTATCTTGATGATGATTATATTCCTGATGACGGAGAGGATATGGGTTGGTTAGGGTATTTCATTGGAAACAATAAAAAGTTACAAGAGATACATTTCTACAAACCAATTAATAATGAATCGTTTTACAAAGAGTTATGCCACAATAAGTCAATCAAAAAGATACATTTCAATGGAAATAGCTCATTGGATGAGGACATGATTCGCATGTTGAATCCATTTCTACAAAACAACCACAATCTAATTAGCATTAAACTTAATGACTGTGAATTTGAGGTAGAGGATACTCGTCAACTCTCATTGGCCATCGGGAGTTGCAACACATCACTAAAACAAATAGATATTATAAATAATGAAATGGTGGATGGCCAATTAGTTGATATCATTACAGCAATGAGCAAGCATCCGCAACTGGAAGAGCTTGATTTATCACAAAATGGGACATTTGGCAGAAATGAATGTACGGCATTATCAACTCTACTACGATGTACTACTTCTCAGTTAAAAACACTAATTATATATAATAGTTATGTAAATGATGTAGGGGTGGGGTTGTTACTACCAGCATTGCGTGGACATGCATTACAACAGTTGAACCTAGGAAACAATCGAACAATTACAATTAGAGGTTGGAAGTTACTTTCGACTCTATTAGAAATGCCCAAGTGCAACTTGAAGGAGCTCTACATTCATAAGAATAATCTTGGAGATGAGGGGGCATTAGTATTTGCAAAGGCACTGACCAACAACTCCACTCTCAAAACCTTGTCTTTGTGGAGGAGTGGCGTTAGGGAACCAGAAGTTAATTATGCACAATGGTCACTACCCACCCGGATATTTTGAGCTCCAATGACAATATTGTGAAACCCTTCTATTTGTGAAACCACCGTATTTTAACTGTATTTGGCCTCAATACTGTACATTTCAGTACAAAAGTACATGTACTCAAACAGTTAAAGTACCAGTTTCACTGTACAGAATACGGTTTCACATATTCCATAGGTACTCCTTAGGTAAACTAAACCACCCACCCACCCACCCCTGGGAGAATATCAGGTGACCATTGTGCGTAATTAATTTCTGGTTCCCTTACTGCCGAGGGATGGGCACCTTTCGAGAAACTTCTTTGTGATACTTCGACGATCAACAATACATATCTATCTAATCATACACTGACGTCTTTAGGCAGTAGTGAAAGAGATGATCGTGGCGGTGTCAACGCTTCCCTTGACACCAACAAAAGAGAAGACAAACAGCTAGTTGCTATGTTAAAGATTCTACGAAATCATCCTCATTTCAATATACAGCCCTTCTTCGAATGGGAGTTCAAAGTATTGCCAATTATGGTTAATTGGTTTACAAAGGCAACTATTTTTGTAGATGCTTCGTCAGGGGAAAGAATCAATAAGACAAAACTCTCTACCATATACGACTTCATCAAGGAATTTCCAATGCTCTATATTGAACCCGTTACAAGGAAGGAGATAGCGGAGTGTACTGCATTAGAAGAGAAGGTGCATGGGGATGAGCTAGAAGAGATTCGGCAGCGTAAGGCTCGTGCCTGGAGAAGACTTTGAGCGTACCTAATTGATAATGTAACCCTCTCATTAAATAAACTTTACTCTTTCCTTGTAGCAGTACTTAGCAATACCACATCCTGTACATTTCAACAGTTTCTTCTCCTCTCCAATACCCTACCACATGCCCATAACAGTAACAACATTGGGTAGCCCCCATCTATACGTATGGCCTAACAATATAAATAAAGTCGAGTTATAATGCAAAGTGCTAACTTATTCATCATCCTATATCACTACCACTTTAGTGAGTGGTATAGCATTATGAACCATATACTATTTCACTTTTCTTCATCTACATTCATATACTTCTTGTATAAATCATCCATCCCTTGGCATAACTCCTCATTCTCTTTCTTGCTCTCTTGTAACTTACTACGGAAGTCTGATGCAGAAGCCTTTAAACAAGTAAAGCAGATATTTGTCTCATCTTCACCACATGCCAGGTAACGACACTCTGTAGAGCAAAACTCTTTTCTACATGACTCAGCATCACACATGCCCCCCTCACCCTTGCTCTCTACACAGTCGGAACAGATTGCTTTGTCACAACCATCCAAATCACATTGGTAACTCAACATACAGTCTCTGCACCTCCTTTGATTACAATGGTGGCATGTTCGTTTCTTTGCACAATCATCACACAATTCCTCCTCACATTCTTCACACTCTCTCATATTGGTACATTTTTGGCAGAAGAATCCATAGCAACCTACACATCTGCTCTTTGTAGCACAGCTTTTACAGTATAGCTTTGTGCACCTTTTGCAACTGACGATATAAAAATCGCCATCTTCATCGAACACACAATCTTCTTCATCACAGAAATGATTGAGACACTGAGAACATGTATAATTCTGAGATGCGTAGCAACCTTCAGGATGAGTAACCACCCACTCGCTTCCCCCGTCAATATCAATAACTTGTTCACATACCGAACAGCGGTAGTTTTTACTTTCTAAATAGTTACTATACCTCTCTAAGAAATGATTAAACTCTGTATTGGCCATGTCCTTCCATTTCTTGGGAAATTCCAATTGTTTGAGACTATTTCCTCTGCTAATGATATCGTTTAGTATGGATATAACTATAACTTCAGAAAGTAATGGCTCTGGTTCAATTAAAGGCGCTTCATGCTTTCCGACTAAACTCAAATCAATCTGCTGTATAGCAGTAGCTGTGCAGAGTGTAGCTAATCCATTACCCGAAATGTTGACACACCCACCGAGCTTTAATATCTGTAGGTTGTTGACGGCACCTATACTCCTCAACATCTCATCAATAACAGCATCCGATAATTTAGCCGCTAAATCTTTTTCAATATCACCAAAATCCAACACACTCCAATTGGTTGAGGATATGATTGCCTTACTAGTTTGTGTTGGTTGAGAAGTAGAGTTCATTGTCATTGCAAATAACCCTGCCGACGGCTTGGCTAGATAGCTTGATATTCCCACTACTAAACCATCTGGAAGGTCTGTAATATGTAGCCCATTGTTATTAGAGGAAGTAGTCCTCTGGCGTTTATTGCTTTCGTCCATATTATTATGTTGCACTAATCTTTAACAAAAAATGCTCACAAGATGTGTCTAAATTTATATTGCAAATTGATTGGCTTATCAACCGCCGCCACTACGAAATAAACCAATCACTACTGACGACACAAACCTATTTACATATTTATTTTACTATTAGTCACACAAGTCACACTAATATACACTCCACAGTAGCGATAGGAGGGGTGAGGTGCCATGTCCAGAGCATATGTACCTTGGTACACTTTACCCATTCTGAGCTGGCGGACGGACACATACAACCACTAACAAAGTCCAGAATATATGTACCTGGGTACATTAACCCCATCTGCTCTGGCGGACGGCCATGTACCAGGGTATCCTAATCCCCTATGAACAATCATATGCACCGGTATTCAGGTCACTATTTGGAAGGGGGGAGAACCTAATGGAAACTATATGTCCAGGAAATATGTACCATGGTACACTTGACATCTACCTTCTGGCGGACCAATTAGCCCGGACATGTACCTAGGTACATTTAAAATCTCTCTGGCGGACCAAAAAGCGTACCCGGGTGTTTCTACGTAGGAACTAGTAGGATCCAAGGATACCTCACCCCTCCTGTAGCGATATGATATTGTATGATTACTACTTGTTTTTAGCGATACACCGGTTTTGATATGTCAATTGTCGTTTAGATTTGCTAAATGCCGTTCATCTTTGTATGAATGAAGGAGGATGGACATAGGCCGCGGCTCGATGATATATTAGTGTTGTTTATTAAGGAGAGGAGACAGCCAATATACTCTTAGAGAACATATACTAAGGCTAAAATATAAAGTGATAAACAATTTGCAACTTCGAATTAAGTAATAATAGATTTTGAGTGCTGACGATACTCGCACTTAGAGAAACGAGACGGACAATACAATACAAAAACTATGACAAAGTTATATCAATCTAGGACAGTAGGCATTATACTATTATGCCTCTTGGTCACTATACAACAAAGTGTAGTCTATGGAGCTACTGCCAATGATGATATCAAAGAAAATGATATAAAATTATTATTGCAAGTCGACGATAAAACAATATCAACAACAACAGCTAACAATGATAGCCCCCATCATCATCATATCAAACATCATATATCATTGGATAATAGTGATCGGCTCCTCGGCGACGGGACGTCGCTTCCTGTAGACGATGAACAGCAAGATACCCAACAAGATACCCTAAGTAATAAACCAATGCCAATTAAGGGAAGTGTTAGCGGTAAGAAACATCAGTTACAGCAACACTCACTGACATCTATTGCAAATACCAATTCTCGTATACTACTACCCGAAGAAGAAGAAGATACGCAACAGCTATTAGTAAGCAGGGGAGGTAAACGCTTACTAAGAAAGAAACGTATACGTGCTCAAATCCGAGGAAATAATTCATGGGGTCGAGGCGGCAACAACTGGAATAACAGAAGAGGAAAGGGACGTAAAAGCTCCAAAGGTTGGGTAGGCAAGGGACGTAAATGGGGTAAGAGTAGCAAGGGTGCTAAAAATAAAAGAGGATGGCGTAATGCCAATTGGTATGATGATGATTGGTTCAACGAGCCAAAGTGGGATGATTGGGAAAAGCCTTCAAAGGACAAGTGGAATGATGATTGGAAGAATGCTGATTGGATCGCTCCACAGTGGGAGTCTAGTAGTTGGTCGTCAGCTGATTGGAAGAAGAAGGAGATTGTACATGTTGAACCGGAGCATGATATATGTTTACAGAATCCAAAAGGTAAGTTTGAAAGGCTGTCCTATTTTGAGCACATGATATGCACGAATATACATATCTCTAACCAACTTTCTTATCCAAATTCCTCTCCTCATACTCCCCCCACCACTGCCCTTTACAGATGAATATCGTACATGTTTCCAACGTCCAATAGATCCATCCTATTCAGATTACAAATGTCAAACAATCGATCGTTCAGCCTATAACATCGGCGCGTTACTATTCACCAACTCAAAAAACAAAGCCCTTAATCAAAAGGAAATATTACAACCATATACTAAACCCTACATTATACCAAACTCGAATGAAGAATTGATTAGTGGTTCAATTACATTAAGTTTATTGGATAATCCAATGGTAGAAAAGTTGGATTGTCATACATCTTTAAAGTTGGAGGAAAGTTTATTAACCTATCTAGCTGATAATGTTGGTAGTAAAACTACATACTTTCCAATATGTGTATCATTGAAAGATACTATTAATAAGAATTCAAATGATGATATTGATGCTAACAAGGGTAATTATGATTTGGATGAAGTATCAGTTACCATGTTGGAATTTGATGTAACATATGTTTCTCAAGGAGAGAGTAAGGATTGGAGTACCAAGATTGGACAACGACCTCAGAGGGAGGTTAATTGGGGTAGTGGAATGTATCGTAGAGATTTAGAGACGGATGAAGAAGAGGACGATGTGGATAAGGAAGGAGAAGATAATCGTGAGTTGAGGAAAGAGACCAAGGCAGAGAGTAAAGCAGCACTTAAGAATCAGTTAGATGGTAAACGAAAGAAGGATAAACTATCCATCAAGGATGTTGAAGAAGAAATGGACAAGGTACTAGTTGAAGAACGTATGGATAAGATATTACAAAAGATGAATCAAGAGAAGCAGGCTAAGAAGAAGAATGACTTGATTGTCAAGGCAGGTAGTGGTAGTAATACCGTCAACAAGAAGAACAAGGATAAGAAGATATTGAAGGATACTAACAGAGATATATGTACCGCCATTGAAACAGCATTATGCTGTTCTCAACGTGCTATCAACTATCAATCATCTACGAAGCAAAGTAATCAGGGTGATATTGATGAGTCGGGCCAGTATTGTGAAGACTTGGGATGTAATTGGGTACGAATGTGTGGTACTGGACGTAGTGATGATCAAGTCATGGCATGGATTGATGAGGATGATGATGATGACAGATGGGATGATGATGGATGGGAGATTAGTTGGGATGATGATGGATGGCGTCGTCATCGTGATCGATTCCTACAAGATGTAGTGGAGCCTCGAGGTCAAGACGACGAGTCGATCAAGAAGTCCCAACGAATCCTACAATCTGTTGGCAAGTATAGTTATGAAGCCGATACCACGGTCCACAAGTACCCCAAGAAGGATTGTCCAGCATATTCACATCCCAATGCCAATCCAACATGGTATGATAACTATGATGGAACGGACAGTGACAATATCAGGCCAGACAATACTCGAGGAAAGAATCGTGGATATGCCTACACATATACATGTCCAGCTTATGGTATTCTCAACGACAAGGACTTCAACGAGGCAATACGATGCTTGACGCCATTAGATCCACAAGCTACTTATGCCCAACTTGATCTATACAACATTGAGAATGCAGCCTTCTGCAGTATCAATCGATATAGCTTGCAAGAGCAAAAGTTGCCAATGATAACGTGTGAGGAATCTGATGAGTATGGTTGCGGCAAAACGGATTTCAGAGGTGATTTTGAGTCAGGGAAGAATGATGATTTGTTACCACCAGTGAATATGGTTCAGAATGATGGTGAAGAGGGTGAATTCTGTGTTGATATGTCAACATATACACCGTAAGTATATCGTCTTTTGGGTCGGCGTGTCCTTGGTGGTTTAAATTCTCACTAACAAGCTCTATCTCTCACTACCACAACCCGCAACAGAACCATGTTTCCCACACTGTCACCTTCATATTACCCTACAATGCATCCGTAAGTATCTGTGTGGCATACATTAGTACATCAATATACATGTGCATGACAAACCAAAGCTTACATTATCTATTCTCCTTTCCTCTCTCAACAGAACTGACCCTCCACCACCAACGAGGAGTCCATTGAATCCGACTCAGCGGCCCACAAATCAGCCAACGAGAAGTCCTACTGATAAGGTAAGTTCATGTTGTTTATATGAACGGTATCAGGGGGTAGAAGGACTACTACTTCACATCCCTACATGGGGTATCCTAGGATACCCAAGTTCATTTCATCTTTCTCTTCACTAACATCTAACCTTTCCCATCTCCCTCCTCACTTCTTAGCCCACCGTACCGACTGATACACTGCCTTCAGCATCTCCAAGTTGGTCACCGACAGGTGCACCGAGTGAGCAACCTTCTCAAGGACCAAGTTTAGCCAGTTCATCGAGACCGTCACAAGAGCCAAGTGAGGAACCGTCGAATCCTCCAAGTGTATCAAAGTCTCCCTCGAATAAAACAACTCTACCTTCAATATCCATACACCCAACACTGTCACCGTCTGCTACGCCATCAGAACCACCGTCAAAGACTCCAACTCGTAGTCCGACACCGGCCCCTACTCAATGTTTAGGAATCAATGCCAATTGTGCCCCAAACCCAAATCTATGCTGTCCAGGATCGGTTTGTACAACCTTAACTGGAGGACAAGCTAGGGAATGTAGGTTCCCACAAACGAATTCAGATCAACAAGATCAAATACCTGATGTGTTCTGGCAAATGCCTTAGGGGTGTCTTTTATGTTATGTGTCTACTAGAGAGATTAATGTACAGAATATAATAATAATATCAAGTTACTCATACATCTACCTCTCAAAACTGTATGTTAACATGTACAAATCTATCTTTACATTCTACACCAGGGGTTCATATTCTACACTATACTAATATTGAAACACACTGCTGTTTCAACACAACTATGACTTGCATTTGTATATGCCACTAGCAACTAGCAGCATGGATCAGACCTATGACTCGTGCACGCTTCCTACACAAACTAGATGCTCTTTTAGATACCTTAGCAAGTATACGTGGGTCTTCTACATCATCACTTTGTTGTCGATGTTGTTTATTAAGGACAGCCTCTTGTATATCTTTTCGACGCTGCTGAGGTCCTCCACGAAACGCTTTCGAGTTTGCACATAGATATCCTTCCAACCCAAATACAAGGGAGTTCTTGAGATTGCTGGATGATATCACTGTTTGGATCATACGTGCACGGTCTATCTTGAAGGACTTTATTTCTTCATCAGTATACCATCGATATGATGTTGGTACTGTCTCATTCTCATCTGTCTTCTCGGTTGATATTAGTATGCTAAATTTAGAGAACGATACTCGTCTCTTCCTTGATGTCGATGATGTCGAACGGAGTTGTTCCTTTTCAGGTGGAAAGCCTACAATAAGATCTGCCATTCCTATTGTCTATCGTATGTATTAGTATTTGCTATTACAAGAATATGTGATATGTGATAGCAATAGCAGTATGATAATAGTGATGTGGCTCATGGTTGTGAAAATAGCCTCTAGTTCTAGAGGTTGATGTGTCTGAAGCCAAAACAGAGGCTACTTTGATGTCTCCAGAGTCATTTGTGGGTCATTAATGCTAGTTGAAATTTGTTTTTAGTGTTGAGGATGTAGTGGAATTGTGAGGCCACAGAAAGTTAGGTTGAGACATATGTCACATCCCTTACAGTTTGCAAGTTAATACTGCATGCGGATATTCTTTCCTCTTTCAGATGTAATACTGCACAGCAGATTCCGGGCTTCGCTTCCCATATTTGTGTTTGAAAGGACTACGATATAAGTATGTGAGGAGAAATAGCAGCCATAATACAGGATGAAGTGGCAAAGACATCTAAGCGGCGTTGGTATTGGGGTCAGAATTCTGTCGTTACAAATAAGTATTGTTGCAATTGCAACGGCGACAGCTCTAGATGGTATAGTTGATCATGTAATGGTGCAAGGAAGTAATAATAGCGGCAGTACCAGAACTTCATCATCATATATAGATAAGGATATTATTGCTACAGCTAATGATACTACTCATGATCAAGTTCTTAAGGGACAATCTTCCCCGCATCATCGAAGGGTATCTCAAAAGAAGCATAAGCCGAGAATCAAGAGGCGGCTGGGCATAGATGTTAATGTTGTGGTATCAGTACAAGTTGGAGAAGATATACCAGACAGTATATCAGTGTTTTTGATGATAATAGTGCTAGTGGTAGCAGCAATAACAAGTTACAATCTTTTTCTTCCCCTTCTGATGAGAATCTCAATACCATCAATGATATGGATATGAGTATGGCTATGAGTGCAAACGGAAGTAAGAAGCCTGGAAATCCTCCAGGTATTAACAAAGTAAAGCAACTTAATGCTGTCAGTGTCAGCAGTAGTAACAACAAGATACAACCTACTTCCTCTAATAAGGTCAACAATACAAAGAAGGGCGGTCGAGGAAAGAAGAAGACAGGCAGTGGAATAAGTAATAGACCAAAAAAGAAGAATACCAAGAATGGTGGGCGTGGTAAGAAGAAGAACGGAAGTGGAAATATGACGAAGAAGACTAATGGCAATCAGCAGAACAAGAACCAGTCTATTCAAAAGCAGCAGAATAAGAACCAGTCTACCCAGAAGCAACCCAACAAGAATACAAGTGGTAACCAGCAGACTCTCAAACAGCAATACATGGCAGCCATGAGTATGCAGCAGCTGACTGAAGACGATTGTTTAAAACAGGACAGTCCCTATCGAACTTGTCTTGACACAATGTCAAACAGTGAGACGACAGTTCACACTTGTCAGGCACCCTTTACAAGACGTAACGAGAAACTTATCAGTGGTGAAATGTACCTTTCACTATTGCAAGATAGTACCCCGATAGTGCCGAATACTGTTCAACAAATGGAGGAGTATACACTCAGTTACTTAGCTGATAACATTGGAGGACGAGTGTTTGAGCCCGTGTGTGTTCAAGTGTTGGACGATTCATATCAGACGAGCAATAATAGAAACAGTAAGAAAAAGAATGTATTCAATAGGGGTAAGAAGAATGATGATGAGGAGGAAGATGAGGATGTTGAGTCAAACACATTACTTCTTTTAGTGACTTACATTCAAAAGATGGGGCCAATAAACAAACAGGGGCCAATAAACAGACGTCTTGAATTCACGAATAGTACCTTCCATCAATTACAAGAAAGGTTGTTACAAGGTTCATGTACACCACTCAATCGGGCACAGTGCTGTTCACAGAGTGCCATTAATACGAATGCTGGAGCCTTTTGCACATCAATAGGATGCAATAGTCGGTCATGTGGAAGGGGCCGGCAGCCAAGAAGAAATAACTTCTTTGTACAACGTCGAACATTGAAAGGCCAAGAGGCAATTGTACCGCCATTTGCAACCAAAGGCAAGGATTATTGTTGCCTTGATCCCGAATCACTAAAGCAACGAACTAAGTTTGATCCCATGATGACATTAGCTGAATTGGATGTGAGGGATATTGATGATGTAGCAGTATGCAGTGCCAATAGATATAGTATAATGACGGTAAGTTGTTTTGCTTTTGTATCATTCCCATTGTATCATTGATTGGTATTCCTCATCATTTTGTTTCTGTTCACCGCATAGTTTGGTACACCAACATTAGACTGTCAAGAATTTGCTGCTAAAGACTGCCAACAAAACGATGATATTCTTCCAGAACTAACAGTTGAAAATGGTGGATGTACAACAAAGGGTGGAAAGATTGCAGGCTTTGCTAGCTCATCCTTTTACAAAACAGACTCACCCACAGAATCGTAAGTTTACTCTGAATGTACTGATGTGAACTGATATGTAACTTCTGTCTAATGCCTCATGTACTTTCTTCATCTAGACCAACGAATATCCCAACAAAGTCTCCAAAGACTGAGAGGCCAACGATTCAGCCAACTTATGAACCCAGTAAGTGTAACATACATCATAAATATGTTCTGATTGTGTCACTGCAATATATCCTCATACCTTGATATGTCTCTTTGTTGTGATAGCTGAATTGCCCACAGAGATTCCAAGTCACTCTCCTACATATACGCCCCAAATGATTGTCATTAGTTCGCCAATATAAGTTGATACTAATCTTTTGTTTTCTGAAGAACGGTGGACCCTACAATGTTTCCTACGACTTCTCCGTAAGTGACACAGTTTTGGAATGCCATTCAGATTCTACTTGATTCGTTGTTGTGCTGATGTGCCTTATCTCTTCATTACAGAACAATATTTCCCACAGTGAGCCCAACATTGTTCCCGTAAGTATGATTAATCCATTCTCAATATTGTCATATGAATATTTAACTGATGCTTAATTAATGATTTCTCGTTTGTTATTAGTACCCAATCTCCAACAAGAAGACCGTAAGTTCTATTGTCACACTACATATGTTATGCTTTACATTGTTTCGTTGTTTACTCATCATCACACTCCATAGTACTCTATCTCCCACTCGGAGACCTATATAGGAGATAGGCTTCTAAAAGTTTGCCGCTTGTCTGAAGGGTGTCTATATTGTATTGCCTGAAGTTGATAATGAATACCCTGTACTGTATGAATACCCTAAGCTATATAACCAATCTACTTTTGCAAATATATGTATACTATTCGCTTGTTGAATACTCCGTCTCATCCTTCTTTGTGTATAGAGTTGATGTTCGTCTTCCTCCTCACTGTTTCCCTCCTTGAATCTTACTTGACGTCATCATCCTTTGGTACTATCGTTTTATCGCCCTCTAATCATAACCGTACAACCTCACCACTCTCACAACTAACCAAGGCAGCATCACATATCCTCTGAACAGCTATACAATCCTCTTCCTTCACTGGCCATTCTACTCCTGCACTCCCAACATCATCATTGTCATCTGACAACAATACATCAGCAAACAAATCCAGTTCATTACTAAATGCCAAATCAAATCGTTGTGGAAACGAATATTGTAATTTTGATAAATGTATACCTGACGAGTTGGAAAGTTGTGTAGTAGTGGAGTGTGGATTGGATAACGATGCCAAGCCTTTGGATCCGAATATTTCAAGACGTTGATCATATCCGTAGGTTGCTCCTCTACTTAGTGTTAATGTTACCACGGTTCCTATTGAATGGTATTGGAAAGCATGATGTTAGAAGTTGCAAATGCTCATAACATTAATCGTAGCAAGCAACATATACACAAGCATAAACATACATCAACAAACACAACAAAAACTCGTACCTTTACTAAACTTCATAATCATAGTAGCATTATCAATAACACCAGCATTCTTTAATTCATCATCAGAACTAGTCCCGGTAGCATAAACACTAACTACCTCATCCTTCAAAGTCCATCGAATATAATCAACATCATGTGCTGAACAATCACTAATAATATTACCACCACCTTGGAGGAGGAAGGTACGTGATGGTATTGGATGATCACCGAAGAATATTGATGCTGTTAATGGCGTGCCGATACCACTACCTTCCCTGCCTTCATCTTTTGTGGTAGATTGCGTAGTTGTTGGGTTATTAATTTGATTATAATGCCAAATAGCTATGATCAAATCTTCTTTGGAAACCACAACATAACTTAACACCATGTTCATTGGTAACTTTATACAATTGACGTACTTTTGATGCAGTTTCATCAATTGGTTTTTCTGTAAATATTGATATACCAGATTGTGCTGCGGTAGTTATTAGTGATGAATGTGTTGGTGTTGGTGTTGAGATTATAATTCCATCTAGTTTTGATTGGGCGGTGATTGCTTCGTTTAGTGATTGATAATGTGACGTCTGAAGATTATTGCAATGAGATATGAAAGAAGTATTGCAATGAGATAAGAAACTGTATAAATAGACTAAAGACATGATGATAGCATACAATACTTACACGATACATACCGCCAAGTTTGGCAGCCTCATCAACATTCGAATCAACCACTCCAACAAAATCATACTTTGGTGAAGAATAGAGTGCTTTGGCACGAATGTTACCCATTCGACCACTCCCTACTAACAAAACACGTGCTTGACGAGTTGCTGCATTCTGTAGGAGTAGGTTGGTTACTGAGAATGTCATGGTAATAGGAAGCAAGTCTGAGCCTTGAGGGTGCACTCTATCTAATTAATAGTAATTTCTAATTTGTTGTATTTTGTGTAGTTGCAATGTATTTATACAATAATGAGCGTGCGTAGGGTGTTACGTATTCTCTCTAGATGCTAATAATACTAATATATGATATTGGAGTGTATATGTATTGGGAAAGTAGTGGCTCTAGTTTGTGGCTTTATTTAACTTGTAAAACAAATAACAAAACTCTATCAGGGGGATTCGTCTAAATTATCTCGGTCTTATGTATCGACCTCATGGGAATTAAAAAGCGTAGCATGACGTTGTTTTACCAGGGGAGAATTGTGGTGATGCTAATATAGATAGTACAGCAAATATAACATAATCGAGAGTCTGTTGACATTGATAAACCCTGAATTATAATAGCTTGTGTCGAAGTGGTGGGTTATTTTGTGTGGTTAAGATCAATTTGCAATATTATAAAAGACACATCTTGTGAGCATTTTTTTAGCAAAGTCGGTGCATCAATATGGACGAAAGTAATAAACGCCAGAGGACTACTTCCTCTAACAATGAGTTACATATTAAAGACCTTCCAGATGGTTTATTGGTAGGTATATCAAGTTATCTAGCAAAGCCGTCGGTGGCGTTATTTGCAATAGCAATGAGCCCCAATAATTCTCAATCTCAACAAACAAAAACAAGTAAAGCAATTATATTCTCAATCGATTGGAATTTATTGGACTTCAGTGATATCGAAAAGAGTTTAACAGCTAAATTATTGGATGATGATATTGATAAGATATTGAAAAGTATAGATGCCGTTAACAATGTACGCATATTAAAGCTCGGTGGGTGTGTCAACATTACTGGCAGCGGATTGGATATGTTACGTTCTTCCATTGCAATACAGCAGATTGATATGAGTTTGGTAGGGAAACATGAAGTGCCTCTGATTGAACCAGAACCTCTACTATCTGATAAGGTAGTATTTCCTGTGCTTCATAGTATTATCAACGGAGGAAGTAGTCTCAAGCATATAGAATTCCCCAAGAAGTGGAGAAATGCGCATAGTGTACGGTTGACACTGTTCTTAGACCGGTATGATGACTACTTGAGAAATCGAGAGCATTGTTGTCCAAAATGTAATAGAGTTTGTGTGTTGACAGGAAATGAAGAGTGGATAGAGAGTGAAATGAACGAATGTTATGGAACACAAAACTATACATGTTCTGGTTGTTTAAAACATTTTTGTGATGACGATGATTGTGTGGACGAAGATGGAACTTCCTACGCTGCTTGGTGTAAAAAGTGTGAAAAGCTATACTGTAAAGACTGCACTTCGATTTCCACATGTTCTCAATGTCGTAGTTATGCTTGCAATGAATGTTATGATATGAAAGAATGTGAAGGGGAAGATTGTGGGCGTGTTTTATGTAACGACTGCTGTGAGAAGAAGACGTGCCATGTTTGTAACCGTACGAGGTGTAGGTCGTGTATTAGCAGTTACCAATGCTCATTGGGGGGTTGTAACAAAGCAATCTGTGGTGACTGTCTAGAGAGCACGGGGGAGGGAGGGAGGTGTAGTGCATGTAGCAAAGACTTCTGCTCTACTGAGTGTCGTTACTTGGTATGTGACGATGAAGATGGGACAGAAATCTGTGTTACTTGTTTGAAGACGGCTGCATCAGACTTCCGTAGCAAGTTGCAAGAGTGCAAGAAAGAAAACGAGGAACTTTGTCAGGGTATGGATGATTTATACAAGAAGTATATGAATGTGGATGGGGATGGGGACAATTAGATATAATTATTAGATAAGATAAGTATAACTAAAGTTCTAGTAGTACATTACATCAACATCTAAACTCCCTTAACTTTCATCCTTTATCGTCACTCTTCATATTATCAGAAATCTTTACTGCCCTCTTCTTCTTTGAACTACTCTTCCTACTACCACCACCAACCTTCTTCTTACCCTTCTTCTTCTTATCATCTACATTCTCCAATACATCACCATACATCTCCTTCCACTTCATAATATCAAGTTTATATTCATCTAATTCCTGTTTGGCAATATCATTTACGAATAATTTCGTTTCGTTATCATTTTGTTCTAATGTTGACCATTGTTTCGATATTACTTTTGATAATTCTAGGAAACCAATTTTACCGTGTGATTTGCGATGTTTACGTTTTTGACGCTTGCCTGGTCCGTAGTACCAATCGGAGGAGAGGAGGATGTTACGATATTTTGGTGGTACATTTTTGTGATAATATTTGGTTGTTGTTGATGTGTTGGTATCTTGTATCGATGATGATGACGGTGATGGTTTCATATCATCATTATCAACATCAGTAGTTTGGATAATATATTCCCGCTCTAATTGAAAGAAGATATGATAGGCAGTTAATGGTCTCATTGGTTTCTTCTTCTTTGCAATTTCTGCTGCTTCACTATTACTATTGCCCCCAACACCGGCAGCGCCGGCGGCAGTGGAAGATGAAGAAGTTGATACAATCGATGAATCTTTGGATGTAGCCCGTCCTCTAGTACGCGATGGCTGACTGCCGATGTCAAGTGATGTATAACTATCAGCCATCAATGCAGCCTCGGCGGCACGGGCTGATGGTTTTCGTGTTCTTGGACGGAGACTCCTTTGCCCATCATCATCAACAATTTGATGATGATTGGCATCATCATCTTGCTGCTGTCCAACATTATTGCTGCTTGATGGTTGGTCTATACTACTGCTATCATTCAAGGTAGGTTGCGCCACCGCTGCCTTGCTATTGCAATCAACAAAGTCTAATGATGTGGGAGGTGATTTGTTCAATCCGATTAATATATTCATTGCATCGGCTTCTAATGTTTCAGCCTCTTCTTCGACTGTACTGTTCTGTCGTTTGAGTGTTTTCATCGGCATCATACTATTGCTATTGTTCATCATGGTTATATTATCAAGTGTTTGCAATACATCAATAGGTTAGAATGTTATATCAGTTCGCCGATGATGGCTGATCAAAATTTGTTATTCGTAAATTAGATGCTTTGTGCGTTGTCTTTATTATGTGGATCATTCGACGTCAAAAATGGACACAAGTGGTGTTTGGTAACATTGAATGGTGAAAAGTTCGGGGCAGTTCAGATTAGTTACTGCCTTAGAGAACCGGCCTCTTTGAGGAGAAATAATGAAAGAGTAAAGGAGGTAGGGGGTCATCGCTAGCTGCCTTCCTTAAAACCAAACATAGCAATGTCTAACTCAGTTCCTAACTAATGTCTCTATATACAGTTGAATTATCAATTCTAGAGGAGGAGAAGAAGACAGAGGATATCATCAAGCGGTATTTGGTGAAGTATCTTGAAAAAACTTGAGGCTGAGGTATCTTGTAACTTTTGTGCATATCATATGCACATCATGAGTATGAGCCTTTTCTCTCACCACACTACTTACAATCTCTTCGTAGAACTCTCTTTGACTTTGCATTGTCCGGACCAAAACCAGTGTCAGAACTTCTGATTTGGATTTGGGGTTCTCTTCTCATTGACTGAATGTATCAGTATCAGTTCACAGCCAGCACTACCTTCATCCACCTCATAAAGAAGGAGATATGTCTAAGAGTACACTTAGAACTATAATTGACAACTAATATACCAAAAGATAGCTATTTAAGATATGCCTCGTCGTCGAAAGGAGCCTTCCCCGTGGGCTCATAAAGCGGAATACACAAGAGAGGAAGCAGTTGAAAGAGCCAAAGAAATACGAAGTGGTCATAGTGGTAACGATCCTGAAAGTCGAGTTGATGCATACTACGATCAATATGCAAGATGCTGGAGGATTGGTAAGCTCAAGAAGTGGGAGGCTAACCATTTTGCCAGGGAGAGATGAGAAGAAATGATGAGACTGAGACATTTGTAAATGAGGATACGACGTGTTTGGGACGTTGCTTGAGATGAGATAAACTAGAAACTTTTTGCTTTCATATAATCTTGTATCATAATGTTTTATACCCCAGTTAAAATCATATCTGTTTACTCATATGTTATGACGGAGCGGCATTGCAACTCCAGTATACTACCAATCAATACTACTAATCAAAAACTATGTTTCCTCCCATTTATACCAAATCTTCTTGTCCCTCTCTCTGTACTTCTTACTAACTAACTATCAACATCTCTTTCACCACGTACTTGATATACAATCTCATCAACAATCTTTGCTACCTCTAGACTATCATCCCAGGTATAACTATCGCATTGTAACTTCCCATCCCGTACTGCATTACTAACTTCGTTAATCTCATGTACAAATCCAATACTACCTGGATTATTCCACTGACCGTCGTATGGATCATGTGGTAATGGAAAATCAAATACTTCTTCTTTTGATGATGTATCACGTCCTGTATCATATTGAACTCGTATACGTTGTGGTACGTGAAATGGTCCTTCAAGTATGATTCGACCTCTCGTACCTTGAAATATACAACGTTCTTCAGTGTTGGCTGCCCCTGTCAACATCATTTGAAGTAATCCATCTCCAATACTACTACTTTCTTCTCCATCATCACTACTTGATCTATCATATGTAACCGTGGCCGAAACAGTAAAGTCAACACCATTCTTCACATTACCCGTAGCATGTACATTCTTAACACTACTACTATTCGGGAAGGCAATCTGTCCCAACTGTGCAATATACATTCCAACATCCAATGTAATACCACCACTATTCGGTAACCAAATACGATCATTAGAATCATAATTTGTAGGAAATTTCCAACCAAAATCACCTTGACAATAAATTAAATCACCAATTTCATTTGTTGATATTAATTGACGTAATTTATGCATTGCCGGGAAACATCTAGTCCACATTCCTTCCATTAGAAAAACATTCTGTTGTTTTGCAAGTTGTATTAATTCCAATGTATCATTGTAACATAATGACATTGGTTTTTCAACTATGGCAGGTTTTCCTGCCAATATACTTTTTTTAGTCCATTCATAATGATAATCGGCAATGTTGCCAATGTATACAATGTCGACAGATGGATTTGATAGTAATTCGGTGTATGAATTTGTATGTGTTGGTATAGAATGTTGTTGAGCAAAGTTTGATGCTGCTGTTGATGAACGGGCTGCTATTGCTACGGCCTATATTGTGAATTGATGTATAGATATAATAAATGAGTTATAGATTGTAATGAAGAATGAAGAATACATATCAGCAATACACAGCAATACTCACCTCCGCACTATCAGTTTGGCTCATTGCTTTAACAAAATCTTGAGATATTCGTCCGGCACTTAGAATCCCCCATCTCATAGGTTTATTGTTTGAGTATGCCAATGATGGGGTATTAGTGGATGAGAATAGACGTAATGAGGTTCTTGCAATTGCCATGCTTGATAGGAACCACCTCCTTACTACACATGGAGAAGAGTAGGGTCTACGTATCACATCGGTAATGAGGAAAAAGTTGAAATTTGGCTATCAAACGAGGATACCGAAGAGTGAAGAAGAACAAAAAATAGCGCAAGGGTAACACTAGTTTTATCTAGAGGGGTAAATCAATATATTATATACCCAAATAATTGTTATTAAAATCCATAGTTGGTTATATACTTACTACTTTGGGAGACTATGATCTATTGAGTTTGACTTGGTGAAAGATTCAACTTCAAACTATTACCCCAAGAGGCACTTCAGAATTGCTGTGAAAAAGAACAACAAATGCCGTACTACGCACTACCATAAGTGCAACGGCAACAGCTCATTATTTCAACGACGGAACGAGCTCAAATATTTGATCGAATAGTAGTATAGTATAAGCAGTAGTAAATATATATGTACAGAACAATAAACTATAACTCCCGCAGCAAAAACGTAATCAATCACATACTTCTTCTTCTCATTGCAATTTTATGATACAACTTATCAACATGAACCAAAATAACAATATAGTTATGGAGGAAAATGATGAATCAGCCCTATTATTATTTAATAATAATGGGTTGAATGTTGTTATTGAAGATGAGAGTGATTATGTTTTTGTTGCCGATCGTCGTACGTCGAACAACGACGGCGGTGCCGATGATGATGAGATGGAAGGTTGGGATGATGATGAGGAATGGGATGATTGCAACGTATCACCAAGTCTATCATGTGTAACATCTGTTGCAACTGACGTTACATTGATTGAGGATAGTATCATGGATGATGCCGAGGAAGAGGAGGAAAAGACGGAGCCCATGGATACTACCGATGATAATAAAACTGAAAAATCATCAGGTGCACCATCTTTGAAAAAGAACTTTCCAACCACAACATCATTAGCCAACCCAAAGAATGGACGTCGATTATCGAATAAGAAACTCAAGAAGAAGATGAAGATGTTAAAGAAGATTGCAGCTGCAAAGAAGGCCGCGGCTGAGGCGGAGGCGGCGGCAGCCAAGAGTAGTTCGAATTCAGCAGCTGCCGAGGAGGATGCATCCGAGAAGGAGAAGGAACAGCCCTACCCTGAACTATTCAAGGAATGTGCACGTGAGGAGACTATCAAGCTCAAGAAGACACGTGCTGTATCGATTGACGGATGTAACTAAGTGTTGTGCTTTCTTCTTTATATGTGTAACTTCTTGTTGGGGGTGTTTGTTCGGGGGTATTTTAGTGCACATCTTGTGTTCAATGTTTGGGTGAGTACTGCCAGACTCGTCAGATGGGAGGGGATTATCATCTGAGAGGTTCGATATGGCATGGCTTCTCATCCAAACAATCTTGTAGATAGATAGGAGATGTATCCATGCATCTCTCCGAGGCACTTCGGTGTCTTGAAATGAATGTACAAAAGAAATATAGTCAAAAAAGAATGGGGATCTCTGTACACATCATATGTAACCGAAGACATATGATGTGAACAACTATGAGATTACATCCCATTCACACCAGAAAAACTAAAAAATGAAATCATCGTGCTAAAAAGATGAAGAGGAGTAGTAGAGAGGGCTAATGTATGGCCTCCTTCTTGACTCAGTGACACACACTTCTTTTCAGCGCTAAGAAGAGAAAAATCCATAAAAAGTTATTAAGTATCAAGTTATTCAGAATAGCTGTGCCTTCTAGATATATTAGCGTATATACGTGTTGAACTTTCCCAGGTAGAGGTACCGATAGTTGCTAGGGTACCATCCACAGATGAGAGATATGAACAGTGTCCGATAATAGCTTATCTAGTTAATAGTTATTGAACAATCCAAATCAATTCCTATCTTTATACGTGCTAAGTCCAACAGGCCCTCATGCAACAAAAGGTAAAGCAACAGCACGATGCAACTCATTAACCACCTCAAACCCCGCACTCATCTTACCATAACCGATGGCCTTACCCCTATTGTCAAACAATGGCACCTTATAAGTATTCTTAACAGCATCCTCTTTCTCTTCTTCGGTAAGACTACTACTTACTAACATCACCTCGAATTGCTTATTCTGTAGAAATTGATCATTCAAGTAACTCCATCCCCATTTGGGTAAGTAACTATCTGCTCCGACACATCTAGGAGTATACCTTGCTTTGTAATAAGTGGGTGATTGATCATATCCGTCTAAACGGACAGCAACTGAAGGCTTTCCATTACAGTGAAAGGTTAATATATCACCCCGTTTACGAAACAATTGATATACTTTAATCTTCTTCTCATTAAAGAATGGTGCACCTTTCCCAGCCATCTTGTATACATTCTTTTGATTACCAATTAATCCTGCCATTTCCGAATTATTTAATGTCCAATGTGAACCGAGTGGTAAAGTACCCTTGCTAGGTTGTGGATTGTAAGGTTTGTCGGTCAAACTGTATGCTTCTGAAATTGCTTTACTCAATGCAAACATTGTCATGGCACCATTAACTACCAATATACGGAGCATTTCATGTGGTGGTTCGATTGGTTTACCCCATAACTCTTTGTCTTTTGTTGTTGAAAAACTATGTGTGTGGTTATATTCCGAGGTACATCGTAATTGCCATTCACGTTTATTCGCATCTTGTGCATCTCGTTTAATACCAATATTACTATCAATATGTTCCATTAAGGAGGCTGCTGCAGAGTTATCATATGATGTGTATTCACTCGATGATGGTTTGTAATCTTTCGTTGCAACTTTGAGCATTGATGATGCCGGATAGTTAAGAGTGTTGTTTGGCATATTGTATGGTATATAAAAGTTATACTTATGATATATTACGAGCAGTCTGGACGGTATATTGTTGTTGCAATCGTTTGAAAGTATATGTATGAGACGATTGAAGTTCAAGTGTGATCATTTCTTTGTTTGAGGATTGAGGAAATATCAGGATTTGTTACAGTACTACAAGAGTACAATTCCACCTGTAATAATATGTTATTATTTGTCATTAGTGCACACTAAGAAAGAAGTAAAGCGCGTCCCATTTAATAGGCGAGTAGTACGCATGTGACATTAATTATTTGACGGTGCACCTTAATTTTGTATATGTATTGCAACTCCATCCTAACACAATACAAGCTAGTGTAGCAGTCGATATAAAAGCACATTATACCTTTGCAATTGGGGAGCTAGGAGTGTCAAATAATAATAAACAAAAGATATCACACAATAGTAAAAATGAATATCTCAAATTATGGTGCACCACAATTAATGGAAGTACAATATGTACAAATACCTCAGGGTCATACACCTACGTGGCAACATATCATACCCCAGGCTAACGAGACATCTCGCGGTGAGACCATTAGATTAACTGCAATCAATAAACGAGAATTTACTATATACTCAATGCGACATGGCTGTTCAATCCCTGAACTTACAAAACAAATAAAGACGATTGCAAAGAGTCATGGCGGTGCTGTATATGAACGGAAAGGTTTCCCTCATATATTAGGAAAGTGGCGTATACCTATAGATGCATTGGATGACCTTGTGGCACATCTGAAATCCGACTATTCTCAATATGAATTAGAGTTTGACGGATTGAAAGATAAGGAAGGTGCACCAACAATTAGAATAGTACAACAGCAGTATCGAAAGTCTAGACTCTTTGATGCTCTCAAAATTGAACCCCATATTCGATTCAATAACCTTCGTCTTTATACAGTGACATATCCTGGTCCTCTCTATGGGCAATGGCCGTGTGGTTGTTAAATCTCACCAAGCTACTTCACCCAACAAAGAGTATCCCAAAATTGGCTCTATAATTGTTAGTTGTAATGGATACATGATCCCGGTATTGTATATTATGTGTCAAACTATACTTCGATTATCAAAACCTTATTCATCTCACACAATGCACCCTTCAATAAAGTTCTTGTGTTAATGAAAGCCATGATGAAGAATCCTCCAGTTAGAGTTGTATTTGCAGAGGATGATGAATTCATTAGCATGTTTATTGAAGACTGGATTCCCAACCATCCTAATTTGAGGTTTGGCAACTCAACAATGGCAACCAAAGCACCTTCTACGGACCCGTCGGACACAAAAATGGTATCTACTAACAAGGATTCCGACGAAAGTGAGGGAGTGGCAAGAGCTCAAGTGATATCACCTACCGATAAGACATCACATGACAAGAGCAATAATCTGAACGAGAATAATAAAGACAACAAAACAGTAAGGAATGCGGCAGAAGATGATAAAAAGGAGAGTAGTGACGGGAAAGCGAAGAAGGAGACGGTGACAGTGAAGGATGAAGATGATGAAGACACAATCCCTTTCAATATCGAAACAGTATCAGCTTTGCCGCTCATCTTCGATCGTGTAGATGCCCATGGCTTAAGCCATAATGTTACTGTCTTTTTAGGAAGGGGAAATCTCACATACCAATCTCATTACTTGATGCCATGGTCGAAGCAAAGACTCTAAGTAAAGCTGTATTTCGTTCGAAAACAAAGTCTATTGTTATGGAAGTTGCCTATGGAGAGAGACAAACCAATTTACCTATTACAGTGGAAGCAGCTAGAGTATACAAACTTTGTGATATTATAAATGTGGGAAGTGATTTTGATCAAGCGGTGAAGATTCAAGTTAAGGATGCACCTGAGGTTGATAAAGATGAATTTGATGTAGTTTTCTAAGTCTAGTGATTGATTTATAGATATAGGGACTAGATGGCTAGGACTCGTTGCAGGAGTTATATTCATTTTATACCTAGTCTTCTCATGGCACGACCCTTACGCTGTTGAATCTCTACTAGCTCGCCCCCTTGAAGCTGATCTTCCAAAGCACTACACTCTACAATCTCCTTCCTTGTTACGGGCTCAATATACAACATTGGGAACTCTTTGATAAAATCATATATGGTAGAGAGCTTCATTCTTCTAATCTTCAGTCGATCCCTATACTCTCCAGTATCGTAATATGCCTTAGCAAACCAACATATAATGAGTGGTAGAACTTTAAACTCCCACTCGAAGAATGGCTCCATATTGAAATATGAATGATGACGTAGAATCTTGAACATTGCAACTTGTCTTTTATCATCCAAACTACTGTTTAAATCAAGAAGGGACACAATATCATTGGGAATACTTTGGTCATAAGATCTCCACTCGGATGTCAAATTCTCAAGTGTGTGGTTGGACAGATACGTTTTATTGACACTGGAGGTATCACAAAGAAGCTGTGAGAAGGCTCTCCATCCCTCAACAGGTGTGAGTCTATTGTTGCCGCCAACAAATATAGCCAATCTTTTTAGTGTGGAGTTATTGACCAATGCCTTTGCAAACACTAATGCCTCTTTAGCCCCAATATTGTTGTGTGAAATGTCAAGATTTATCAATTTGGAACCAGTCATTTCTAATAGAGTTGATACTGCCTTCCACCCTCGAGTTGTGATAGAATAATTCTTTTTTAGGTACAGTTGTTGCAATTTATTACTAACATTGGCCAACGCATCTACCAATACTTCTACGCCTCCATCATCAATGTTGTTACTACTGAGATTGAGCGTTTGTAGTTCAGAAGTGGTACATCGAAAGAGAGTTGCTAATGCTGTACATTCATTCACCTCTCCAATACCCATATTTGATAACTCAAGATGTTGAAGTGGAGAATGCATACTTAATGCTAAAATAACATCAACCAAATTTCCGTCCTCGGTTTCATTATTAGTAATTTCAATATTCTTGAGAGATTTATTGCAATTCCCAATGGCTAATGAGAGTTGCCGAATGGCACGAGCTCCCAACGTACATCCACTAATCTTAATGTAAATTAAGTTATTGTTGTGTTTAAAGAATGGAGTCAACATGCTAAATATCTTTCCATCCAATAGGTTATAATATGAGAAGTCCACACCTTCGATCGACCTATGTTGTTGCTCATCTCTTTATAAAAAGAAGATTCAGTATCAATCGTTTGGAAGAAGGTTATCTCCCGAAGATATATACTATTACCAACGTAATATCCCAACCATCCCATATCTTCTCCGTCAATAGGATGATAAGCATCTTCATCTTCTTCACCTCGTTCATCTGTAATACAAAATTGTTCAAACTCTGGATCATTGTTTTTGAGACTGCGTAATACATCTCTATTTGTATCATCGGAAGTTATATCATCAATGTTTATGGTATTAGCCAGTGCGGCGTAATCGGTAGACATGATATCCTATAGAAAAGATATTAAAGATTAGAGATAGATTCAATCCACGTATCTGCACATATTATATTAATTATATTGCAACACAAACCAACATAGTTGCAATAGTTGCGACATAGTGTAGGTACACATCTTCTAGTCTTTTTTAGATATCAATTTGCAAATATGAAATAATATTATTATACGTTCTCACCTGCTCTTTGGTCGATCAAAAGTCCTACCCTTTCAGTATGAAAGGCATTAGATAGCCTCGATAGCTATGTAGTAGTTACTGACTTATTGATGAGGCAAAAAGAAACTCTCATAAAAGGATACTACAATATGCCCACCTTCTATCTGAGTATATTGTGAGGCAAATATGAAGACGGAACTGCTGCCTATGTATCATCAAATGATAATGATATCATTTTCAACTACGATAATAGATCAGTTTTTAATTCTCTTCAATTTGTGATACCCCGAGCGGCTATATTGAAACTGTCATTTTTCAGTCATTTTTACAATTTCCAAATTGTTGTTCACCGTACGCTATCAGCGAGTTGCTATCGTAGCTTGTGTATTGTCTATTAGAGCAACACAAACCATACTCGGGGTGAATTCACCATAGTTTGACATATCTAGTTTGACATATCGGGATACCTCACTATTTCTTGAGCCTTCTAGATAGTCTAGACACACTTGATTTTGATTTTGATATGAGCGAATGGAAAATGAAATTGATAGATTGATCTAATCATTTAAGTACAGACCAGATGCCATGCAATCCTCTACATTACCCCCGCTTTGACCCCCCTAAACACAACTGAAGACCATCCTCTATACACATCTACCTCTAACGTGTCGCTCTGCCGAATCTCTTCTAACTTCTAGCTCATCCCCATGCACCGTAATATACAAAGAATTCAATTCATACCTAGTCTCTTCATGGCACGAGCCTTGAGTTGCCGAATCTCCTCTAATTGTGCCTGATTTCTTCTCATGGCACGAGTCTTACAACACTGAACCTCTTCTAACCGTGCTGCCTTATGCTCATCTCCGTGTAGTTCTTCTTCGAGAGCGGTATACTCCGCAATCTCCTTCCTTGTTATCGGCTCAATATACAACATAGGGAACTCTTTGATAAAATCATATATAACAGAGACTTTCATTTTTTTGGTCTTCTCTTCAAATGAATCATGCAAACGAGTTGCTGCCCTTTCAAACCACTTGATCACAATCGGTAAGACCTTGAACTCCCATTCAAAGAAGGGCTGCATATTGAAATGAGAATGGTTTTGGAGGATCTTATACATAGCAACTCCTCCTTTATCCACAATTTTGTTTAATTCAAAATTGACCCGGATATCATTCGGTAAGCCTCGAATCGAATAGTTCGAATCGAATAGTGCAAAAGACTGTAGGGTATGGTTTGATAGATATGTATTCATGATGCTTGAGGTATCACAGAGAAGTTTTGAGAAGGGTGCCATTCTGTTATCAGCAGCAAAAGGCACAAAAGACACACACAACCTTTTAAGAGTAGAGTTGTTGGTCAGTGAATTTGCAAAGAACCGTAGCCCATCAAAACCAATGTTGTTCTTTTCAATACTAAGGAGCTCAAGCTTGCAAGAAGGACTTTCTAACAGAGTTGACACTATCCTCCATCCTCGAGATGTGATTGAATGATTATCGTTTAGTTTCAGATATTGCAATTTGGCATTACCATTGACTAAGGCATCTACCAAAACTTCTATCCCATTGTCATCTATAGTATTATCGCTGAGATCGAGCTTTTGTAGCTGTGTAGTAGTACAGCGTAGAAGAGTCGCTAATGCAGTGCATTCATTAATGCCACCAATATCCATACTATATAATTTGAGCTCTTTCAGTTGTGGATGCATACTTAATGAAGTAATAACATCAACTAAATCTCCGGCATCATTGTCATTACAGCTTAAATCAATTCGCTGTAAAGACTTATTGCAATTTGCAATGGCTAATGATAATTGACGAATACTACTGCCAGCTCCAAATTCGCACTCCTCCACCTCAATTTTAGTCAAACTATTGTTATTCTTCAAAAATGCACATAACATACTAAATATCTCTCCATCCAATAGATCACACATTGAAAATTGAGCTTCTTTAATAGACTTGTTGCAACTCATCTCTTTATAAAACAATTCATTATCAATTGTATCCAAGAAGCATATCTCTTCTAACTTAGTATTCTGACCGATGAAATATCCCAGCCACCCCATATCTTCCCCATCAACGGGATAATAACCATCCATTTCCTCATCTGCAACATTACGTTCGTTCATAATATAAACAGTAGTAAACTCTGGATTATTGTTTTGGAGATTTCGTAGTACATTTCGATTTGCTTTATCGGAAGTTATATCTTCAATGTTTATAGTATTAGCCAGTGCGGCGTAATTAATACTGTTGTTCTCCGTCGTCATGATATCCTACAGAAAAGTAAAGAAGATTAGGGATAGATTCAATCCACGTAACATACATTGCAGTAATAACAAAAAGGTGACACATCATGTGTCTCTTAATTCGATCCGCCGCACACCCAAAACAAGATATATATGCATTCTCACCTACTCTTTGGTTGATCAAATAAGTACTTTGCTTCAATTACTGAGAGGATTGCTATCTTATCGTAGGTTTGTAATACCTATCGTAAGTAATAGTTGCAACAAAGTTAGTATCGATGGTCGTCTGTCCGCCTCCTAGCTCACTAACCATGCATAGCCGGCTAAGAGAAGTCTGCTGTCTATCATCAATGTTATTAATAATATAATATAATATAATATTAATGGTTAGCATCATGTTTCATACCGGTCTATCAGTATTTAGATAACACACTTTCAATTTGTGATACCCCGAGACGGTTACAAGTTCTAAAAGTTAAGTTCCAATTGATTTCGTTGATCGTATTGTCTAATATTGTGGAGATTGTTGTCTATTAATTAGAGCAACCAGCCAAACCATACCTGGGGTGAATAATACCACAATACGAAGCAGTAGAATCTATCAAATTACTTTGGACTCATCGGGTTTGGCATATCGGAGTATCTTGACGAATCAACATAGTGCACCAACTGATACATACAACT
>Ga0214478_100123_pt1 | contig 40446 bp, 29 predicted proteins | sample M1_20Mar14CPVII9_2_FD_178001 | JGI IMG/M metagenome (GOLD analysis project Ga0214478, IMG submission 178001) | Marine eukaryotic communities from Monterey Bay, California, United States - M1_20Mar14CPVII9sort6BwellD7 | ecosystem: Environmental > Aquatic > Marine > Unclassified | place: USA... | reverse complement strand
AGAGCATGAACGACGAGCGGCATTACAGAAACATCATCATCATAACATATTATCAGGTACTGATGATGACGATCAAGCCCAAGTGGTTGATCCAATGGCTGTTTATAACACGAATGATGATGATTCGACACATACTCGTGATCATGACCCATTGCATCAGTTTGACAAGATTACACATAACGAAGAGAAGAATGATAAGGAGGAAGAAGCAGTTGAAGTTGATCCAAAAGCAGATAATAAATTCTTCCAAAATACTGCAGGAGATCGTGTCTCAAAGCGCCCGGCTGAAAAGTCACATAATCATGGATTTATGGATGAAGATTATTCAGATCGACCAGCGGCCGAAGATACATATAATGCTGCAGTGGCAATATCACATGGTGAAGTGCCTCCTCCGCCTAACAAGGAGTTTATATATGAGAAACCTCAAGATGCCGATGCTATCGACTTGAAGAATACTGGTTTGAGCACTACTGAGGGAGATTTGAGTAGATATGAGACACAGCCAAAGATAGAAACACTTGAGACGATGGGTGTTGAAACATCTGAGTCTGCAGTTCCTCCAAAACAAGACGAGTTGGGGGTAGCTCTCGATAATCCTCTACCGCCGCCTCCACAGGATGAAGAGCCTACTTCTGATGCAATTGTGGAAGAGGAGGAAGCACAGCAAGAGTTGAGGAGTATCCCTTTGCCTCCACCAGATGATACTGTTGACATGAAGGATACTGTTGCTGGTTTGAGCACTAGTGCAGGAGATTTGAGTAGATATGAAACACCACCGAACGTAGAATTGCTTGAATCTAATGTTGAAACGGCTGATAATACACCTGTAGAGGAGGATTATGGAGGAGAGAGTCTGGTTGAATGGGGCGAGTCGAGTGATGTGGAAATAGCTGATTCTTCCTCGTCTCCTGAACAATCAGCGGATGGTAGTATCAATGAGTCTTATTCAAGTGGCAGCTTGTCAAGTGAAGAAAGCAAAAAGGTGGTTGGCGAGGACAGTGTACGAGTTGATGAGAAAGTAAAACAAATGGACTATGATGAAAAGCAGAGCACACCAAATCTTCAAGAAGACACGGCAGTGCAACAGTCAACTCTGTCTGAGCCAGATGGTTCTATACTGAATCAAGCACCTATAAGTGTAGATGACGTCAAGGCAGTGTACGAAGATGGTTTTAATCGATGGAATCATCCTTTCGATACAGAGAAAGATGTGCCTGTATTTTGGAGGATACCGAGAGGTGCAAGTTCTACTGTCGAGTCTATACTGTCTTATTGCTACCGAATGGTGTTAGCAGATTCACAAGGCACTGCTGGAGGGCATGAGAATGATGAGAATCTCAGTGTTGTCCAAGTTGGAACTGGGGCTAGGTTTATCAATGTAGACATGAGCAATCCAGCTGGTATCTCACATGCAAAAGACTTAAACCTTGGCTTTTCTAACGAGGTTAATGTCATCTCGACTCCATTCCTCTTTGAGACTGCAGCTGGTATCTTCAAAGATACTGACAAAACAGGAAAGTGCTTCACCATACTTCGACACCCAGTCGACAGAGCGGTATCTTTATATCATCACTATCAAATTGATGAAAGTGGTAATCCTAATACCTCTCACTACAAGGGAATGACCATCGACGAGTATGCACAGAATGTAGCAGAGAATAATTGGATGGTACGTTTCTTGGCAAACAAACGTGGTGGTGCATTGGTGTGGGAGGATCTCGAAGCGGCCAAAGATGTATTTGGTAAGAAATGTCTTGTTGGTCTTGTTGATGAGATAGGCGAATCAATATCAAGATATGAACACTTTTTTGGTTGGGATAAGGCAATACCCGAATCGTCTCAAGATCGTAAAAACAAGTGTATACAAGATGCTCTAGATAAAGGCGATAAGAGACAAGAGCATCCAACATACGAAGGTACAGCTGCTTGGGAGACTTTGAGGAAGAAGAATGAGTATGACGAGATACTGTACGAGTATGCCAAAAACTTATTCTCTCAACAGTCTACAATATATGAAAAGACAACCTGATGTTAGTAGCTGTGTAATGTACAAAGTGGTGATCTATCAAATAAATGTACTTTAATCTTTTATTGTATGATCTGAGATAGTATCCAAAGTATCTTTCATTGTAAAAGGGCCTGGTTGTATCGGGCCGAAATGCTTCAGTGGAAATATGACAAACTTAGCGGTACCAAATATGTACTTCTGCTGTAGTGGCCCCCAAACACGACTATCCACACTCCGTGCACCGTTGTCACCTGCAACAAAATACTCTCCCTTTTTTAACTTCTGTGAATTGTCTATCACCTCATTTCCAAACTGAATTGTTGGCTTTACTCGATTCCATGACTCTTCTGTAAAGACATCTGGTCTAGAGTAGGCACCAGTTCTATCTACTCGATATGTACAATCTGATTCGTCATTATTACAAATAGCCACATACGGATTCGAGTTTGATACTATGTAGCTACTTATTCAACAAAGCTATCTATTGAAATACTTTCACCTTTCTGTGGTTATCTTCTGCTCTAATCGATATCAATACTTGTTGAGAATGTGATGGCAAAGAGAGTAGTACCTCATACTCCTCTCGCTGCATTTGTTCATCCTCAGATGATACCTATTGATACTCAATTATCACCAGATTATTCATTCTCATTCCACGATAACCCATCACCATGGGTCACAAGTGAGGCTGCCGCCGACAGTATGCCTTCGGCATCCAAAACATTGGTGGGAGATGTCGATGTGGCCTTTGCCTTTGCTTTCGCCTTCTTGGCCTTCTTCTTTTTTGGTTCATCTAAATAGTCTCGTACGCTCCTAGCAACCTTTATCACAGCACTTTTCTTATCCATCAACTCGGCCACTTCTTTTCCTTTCTCTAGCTTGAAAAAGTGGGTTTCGTTTCCATGATACTCTTCAACTAATTTCCCAGCATAATTAGTGATAAAGTTTGGATTACCACTCCGACTTAGCTGTGTTGAGTTCATATCCTCAGTATATTTTCGTTTCATCGCTTTGTTTGCATCACGGTTGTGTTGACCGTATCCATATATAACATCCTTAGATGTTGGTTGACGTGATAGTTGTTGTGCTTCTTCCATTTTATATTTGGGTATTGTTTGAGAACTAAATGGCAAAAGAGATGGTTCATCCAAAATGAGCATATCATGTGTCATGTGAGAACTTTTAATGTGATATACCATATGATAGCATAAAAACATAACAAATCGCACATAAAATAGCTATAAATATCATCACAATATACCAAAGGCTCGGAAACACTAATATCATGATGTACTATCAATAAAAAGTAACCACAAGATTTATATCTGTGATAAATGAACCGCATCTATCAGAAATTTTTTTTGTGCATTACTTGTATTGACATGGTAAAAACACAATTAAAAAACACGCGCCGAGCAACAATAACCTTAGAACCAAACTAGCCATACATACTTTGTGATTCTTCTTGATAAGAAGATGCCGATATAACATATCTTTACTCACCTTAGTACCTGTACCTGTTGCAAGACAATTTGAAATAAAGAAGAAGTTTAGCGACCAAACGAAGATTAGTCTCAATCTCTAGTCTCAATCTAGTCTCATCTAGTCTCATCGCTTTGCTTTATACTACATAATACATATATTGCATCTTCTTACACTCCAATTAATATATATTATATATAATGGTAGCAGCCCGTTGCTCCGGCACAAATTGTGGCTGTGAAGACAAGCAATCTAGATCTAAAGACAAGAGTGTTGAGATCAAGCTTGCTGCTATAATAGATATTCCAAAGTACAAAGCTAAACTACTAAGTAAAGCTTGTATTCTACAAGTATATGGTGACGGTAAGGATAAAGCAACGATTATCATTGCCAATGGGCATTACATTGGAGGTACATTTGAAGAAGATGAATATGGTACAATAGTTGCTACCATATGTGACAATCTTGCAACTGTGAAAGAAGGCTTTGATGAAGACAGTGGGTGGACGAGAGAGGATTTGGCTGCAGAAGTAATGGGTGTACTTAAGAAGCTAGTCACAACCAAGAATATCATTCTAAGGCGAGAATGGTTCATAGGGGGGAAACAGATCCCAGCCGAACAGAATACATCTGGTGATATCCTTCCTGTTTATGTTGTTAACTTTAATAAGTTATCATTAGCAGAGCTTGTCCGTAATCTGATGCACATCCGAAAGAAGGTAGGCTCAGAAAGATTGAGAAGCCAAACGAGAGGTCATTCGATGGACTGTACATTCTGCCCAGATAGTACAAAACCAAAAGCGTCCATGTGTAGTTTGAAGGGAGAAGAAACCAAGCTCCCATGTTTCACATGTATGATGAAACTGCTTGTTAATATGAATCTACTATCCGTCCTCCCTAATGGCACTGGCACGTTTATCATTGAGAACATTCATTACGATCAAAATAGTAACGATCCACTTCTAAATGAGAAGTTCTTCACAGTAACCATCAAAGGAAACCATACACCACTAAATGTGCATGTCTATTTCATGTTGGCGGCTGCTCTTGGAGTCAATGGTATGACGGAAAAGGATGAGTACCTTCGTTTAGCCAAGATTGCCATTGATACTCTGGAAGCAAGGAGAGAAAGAGACCGAGAATATCAGCGAACTCAAAGTGAGAAGAAGAACAAGGAGATTGAGGATGCAATGGAATATGCTGGTGCCCTTACATACACAGATAATATGCTTACCACAAGTTCTTCTCGTATCGATGAAGCTCTGAATGAGATAAAGTCAAGAGGTCAGGAAAACGATGCGCTCGCCTTGTGTAACTATTCTCAAGTTATTCCGTGTAAAGATACCAATGAAGATGTTTCTTGGGAGAGATATGACAACGAGGCCATTGCCAAGATTACTCAACTAGGCCGTGCACTAATTGTCGGGCCGAATGGAGCTCTAAAGATGGTTGAAGACGTCGTCATTATATACGTAGATGATTTGCATGAAGATCTAGGTGCTGCCTTTGAGAAGTTGCTCAAGCTCCAGGCGGAGAAGGGTGCTGCATTTGCTGTCTTGATGATCCGCCTAACATCTGGTGGATTACCTCCATCAAAGGCTCGAATTATTGAGAAGGCTGGACTGCGTCAGATTTGGGATGCCAAGGTTGGCATCCCCACTGAAGGCAAGTTCTATAATCCAGGATCTACTTCTCCGTCTGGTCGTGCAGCAGAAGTATACGCTGGCTTTGTACTCAAGGCCGTGTCAACTGTTCAACTATTGAAGGAGACGTATGCGTTCAACCAACGTTCTACGAAATCGTTTGAAGACAACCTCAAGAGGGTATCACCCCCTACACGTGGCCCTGAACTTTGGGGAACGGCAGGTGCCAATACCATCGAGTCGTTAGCCGCCTTGATATCGTCTGCCGAAGTGGTTAAAAGTTCTGCATTATTTGATGGTTTAGTTGAGGGTATTCCTACCCCACCAGAACTTAGTGGTATGATTGTGATCATCACAGGCCGTCTTCCCGCTGATCAGAATATCTATGTAGAGAAGCTTCAGACAATGGACGATGTAGAATGCCTCACCACTGTACCAAGTACTGATTCTACTACCGTCAAGGAGAATATTGCCCAAATGAGATACCTTGTCATCCAAGGAAATGAAAAAGGCCGAGGAACGTCAAACAAGAGCAAGTTTGCCTCTGACAATGAGCAGCAAACAATGTCGGGTATGGAGTTTCACAATCTTCTATTCCCTGATGAGAAGAAGGCACCTCCCGAACTTGAAACATCGTCGTCGTCAGCTGCTTCAAAGAAGAGTATCAAGAGCAATACCTCCACCTCTGATAAGAAGTCAAAGGGAAAGTCGTCCTTGGCAAAGTCAACCAAGTCTAAGTCTTCATCTTCAGCCAACAAGTCATTATCTGTGACAAAGAGTACATCTTTGGCCACCAAGTCTTCTTCTGGAACAAAACGTCAGTCCTCTGGCACTAAGTCTCCCGACGACACACCACAGCCAATGAAGAAGAAACCAAATGTTGACCACAGGACCCCGAATAATCAAATGGGACAGTTGCGGCAAGTTTCCCCAGATGATCAAATCGCTGTTCCATCATCTTCGTCTGCATCGGCACAGGCATCTTCTTCGAGTTGTTCCCGTCTCGCAAGCACTTCCTCGTCGGCCCAAGCCGTTTCTATGTCTGCATCAACACAAGCCTCCTCCATGTCGGGACAAGGCGCTACTGCTTCAGTGCCACGGCAACCTAATACCAATCCGAAGAAACAAGCCAACCTACAATCCCTTTGGGCGAAGAAGAAGTGAAGGTGCTTGTTGTATCCCTCTGATATGTGTGTTGTTTTCAACGGGGTGCTCATTATTTGAATGGATGATGATTCATCAATGGTAGTTGTAGTAACCCCAAATATAGTGTCTGTATTGAAATACCGTTCATCTCCTTCTCTTTAGTATACTTGTTCATATCATATGTATCTAATCCCTTCCATAACTAATACTAAAATTCGTCGGTGACGTCGGTGCTACCAATAGTGGCGGAGTAAACAGTTCACTCAAGCCCGGGCATATCTTTTGCAATATCTTCATAGCACTTGATACATTCTCCTTCTCTCTATGGAAATGTAAACTCTCTCTCCAGGAACTCCTACTACTCGTTTAATGAATTGCTTTCCTTTTGTTGATGCAATCGTTATCTTATTGTTTGTTGTATCTCCCCCAGTTTGCTTTGCTTCTTCAGCCTCTTTGGCGGCTGCTCGTCCAATCTTGGAATTAGCAATTGCTTCATCAAGCTCCTTCGGTGGATTGAAGAATACTACATCATTTACTTTTGGTCTTGTTATATCTCTTGTTACTAATACTACATCTCTCGGCATGAGAGCTGGTTCCATTGACTCAGAAGGTACCACTACTATTCTAACAAATGTTGATACGACCAATGCAACAGCAAGATATGTTCCTGCGAGTGCGAGTGTACCGATGGCTGTCCCTGCTTCGTATGTTGCTTTTGGCAGCCATAATGGTACTTGGCTAACTGACAATGATATCGGCCAGTCATCCCGCTCTAAGTGTTCTCTCAATGGATATGCTGGCTTAATTGTGGCAATTCTTTCATCAACTAATCTCTCTCCATCCCTACCACTACCCTCTTGTATATCACATATGATATATTCGACACCCGCATATAATCCAATTTGTGCTAAACTCTGACGTTTTTCAATATTACTACATAATGGAACAACAACATCTCCAACTTGCATTGTACTACCAATATTGCGTGCTTTCGTACCAAAGCCATCTTTTGATGCAGTTCTTATGTTGGTTATGAGCTTTGAAAATAGATTGGTATCAACAACTTCTTGTATATCCGCTGCTGTACTATCACTTGTTGATTCATAAAGTATTGTTTGTATCTCTCGGTTGTTGGGAGCATATCTTGTGGATATAACACTTTGTCGAGGTGATACAATCCTTGGATATACTGGAGAGAAAGCCAAACATTGATATTGTAAGTTTAATGATAGTATGGTTGCTCCGAGAAGAAGCAGACGATTCATCATTCTATTTGAAATTGAATGAAGTGAATAGGATTGTATCTGTTACCGCCCGTCTCTTTCTATTTATCTATTTTGCTTAAACTAACCAAGAGTAGTATATCATCATACACTGATAATAGCCAATGACTCACAACTCACAACAACAAGTACAATAATAGGTAGGTACATAAACAAGCAAAAAATAAAAATTTGCAAGATACGGTGGATACCGAAACTGGTTGAAGTTTGATGCCTGTTTCCCTTGCTATTTTCATTACGTCAGAACTTGGTTTCTTAATTTGAGATTCCCAAAAAACACATACTTGCAATAAAGAACCTTGCCATCAACTCTACCTCTCCCATATGCAGTTATTGGTCGTAAAGAGAGGCTTATTCTTATTGATGAGGTGGTTATGCTAATACAGAGTATTGTGTAGACTATGGAATTGTGGATACTAGACATCTTTCTCTAAAGTATTGCTGCAATTTATAACCTCCGGCAATAATAACAAAATATGGTTCCTTCACCAAATCAACAAGATGTTTATAGTAATTATAACGATGATAACAACAATGATAGACAATTAAAAGGCGGATGGCTAAGTGGCCTCGGTCTACAACAAAATACCTCGTCATCCTCACTCCGTATGCGAGGGGCAGGGCGATCTAGTTTATCAAGAGTATCATCATCACAACGAATATCAAATACGAATGATATAATATCAGCTATTGCTAATGATCAAGATTTATTCTTCGCTGATGATGAACCGATGGATAGAATATCACATCAGTCGAGTGCCGAAGGTGCATGTAGGATGGGACATATGATGCTTTCATCAAAGTGTACTGCTCAACAGGAATCTCAACAGCAGCGTCGGTCAAGTAACGCTGTAGGTATGCCTTCGCGGTCATCACAACATAAAATGGAAGTATTGCAACGTGAAGTCGACCTTGCATTAGAAATGTTTCAACAAGAGACTGAGAATGAGTTGGATGATGATACAGAAGATGGCGATGGATACTTGGCAAACTGTCACACTTCTAAAAGACAGCAATATCAAAATACACAATCATCCTCGTCTGGTAGTGGCAGTGACGAATGTGATGGAGATGATAGCTTCCCTGGCACTGCTGCTACATCCATGGCTACATCGGTAACAACTGATTATGATGCTATCGAGTATGGTGATTGTCAATTCAACAAATTCCTATCCTTGGGATCAGAGTATTCCTCTACTACTTCCCCATCTCCAGAAGAACCACAAACACCAAGAATGTCCAATTCAATACAGCAGCAAGCTGGTAATAGTCCAAAACTGTCACTTAAACACAAGACCAAGTCAATACTACAACTTCCACTATCACTAATACCATCCCAGACTGCATTGAATTGTGCCGATGATTCATCTGTCGATGACGAGTCATTGAAGTTTGAAAATGTACTCGCTCAAGAGTTGAGTAAAGTTTGTATATCGGAGGAAGAACGGAGATATCGCAGTGTAGACTTTAATAAGGGCAGTATTCGAAATGCCTTGGAACCATTTCTGGCTGTTGCCCGTAAGTGTTGATATGTACTAGTGTATCAATCTCTCGGTCTTAACCTTTCATACTTGTTCCTAACTTACCATTCAACTACAATCTAATGTCATTACAGGTCTGAGAAGAGAAGAAGCAAGACAGCAAGTATTTGATACACTTGACAAGGTATCCTTACCTCAAGAGGTACCCGCAAGTCGTCGAACGTCAATGGTATCAACTTCATCTGATATAGGATTTCATATCGGTAGCAGCTATGGTGTTCCATATCCAACCTTACGCCATGAGTCTTCATTTCTTTATGATACTGAATCATATCCACTTGCCAAGGTTTTGGCTGATACACTTGGCGTTGAAGATCTCTCCCAAATCCATAAAGAGTGTCCTTTGAAAAAGGACAAAAGTAGGCTATTGAAGACACTACAGAATAGAGGCAAGAGAAGAAACTTCCATCACTGCTTTGATAGCTTTGTTATATCTCAAGTGATACCTCTATTACACTCACAAGGACTTGCCAAGGGTATATTCCACACAAATAGACACCAGCTACGCAAGGGCAAGCCTCAGAGTATCATCTACCGATATCAAGCCTTTCCTTCCATCAACATTGTTAGACCAGGAGAGAGTAGTACTGATCCACACTGTGACTTAGCTCAAGGTCATTCCATGGGTAGTATAAGCTACCACATACCACTCACTGCTACATATGGTACCAACGCTATATATACTGAGGGCCGACCAGGCCGAGAAGATTGGCATCCACTAGTTACCAAGTCACCAGGACTTGGATTTCAATTCGATGGTGCACGGTGCTTGCATTTCAACCTTAAGAATGAGACTGATATCACGCGAGTGAGTCTCAACTTTCGTATTGTCATAACTCGAGCACAAGACTGTCATGACATAGACTTTGATCCAGATGATCAATTGTGCTGTCCAGAGCTTCTTGAAGACAAATTCTCCCAGATACCGAACTTTTATGATGAAGTCGAGGTTAAGATTGGTGATACCCAAAGATCATTCCCTGGACCTGTCGCTACTAAATACAGGTCCAAGAATTCAATATCAGTTGTCGGCTAAAGAACACAATTGATATCTATGTAAATATACCAAAAAGTGGCATGACAAACTACTCGTTTGATGCTATTGTACATACACGCATGCAAAGCTAGCTATAAGGCTATAAAGTAATATTTAAAACCTGTTTAATTAACTTGGCTTTGCAATCTTCTTATTCCTTCTATCTTGCATTGTTGTGCTGTTCGTCCAGGTAACTGATATGCAATACGCTCCCATTCTGAACTGCCTCCCTTCTCTTCTAAACAACTTGAATCTTTGCAATGTTTTACCATCAGTGTATCGAGCAGTATATGTTCATGAAAAGACCAATTCTCTGTATCTATATCAGTCGATATTGTCTCTTTCTCCTCTTTGTTAGTTGAACCACATATACCTTTGTATATCTTGTTCTTTCGTTCCCTGATTAACGCTTTGAAATAAGAGTATGAATATACTTTAGTATCTTCTACAGTCCAATCCAACTCTTTAGCTATCTTATGAAATGCCCTTTCTGACGAACCATACTTTTCAAGTGCAGATATAAACTTTGTGTGTGCAATTTTTGGTTGTTTGTCTGTTGGTGTATCATCTTCCTCTTCACTAGATTCTACTTTTGTATCCTTTTCAAAGAAAGAGTGTTGAGTTTCACTTTTTAATACACCCTCTTCTATCCATTCATCTGGGGAATACTCAATTTGCTTTTGAGGTGAAGATGCGGCAGTATTGCTTTTGTAATAATCCGGCATTGTAATGTCTATTCCATCTAAATCTAAATCACCATTATCTTGATTGTTTTGCTTGGATTTTGATTGTGATCTAGAACTACTATTGCTCCGTTTCATCTTCTTCCCTCCTTTCTTCTTATCGCCGTCAACCTTTGAAGAGCGTCTTCGTGTTGTGTCCAATTCACCTATATCCATTTGAGTTTGAGTAGATTATACCTATCAAAGGTTGTTTTTGAGAAGAGATTAATAATATGGCTTGTGATTTTGAGAGCCTGTAACTATTGAACCGGTTAAAATCGTATCGTCGGAGCTTTACTAACCGAAAGTGCGTTGACAACTGAAATATATTTAGTGCTTGTAATGTGTATATTGATTATAATTTGATACCAATCAACCTCCGCTTGCTACACTTGCATCAACCGATACTTTATTTTGTAAAGTGATTATGAGCGGTATCCTCAAAATCTCTTAAAAGCTATCCCTCAACAATAGAAATTTAAGTTCGTTCGATATCGATTGCAATCGGCAAACCTCTTGGTCCGTAGTATAGATATAACAGCATAGTATATCGGTAAATTGGCTGTGTGGTTTATATTTATCATTGGATAATTTACTGGCGGTTAGTTAACAATCTGGCTGATTCATAATCTGTTCTTGATCTATAAAGTACTATCATGTTTGACGGATCACACCGAACTAACAAACGAGAAATAAATTATGCCGGTGCATCAGCATCGTCTAAATCATCACGAAAGACAAATCTCAATGTAGCAAGACAACAACGATTACAACGTGCACAAGCGAAAGCAAAACTAAACAGTGCTAAGCGTTTACAGAGATGTTGGCGTGGTAGTTCATGTAGACGGTCTGTTGCTATTGAGTTGAGTAATCAGTACCAAACTATTATGACTGATCAACAACCAAACAATATAACCAAAGCAACTTCTCTGTTGGCATTTAGAATGAGTAATGCACTTATACCCTTTTATGCATCATCAACTAACCAAAGTGCTGCAAAAAAGAATTGGGGAGAAGATGATATAATCGCAGAAAGCTGTATGCGTAAAGATTTAGTATTATTATCAAATATGATACAAGGTAGTAGTAGTGAACAACAACAGCAACAGGTACAAATCTCTCCGGTTGCATCACAAAAGATTGTAGATGTTACTCTAATCTTACTCCGTCAGTCAATTAATCATAATAACACTGCAAATTCAACTAATAGACAAGAAGTCAATAAAGAGAATAAATCTCTTGTTCAGCTTTTGGGTTACTTTTTGGAATTATCATTCTTCAATACCGATGAAAGTGTTAATGATTTAACTAGTTGGATGTTAAATGTCTTTCTATTGTTCAGAGATTATACATTTGCATACAATTATGGCAATAATGACAAAGAAACAACTGATATATCTTCACAATTATTGAAATGGTGCTGTCAAATTGTTATGCGATTAGCAAAACCTAACGATACGGAAGATATGCAAGAAGAAAATGATGAGCTTCCACTTGTATGTCAACAAGGACTTGCTTTATTGGCATCTATCCTGTTTGCATCATCCAACTTTGACGAGAATCAATTGGTGAAAGAGCAGTTGGCCTCTTGTCTACTGCAATGTGTAGAGAGACATATTGGAGAGATTAAAGATATGCCTACTACATTCTCCTTGTTGACTCATTATTTGGCCACATCAATGAGTGCAATCTCAGCCATACTAACTCCCAATAAAAATACAAATAATAGCCATCGAAAGGTGCCTGGATTGATGACATCTTTCCAAACTTCATCCACATCATCGACTCCTCTATTGGATGCACTTCGAGATACACTATCATCTCGAGAATTCATTGTAATGAGTCAGATTCTGTCCATTGCAAATAGTTCAACTCAAAAGCAAACAAATGAGAGTCGGGAATTGATGACCTTCGCAATACCAATCATTCTTCAGTATACATTGCACCAACAATCTGATTTGGCGGTTTTGTCGAGCTTAGCTGCTCAGGGTCCGAACATTACTTCCTGGTTTACAGAAAGTGTTAATAATCAACCTACTACATCGATCGCCACTGCGGCCGCTGCTGCAGCCTTTGAAGGAGAAGAGGTTGTAGATGAAAGTGATGATGATGATGAACAGGATGAACCACCAACACGAAATCAGCAACATCAACCCTCATCTTCGCGTGACAACAAGACGTCTTCTGGTCGGTACTCACGGACAGACCTGCTAACGTTGCCAAAGTTAGATACATTTTATCAAACCAATACACTTCAAGCGAAGAAAGTAACAGTGGATCGACTAAGATCATTAATGGCAAGTCATGGTAAACAAGTGACAATATTAATATCTTTAGCGGAGAAAATTGGAAAAGGAGATTGGATACAACAGCTTGGTAGCTCGTTGTTTTCTCCTTCAGACTCTCATCAAAGTCTTTCTTCATTATCTGCATTATTGGTACCGACTTCCTTACCTTCTTGGCGGAATCAAGCTCAAAAGGCTTACACATCTGCCCTGGCTACTGTTATGACAACCTGTAGTGGTATTAAAGCAGGACGGAATGCTGCCTCGCCTCTTCTAAGCAAATTGGCATTTGATGAGACTTTTGTATACGGCATGTGGGAACGAACGCGACAAAGCATGTCACTGCTTATTTCTCAGTCAAAGAATGTAGATTCATCTGTGGTGACATCTGCTTGTGAGATGTGCTCCTCTTTCTGTGACACATATGCACACACATTACTTGCTGTTGATGACGATGACTTCTTAAAAAGGTATTACCAATCAGATGATTCCAAGGCATCGGGACAAAACAACAAAGTAATGAATGCCAAGGATATTGTGCTCGTGTTGAAAACAATTCTAAATGATTTGTATTGGGTACGTCCTGTCCTCGCATCAGATATCACCAATGTACAGAGTGATCCTGACTCTGCTCTTCGCTTCCAACGAGCGAGACTCCTCCTCGCTGGGACAAAACTATTCAACTCTCTATATGAAAGATGGTGCCGTCTTTATCGTGTTGTCCAATTCTGTAGTGAAGACTGCTGGTGGTTCCCTCAATTGGCAAGTCGAGGCCAACATGATAACAATCCAATCATATCTGCTCAAGAAACAACATTACAAAATGATGATATGGATGACAGTAGTGTTGAATCAGATCGTATGATGGAAGATGATGAAGCAGATCCCATGTCTGCTAATGATGCTGGAGGTGATGCTCTCGCGTCTGCATTCAAAGATGCTAAGATGGCTCGAGTTTTGACATTTATTCCAATGGCTATGCCTTTCAGTCGAAGGGTTAATCTATTCAACTCCCTACTAGAATCGGATAAAGCACGCACACAAGATGAGACTGCTTCTTTCCGGCAAATGATGATGAATTTTGAAGATGGCGAAGAAGGAGAAATGTCATCAAGAGAGAAGGTGACTATCCGCCGAGATGCCTTGTATAGTGATTCAAAAAGGAGATTGAATAATCTTGGGAAGAGACTTCGTAAGAGAGTCCAAGTAACATTTGTAAACAAGCATGGTCAAGAAGAGGCAGGTATTGATGGCGGAGGAGTCTTTAAAGAGTTTTTGGATGACCTAATCACTGACGGGTTCCTTCCAGAGAATGACAAAGAAGATGATGAAGACGACGACGATGACAGTGTTGTTGAGACACACCCTGACTTCTTTGTCGTCACACCTCTCCAGACACTCAAAGTTAATACATCTCTAGATGGTAATGACTCGATGTTGTCTCACTATGAGTTTCTTGGCAGGGTCCTTGGCAAAGCAATTTATGGTAAGCCCTTGGTTGTGTATGCATTCTTCTTTACTATGCCACAATAATCTCACAAAATATCTTTCCTCCAATACGACAGAATCAATACTTGTGGAGCCTCAGTTCTGTCTTCCATTTCTAAACAAGCTCCTGGGCAAGCAGAATAGCTTAGATGACTTGAAGAATCTTGATCCTGAATACTATAAGAATCTCAAATCGCTACGGCATATGAATGTACAAGAAATTGATAACCTCGGACTTACGTTTGAGTTGCATGAATCTGCCACTCTCAACATTGAGCTCATGCCTGGAGGTAGTAAGATGGCCGTCACCAAGGATAATGTTATCCAATACATTCACCTTGTATCTCATCAAAAGATGAATGTTCGAGGGGCAAGACAAACAGCAGCGTTTCTCCATGGGTTTAGAGATATTGTCCCTGCACAGTGGGTACGCCTCTTCTCAGCTTATGAACTCCAAAAGCTTATAAGTGGAGATGACGCCGTCAAGGGAATTGATGTGGGTGGTATGATGTCTGTGATGCGATACTCTGGCGGTCTCCATCCCTCTCAACCGATTGTACAATGGCTGTGGCAAGTTGTTGATGAGATGTCACCAGAACAACAAAGAAAGTTTCTCAAGTTCATGACAAGTTGTTCTCGACAACCATTGCTAGGGTTTGGGTCAATGACCCCTGCACCATGTATCCAGCAGACACGGCTGCGAGAGAATGATCGAGGTGAAGATATTGCTGAGGATATGGGAATTGGCAACATTCGTCTACCATCAAGTTCCACATGCATGAACCTTTTGAAACTTCCAAAGTATACAAGCAAGCAAATGTTGAAAGAGAAGCTATTGTACGCTATCGAGTCAGCGGCAGGGTTTGAGTTGAGTTAAGAGTGCACATATAGAGTATCAACTTATTTCAAAGTTATGTACATTTCCCCGATCCCAAAATAAATCTAAACACGATGAAGAATACTCTGTGGCATTCTGTCTGCTGGCAAGCCAACCTTTTGTAAAAAGTCTCCCAATTCCATGAAACTGCGTGGTCCAATACCATAGAATGTTCCCTTGAGTGACATTCTCTTGCTTGATGATCGCTTCTTCCTCTTCTTTGACATACCACCTTCCTCATCGTCATCACTATCCTCATCGTCACTACCATTATCTTCATCCGGTGGCGCAACTCGTACTAACCAACCTTCATTTTCCAACGTTTCCAATGCCTGCTCTGTCTGGAGAATACTCAACTTATCCTTATGTGATCCCGTCATATCAGTTCTCAAATTAATAAGCTCCATACGATTCATTGCACCCGGACATCCCACAGCCGCCGATGAACTATTCCCCTCTTCTAAAACCTCAATACCTTTCTCCACAATCTTTTCAATAACTAAACGAAAGTATGCCATTTGGTGCGGTCCACTGAAAGAGAGAGCGATTTGAGTATGTGGTATGACATATGGAATATAATAAAGATATAGTAACTATGCATTATACACATCACGATAAATTACAAACACTCACCCCTTGGCTAATGGGAAAGCATGACTTTTTGCTACATCATCATTAGAACGGTTAACAATAGCATGATACTTGGTTAATGCCGCTCTTTTACGATTTCCTTCATCTTGAGTTTGAGTATTACCCTCGTCATCTTTGGTTTTGTATGGAGGTGGTAAACTAACTGTACAAACTTCCAAATTGAATGCGGGTACTAATGATGCATTGATAATTCCTAAACAATTTGCCAAATCAGTTCCCATATATCCATGATCATCAATGGCATCATTATTGTTATCATCGTCTTCATCAACTGGCTCTTCTGCTGGTGAAACATCTTTAAAGTTTTCTTTAATACTTGCATATAATTGTTGTGCACTGTCCTCAGTGAGGACATGTGCCACTAACAAACGTTGTAAGAAAACTTTTTGAGAGTTGGTTAATGGTGCTATATGAACTGTACCGCCTGCCATTTTAAATGTATTATATGTGTTATGTATAATATGTGTTATGTCTTGTGATTGTGCTTGTAGTAATTTGGTAATAAAGATAAGAGCAAAATGCGAGTGAATATACAAAGTAATATAACAGCACTGTATCATTTAAATAATACCATCTCAATTTGATATGTCGCAGATCCAACCCACCCAATCACTAATATATACTCGGTAAAACAAATACACAACAGGTGCATAAAAAAATGACATTTGTAAAATGAAAGTTAAAAATATATATAAGAAATCCCCTCAATAAAATATGCCCATATAACACCCTACAGTTTATAACGACGACAAATTATCCATATCCAAGTGAATTCTGTACTCACAATGAATAGCAAGTAGAGTATGCGTTGGTGCACTGATTAGCATTTACTGAATAAGGGTAGGTTCTGTTTTCGGTTGTTTTTGAATTGCGGACCACGTATCGACCTTGCTCAAAAACACAATTAAAGTAAGTAGAAAACGGCATATAGAGGCTGCATTATACAGCGTATAATACAACAGATCACTTGAAAGGCGGCAGATTATAAGAGGTTATCATTGTGGAAAAGCATAGGCCAATTAATTTGAGTCCTAACTAAATAAATAGTATACAGCACAACTTTACAATCATCTGCACCAACTGAACTTGGACCACTCTATCAATCATGGGTATAGCAGGTTTACTAAAGAACCTCCATCCTTTATTGGTAGCGCCACCTACTCATCCATCAAATCAACAACAGAATAATAACGGTGGCTCACGCAATAATATAAAAGTACGACATAATATTAGACAATTTAGTGGCAAGTCAATAGCAATTGATGCTTCTGGTTGGTTACACAAGGCTGCATATACCTGTGCTGAACGGTACGTATTGTGTATTGGTTGCTGTGTATTTAATAACTACTGTTTTTATACTAATCTATATTGTTTAATTGTTTGTTTGTTTGATAATCTCAACCTCACCATATCAATCATAAAACCACTCTATCAAAAACAACAGTCTTGTTGAGTCAACAGAAAATGGTACACGTGATAGTGTAGCCGAACAAAAGTATACAAAATACATGATAGATCGATGCTCTGAATTATTACAATTTGCACAAATTGATAAAATATATCTAGTCTTTGATGGCTTACGTGTACCATTAAAATCTGGTACGAACGCTTCACGAGAATCCAAACGACAAGCAAACCTCAAGGAAGCACGACGATTAATGGCATGTGGTAGAAGAAGTGAGGCACATGAAAAGTATAGAATGTGTGCAAAGGGTAGTGAAATTATGGCACGTGTTGTGGCTGCTAAAGTACAGGAACGATGGGGTAAGGATGATACGGGTACGAATGATAATGTTCGAGTTAAGTGCGTTTGGAGTCCGTATGAAGCTGATTCTCAGCTGGCAAAATTGTGTGTGGATGGTTGGTGCCATGCTGTTGTTACTGAGGTACGTTTGTATGAATGTTAACACTTGTCTACAATTACTATTTAATATCGATTCTAAATGTTGCATTCGACTTCTTTAGGATTCGGATGTTCTCGTCTATTCCGCTGTTACACGCAAGCCATTTCCAATTATATACAAGCTGGATCGTAAGGATGGATCCTGTGATGTAGTTTCAATGGATTGGCTACTAAATCCTGCCTTTTTGGCATCTCTGAATGGCAGCAACAAAAGTAAGAAGAAGAAGAGTAGACGGAGGAGAAGAAGAGATTTAGAACAAGATTTAGATTTCATTTACAACAACAGTTCCCAAGATGATGATGAGAATGAAGATAATGAGGTCGATGATGATATCAGTGATCCAAAATCACAGGATGATGATGAGCCTGAAGAAATACATCCTTGTGAAGTCGAATATGATGATCAGGGCATGGCCCCGGTTCGAAGAGCTTTACCCCCGCCTTCTGCGAGTAACAATAACAATTCAAAGAAGAAGAAATCCAGTGGCAACGATGGTAATGCGAAGATGTTAGCTTACCTTCGATCATTTGCCAATAAGGAAGTAGCAAAGCCTGGAGAAGGTGTCCGTCTATTTGTACAAGCTTGTGTCCTCTCAGGGTGTGATTATATTGTCAATCGGCTGTCCAAAGTCGGCCCTGTTACGGCCTTTCGTCTCGTAAAGGAGGCGTCTCATCGTGATGCAGGGATACGATTTGAAAGAGTACTAAAGAGTTTGCCTTCTGGCAGTAAACTGGTTGCCGAGGCGAGTGATAAAAGCTCTGAAGACGGTGATAATGAAGTTGACGAATATGATGATTTCCTTGAGCTGCCAGATACGGATCGTGACTCCAAAGAGAAATATGAAGAGCTACTGAGTAAAAGTGAAGCAGTCTTTTACTACCATCTAACCAAGGAAATCTCATCAAACAAGGTCTTGCCTCTAGTTGGTCACAAGAGCTCAAACGCTATAGACGTAGATGATGAAGAGGAAGAGGAGGAGTTGGATGTTGATGAGAGCTTTAGACCATGTCTCGAACGCTTTGAAGGGGGGTTGACATTTGTTGGGTCTGCTGATGAGGCATTAAAGAAGAAGCATGAACCTCTTCCACCAGCGAACGGTCGTCATTATCGTCAAGCTGTATCAAACAACAACGGATGGCTTCAAACAAAGAAAAAGGGCAGTGGTCCTGTTCAAAACAACTATCAAAAACCCTCTACCAATAACTTCTTTCGGAAAAAGAGTAACTCGGCCACCGCAACTGCTGCTGCACCCAAACAAAAAGTCACTGCAACTCTTGCTACTCAGCCGACAAGTCTAAACAAATATTTTGGTAAACCACAGCAGAAGTCAATTACGACGAGCTCAAAGAAGAGTAGTCATTTCCAGAAACCGGTCGCCTCCGCCAATAAAACCACTGAACTAAAGCCAAATCCTTACGCTAAATTCAGTCATGATGTTGCCGCCGAAAAGACGACTTCTACAAAGAAAAAGAAGAAGTCGCCGATACCAACATTAAGTGATAGAGCAAAAAATAAGGCAATGATGAAGTCGCCTCCAAACTTCTCTCCAGTTCGTTTCGATTATGGAGGTTATACTCCACAGGGAAACAGTCAAAAGAAGTCGATCAAATCAAAGAGTTGTGTTGATATCAACAAGTCAAGTGACATTGCAGATGATAATGATGAACCCCAACGAGAGGAGACTTTCAAGGAAAGTGATAACAAAGACGATGAGCAAATGAAGGTACAGGCACCTTCCAATACAACAAATGATCATGCATTCGATTACGGAATGCAGGTTCCAGAATCCCCTCCAGTGAAAGAAAGATTAGAGCCTAGCAATGGATCTTTATCGAGATATATCAATGAAACCAAATCATTCGACAAACCACGGAGAGTGTCTACATCTCCTGAGAAGATAAAGCAAAATCAGAGTAACAACTCTGAGGATGTTATTGAACTCCTTGAAGATGATGAAGACGATCTTAGTACTTCAGCAGTCAATAGTGATGAGAATCAGCCAAACTATAGCCAAACGAGCAAGACTGCTCCAATAATAAATTCATCTGTCAATAACAGACAATTCAAGAGCCCATACCCTACAACAACAAGTACTGGTCAGTCTTCTACTAAACAAACAACCAAAAAGAAGGCAACATCATCAAGTGCTCTCCTTGCTGGTTTTAGTAGACAGAGAAAGGCGGCGGCTGCTGGAAGTACTCGGGGCGGCATAAAAAGATCTAGATTCTTTCCCACCTCAAGAACAACTGATAGTAGTCAACAGAAGAAATCAGTAAAACGACCAAAGGGCGTGCCTTCGCTGAAGAACTTTATGGTTAACAAGGAATAAGGAGATGTCTCGAGATGAGATGAATGATTATAGATTGCATTCATCATTTGGACCGCTAATTATAAGCACAATAAGGACACATGCTGCTTATATTTATCGTGTATCTAGTCATCAAGTGATATGAATGATCCACGCTGTTCTACTATACAGTCATTTATCACATACATCGAACATCTACTCATGAATCTTTTATTATTAATCATGATTGGACAACTCCTCGCAGGTCATCACAAAAGTGTGCTTTGCAACATTCGGCGTGTGAGTCAAAGACATACTCATCCTTGTAGCCTTCTTCTGCCATCCATGTAGGCGGAATTCCTTCGAAACAGAGGTACTGTCCATTAAGTGAAGGATACCATGTCGAAGGAGGGTCGGTACTTGGCTCGTCACCTGGCTCAACGATGTTGTCTTGACATTCTGTGCTCTTCGATGGGAACCATAAATTACAGCAATCCTCGGCAGTTTCAAATAGATGTGTATCTCGCTGGGTTGGGTCTAGGTTATGTATATGAGATATGGAGTGAGTGCAAAGATCAAAATGAGAGGCATGAGATTATCTGGACACAACAACTCACCTGCCATCCACTCAGGGTAGTCTCCACTTAGCTCACACCAGTTGCCCTTCCAGTTGGGGTGAAAGGCCATGTCAACATCAAAGAACAGTCCATCTTGGACTCCGTCATCTTCCAACATAGGGCAGTTTACTTCATCTGGATACCATTTCGAGCAGCATTCAGAAGGTGTTGAGTACAGGTAGTGTTTTGGAGAGTTTATCATGAATTGAGGATAATTCCTTCCGAAACGACAGTTCGAGCCAGATAAATCTAAAGAGAGAGATGGTGAGATGAGCTGACTCTTCACAAATATACATCATTCGTAAACATCCCTTGGTACTTACGAGGATAATAGTACCCTTCATTTGGATTTGGCTTGTAGTCTAGCTGAGGGGTGGTGCTATCATTGAAATCCAATATAGGACAATCATCTTTAGCTGGATACCACTTTGAACAGCAGTCATCGGCAGTATCGAATAGGAAGTAATTTGCATGCTCTTTCATCATCCAATCCTCGTAACCACTATCATATACACAATTGAGTTTGCCATACATGTCAGGATAAAAGTGCTTTTGTCTTGCCAAGTCGCTCTCCACCTTCGCTTGCTCGGCTGCCACGTCATCCTTACTGTCTTGAATACATTTCTCTTGATTCAAACTACCAAAGTGCTGTTTGCAACAAAGCTCTGCTGATTCTCGAAGTCCGTGTACACCTGCAAAGTTGGCAGAGCTCTCGCAGTGTGGTTCACCAAGCTTTGATCGGTACCAAGGACAACCACCCTCCTTTTGAGAAAGCCCTGGCTTACATCCACCATATGGGTTGAAGTCCAAATGGGTTGTACATCCATCATAGCACATTTGATTGGCCGATAAACACATACCCGGGTCACATACACACTCACAAATACAATCATTCCATACACCCCATCCACAGTCATGATATCCTAAGACAGGGTCTATATTTTTATTAGTGCACTCTGTGTTGCATAAACCATCAGTAGGTCTAGATGTTTGTAGTCCATCAACTGACGGGGAAGCAGTTAGTTCATCTTCAGTTGGAGAGGCCGTTAGCTCATCTTTAGTTGGAGCAGAAGTTGAATCATCACGAAGAAGTAACAGAGTTGGTTCATTTGTTGGCACATTTGGCAAATACATACCAGCATTCATATTGATATATGTATCTTGATGTAATATTTCAAAGTTGGCTGATCTTCCATTCTCATCTACCCGATTTCCATTTGGTGCTTCCAGTTGCTGAGGACTGAAGATATACTCTGGAATGAGCGGTGTTACTTGTATGTAACATTGACCAATCTCGATATCATTGAATACATATGTCCCGTCGATTGCACTCTGTGTAGTACCCTCAAAATTTGGAATACCCCTCGCACGTAGACATGTTAGGGTTATGGTCTGATCAAACAATGGAGATTCGTCATTATCTCTTAGTCCATCTCTGCTGAAATCATTGAATACATATCCTCTAACTGATCCACGTCGAGTTTCAGTTGGTTCACTTGTGCTTGGAACAGAAGATGTCGATGGCAATGTACTCGACTGAACAGATGGACGGAGGGAGGGAACCGGCTGTTCAATGAAGAATATGTGAATATAAGAGAATAAATGAATATAAGCAAAGATGAATGTATAGACATGAGAAGTTGGTATAGAAACCGTACACATCACTGGCTTCTTACCGTCGGCTCCTCTGTTGGTTGAGGAGGACTTCGAGAGTAAGCACATGTGCCCGATTCATTGCAATAGCATGACCAAGATGGTGCATCTACACCAGGACAGGCCGTCCCGGCAATGAATACATCTTCACCGCTTGAATTGTCTGCACATTGGTATATATCAGTAGAGTCTGTATAGTGAAATAAACAATTGCAATCATCATGTTGTGTGCAAGCATCGACGATAGAGATTTGTATATCAAGTAATAATGAAAGACCTAAGACCGCCGGCCATAGCTTCATCATCTTTTGATTATATTTATATTACTATACAGCGTGTTCTCGTCCTTGCTAGCTGACAATATATTATGTATTGTTCTTCTCTTCCCCTACACTTTGTCAAAGAGATATATTTGATTGATGTTCAGTGGCGATGTCTATTGCAATGTGTAGCGCTTGGTTTCAAAACGCTAGCCCTGTCTTGGGGCTTTCGTAAATGATCTTGACGGCACGATATGATAGAATGGGAGAATGGCGCAGCTATCAAATGACTAGTCCACCTGTATTCATTTGACTGTGCCCTATCTGGCTCAAAAAAATAGAGTGAGCCAAAGATGAGATGTGAGATAGAATAAAATGACAATGAGACTTGAGTCTGCATAAAGTCGTAGGATTGCACCTGCATCACACATACACCACAAACTATCTACCTAGGAAGCTTACGTAGTAAGTTGTTGAGTTTGGATAACGTGCCTACTAATTGCATACATCACTATATCGATTGTTAACGCCACCTTCGTTGGTAGTACTACTCATCATAATAGTTGATCATAACTTGTGCACAAGCCATAAAGAAGATACCCTTTCTTTGCTAATACATCAATTTTGTATCATCAGTTATCCGACCAGTAAAAGGAAAGACGACTCTCTATTGCAATCAATTCTTTAAAAGATAGTGATACATCATATCATTAAAGATACAAGTAAAGGAAGTTCTATAACAAATAGATAGTGATATATATCATGTCCAACAAAAATAAGACAAACCCATCATTCGATGGACTACACAAAACTATATCAGCATTAAAAGAAATTAGAACATCTCTTATACCATTCATACAAGTATTGAAAGATGATAATGATGGCAGTACTAATAACAAATTAGATTCACCGTCTAAGAAAAAGAAGCGTAGCCGTAATGATAATACCAATAGTAATGATAAACAATTACTAACTCCATATGAACGTGCGGAGGCGAAAGCAGCTGTGGCACTTGCTATTGGCACTCTTAGATATATGGGCAATCGTCTAAAAGGGAAAGACGAAGGGAGGAAGAAGGGTGACCCATTGAGAATGGAATTAGACAACATTAGGGGTTTATTAGTACAATTAAGAAAGTTGGAAAAGAAAGATGATAGTACTAAAGTAGGTAATAAGAAAACACCATCAAAGGATGATAATACAACATCAAACGAGAAGAAGCCCATGGATAGTGCAAAGAGAAAGGCTACTAAAGAAGATTCGGTTGTTGACGATGAGATTTCACCTTCCAAAAAGAAGAAGCAAAAGAAATAGAGTACACTTAAAAGCAGATGTTTGGTATTATTGTAATATCCTCTAAAGATGATTTAGTCTGTTTCTTGATTGCTAAAGGGCAACTCCGCCTTCTTCTCTAGCAACCTACTCTTGGGTGTCAGTTTGACCTCGCAAATAATGTGTGATCAAGCTGAGACCTCTCGTTGAAGCTTTCCCTTTCCCTCCTCTTGTGCGCGAGGAATAATCGTATTGACTTACAATGGACTGCAATATGATTATTCTCGGGCATTATGGGGTTACTAGTGGGTGCTCTCTAAAGTAACTTGGCGGAAGAACGTTCTGCATACTGTAAAGTAATGCATGCAGAAGGTTCATCTCAAAGTCTCCTGATACGGAGCCGACAACAAACTTTGTGTGTTGTCGGGTCCTTTGAAGGTACACCACTGTCATGTAACGTGTGATGTGAAACATTAAGCAGCCAATATTTGTTGTACGACGGTTCCAGCCCAGTTACTTGTTTCAACAATGGTAGGATCGCCTGTGGCATGGGCCTCCTTCAATAATTCCATTACATACGGTTGACTTATCTGTGCCTTGATCTGTGCACCTAAAGAGCTACCAATATCTCCGACTAATCCCACTGCCTTGCTCAATACTTCATTGTCATAATCATTCTTTCTATCTCTCGAAACCATTTCCAAGAAACCAAGAATAGCATCCACATATGGAACGAGAAGATCAGCACGATTTCCATCCTTGAGACCCTGAATGATACCAGTGTATGCCTCAAGGATACCCTCTCTGAGCATGTTGACGTAGTCAATGAGATCCTCATCGTCATCGGGCGCACGCGTTTGGGCAGCCTGCAACAACATCATGAGTGAAACCTGGAGGTAGGATTCGTATTGTGCACCAAGGGCCAGGGCGATATCTCCAAAGCAAGAAAGCACAGGAGGCTTGACACTTCTATGCAATGATGAATTTTGTAATGCCTCGATTAGAGCACTCATGATTTCATCACAATAAGGCTTCATCGCTCCCTCAATTGCTCTACTGATATCTCCAACTAAACCGACGGCAACGATGCACACTTGATACGCTTCAAAGTTTCGTAGTCCTATCATTAAAAATGGTTGAAGTGCTGGCATGTACTTGACGAAATCTCCCTCAAGAATGTTGGCAATTGCTGATGATGCACTGAGTGCCTCCTCGTGACAGGTGGCATTCTTTGTTTGAAGGACCTGTAGGAATGATGTCATGATATTATCGCAATGAGGAAGTAACTCCTCCTTGCTAACCTTGATGGCAATAACCTGGATGAGGCCACAAAGAAGTCCCTGTACTCCCTCCTTCTGCTCCTTATCCTCATTGGTAAGTGAGGGCATATTGAATGATTGAACAAGACGATCAATAATAGCGGGTAGCAATTGCATCAACACTGGCTTGACATCTGGGGCAGCATTCTGAATCAACACACTAATGGCCTCGAAAGCACCAATACGTAGGTTGGACTCGCTTGCATCCTCACGATCTACAACTTGCAACAAAGTCTGAAGAAGGGTAGCCATGTATGGACTAAGGGCATTGGTTCCAGCAGTAGCCGCGGCATCATCATTCTGAAATGCTGCTGCCAAGTTGTGAATACCAAAACAAGCCTGACTAGATACACGGGGAGTCTCTGAAAGGAGCTTCCCGGCAAGTCCATTAACAAGTGTTGGGAATGTATCCTCGGGGATAGAGCGGACATGTAAATCACAAATCTTTCCAATGGTCCACGCTGTTGTATCCTTCACCAAATCATTAGAATCGGATAGTGCCGCAAGAAGGACGGGGATAGCTTGGTTGACATACTGCCCAATTGCCTCAGCACTCGGTCCCTCAAGGATAGAACTGAAGGCCATAGTAGCTGCCTCCCTGTAACGCCAATTCTCACTTTTAATATGCTGCTGCACAAAAGGCATAACCGCGGGAACAATAGCATCCTCGACAGTATTAGCCACGAGAGTTAAACAAGTTGCACCACTCATACTCAAATTCCATTGATCATCATCAATCTCAACCTCCTCATCCTGTTTGGTTAGTGTTTCCATTAGAAGAGGACAGAGGTGGTCTAATGCTGCCTTAACATATCCCACGCATACATTTTCGGCAGGCACGGGTTGTCCAGTCTCCGCCGCCTCTGCAGCCAAATCAATTAATTCAATCTCCTCTTCTGCCAAGGTAGACCAAAATTCAATAGCCTGTAGTGCAACAGTCTCCTCATCATTACGGATGGTACCAAATGTCAATTGGAAAATTGTCTGCATATAACTCTGTAACTTATCATAGTATTGGAAGGCAATTTGGACAATGCATTCGTATGCCGCCGCACGAACCTTGGCACTCTGACTTTGTGTAGCCTCACAAATAGTATTGAGAATCATATCACGTTCCGTTTGGTTATCAAAATTCTTCTGCGTGAAGGATAATGAATTAGCAAGTGCCTTAGCTGCAGCGAATCGAATTTCATCAGGTCGATCAGCACGAATACCATCCACAATAGTTGTTAACATTAAATCGGTAATTTCGGGTGCAATTTCAGGTGTATCAGGCACGGCACCAAGCGTGAAAGCGATACGCTCACAGGTAAATCCCAAACACTCCAATGATGAAATCTTGATACCATCATCCATTGTTGCGGTTGTTACATTCTCCATTAATATGTTTAGAAATTCAGGCCATTCCTTGTATGGTAATTCAATGGTGGCAATTTCGGAAGCAGCCTGTGCAGCGGTGTGTCTGGCGATATGTTGTGTACTGCGGATGGCACCAATAACTGTGGATTTAATTATGGAACGTTGTTCGGGTGGAATTGCCTTCCATTTGTTATGTTTGTCTGCCTGTAGTGCATCATCCTTGGCAACTAATAAATTCTTAAAATGTAATCCTGCAAGTTGACGAACATTAACTTGAATTTCCTCAGAGGCAAGCTGTATAAATAAATAGGAGGTGGGTGGAGATTGTATAAATAATATATATAAGTAAATAAATAAAGGTGTGATAATATATGGGGGCAGACAATACATACATCCACCACATACAAAAATAAAACTTACCTCCTTTCCCAGTGCAAGAAAAAATTCAGCAAGGTTGGATTGTTCGGCGGAGGCTAGTGCGGCCTCGGCAGCAGTTCGTACTTGAGGGTTAGGGTCTTGACACCCTATTAATGTATTGGTTAAATCGGATGCCATTTTGTTTTATACGATATTATAAATGGGTGTACCAATAATCTGCCGCCACAAAATGAGAGGTCTGGTGGGTGCAAGATTTTTGCAATGTGCTCCATTTAGTACGAGTTCGAGTGGACTCCCTAACATTTAAAATATTACAAGTGTAGGCAGTACTCTGAAGTTATACGATAACATTGGCAAGATCTAGTCGTCGGTGCTCTTGCGTATTTACTTGCATGCTCTAAATTATCTAATACCAATATTGGAAGAACTTATTATGTATAAGTTTGAAGATCAATAGCTTAGCTTGGCATCATCTACATTTTCTATTCATCATCAGTTTGCTCCTTAAGTTTACTCTCTTTCCAAACTCGAAGACGTTCTAGTCTATCGGCCTTTCGTTTTCTATCCTGTTCAGATGATAATGAGATAGAAGAAGAAGGTTTCGTATCTGTAGTTTCTGTAGTTGTTGTATCATTATGCTGTTCTGCGTTAATTGTATCCATCTTCCCATCGTCGAGAGAAGAGCACTTTGTGTCATTCTTCTTTTCTGAAGAGCAGCATGATGAGTCTGAGTCTGATGATGATGCATAGCCTCCTAGTAGTCCGGCCAAGCCAGATGCATCACTTCCATCTTCCTCTTCATCTTTTGCTTTGTTTGGATTATGCTTTTCTTTCAAGTAAAGATAGTATCTATGCAAATCATCTGACGGATTGAGGAATGAGAAATCAGCATTCGAAGCCTGTTTCACCTTTAGAAATACTTCAAGTTGATTGTTTGCTGCAATTCTAGATGCTGTCAGTTCTATAATGTTGTTGTGTCTCGTAGTCTTGGGCTGTTGTTATGTTTTGCAAAAACATGAATATAAGATATGTGTGCCTCATATTGATGATGGTTGAAAGTAAACAAAGATACAAACCATATAATCTCCATTTGATACTGATGTCGGTAGTAGAACTATGCATGCGTGGTACCCATATATCATAATATGTGCTCCCCATAAGTACCATACTTTATGTCCCCTCTCCGCTCATGTAATGTTATAACCCGATGATATCGTCTTCCAAAAGTAGTTACTGCAAATAGAACATATTCTACTCACCAAAGGTATATCTTTCGGAAGATTTTTCACATCTTCTTCACTCAATTGAAATGGTTCTTCCTCTTTCTTTTCTTGTTCTTTCAATTTGGTTATCTTTGATTCGTCGGAGGAATTACTTTCTTTGCCATCTGCAGCAATATTATCCTCAGCAGCAGCTTTCTTTTTCAGTGTATGTTTTATATAACTAGAACATGATCCATATCGTATAAAGTTCCGTTCTTCAATCTCTTCTTGGCTTCCATCTTCCTTCATTGGTTGTAATGTACACTTGAAAGAAGAAGCTGCATTGATACCAGTATCTATATTATTATGCATATCATGTGTATCAGATATTTGTTGGAGAGAGATATCATCGAGTAATGTCCTTGCATCATATCTATCAACTAATAACAGTGGTTTAGTATCATCTGATAATCTATTGTTGCCTTGATACATCATCCTCACAGTCATTATTCCAACATGATGTGTTTGTAGTATTGCCAATCGCAATCAAATTCGTACCTTTCTCAAGAGAGCGGGCAACATTATCTTCGTCGTGTATTCTACACTTTCTTCCTGATATTGTGAGGTCTATATTCCTATCCTTATCCATCATATGCGGCCCTATTTGTACACTTTATCTATCGAATATATTATTATACTGACAGTCAAGCTTTGAGAGGAAGTCGGCACTGGCTGGCTGGGCACTCAAAGCAAAGACGAGGCGTTTAATCGCTTCTCCTACAATAGATACCTCGTTCTTCAATCTCTTCTTGGCTTCCATCTTCCTTCATTGGTTGTAATGTACACTTGAAAGAAGAAGCTGCATTGATACCAGTATCTATATTATTATGCATATCATGTTTATGCATATCATGTGTATCAGATATTTGTTGGAGAGAGATATCATCGAGTAATGTCCTTGCGTCATATCTATCAACTAATAATGGTGGTACTGGTTTATTATCATCTGATAATCTATTGTTGCCTGATACATCATCTTCACCGTCATTATTCCAAGATGATGTGTTTGTAGTATTGCCAATCGCAATCAAATTTGTACCTTTCTCAAGAGAGCGGGCAACATTATCATCGTCGTGTATTCTACACTTTCTTCCTGTTATTGTGAGGTCTATATTCCTATCCTTATCCATAATACGCGGCCCTATTTGTAACTGTTATGACCGTCAAGGCGTTTGATCGCTTCTCCTACCTCACTTGATTGAGTCGCAAAGGGCTGGCCTATGTTTTTAGTTGAGGTGTATGTATGGATATCTAATATATCATACCACCCAAATTGAGGATTAGCTATTCACGCTCATATAAAGTAACAAATTGGTATTGCAAAGGGTTTGGGTTTTGCTGAAAGATTGAATCATCCAGTATCATTGCAAAAGCTAGCATAATATCTCATAGATATGAACAGTGAAACAACTAATGCTAGTAATGGTGGGCGTCGTCCTTCCATGACTGATGAAGAATCAAAGGCTCGTCGAGCAAGTATACAGGCAATTATGAAAGATCCTACTCTGTCTGCACAGGAGCGGAGAAAGTCTATACAGTCTCTTATGGATGGAAGAAGGCGATCATCACAGGGTAGACGACAATCGGGTGCTTCTGGTATGGCAGCAGCTGCGGCATTGGCAGCTGCAGAATTTGCAGATTTGGACTCCTCGGATGAGGAAGATATGTCTAATAATAATATGCACAGTAGTGAGGCGGCAAATGGCGAAGTACAAAGAACAGAATCACCGACCAAACGAAGTTCAACACAAATATTAACAACAGATGAAACACCCACCAAACGACGTACTAGTTTGCGTGAATCATTTACAATGGGATTTTCCAATATGGTTGTATTAGAAAGTAGTGGTGATACTGAATCGTCTACAACAACAGCTGGTTATGATAATAATATATCTCCGGATATATTATCACGGAATAAAACAATGGAAAAATCAAGACCAATATGTGAGCACTATGAAAGGAATTGTTCAATTGTTTCTCCGTGTTGTGGATTAGTATTTGGTTGTCGTATGTAAGTAGAGTCTATTCTTTGGTTTGTTTATGTGTTGTTTATAGTATCATAAAAACTCACACTCGATTATCTGAATAAAGATGCCATGATGAATCTCCCGAACTACCGCCACCGTTCTTATTAACTTCGGGGTTACCTTATTCAGGAGATGGGATATGTCATAGCACAGACAAAGTTGCAGCTGCGGCATCTATGCCTGTTGCTGCAAACATGGATTCAAAGCCACCGCCCATTTCACATCGTAGTGCATCACTGCCAGGGAATTTTGAAGAAGAGGAATCTCATCATGAGATTGATCGGTTTCTTATTAAGGAAGTGATATGTAGAGAGTGCTTCACGAGACAGTCCAGTAAAACGTGAGTTATGTGTGTTCTTTTTCATATGTAATACATTTTTATTTTTCGTCATATACTAATATTAACTTGCTTTTGCTAAATTGGGAATTAGAAACAATTGTATTAACTGTGATGCTCAATTTGGAACATACCATTGCTTAACCTGTAACCTATGGATGAGTGCAGATGAGGAACCGTACCATTGCTTAAAGTGCGGGTTCTGTAGAGTGGGAGGGCGAGAGAACTTTACTCACTGTGATGATTGTGGTATGTGCATAGATGCATTACTCTTTGAGGATCATAATTGTAAGTCGGGCAAGTATATGAGCAACTGTCCTGTATGCCAAGAGGACTTGTTCAGTAGTAGAATGGCTAGTCATGAGATGCCCTGTGGCCACGCTATACATTGGCACTGTTTTAGAGAGCTGACGTCTCATGACACAAGATGTCCTGTTTGCAAGAAGACTGCAGAAACACACGATCAAATGGAAGAGACATGGAATGCAATGGCTATGGGAATTGCACTGCAGCCAGTGCCGCCCGATATGGCGAGGGTTGTTGATATACTATGCAATGATTGTGAACACAAGGGTGAAAATCAGCGCTGGCACTTCCTTGGAGTACAATGTAGACGGTGCACAAGTTTTAACACAACAGTAGAAAGAACAGTACTAGTTGGGCAAGAAGCAAATGATTTTCTAGGACCGCCAACGGATTTGGCACATCAAGCTCAGTTGGCAAATGGAATGGGAGGTGCTAACAACAGAGATGTATTGACGGCTCTTATGGGTGGAGGGAACATGGGTGACAACGAAGATATGGATGAAACTGAAGCGAATCAGAGTGTTGCAGCCGAGGTCATGGGCATAATGAATCGAACAGCTAACAATCATCAACCCTTTTCAAACGGCAGCAGTAGTGGAGTGGATGATATGGATCAGAGCTAATTATGATACTATACTCTTGCCTACAACAAGATAAACTAACCAAGAAGAGGTCTGTTTCAACACTCCCTTTCTATGTATCTCCATTTCACTTCACAAACCCCTGGCCACAGTAGCTAGCCATAGTCTGTGGATGGACCTATTTTCCGTTGTATCGCTAAAAATGCTCTACAATGCAATTTGTGCTTTGCTCACGCCTGACAATATGGTAGAAGAGACGCTATCATAATTAACCCATCATTGCAGCAGTAAGAGAAGAATATGAGGCGAAGACATTGACATAAAAGAAGATACACCATCTACAATGAACAACAACAACGCACATGATGCATCACCAAATCATATCGTGCACTATCGACGTTTCTATATTATACATATCACATTAGTATTGGCAGTTTTATCATTGGGCATCTTACATAATGGTGGTAACCGAAAGTATATACCTGTACAACCAAAAGAGCTCTTCAAATTGGTACCAACATCAGCAAAAGAAATGGATATGTGTCACAAAGCATATGTCAATGTCCATGCATCAACTGTTGAGGAAGAATTTGCGTCAATTTGTTGTTTTAATGATAGTACTTCTAATAATGATATCAGTACATATGAAAGCAGTCTATGCAATCCATCTATATCGTTCTTGGGGATATCTACTCAAACATTACCATTTGCAAAAAGGCTAACTCGATTGACAGAAGCATGGGTATTACCGCTACTTCCAATTATACTTCGTCTGATATATCAGTTTATAATGGTGATATATTCTACTTATACAAGAAGCAAATCTAGTTCTAAGCATCAACATAGAGAAGTCCTCCGAGAAGCAACATCATTCTCAACATCACAAGCTTCATCATCGTCGTTATCAACTTCATCTACTGCTTCCTTGTTAGAGAAAGCTGATAATAATACAACAAAACCTGCTGAATGCCATCCTCATACATCTATTAGAATCACACTTCGGCGGCTTCTATTTTACTTTCTCTTGCTCAACTTTCGTGGATTTGGATTGTACATTGGAGCAAACGCTCTGGAAGACTACATTATACTACCTTGGATAACTGGTAGCATTGTCATTTCTCCACTGCGTACACATTCATTGAGTGATATAGAACATGATATACAATATAAAGATGATAATGAAACAGAATGTTGGTACAGTGAAGTATTGAAATCACATCACAAGGCGGCTATGGAAAATAATGGGCATTCTGATTGCTACGGAAGACCGTTCGACTTCTCTGATCATGTGGTATTATTCTTGGCACATTATTTACCAATATTTGTGATGGAGATGCTTCTGTACTTCTCATTTCCTTTCTGGGGTCCTACGTCAACAGCGAGATCGGCAGCAATAAAGCATGGAATAATTTGGAATGTCTTGCATGTCGGATTGTTTGTATATCTACATCTACTTGTATTACATGCTTTATATCATACCGCAGTATATTTTCACACTCCTGCTGAGATTATTGTGGGGTATATTGTGAGTCTAGTCCTTCAGCTGCCATTAATATACTTGACGTGCACAGAGGATTCTCTTAGTAGATTGAAAACCTACATTGGATTGAATTTTAGTAATGGCTCGCCACTAATTAAGAAAGGGGATTAAGTGATACAATATAAGTTGAGCCGCTATGGTATGCATCAGTATAACTTGTTAAGTACTTTGTATGCATATTCCATATCACTTTCGAGATCTCTCCACTTGCTACTACTTTCTGGAACTCCACTTGTTTTCAGTTGTTTTTCTGATTCATTGATAACTCTCATTAAACCATCACCTTCGAGTAATCCTAGACTACATGCCTTTGCTGCTGCACCAACATATGTTCTAAAGAAGACTAATGGTCTTCCGTTTATTATCTTTGGTGGGGGTATGAATAGACCTGATGATATATCCTCTACATCTGAAGAAACTACATGTAGAAAGACAGCAGAAACAACTTCGGGATACTCTCGAAGCATGGTCTCTCCTGCCTCTTGGTCCATCTCTCCTGTATCTCCAACATATACATACTTCATTATTTGACCACTTGGATCTTGTTGTAGTAATCTCTCAAAGTTATTAAACTTTCTTAATCCTTTTCGATCTTGTATAATCCATTCACTAACAGATCCATATAGGACAGGGCCAACTCCCCAATCTTTTGTTGGATTGGTCTTTGAGGATTCTCCAACGTTACGAAATGCTTGTGCTAGTTTGCTCTCATCTTTGATCTCAAGTGCTGCTTTGAACTCTTCGGCTCTAGCTGTTAATACAGCAACCTTTGGTGGTGAGAGCTTTAGCTTACCATTATCATTATTAATCATGTGCTCATCATAATATCGTTGATTCATTGTCACTGAGTATGAGCTTATTTCCCACATGAATTGAAATACACCTGGATAGAAATCTCCTCGATTATACTGAACGTCTATACCACCCAGATTGACACCAGCAACTTGCACGCCTCCTGAAGATTTTAGAGTGTCATCAATATCACTCACAACTTGTGTCAGTGGATATTGAAGAGAAAATTTTGATGTCTGTGTAGGAGGCGACTGCTGAAGACTGAAAGCTACTACTACTTGTGATGTACTGTAGAGACATATTATAAGCACATAAAGATATACCATATTGACACTGCTGTCTTATGATATCAACCCTATTGTATGAGAGATCTTCATTCTTCATCACTCAAAAAGATACCACAATTTCTATACCGGTATCCTTATACTTGGAGCTAGCGGGAGTATCAGTAGATCGAGTGGGGATCAGAGCATGCAAGCAACCGAGAGCTGGGTTCTTGCTTAGAGTATGTAACCGAAAAGTAAGAGATGATTCATTCCAATCAAATAGTAGATGAGAGTACAACAGAACATTTAACTTATGTTTTGTGCATACCTTATCTATAGCTCATGCGTGAAAGCATTGCCATTATATTTGCGTCTCCTGCCACCTTCATCTGATCTGTGATGGATAGACCTTGTTGATGAATAGGGATCACCTCGCTGCCCATGAACATATCTATTTGGATCGTATCTTTCACCATTGCGTCTTCTAGAAGATGATGTATGCCTAACAGATGCTGACGAGTGACTTTTATCATCCCAATCAGCATTATGATATCCATTTCCATTACTACTCCGCTGAGCGTGTGTCTTTTTCTTCTTATGCTTCCTTTGCAATATACGTCTATCATGCCGATACAGTATAAAGAGACACACTCGATTTGTAAAGCGTATACATCGACGAGGAAAAAGAATTCTTAACACAATGCAAATCACAAGACACTGGAAGATCAATGTAGATATAGTCCATTCATGATTTGCCATACGCTCTCGTAGTCTCTTCATGCTCAATGCTCTTTTAGCCTTGCTCCATCTTTCTAATACTATCAATCTATTATTGTGTATGCCACCGGGCCAGTATATCTTCTTAAGATGATAATATAATTGCTTACGATCATATGAATCCATATTCATAAGACTACCAGTGTCATCTGTCATGCTCTGTGACCAGCATTTTTTACAGTCATGCTTTGTTGGCCATAAGGATGACGATGATGCCATCCTCGACTCTTTTCGGTAATATCCTTTCCCAGCTGACTGTTCTCGATGGATAGTCACATCATTGTGTACTTGCCAAATCCAAATTGCTAGACTACGCCATTCCTCTTTGGAACCAGTCATAGGATGATCAGCGCTATGTGCAGCCTCGTCATAGAATGCAAGCCATGACTTTTTACATGAATCACAGCCAATGAAGAAATAGTCAATGAACGATCTCATGACCTCACCAGCATGCACAACTGTTACACTATCGGCATCTCCCACTACTGATGCATGACGTTCGGCGACACCCACTGACAGTATATGCAACAAGCTCCACAAACCACATGCATATCCACCCTTTGGATCAGAGCCACATCGTGGACTCCATGTGATACCTCGTTCTATGTCAGTATTCCGTCGAATTGCTCGCATTAGTCCTTCTTCGCTCATGCTCACGGATGCAAAGTCAAGATGTAAATCTTCAGCAAGATCATGCATCTTTGTCTCAGGGGGGTGTGCCCATCGAATCAAGTCTAAAAAGTCTGATAATGCCCTTGCTGTATGAGGAGGCAAGGCTCGCCCAGTTGGGAATTGTGAGTAAAGTGATGAAGTAAGAGTGGCTAGAAATGATGATTGTGCATCATGGAAAACTTCCTCTGATAATGGGATGGATACTTCAGATAAATTGCTGTCATGCTCATCTCCAAATGTAGTTTTGATATGATCAAAAGCAGGCCGAGCAAATGTGTTGCCTGCCTGCGCTCCCTTCAATGCATCAAGTGGTATACCCATTGCATGTGCGATAAACTCAACTTTCAATACTATATCTTGTTCATTCTCTCTCTTACTAGCTGTAGATAAATCCATACTACCGGGCAATATGATTTCTGATCCTTCGATCCTTCCACTTCGTAATCCAATTATTGTAGGGACACTTTTGATATTAAATCGTTGTTCACAAACTTCTCGATAAATACCACAATTAACAGAATGAAATTCAACTGGCAATCGAGATGATCGTCGTTTAATACCCCTAGCTACACTTACATATATTGATTGAAGTGATTGACATTTAGGTGATGAAGGGTGATAGAATTGTACTATTCGAGGCCATGTAACTTCCAGTACGAATGATGGGGTTAATGTTGCTGATTCGCTGTCCTCCTTGGATGGACGGTATTCAATAATTGGATGAGTCTTCTTTGTTCCATAGAGATTGTAGGAGACTGGAGCCTTCTTTACTTCCTTTTCATTTGCATCAGTATTAGTAACAGTTTTCTGTTTTGGTATGATCGGAAGATTATGTATATCAGGTAACAAACCTTCACCTGCCATTTGATTCCATTCATGACTATCCAACTTATGCTTTTGTTGTTGTTCTTGTTGTATAGCCTCTTGAAACTTTTTCTTATCAGTTGCAATAGGAAATATCTGCATCTTGTTATCACTACTTTGCATATTATCGCTCATGATTATTATTATAGTTGCAATAAATGTCGTATGATGTAGTTATATCTTTGTATCTATAATGTATTCAACAAGAGATAATTGATGTACTTATATACACAAGAGCATTCACTTAAGCGGCACCATCTGATTGTATTAAATAGAGTATAACGAGCAAAATTATATCTAGTGAAAGATGACTCCTTGCGCTCGCAGCTAGACCACCGAATACCTTAATAATGAGCAAACTAATACCATTTCTACTGCCTGCATCGGATAGATAAAACACAGTAGGTATCATTGACCTGCTACTATTACTATGACTACCTATGGCAATATCGATTTGAGAGATGAGTGATGAGAGAGAACTGAGAACCGGAGCTAGGATACCCATCGTTGGTCATTACAAACTGAAAATGGTCGCCGAATGATGGCTCCTATGGTATTTGCAATTTGCAATCGTCTTTCATTAGTAATATCATGATGATGACGATAAACAATATTTGTATCCTCCGACGACGCCGCACAGCCGATGTGAGATCACCACACGGCGTTGCTCACATCATATTATGCACAACTCTTCTACTCGTTGTCATAATTAGCCATCATCATGTAGTTGCAGAAGAATATACTCCTGCTGCAACTCCTACATCATCAATTGATATTACAGCGACATACTCTCCTACTACTACATTATCACATGCAAATAATGTAGCTTTGCATTCGTTGCAGGGTATGGTACGGGGTCTTCGTGGGTTAGAAGATGCAAACGACGATGCAGCCGATGAATATACAAATGAGGAATATCAGGAACAGTACTATAATAATAATGGAGACGAATACGATGAGACTGATGATGGACAAGACGAGACTGACGATGCAGTCGAAGAAGAAGAGGAAGAAGGTGATGATGCTGTCGAGGAGTATCAAGATGACGGCCAAGGAGATGATGCAAACGAGAGTAATTCTGAGGATAGTGAAAGTTCAGAACAATCACAAGATTATAATGATGATGAAAATGATATGATGAACAATCAGGACTATTGGTACACTGATGATCCAAATATGCCAACAGATGATGCAGTGTTACAGCAATTACAAACAGAGTGGGAGGCTGAACAAATCGCTGCAATGCTTGAAGCAGAAGAACATCGAGTTGCAATGTATAATCGTATCCGTGAGGTATCTATGACGGTTCTCTCAGTATCAATGTCAATATTGGGATTCCTCTCGACTGTATTCTGTACAACAATCCTTCTGTACTTTATGCGTGTTCAGAGTTTGATGCGCAGGTACAATAATGAAGGTATCAAAGTTGTAGGGCGTATATTGGTATCGGAACCTGATATTGAAAGTTCAATGAAGTGGTCAAATGGAGGAGTTGTAGATGATGGGCCAGCATCGATTAGCCCTATTGACGATAAACTTCAAACTCATGACAGCTATTCAATGATGACTGATGATGGAAGTTACATCCAAGTTGGGATGAGTAGTAGTAGTGAGAGTAATGGCTCGGCAGCTCCTCAAGATCATAATGGCAAGTTGTCAACCAAAGAAGATGTCGAATCAGAAGGAAGAGTAATTCAACAACACAAGGCTGATTTCAACATGCAAGTATTAAAAGAAGACGAGCAACGTCGTCATCACAATCTAATAGTTAGTTCAGTAGTTAGTATTGCGGGTGGATCTATGGGCCAAACAAAGTCCTCAGGCAAGACAAGACATATCAACAACAACCAAACGATATCACAACGAAAGGAACATTTCAATTCAGAGACCTTCCGTGTCTTAGTCGAGTATGATGATGTCACATATCATGATGAGATTAATCAAGATTCATCTGATGTTATACGCAAACGTTTGTCAATCAAAGGTGAAGATATTGAAGAGAGGAAAAAATCTACCAACAATAATGGCAAACAACAATTCAGAGTAAAGCTACTTGTTCTGAAAGATGAACCAAATAGTGGATACTCCAGTGGAGATATTAGTCGAGCATTAAGATGGCAGAAATGGCTTTCATTCTTTATACATGTTATGGTAGGATGTGCAATTATATTGGCTGGGGTATATACAACAAAGAACATTGTACCAACTGCTGTGTACTACATGTACATTGGTATCTTACTACTTCAAATACCAATAATGAATTGCTTCTTACAAAAATCATTTACTAAGATTATATCAAAGGAATATCTAGAAGATGGTTTCAGTATGTCAAGTAAAGCTATAATGAAGGGTGGTATTGATGAAGAAAAGATAATGTCTACTCTCAATTCTTCATCCTTTGGTTTAGTGTAGAGAAATAAATAGAACTAATAATCAATAGAAGTAAGTTGTCGTGAATTGCTCTTTTTTATGTTTGTAAGATAATGAGACCAGCATTTAGCACTTCTCAGTTAATCACATGAAAAAAGATTGTTCGTGGCCTTTTATATATATCCAATGAGGAATCCTCAATATATAAGAAAGAGAGTGATGCATTCAACACTTCCACGCACAATAGAGACCCTTTGGTACCAATAGACAACTGCAATAACCGTTGATCACCTCCTGCACCCCAACAAGGCCTTCTTCTATGACCTTCAACAAGTCGAGTCTCCCTCAAAATTTGCAAGTCGAAGTCTTTGATCGTCAAAGTCTCATGTATAACTCCATCGGCAGTGAGTCTAGACCACTTCCACGCCCATTAAAGACCCTTTGGTACCAATAGACAACTGCAATAACCGTTGATCACCTCCTGCACCCCAACAAGGCCGACTTCTACAACCATTGACGACTAATCTCAACTCGAGTTTTCCTCAAAATTTGCAAGTCGAAGTCTTTGATCGTCAAAGTCTCATGTATAACTCCATCGGCAGTGAGTCTATACCACTTCCACGCACATTAAAGACCTTTTGGTACCAATAGACAACTGCAATAAGCGTTGATCACCTCCTGCACCCCAACAAGGCCGACTTCTACAACCATTGACGACTAATCTCAACTCGAGTTTTCCTCAAAATTTGCAAGTCGAAGTCTTTGATCGTCAAAGTCTCATGTATAACTCCATCGGCAGTGAGTCTATACCACTTCCACGCACATTAGAGACCCTTTGGTACCAATAGACAACTGCAATAACCGTTGATCACCTCCTGCACCCCAACAAGGCCGACATCTATGACCTTCAACAACTCGAGTCTCCCTCAAAATTTGCAAGTCGAAGTCTTTGATCGTCAAAGTCTCATGTATAACTCCATCGGCAGTGAGTCTATACCACTTCCACGCACATTAAAGACCCTTTGGTACCAATAGACAACTGCAATAACCGTTGATCACCTCCTGCACCCCAACAAGGCCGACTTCTACAACCATTGACGACTAATCTCAACTCGAGTTTTCCTCAAAATTTGCAAGTCGAAGTCTTTGATCGTCAAAGTCTCATGTATAACTCCATCGGCAGTGAGTCTATACCACTTCCACGCACATTAGAGACCCTTTGGTACCAATAGACAACTGCAATAACCGTTGATCACCTCCTGCACCCCAACAAGGCCGACATCTATGACCTTCAACAACTCGAGTCTCCCTCAAAATTTGCAAGTCGAAGTCTTTGATCGTCAAAGTCTCATGTATAACTCCATCGGCAGTGAGTCTATACCACTTCCACGCACATTAGAGACCCTTTGGTACCAATAGACAACTGCAATAACCG
>Ga0214478_100122_pt1 | contig 40831 bp, 26 predicted proteins | sample M1_20Mar14CPVII9_2_FD_178001 | JGI IMG/M metagenome (GOLD analysis project Ga0214478, IMG submission 178001) | Marine eukaryotic communities from Monterey Bay, California, United States - M1_20Mar14CPVII9sort6BwellD7 | ecosystem: Environmental > Aquatic > Marine > Unclassified | place: USA... | reverse complement strand
AAGAACACAAAAAGGAAGGGTATTACTGAAAATGTCAGAAAGGCTTTGGAAACGATTAGGGATAAAACAGGATTGACAAACACTGAGTTGGGAGTGGAGTGTAAGAATAAGGGTGAGTTATATTGTTATGTTGTATTATGATATATGAAAGAACTTAGCTAACATCTAATATCTGTTCCACTATAGGTGTCCTTATTATGGATGGGAGTTATGAATGTCCCAAATCTAAGAAGACTGTTAGATTTGACGATGAAGTTACCACTGCAACTCAAGATAATTCCAATATCAATCAATTGTGCTGGCAAGGTTACAACAAGGACACAGGTAAGACGATTATCAATGGCGAGGAGCATGATCTCGAGCTGACTGTAGGCAAAGGTGTTCAACGAGTTCAAGTGATGGAGAAAGTCATGCATGGGCGTAAGTATAGGTGGTGTAAAGGCGACTGGAAGAAAATGTATGCAACATTTGCAACAAGTGGTGTTATTGATGACCAAACTGCAAATCTCATTGAAGCTGTGTGGGATAAGGTTGTAGATCAGTCGGATGTAAAGTTACCCGTTTTCGTCCACATGGATACAAATGTAAACGGATACCTAAATGCAGTTACATTGTTGGAACGTGGTATTGATGTTTGTTTGGTATTGGGAGATGAGAAATGCCTAAAGAAATATGAAATTACAAAAATGGGCACGATGTCGGAAACGGATACCAATACGTTGGGCGAAATGATTGAGGATAATGACAAGTTGGATTTGACAGGAAGGACTTGTAACGGTACATATACCAATGCTGATCAACATATTTCATTTAAGTATCCATGCTTGATTACTAACATGCATAACGAAGTGGAGGTCAAGATTACTAGTTTACAAGCTGAAGAAGAGGAGGTATCCGAATAAAACTGCATCATATTTGATACTTGTCTCATATGTCTATTGCCAGTACCAGCATTATTAGAATCTAAAGGTAATGAATATGATCACGATGTTGCTAGTGAGTTGTATAGTTTAGTTTTAGTTTTAGCTTTATTTTTTGTATTAGGAGTGGGATCAGAGGGTGTATAAAATGATCAAGATAGAAAAGTAGAAGAAGATTCCATCCAATTAGGGTTGCCCTCACCATCTTTCCATTTGTATTTGGTATACCATCTTTTACATCCATTATTAACACCAACACAACCACTATGAGTCGAATTGATTGTACCAAACAACCATAAATCTATAAATCGTTGATAGGGGGTGAGATGTGACTCGACTGCCTCCAAACTACGCCGATGGAATTCATTACCGAGTCCGCTTAGGCGGGAGCAGTTTACCCGGTGTTACGTGTATGGACTGGCCTTAGTATGAAAACTAAACAAACACGACATCTATTAGGAGCTAATACTACGGCAAGTTGGGAAGGAAAAGAGAACATGGCGAGAGTTTTGGTAGAGGATCGTTAGTATGCCGTACGAGGTAAAGGATTGTTGGGATTGAGAGTTTGATTGGCAGTTAATTAAAGCTTACACCGATTACTTAAAAGTTGATGATGATGATAATATGGCCAGAATTATGTCACACAAATCAGATTGTATTGAGTATAATGATGATAAATGCTTCTGCAACGACGGGTTATATTTGCTAAGTAATGTTGCTGTCGATGTAATTAACAATACAAATATAAAGAAGGAGAAAGACCGAACGTCGACCATAAACAACAACAACAACAACAACAACAACAACAACAAGAATACGAAAGATTCCATTTCCGATGGGTGGGATGTTTTTAGATTTCAAATTAGTGAGGAGCATCGTCTGAAGACAACATTCAATAATGCAGAAGAGTTCCTATACCATTGGTTAGTTGAATTGAAGGGATGCAAAGAAAATAGTAGACTGAGACCCCTCTTTATGAATGTTAAAAAGTTTAAGTGGAACAATAAGTCACAAACTCTAGATGATTTTCGCACAGAAGCCTCGGCCAGATATAAACAACTAACATATACTCAGAGAGCATTATACAGAGCAATAGCTAAGGAGTATTTCAGAAAGAAGAAAAGTGGCTGATGTATTTTGAAAAACCCATCATGCTAGTGTTGTTGTTTTGTTGGTGTAGTAGGAACGACAATGGCACAACCTTAGTGTTAAATTAACAAACAAGTAAGGTAATACACCATATCATTTTACGTTTAAAATATTGGCTTAGTAGACATTTAATCTTTCATTTCTATCCGTAAATGTTCATATATTGATATCATACGAGCACATTGCAATCCAATACCTTTAGGTTGATCTAATCTCCCCTTTCCATATCTTTCACTCGTATTTAATCCATTCATTTAGCAGTTGATAGTGAATTGCATGTGTTGTTCATATCATATGTGCATTTTTATATCATCTATCAATATTGGGTTTCAATCTACCTCCACACGACGGCCAAATCAAACCAGTAATTCTGCTGCTCATATATCTAATGTTGATAGATATCTTCCCAACATTATACAACAATCTTCTCTTGATTGAAAAGAATTATCTCCGCCAGTTGATTGTTGAATGATGTATATCTTCTACGTATGATCTCGCCACTTGTTGCCGCCCGATCACTCTCGAAGAGTAAATTGCCTTTGTTGATTGTCCATTTATAACCGCCCATGTATCATTGCAAAATTGCAATCCCAAGTATCAACTGTGTATTTAGTAATGATGATATACATCACGTGTGTGCAATCGTATCAACTTTATCTATTGTTCTCGGAGTGCGTATAATTACGATATGTATTTAGTTGAATCATTTTTTGTTTATGATCGGAGGCTGGTAGTAGTTGATGGTTAATTATTGCAATAGATCAATCCATCACGACGGTAGACGACGGTGCACCTGTTTGATTTTACATATCATATCGTGTCATTTCCGTTCAACAATTGTAAGATATAGTCGAAGAAACAAATAGTCGCCGATAATTCTACTTGATTGCCACCGGAGCAAGTGGAAATAGCTCTCGGCAAGCTAGGGGGCTCTTGGTGTCATGTTTTTTTTTGGTATCCTTTCTGGTATCTTTTCGAGTTCGCCGAAAATTTATTCTCAGTGTATCGCCAAATTTTATTCATAAATGGCCACGGACTAAGCACAATTAAAAGTGGTTGGAGTTACCTGGTAGGGTAAACTGACTGTGTTCAACTAATATGAGATGCTATCAATCTCTATCAATCTGGCATATCAATATCACTACTTATCAAAAGAATTGAACGGCTAAAAATGTCCGTCATGGGAAAAATTGAAAATACCGTTAATTTCTCCTCTTTGGACCTTACCTACATATGCCAAAAGACCACTACCCTCCTAGACGGCCGATTACTACCGTTCTAAGCATACCCTCCTCCTCTATAGCATCTTGGTGATGCGTATACCAAGTTTCATGGTCAAATTCCTAGTATCGGCGGCGTTATTCCATCCGCCCCAAGTCAATCAAGTCGAGCTAAATTAGTGCCCTCGCGGTATCCTGATGCTCTTTATGGAGGTGGTATGGTATAGTTATATGCTGTGTATGAATAGAATAAGTTAACCATGCTTTAGATTAGACTGTATACTGCGGAACTATCACTTCCTACAACATCGCATTGTAATCTGATGTCCGCCCAGTGTTTAATATATCTAGTTACTCATCACTTATAGATACCGAGAGAATACCTCATTCCAGTACTTATCGAGATAAATGTTGACAGCGGCAGAGTTCATACAAAAGTGTAGACAATCATTAGCTCCCGAGGGATGAGCATGTATACGAGCATCCACAATTGCATCAACTTTCTTTCCTCAATCAATGTGTGACTACTATTTTGAAATTCTCAACTCTTCTTCTCTCGGGCCGATTATGCCAAACGTGGATACCTCATATACAACTTTTACTACCCGGTTCCATCGATATACAAGTACATTTCCCTGCTCAGTCAAATGTCAAATTCAATGAGGATGACCATGTAGACTCCTTGAATCCATTCAGCTGTTGCAGCGCTGATGTTGCTTCTTCCTTTGTTTCAAACTCAATCGATGCATACCCCTCTCCCACTGTTGTAAACTTTTTGTATCCTTTATGTTGAGAAAACAACTTTGTCAATGTACTATCACTGCATTGAGTTGGTATATTCCTAACCAAGATGATGGATGTGGGTTTACGCGGTGCTCGTTGATATTCATATAACTCCGGCATCCTCCAATTTCGTAGAATGTCGTACATGATAGCAAGCGGTATTGCATGCATTTGATAACCACTGATGAAGCCAAGAATCCTGGGAGTAAATTTCAGACCATCTTCTCCAAGCTCCTGCTCCAAGTAAGAAGCATTTGTTCCTTCATGATGACATCTTGCTGACAGAAGTGAGTATATTTTCCTATCCCTGTTCACATGCTTTGTTTTTGATGAATTGTTAATCAGTGATGGTTCTATACCAACCCCTTGGATGGAACATATATGATTAGAGTCAGCTATAGCGTTCAAAGATGATGTGTTGAATATTGCAATCTTTAAGGCAAGATAACCAATAGACGCAATGTCATTTGCTGCGAGGTTGATATATCTAAGCTTAGTATTCGAGTGAAGAGATGCCGCAATCAGGGCTGCATCGATATCATTAAGGTGATTGTTTGATAGATTGAGGTATGTTACCGGGGGGTTAGCTTCGATGAAGTCAGGTATGTGTGTACTACCCATCGTTCGAACATTGTTATTCATAAAGGCAATTTGTATATCATGATTCTCATTCCAGTATGGACCCAAACGTTTGGCCGCTGTTTCTGTCCATCTAGAGGCAGAGAGAAGTTTACAAAGCATGCCATACCCATTCAATTCTTCTTCTGTAGTCCCCGTGAAGAAATGATGAATGGTAATCATGGAGAGAGATGGATGGTTCATGATGGTGTCAGCAAGCTTATTGCCGTACGTCATGCAATTAACTGAGTTGTTCTTCCATTTGAAGTCTTGCAGCCTCCAATTATTTTGTATGACATTAATTGCAAACTTAACACCATCATGATCATTTTGAAATTCATTTCCATCTAGACAAAACTCCTTGAAAGACTTTGTGCTAAAAGCTGATTCTAGTAGATCAAGTACCTCATTTGCCAATTCAACATGTGATATCTCAATGGATATAGGGACATCGGAATATGTGGACAGCTGAAGAGCATCAGCTAATTGATTCCAATGAGGTAACAGAATGTCATCGTGAAATACCGTCATGTCTTTAATACGCAAACGAAGACCATTAACGTATCCTCCTCTCCTCAATGCACACGTCTTTTCTTTCATAACACTAAGTAATTTGTTTACCCGTAGACAGTAATCTTCATCATCCTCCTCATCAGTAATTCCAAGATTAAGCCAATAATCAGATGGGATTTCGGGTACTTTGTATTCCCATTTCTCGTTCTTAGATGCAGTTAACAACTTAACAGTACGTTCCAATGATGTACACTTAGCTGTTAGGCTCTCAACTTGATTTTGTAATTCAATATTATGTTGTTGTGTTGTCAAATTGCGTCATGCTGTTGATTAAGTTCAATCTTTTGCTCATTCATGCTTATTTTCATATCATTCTCGGACATTTTTCGTTCATTAATATCTCTTTTTAGTTGTACAATTTGTTGTTCTAGATCATTCTTCAGTAGAGCGGCACTATTCTTCTCCATCTCCATATTTAGATCCATTTGTTTATTTATATCGGCTTTCATTGCTAGCAATTGTTGATTCATCTCATTTTTCATTTGCAACATAATTTGTTGTTTCATATTGGACATAACATCAGATGATACCGTTGCGGTGCCATCGCCCATGGTATCATCATCTGTTTTCCGTCTTTTTGCTGCTGCTTCTTGACTCATTTTATATTAATGGCTGCAACTTGTACGTATTGTATTGTTACCCTAATATACTTAGTTATAATATGTAAGTACACAAGATGTGCACTTTTTTGGTATTGGTAGTAATTTCGATCCTACTCGATCAATATCAAAGCATCAACTACGGCACTACTACTAATCGATAAAGAGTTAAAGAGCGATTTAGAAACTAAATGTTAGTAGACGAATAGCTAATTGCCGATGATCAGTCGATGTGGGATATTGCAAGATTAGAGACTCTCATAAAAGGATACCAAAGGATACCACATAGCACCACCAATTGAAAACTGAATATAGCGTCGTCTATTGGTGTTATCAGTTCAATATATAAAGGAGGAATGATTGCAACATCCTATTCAATGCTTATATATGTCAATTGCAATGCAACTTCAGCTTTTCTCTCCTCACCTTACTTTATTTCACTCACAGCATATGAAATTGTCGTCCCATCTCGAAGAAGAGTTAGGTATGTACCTACTCTTCTAAGCTCTAAAGTCAGTTTACCCTAGTAACTCCAACCACTTTTAATTGTGCTCCGTTCGGTCAGATTAAGAATAAAACTTGGCGATATACTGGAAGTAATTTTCGGCGAGGGATGAGAAATGAGAAAGGATACCACAAAACTTGACACCGAAGAGCTTTATCCGGTACTCAAAGCAAAAAGACCCTCTGCTTTTGCATCATCAATTACTCACATGATTGGCGGCTTTAAGATGATACAACCCTTACTTGGCGTTGGGTGGGGCTTTAGGGCTCCTCAAGAGATGATATACAGCCATTGCAATAATATAACAACAGGCTGTTACCGCAATTGAGGAGCCCTACATGTGATCAGCCCTACCATATATCAATAATTGCTCTCTCTTCATACATGCGTTGGGTGGGGCTCTTCGGGCTCCTCAAGATGATATAGAGCCTTTTGAAATAACATAACTTGTTACCGCAATTGAAGAGCCCTACATGTGATCAGCCCTACATGTGATCAGCCCTACCGTTAATTTAATTACAACATTATAACAATGCTCTCTCTTCATAATCCATAATTTGCAATACATAGTGGCTCCGCCATAGTTGCCATTTCATCAAAGATCACCCACTATTATACCACCGAACATTATCACCAAACATGAGTTCTAACAATGTCGATGCAAAGGAAGATGACACGAAGTCGACTGCTGCTGTGCCCTATCGGATTCCGTTTCCTGTGAGGCGCAAAGGATTCATCCGTCCTAGTCAAGCTCAAACTCTACGTAAGAAGTGGCAAGGTAACAACCAATGGGACATATACACGGAGGGAAGAGATCTTCCATCAAGTTTCAAGTATGTCGTTGTTCACACCAAGAGTCATCAATGGTTATCGTCGTTGCCAAACTTGCACGATCGTCCTTCTGGTTGTATCGTCGAGATTGCATGGATGTTATACGATGATAAAGAGAACTGTATCGAATCTAAACAGTATCTCCTTAAACCTCAAGGATATGATGAAATCGATCGAAAGGCTACGACGGATTCTCATGGTATTACAACTGAATTGGCCAACAAACTCGGCAGTGATGCAGATTCAGTTTTGAGTGAATTTATTACCATTCTCGAAAACTTGCCACAAGATGGCTTTGTTATTGCACATGGTATGAAACGAGAGAATGCCATCTTCGAAAACAGTCTAAACTCAGAGCAGTTGGTTGTATGGAAGGCAGTTCCAAAGTGTGATACATACGAGGACTCTTTGGTGAAGTATCTACCAGATGATGTCAAGAAGAAGAATAAAAGTCATCTCGAAAATATGAAATTTGGAGTTCTTATCTCAAGGTTGCATGATTACATTGGCGGTGACCAGAAGACTGGTATTGATGTGTATATTGCTTCTGTTTGTGTCCAGATGACCTGGAATATCTATTCGTATTACAAGTTGCATGCATCGGACGCAGAACTTCGTTGGCAGCAACACAAACCAAAGCGTATGCTTCCCTCCTCATATGGCGCTCAACTTCGTGCCAAAAGGATGAAATATGGATTATAAAATGATGTTTCAGAGAAGATATGGTATGTTGTTGTTGTTGCTGTTGTTATGTAGATGGTTAAGACGAGAAGTAGTGAACTTAAAACATGAATAAGAGATAAGAAGAATGTTTTGTGGTTATATTATCCTTCTCTCTTCTTCTGTTGGTATCTTTCCTCTTTTGATAGTAATCTAGCTCCCTCGAACATTGTATAAAATGCTGGGAGAGTCGTAGGAAGGCTAAATCGTAATAGTAAAGGCAGATTTTGGAAGTTCATGATAGACAGAGCATAGCTAGTGAAGGAGGAGTACTAGTGAACTTAGAACTAGAATAAGAATATAAGAAGACTCTATTGTTGTATATTCTATGACATAAGAAACTCACTTGCTACTTTGCTCTCGTCTCCTCCTCCTCTCACAACTTCTTTTCTCGGCCTCAGCTTGGTGGAATCGTTCCCCTTTTGATAGTAACTTCTCCTCCCCACATTGATACAACCCAGCAATATGGACCTGCTAATCCTCTTTTCATCACTCCTAGTCTCTGCCCATTCTTATACATAGATAACGTTCCCTCATCTAAATCAAGTAACATCCCAATTTCATCATCAAAAGAAATACTTTCCGATCCTTCCCAGGTATTAAAACTTGATGATGTTTCATTTGTCCAGTCACTTGAGATGCATTCTCCACTATCAAAATCATACATGCAGCACTGAACACTGTTGTTGTAATTTACGCACCTAGAGAAGTTTTGGAAGAACTCCTTGTCAATGGGATTTCCTCGTGCGAATTGATCTGCCTCTCCTGGTCTCATTACCCCAACATAACTTTCATATGCGTCCCTCCTCGACCACCAGTAATCATCTTGATGTGCCCTGAATTCAAATATTGCATAATGTTTTCCTCCAATTACTATATTGTTACTGAATGCAGTTCCATGAAGATAATCCATTTCCATATATCGTGGGTGTGATGGGCGCGAGTAACTCTCAATTGACCGGATAGGGGAAAAACATACACATGATTTATCCTTGTTTTCTGCATAATCAGCTCCGATAAGTTGATCAAATGTGAGAGGTCCTCGCAACAGCTGAAGATGATGATTAACTTCCAATGAACTCGATCCTTGATAATACGGCAGTACAGCTAGCTGCTCTTCAGTTGCAATGTCTTGAACTGCAATACGTGCACTCTCTTCGATTAGTGATGGTTTGTCATTATTAGATTGGAATGGCGCACTAAAACGTTTAGATGTCAGTCCCAAGTTTAACAAATCAGATGAAGGTAAGTATGACGTAATCTTCGATAATGTATCGGTATTAAATAGCACTCCTTCTTTATCATTGTTGACTTTTTGCTTTTTATTATTATCATTTTTATTTCTTATTGTCATCATAATATTCTCTTTCTTTGTTGATTATCGTTATTATAACATATAATAGTTGGTAGAGAGTAATCGTTTATGATATCATAATCTATGCCTTTTAATTGATACAGCTGTGTAGCTAAGGCTTTTTCATCGATGTTAGTTGTTAGGGCTCATCTCAAGGCTCATCATCACTACCCTAATCACTAGGTACTAATGTAAGGCTCATCAAGTGCCAGTATTCACAAAACTTGACACCGAAGAGCTTTATCCGGTACTCAAAGCAAAAAGTAAAAAGACCCTCTGCTTTTGCATCAACAATCAACAATAACTCACATGATTGGCACACTGGTAGAGCTTTTAAGATGATATACAGCCCTTACGTTGGGTGGGGCTCGCCAAGGCTCCTCAAGATGATATACGACAGCCTTTTGCAATAACATAACAACTGGCTGTTACCGCAATTGAAAGCCCTAATGTGATCAGCCCTACCGTTAATTATTGATAATAATAACAACTCTCTCTTCACACATGGCGTTGGGTGGGGCTCTTTAGGGCTGTTCGAGATGATATACAGCCTTTTGCGATAATATAACAACTGGCTGTTACCGCATTGAAGAGCCCTACATGTGATCAGCCCTACCATGTATCAATAATAATAACAATGCTCGCTCTTCTTACATGGCGTTGGATGGGGCTTTAGGGCTTTTAAAGGTGATAACAGCCTTTGCAATAACAACTGGCTGTTACCGCATTGATCAGCCCTACATGTGATCAGCCCTACCATATATCAATAATAATAACAACAATGCTCCATAATCATAACATAATTTGCAATGGTGGCTCCGCCATACTTGCCATTTCTCATCAAAGATAAGTTTATTTGATGAGCCGTTGCAATAATAAGATCAAACATAATTAATCTTTTAGTCATAAATCATCAACCACACTATCTATCGACCAGTTCATTGCAATAGAAGTAACGGGTAGTATCTAAGCTATATTAGTTCCTCCTTCGTCATCCTCATTAGTCGCAAGATACTTATCTGTCAATAATGTCCAAGGTGTATTGGGATAACGGTGAAGAGATAACGGATGATGCACTTTTAAGTTTCTTTACTGGATCAACAACATATGATATGATGAAACAAGAGTTGTATCAACTCAAACATGAAATGACACAAGATACACCGACTGTACCTCTGGCCGACGTGGGAGCAAATGATATGCTTCGTGAGGAGTTGTCTCAATTGCAACAGACACAGGCTCGCCAAGAGAATACAAACAATAACACCTCAACAGAAGAGATATGTTGGATTGGTGGCGAAGAACCAACAGAGGAGCAAATACGTTTTCTTGTCGGAACAGGTTCAAATGATATGCTCCGTGAGGAGTTGTGTCAATTGCAACAGCTACAGGTACAGCAAGAAGACGCGGGCTATCCCATCAATATTCACGGAGAGGAAGCAAATAAGAATTTGGAGAGTACATCATCTTCTTTTGACCCTACACCAGTAGTCAAGGTTGTATTAGGTGAGATTGTTGATACTGTGGTGAGCCGAGAATCCAATCATGCCACATCTGATCAGATTGATCATACTACAGCCAAGTATCAAGAAGAGAAGATACTAGTGCCAGTGCCTCGCTTCACTGTGGTTGGCAAGTCTCTCCATTTTGCGCTGGGATGGTCAGAGGATGAAGTGGATAGACTTACAAGTCCGTTCAACAAGAAGAGGTTAATGAGTAGAGAAGATCATGCAGACTTATGTGGCTCGATTGGGGGAATACACGAGTATCTTCAGAAAACTATCAAGTCTGACAACATCGAGGAGTACGCCAGTGGGTTAGAGAAGCTTCTAAATGGTGGTCATATAACAAATGATCAAGCAAAGGCTTACAAGAAACAGTATAATATTGGGTAAGGTTGGTCTGTACAATTATCATTCTTGTTCTTGTTGTATTCAATCTTCTCACAAACAAAGTTTCATCTATACTTGCTTTGTATCTCACAGATTGAATGAGGATGAAGCTAAGACTCGACTTTGGTATGAGTTGAAAAACCCAACACCAATCAGACGGCATCGTCCAGGTGAATCTAAGCGGTCAAGACGTGTACGTGCTGAGAGGAAGGCAAGAGAAGAGGTCAAGCAACAAGAGGAGGAAAGGAGAGAACTAGGCAGACTTGCTACTGCCTCTATGAAGAAATCTTCGCCCAGTTCATCACCTCCAAGTAAGTGTTATCGACTTGGCAAACGCAACAAAAAGTTTGTTGTCATTAATGTACCTGTAAAGAGTATTCCTCGAACACATAACTACCGAAGGAAAGATAAGATAAGCAAGCAGAAAGTTACAAATCACTACAAGAACAAGGCATCATCTCGGGGTCGGAAGACAACTCTCAATCAACCTACTAATTCGAACACAAGAAGATCGCTCAAGTTCAAGAGGCGTTTATACAGGACGATGTACCAGAATAAAAAAGCTGTACATCCGGCTCCTATGGTCAAATATGAAGAGTCCAGGCGTGAGGAGATTCGTTTCAATGAAGATGATGCTGATTGGGATGTTTTGAATGAGTTTGTAGCAATTGCAAAGCAGGAGGCTGTAGAATTAGAATTGATGGTGACAAAGGAGAGAGAAGATGAAGACGAAACACCTTCTGATACTATTGAGTATGATCCAGTGAAGGAAGCCTTGGATTTTCTCGCGGCAATTGGAATAGCTGTTGGGTCTTCAGTTGATCATGTTGAGCAAATTCGATCTCAACGTTATAGAAGACCTGTACATCCAGCTACATTAATGACTGAGGAGCTCCAGTTTTACCGTCTGTGTCATATTGCTGCTTTGATTGGGGCTTCCAATACCAAATCCAAGAGGAGAATCAAGAACATGAGACGTAGAATGTTCCTCAACATCAAAATTCGACCACGACGTAGTAGGCTTGCTATAATAAGTTATTACACAGCCAAGGTTGAGGATATACTTAGCAAGTACATGTACAACCAAAGACTTCGAGTTGAATCTGCATTGGAAGAGCGAGTAAAAAGTGATGGGGAGAAGGGTGGAGATGATACTCTCGATACTCTCTCATGTACAAGCAGTTCATCTAATACAGAAGACTCTAATGATGATATCGATGCATTAGACTCGAAAGTATCAAGCTCTGGTTATGATAATGACTCAAAGAAGAAGACCGCCCCTAATCAAGAAAAACAAGCAGCTTCTATGTCTACGAGTGTTGATCTTTCCATACCGGGTGCTTTTACAAAATATTTACATTGCAATAGCAAGAGATGCTGCAGCGAAGCTGGATGTTCTTCTGTGGGTACTCTCTCAAGCAGTAGTTCATCTGGTGAAGAAGAGTCTTCTACTCAAGACGATACCCAAGCCCTAGAAGATACAATATCTAGTAATGGAGATTGTCCAAATACTGCATTGAATACCAATGGTAGTGTTGAATTGATGATTGGAGGAGGTACCACTACGACTCGACGAAGCAAGAATACTGGCAAATCACCAGAGGAGATAAGAAATGAGGCCAATAAGCGTAGACGTGACAAAAGGAAGAACAGAAGCTCTACTGAGGCGGCTCAAGCTAATGAGAATGATAGAGTTCGAATGAAAAACAGTAGATTAAGTCGCAGTCTTGAACAGGAGGCTCAGGACAAAGAAAAGGATAGAGCTCGAAAGAAGACACCTCAGAATAGGGCTCGACATAAAACTCGAATGAGAAATACAAGAGCTCGAGCAAAGCAGGAGCGAGAAGACAAGTCTTGTACATTTGATAATACCAAAGTGTGGGAGATGCCTGGGAAAGATTACTACAATGATTCTGAGTTCGAAAATAGCCCCGAGATGGCAGTCCAGCTTTGGTATGATAACAATGGAACTTGGAGGGAAAGAGAGTCAAAGTGGTTGATTGCATACTTGCGTATAGAGATGTCAGAGGATATTGTAGAAGAATCTCGGCCAATTCTTACAAAGTTGATTCGAACTAGTATTGAATGCAATCGTACATTGATTGAGGCTGTTTATTTGGTGTTTGGTGTGTTTGAAAAAGATGAATGGATTGCTCAAAGAAAGTGGCAAGAGGACGAGTGTATTGAAGATTCCGAAATGGCAGCATTATTGTGGCTTGACAGCCCCGAGAGCAATATAGATGCCAACTTGATTCAAGATACCATATCTCCAAAAGATCTATCGAGTAACCCAATAGTTGATGAAGCTTGGGCTAAAAAACTAATAGAATTGAAGCTACAAGTGCCGGAGTATTGGTGGGTAGATGAAGATACGAAGGAGCATTTCAAAGGTAACAAGCTATGGGAGTGTGAAATCGCATCTATCAAGCTCAATGATGAGGAAGAGAGGTATTTCAACCTCAAATGTCTGAATGATCCTGACGACCCAAGTCGTAAAAAACGCTATCCCATGGCATACATTGATGTCAAGAAACATGTTGATGAGAAAGATCCAACGTACCCGTCGTTTGAGGCCGTCCTACCTCCTTTTCAAAGGCAGGCTACCCCATTTATTGACTGGGAGCATGTAAGTCTTCTTAAACAAACAAAAGAGTCGTTGGTGGAGGCAGAAGGGGACCATGCCAAGCTTAGAGGCACCCTTCAAGAATACTGCATCGATAGAATAACACAGATTTTAGAGCATCAGCGAATGACACCTGAGAAACAACACGAGTTGGGGGCAAAATTCCTCGAGTCACAAGGTAGAGGTGTCTCTTGGGGTAAGGAAAAGTTCAACAACAAATCAATTGATGCTCCACTCTACACTTGTGCATGCTGTGGCTATCGTGACTTCGATCGTGATGGGTGTCAATATCAAGATGTGAACTTAGACGAGTGTCTAGATGTGCTCAAACTGGATAATGAGAAATGGGGAGAGCATGTAGATAGAATGCAACGAGATGAAGATGATGGAGATCCTCTGTATTTACCAGTGGATAAGGATGGCAACACAGAGAAATTCAAGACATCCAAGGCCTATTCAATATGGCCACAAGACGAAGATCTGATCAAAGACTTGAACCAAAAGTGTAGCAAGGCGGAGGGTAGTCGCAACTATCAAGATTGCTTGTTCGAGGACAACCCTTGTGGTGAGTGCTGTCGTCCATCTGATCCAATAACTGGTGAGAAGTTGTGCACAAGACAACACGGCAAACGAGCGAAGTACTTCCATTTACACCCCGAATTTGTTGAAGAGTATACAAATGATAATGAGGAGGTTGGATTCAAGGCCAAGATGTGTAGCGATTGTTATAGGAGTATTACCAATAAAGACAAGAAGACTGGAGAACCCAAGCCCATGATCCCAGAGTTGTCTATTGCAAATGGTATTGATTTTGGGGACTATACGCGAGTAGGTTTGACACCTTTGACTGACCGAGAGCGTCACATCATATCAAAAGTCAGACACTGTATGCATATCGTCAAGATTGAGAGTACTTCTGGTGCCAACAACGGCGATGAAGCTGAGAAGAAAGTACAGTATAACCATCATTCTACTATAAAGGGTTGTGGAATCATATTTGATCATGACAGTCCACAAGTTGTGAAGAATCTATTAACTCCAGAGAGTATAAATGGTGACGTTCAGCTTCAGTTTGTATGCCACAAAGGAGAATATGATCGTTTGGTAGCAAAGGCAATCAAAACTGCAAATGTGTCGGGTCGTGCACATGTCATCTACCAATGGCTAGCTGTATTGAAACGTATCAACAAGTGGTATGAAGACGATGAAGAGTTGCAAGAGCTACCTCCCTTTAATGAGTTCAAGCAGACTATGGATGACTGTAATAAAGCACTTGTTGCACAAGCGGAGATAACTGATAATAAGAACCTCGAGAAGCAAGTCAATATAGCAAGAGATGACTACGCAGGCATTCGTGCTACAACAACCTCCGATACTGCACGAGTGGATGACGATAATGAAGGTGAATCAGACGACGACGACTTGCCCATGAGACATGTTAATGTTACAGATTCAGAGAAGACCGCATACAGTAATCGTGCAGATCTTGACCACGAGTTCTTAAAGACATGTGCAAGAACATTGAAAGTTGATATCAAAGAGAGCCAGGAAAAATATGAAAAAGCTGCGGCACAGAAGCAACAGATTAAATCATTTAGAGAAGAAGAGCCGGTGAATGAGTTTTTAACGGGTGATGAGGGTCTAGTGAAGGCTAATGCTGATGTATTCTTGTTTGGAACAGCTTATGATAGTGATCACAAAGCACCACGTTTGACTTCCAAGCAGCGAAAGCATCTCCTCAACCAGTTTACTTGTTCAGCTGCATCGTGTGTGCCTCAAATATTTCATCTATTCAACCAGATGCAAAGACATCAAACTATACGGGCAGTGCATGCAAAGACACAAGATAAGGAGAAGTGGGATGTATTTCAAAAGGAGTTTACATCTGATGACTTCCAAGTAAAGTTTAGGAATGCAGTAGATAATCCTCATAGTCCAGATGGGAAGTATGTATTGAGAAAGCTTGGTCCGATGCTTGCAGGTACAGGCAGATCTACAACATTTGGTGCACTAGAGAGAGATCGAAGCAAAGGTGAAATCCTGGCTTTAGGTCGGCGGTTCGGCTGTGCAACATCGTTCTTGACATTTGCAATTGATGATGTGAATAATGCTTCTTCTATCAGACTCGTTACTCCTAGCTCAGACAACAAAGAATTTCCAAGCCAAGTGTCAGGTGAGGCATACGAGGCACTGAGGAATGGCTTTGGTGTCGGTCAGGGACATATCCCTATACCCAAGACATACCGAGAAAAGTATGCACGACTTACTGAGAATCCAGTTGGAGCTGCACTGCTTTATAAAAAGTTTGTCGAGGATGTGTTAACGATACTTATTGGGGGGAAGAGTCAATCCTCACGTAGAACATCATTCGTATGGGATAATGATTCTATCGGAATCACCGGTACCAATATAGCTTACTTTGGAAAGACTGAAACGACCGGCAGAGGATCACTTCACTTCCATGTTGTGTTATGGGGAGGTATCTCTCCAGATTTCCTTGAGCGGATGGCAGATATACCTGAGCTATGCAAACAAGTCGGATCTGTATTGGAGTCCATGTATTCTGCTTCACTTACCAGAGAACAGCACGTTGCTGACTTGGCAAAGAAGGAAACGGATAAGCTCTGTTCGTATGAAGATGATAGCAAGCCTACATATAGAACACTGCCGGCACGGGCTATGCAGATATCTCCTGATCCTTTAGACAAATCCAGGTTCGAGGATCATGTATGCACAACAGTATGGCGATTTTGTATTCACTGTCATACATACACATGTTATAAAGGTACAATGGGATACACTGGATGCCGGTTATGTAAGCCAAGTGGGTTGAGAAAATCGACCTTGGCAGTTATTCTCGAGGAAGATGAAGAGAATGAATCGGCTTATTCTTACAAGGATCCACCATCAGAAACTATAACTCCACTTCACAAACTAGATGGAGTAAGGTCTTCGAGTCAAAATCTCTTCCCTATTCCATCTTCGGATCCACGAACTATTGTTTGGGAGATGAAGAGGCCTGAAGAAGAGCCGCTAGATCCTCTACCAGAGGCTATAGAGGATACCACGAGAGTGAGAGAAGAAATCCTTCAAAAGTTGTATCAACAGATGATTGTAGATGATGATGGGGTGCTCTATGATCCACCCAAGGATGAGAATTGCCTCTTCCATGTGCTACTGAAGGGCTTGAAAAGAGCAAGACCGGATATAGCCGAGGAGATGACAACAAAATCTTTGCGTGCAGAGTTGATGGAGTATCTTGAGTTACACAAAGACAAAGTTGTTAAGGCCGACGTTGATATTGAAGTTGACTCAGCTGATGCTACCACATTGAAAGATTTAGCAGAAGATCAGAGGAATGCAAGGGATAACATCCAACATATGGAGTTTGACATCAAAGAATATCTGAAAGAAATGCGTGATGACACCCCATACAAATGTAAGCGAGGCGGATGTCTGGAGTACTATCTATTTGCAAAGAAGTATGATGTGAATGTTTCAATCCACCACACATATGGAAGGAAGAGTAAATATATAAACAAGAAGAATGACCTCCAATATGGCGTCCGCGTTGGAAACAATGACAACAAACCAACTATTCACTTATATTATCACAACGAGCACTACAAGCTACTTCGATACGAGTGGCCTTGGAGTTGGTTTGAAACAGTTACTACACACAAGTCAAGCTGTGATGGGTTTGAAGAGCACCATAAGAGATGGCTGGCAAGTCAAGTCGACTTGTACGACTTTGTACAAGACAATAACAACCTTTTTCACAACCTTATGCAAGGCTTGGTCATCGTGGGTGCTAGCAAACCATCCAATCCAATCAAATCTTCTCAGCTTACCCTTCGAGGTATGAAAAGTGACTTGATGAAATATCTAAAAGATTGTCCACATAAAACATTCAAGGACGATAAGAAGACTGGAAAGGTATCATTGGAGGATGAAGTCATTCGACGTTTGAGTGGTGTTGATGAGACACATAATATCGAGTCTCAGTCTCCAATAGAGCGATATGCCCAGCTCATTCAAGATGGAGAGCTTGGTGGTGATGAGTTGGAAATGTATTTGTTTGCCAAGGCAAAGAATGTTAACGTGACCTTATATGAGCAAGATAGAGATATCTTTGAGTGGAGGCGTGAGTTCAAGGCTACTAGTAAGGATTCAGCCGAGACGATTCACTTACTTCGTCACAAGAGTCAGGACGACAATAGTAGAGTCTACTATACTTTGTTCATGCCAAAACTATACTCCATCATGAAGGCTCTTCAAGCAGTTGATGATACCGCTACACTCCAAAAGATATATGACAAAATATCAGATGCAGTTCAAGGTAGAAATGGACTTGTGGTTGATTACAACCCCCTCTTGACTGCACTATTAGGATGCAATACAAACTTGTTGTTTCTTGGATCAAAAGAGCAAAGTAGGGGTGCCCTATTCTATATTGGACCATACATCAACAAGAACGGAGTTGAAATCATAGATGCTCTTCCTTTGATTGCCGAGGCTCAAAATAAAGCTTTAACATATCTTAGTGTTGCAGAAGATGCCGGTACAGACAAACGAACTGTGCAACATACATTGCACAAGACACTTAACAAGCTGAATTCGAAGATGGAAGTGTCGGATACTCAAGCAGCTGGTGCCTTGCTTGACTTGGATGCAAGGATTACAGATGAGATCTTTTCTTATTACGATGCCAAAGGATATAAGAACTTCGTCTTGGATACATTCGTACACGGTCTACACCAAAATTTTGAACCAAGAGGTAATGTTGTAGACTTGGGAGAGTGTGATACTGATGATGAGGCTGAGTTTAGTGCCGATGAGTCGTGTGATGGAGATGAGAGTTTAGAAGAGACCGTTGAAGATTCAGATAAAGGAAATGAACCACCAGACGACTTATGGAAAACATTTGAAGATGACTGTTGTGACAAGTTTGATATGGTGCACGAAAAAGGAGCATATGGTCATGCTAAAATATACTACATGGGCAACGACGATCTGACTGGCAGCGTTGAAAGTCATGTCGTATCATATCCAGAGCTTTATCGCTACCGAAGTCCAGATTTGAAGCATCTAAATCGATTGGAGTATAGTGCTCTTGTAAAGGTAGGCATTAACAAAGAGAAAGACGAAGACGAAGCTACTCAAGGAAGGAAACCAAATAAGAAGTATCAGTTTGGTAGCGGTCTTAAAGAAAAGATCGGATCAAAGTATTGCCAAATTCTAAGATCCAAGCAGTGCACACCTAAGTTCTTCTGCAAGTTGCCACCACCTCCAGGCAAGAAGCCAGCAAATCCATCGAAGGCAAGCCGTTGGAAGAAGAAGGCAGACAAGTTTGCATTTCATTACTTGACTATGTTTCGACCCGAGACTGACTTTTACGACTTGTCGATTGATTGCAAATTCGATTACAAATATGATTGGGAAGCCTTCCTCGAGTTTGAGTCGAGCTTGAGATGCAGTGATCGAGCCATTGACCATTCTAGACTAGAGCTCATGGAGAGATACATACATGGCTGGAAAGTGAATACAGCCAAGCGCGTGATGTTGGCAGAGTACCGTGGTAGAAATCGAACTGAATGGTCAGATCAACAGAAGGAGAGGGCTCGAGCATACAAAGAAAAAGCCATGGAGAATCATTCAGATGTATTCGATTATGACTGTCAGTTTAAAACTACAGAACTGAGTTCAGGTCACGAGAAGAAGAACGTCCAGATTACAAAGCACAAAAGACAGTGTGTATCCATTCTTCAAGATTGTGTACCCGAAGCTTTAGAATATCATCATAGGGCAAATTTGAACCCCAAACTTCCACGAATACCATTAAATAAAGATTCGTATATGAGACTAAAGGAAGCTAAGCCTGCTCTTGACAATAAGCCCACTGTTCAGAAGTGCTGTCCAGTGCCTCAACATATTGCAAGGCAAGTTGATAAGTATTTGAAGAAACAAGGCTTGTCACGTGATAAGGACGAGGCAGTACAGATTCTTCGCGATCACTTCACTGCGATGCATGAAGGTAGATCAGAAGCTGATGATTATGAAGCACCATACCTGTTGATCTGCGGTGGGCCTGGGAATGGAAAGTCCAAGTTGGTTGAAACATTTGATGGTATGTCAAAGTGTATGGACGTTGGGAGTCTAGTAAAGACGGCCTTTGTGGGTGGTGCAGCAGTCAATATCAATGGCTCTTCTTTGATTGGACTGTTTGATATGCCAGTCTTTGATCAAGGCAGTGGCACTGATGATGCTAAGAAGAAGCGCATAACAAGTTGGAGCAGTGACAAGCGTAGGAGTTTCCTCGACAGATATGATCTTGACAGGATATCATGTATCATTGTAGATGAGATATCCACGGTTAAGCCGTATATGCTTGCATATTTGAACGCCAGATTGATGGAATTATATCCAGACAGTAAAGGCAAACTCTTTGGTGGCCGTGCAGTCGTATTGCTTGGAGACTTCGATCAACTTCCTCCAGTCGGAGGCGACTCTTTAGCAGGTGCGGCCATGAAGTACGAAGAAGCAGTTTGTAAGAAAGAGGCCAGTTCAGCCGATGATTGTGAAGATATCAAAGCCTTCTTGTCGGGTCATTTCGATCAAAAGAAGTGTTATGATCTCAAAACGGCAGGCATTCGCTTATTTGAGAGAGTAAAGCATATCAAACTGACTGAACAACATCGATCCAAAGATCCCGAACACACTGCATTACTTCAAAAGATGAGTTCCGACGGAAGGCTTCATCCGATACATTTGAAGTTATACAAAGACTTATCCGAAGAGGATATGAATGAAAAGAATGGTGGTGAGTTTGCATTTGCAACAATGGTTGTAACTGGTAATGCCGAGAGGCATGAGTTGAATGCACTGCAAGCCAAGCGTTGGGCGTCACACCACAACACAAAGGTGGTGCGGTGGTTTAGAAAGCGAGATGAAAGTAAATGGAAAGGCAAGCCAAAAGATCCAAATCATGTAACCATTGCCATGGAAGATAATTGTTTCTACGAGATGTTTGTGCCAGGATCAGCTGGATATATCACCGAGAACATCAATACTGATATTGGTCTTGCCAATGGTGTCGAGATCAAGTATCATTCTCTCTCTTTTAGTACACAAGAGGAGGAGGAGATATTCAACGAAGAGTTTGAAGCCGATGGACCACTCGTTATGACACTTGATAAGCCTCCTTCTGCCATTAATGTAGAGCTGTTTGCTGACTTCCCCGGAGACTCCGATGACAAGAAGAAGGAAAACAGGAAGAAGAGAAAAGAATGGACTCATGGTTCACTTGTGGATGACGGTCGTGTTGTTGTCCAGCTCTCTCGTCAATGGGGTAGCGAGCTTATACGGAAATATAAGACTGAATCTATTGCTGGATCATGGCAGGTTGGATACAAAGTGTCGACGTTACCTATGAAGGATCACTTTCCCATCGAGCCAGCATTTTCAGTAACCATATACAAAGCGCAGGTGAGTTGTGTTTTACTTTCCTAACCTTTATGATAAATCATGGCTAACGTTGATTCTGTATTGTAACTTCAAAGGGGAGGACAATTCGAAGATTGATCATATTTGTTTCACGACATCCAGTTCCATTGTTGAGGATGTCTTGGGAGGGACTCTATGTTGCTCTGTCACGTGTAAAGTATCGAGATCATATACGTTTGGCTGTTAACAGAGACACGCTCGAGAAGGAAAAGGAGGCCATGGAGTATATGGTGGAGTTGAAGAAGAACAAGTATACAGATTCATTCTTCCGCGGATTCAAATCAATTGGAGCAGATGGAGTAGTAGAGACTCAAAGTCAAGTGATGACGTGGGATCGTAAAGCAGCGTGGAAGGCGGCTGGCTTTGACAAGCTAGCAAAAGATACGCCAAAAGTAAAGAAGACATCAAACAAAGCTAGAAAGAAGCGTACGATGACTGATATACAGAATGCAATGAAGAGGAAGAAACGTAGGATATGAAAGATATTAGAGGAATGAGAGTATAGATAAGGATAGAGACAATAATTGCATCAACTATAGATACGCCCTAGATATCTACTGAATACTCGTTACATCAATTATTGACATTGCTCATGTGGGAATAGTCTACTTTCTTTCTAAAGTACTCCTTTCCAATTGCTCTATATATTGCTTTATCAGTGTAGCTAAGGTTTTGATATCTTTCCAAGGCTTCTTGTTGGACTCCGGTTGGACCTTGTCCTGGTTGTTCCTTTGTGTGATTTTTCATATAACACGGCTCTATTCTATTTCTACTCTCTTGACGATTGTGATACTCATGAAACCAATAATCTAAGAAATCATTTAAATTGTCAAATGTTCGATTGATACGATGCTCTTCACTAACTTGAAACCTAAAAACTTCCCAACCATCAGAAGTTGAGTACTCCTTCTTCATCATCTTCTCCTTATTCTTATTTTCGATCCACTCACGGTGAGTCTCCTTCATGATATAAAAATTAATTACATCAGTGTAGTAACGGTGCCACATAGCAACATTCTTATCATTAATCGTCTCAAAGTCATGACGCCATACAGCAACATTACTTAGCAAATGTAACCCTTCAGATGACAGCACCATCAATTAAAGATTTTATTATTGTAACGCCATCATTTTATGAGCATCATTAGTGTGCTCTATAATAATTTGTTATTGTTTTGATGATCTATTTTGAAATTAGCAATGAATGATGCATACAATATTGTAGTATTAATTATGTGGTCTAATAAGCAGCACCAATATACAGCTACTAACACTTGATGATGCTTTCAGAAAAACTAATGCAATGCACCCAGACTTTTCTACTCAATTAGATATCGTGGTATCATAGGTACAACCGAACCGACCATACAATGAAGTGGTTTTGATCTACCTTCTGGCGTACGGCGTATCGTAAGACACTTATCGTATTCATACACCTAACATTGGGTAAACTGCACCTGCCAGAGCAGGCATAAGTATTAGAGTAGGAAGGACAGATGATATCGTTATGAAAGTACATCATTATAATATCTATATCAATGGTGAATGTGTTTATAGGTATAGACGTGGGCACCCAAGGAACAAAAGCAATCGCCTACCTCCCATCTTCATCTCATGCTAAAGGTAAAATTCTAGCTCGATCATCATCAAGTTATAATCTACTACCCAACAATGGCGTCATGGGACGGGCTGAACAAGATCCAAATGATTGGATTATTGCCGTGCGATATACATTGAAAGAATTGGTATCAAAGATTGATTTGGTTGCTCCATCTATCGATAATGATGACGATAATGATTACGATAACACAAGATATGTACTCTCTGGTATTGGTATCTCTGGTCAACAACATGGTATGGTATTGTTAGATGCTAATTATAAACCATTACGACCAGCTAAACTATGGTGTGATGTAGAAGCATCTGAAGAAGCAGAATGGATACAAAAATGTTGTGATGGGAAATGGAATCATGTATTGCCAGGATTTATGTTCGTTGGTGTGTATTACCACATGATTATGTCAATTTAGTACTAAGAGGTGTTCATGATGATAATAATACAACTTCTTGTTTAGATGAGATACAACCAACAACAGATCGAGGTGACGCGTCTGGCAGTGGCGTGTTTGATGTATTTACAAATCAATATTGTATGGAATTGACCAATGCTATTGATCCAACAGGACGATATGCAAAGGCACTGCCAACAATTCTTGAACCATTAGACATATGTGGAAGTTTATCATTACAATGGATGAAAGATATAGGATTACTGCCAAACGATCAATCAAGTACACCATATATACCCATATCAGTTGGTAGTGGAGATAATATGTGTAGTGCCCTCGGAGTAGGATGTGTAGAACCAGGTATGGCAGTATTATCGTTGGGTACTTCAGGTACTATATTTGGTGTAAGTCATTCACCTCCATCATCAAAAGTTGCACCATTCGCCGATGCTTCTGGGAGGTATCTACCCTTAGTTTGCATCATGAGCTGCACGGGTGTATTAAATTCGGTACTTGATTCATTCTTTAATGGAAGAGGGGTTAATGATGAATGCGAGAGTGACAATCACAAGATATGGACACATGAGGAGGCAACGAAAATGGCAATGTAACATCCAGCTGGTTGTCATGGCATCACATTCTTGCCTTACCTTACACCAGGTGAACGAACTCCCGATTGGCCTCATGCCTCGGGTGCATTACTTGGTCTTACTGCATCAAACATGGCTAAGGCAGCAACAAGCACATCAGCATTGCATACTGCAGAAGAAAGACCTCTTAACCCGATGGCTGGTATGATATATCGTACAGCAATGGAGGGTATAACCTACCTACTTGCAGAGGGGGTATCAACAATGAAACAGGCATGCGGGGATGGATTTCAACCTACTTGTCTTTTGGTAGTTGGTGGTGGATCTCACAATCGGTTGTGGCGTCAAATGTTGGCAGATGTCTTAAGAATAGACTTGAGATTTCCAAAAGAGAAGGAGAGTGCTGCTCTTGGGGCGGCTTTTCAGGTAGGTGCTGCAGTTGAAGGTACAAAAATGACACACGGAAAGCTATCAATGGAAGAATACATACTAAGGCAGTCTATTGAGATGGAGGATGAGATGATAAAGCCAACGACAGATGAAGAAACAATAGAGCTCTACAAAGAAGGAAAGAAGAGATACTGCAACTTTGCAACAAAGTTGTTTGGGGATCTAAACTAGTTCTTGATTATATACTTAGTCTCTTTTATGCATACATATACAAACAACTGAGAAAACTTATCACACTACAAGTTGTAAGAGATTCAGAAGTAAGAAGGATACCAAAGGATACCAAACCCAGCGTAGACCACCATCAATTGAAAATTGAATATATGTAGCGTCGTAAGCTAAGCGTTGGTGATATTGACAACAGGTATATAAAGGAATAGGGTAATTGTTATATCCAATCAAATGCTTATATATATTGCAAATGCCCCCCCACCCCTATCCACGGGGTCGTACCAACCCTCTTTCTGGTGCATGCCCCCCCCAACCTTGTACTTATAATACAATACAACATAGCACCATAATAGTCAACAATGGTTTACGGAAATCTTGCAAATGCAGTAATACAACATCGGTTATCGGCCCTTAACGTTCGAAATTGTGATAAACCAAATTGCAGAAGATCAACACTCCAGGAAAGTCCGTGTTTGTATCTATTGTTCAATATAAAGTCTCAACGTCTTGACTGCTTTATTTGACCTTAGCTTGCCGCTGATTGCCCTTGCGTATCATATGTACTAACATATTGACGACAAATGTAATTATCTCCTCTCCTTGTCTTCCAGCGTACCTCCGAATCTCGTAACTTGCAGGGCGTCGATGATGATATAGAGCATACCGATATAGAATATACAAAGCAGATGAGTGTGCAATAACAAATGCACGATTATCCGAGGCACATAAAAAGATTAGTGATATACCCGGATGTGCCGATGGTAGCTGTTTATCAAATGAGGAGAAACAACGGTTAGGGTTAGAACAGAGGCATATACGAAAGACATTAAATTTACCATCCTGTCATACTGAAGATGATAAGAAGAAACATGTTGTTGGTAAGACTGTTGGAAAGGTTGGTCATGTTATTAAGAATACCGTCCAGGATGGATTAGCCAGGTTACATATTGTCGAAGAAGCAGACGAAGAAGAGGACGAGCAGGAAGGAAAACATAGAGGACGAAGGGGAAGTGTAGCTGTATATGAATTGCCCGAAACTATAACAGAACAACTGCAGGATAATACCAAAGAAGGAACAACAACAACTCAGGAGGGAGTACCACCACCTCAAGATGTTGAATCTACTCCTCCTCCTGTCAAGCCTCGTCCTCAAGATGATGTCATGTCCAGTAATGATATGATCGGATCCACAACAGTGAAAGTACAACTAATGGCAGCCAAGTTCCGTTCACGTCTTGATCAATCAAATGATGGTGTGTTAGGTGTACAAAAGTCCGACGAGTACTGTTTACCACAACAACGTATGAATAGTCTACGAGGTGATTCAAAGTTCATGTTATATAATAAACGTATGAGTACACGAGCATTATCAATTGCCAAGGGTACCAGTACCATATCCTTATTCAATAAACGAAAGACGACCACATTAGATGATGATACCAATAATGATGAATCAAAAGAAGATATGGATGTGGAAGATATCTCCTACGTGCGTAAACCAAATTTGGCACGTATTATTGAACAATATGAGGCATTATCAAATCATCCAAAGTATTCACTAAAACAAGTGGTATTATCACGTCGATTTCATTTATATGCACATCGATTTGGTAACGCACAGTATCAACATACCCTAGTTCATCCGTCATTAAAACAACCTAGTGAATTGTATAGTTGTCCATGGTTAATGGAACGAAGTCAATTGACATGTATGGAATGCAAAGAAGAGGAAGTAACAACTGAGAAGTATAGAAGTAGGAAGGGTGGGCATCGGTTTATTATAGCGGCAGATACACAATTTGGCATCCTCATGGACGGTAAGAGAAATGTTTGAAATTGGTTTGTGCTATTTGTACTATGTGCGAGATATTCTAGTGTTTGCCTTGCTATGTTACAAGTCTTCTAATGACTTATACTAAATACCAGGCTTTGCCATGGAGTACCCCAACTGGAGCTCTGAGATAGAGATTAGTCGAAAGTGCGTAAAGCAGATTAATGCAATGACTGGATGCAATAGACCTCTCTTTGTTTGTGTATGTGGTGACTTGGTTGATACAGAATCCAGTTTTAGTGGGGCTATTGCCTCATGGAAGAAGGTCATGCAAGGTTGGGAGCGTAATCTTGTATTTCAGCAACAAGTGAACGACTTCAAAAGAGTATGGGCAGGGTTAGATGCTGATATTGCATTGGTATGTCTATGTGGGAACCACGATGTGGGGAATAGACCAAGCAGAGAGTCGATTGAACATTGGACTTCGAGTTTTGGTGATGATTATCTAAGGTTAGTATGTTTGATATGTATGATTGTACCGACCTTGCTTCTCGATTCTTTTCTAACTTATACCACTTATCTCTTAGCTTCTGGGCAAACGGAACTTATAACATATGCCTGAACAATTGCCTCTTCTCTAACCCAACGGGTGCTCCTGATCTCTTTGAGGAGCAACTTCAATGGATGGAAGAACGATTGATTTATGGTAGAGAGAATGATGCCAGTCATATCTTTGTGTACGGAAAGTCCGCATTTGTATTGTTTTGTTGTGTGAATTCGTGTGTTTAATATGAAGTCTCGGTGATTTGGTTACTTGCTTGGTCTTCCATTGCCTTTAGTCGATTGCCCTGTCAAACTATATGCACTAACAAAAGTTATTTCAATCTCTCTTCAACTTCATGGACTATGAAACGCGCAACTTCCAGGCCATTTTCCATGGTTCCTCAAGCATGAAGAAGAGGCAGATGATGAGATTACTTCATACAGTGGAGCACCGACAGGTTGGGGTCCACCAGGAAGTAGCTTCGCTGACAGCTACTTCACAATACCACTTGAACAGAGGAGAGTTGCAATGGCTTTGTTCAAAAAGTATGACGTGACTGCCTGCTTCAGTGGTCACTTTCATCAGAATGTTGTCACCGCGACATCGTGGGGAATGCCCATGATCGTTACCGGCCCGTTGAGTATGAATCTGTACAGTGACATATCAGATGAACTGTCAAATGGTGAGACAAATGGTATAGGCTTTAGAGTTGTTGATGTGGGTGAGAGACCGGGTGAATTCACTCATAAGTGGCATCTCCTAGACGACGAAGAAGAGTTGTATACGGTAAGTGGCTTAAATTGTGCATAAGATGTGTACAAAGTATTTGGTAAGGGTTGTCTAACCGTCTCATCTTTCTTCTCCACTCTAGTCCGCAATGAACCGTTGTTTGAGACAATCAATGAGAGAAGCATCTTTAATAAAGCTTAAAGACAACAACGATACAAAATCATCTGCCTTGGATAATTCCTTCTGTGCTGCACCACCACCTATGGAGGTTTGGAATGAGTTGGATGAGCTACTAGGAGACTAGAATACATAGGTGAACCAAATAAGTGGATCCGATTCTAGTCAAAAGTTCTACACTCTATCCTACTTGTCTTATCCTATCTATAATTCAATTAACACACAAGCTTTAGAAACACTTCCGCAGAACTCGGATCCTACCTCTATTATCTCCCGATGCAATGATACCAATTCTATTCTTTTTATCCTCAATCATCTTCGATAGGAAATGTGTATCATCTTCATTGCCACTATCAGAAGAGTCATCGTCATTATTACGGTCTAGCTCTTCTGATATGGTATCTAAGCTCCAAATTTGTACATTTCTGCCAAGGTTATAAGCACCTTCGTACATTCCGCTAGATACATTCCACATCCGTATAGCTCCGTCGGTAGTGCCCGCTGCCATCAATGTGCCAGAGTGGAGGGTAGATAGTGATGTAACCCCAATACGACCACCTCGATTTGACGTAGAGGCATTAACTGAGGCAGCGGAAGGGTGTCGATAATTGGTGGTAGACAAAGAAGAGTCGTCACCTGGTCCTGATCCCTCATTCAATTCAATCTCCCACATTGCTTTACGTTTCGGTATCCGACCACTAGCCGTGATGACATATTCATCATCACTTCTATCAGATGCATCTACTAATGTAGCACCGCCGCCTCCTTGATGTTTAATCCGTATATCGAATGCATCCCAAACACGTACACTTCCATCATCTGAACTAGAAACAAGCATGATACCAGTTTCAGCATCATCCACATCGACATTGGGACAAAGCAGTGGCATCAATTTGCATGATATGAGCATAGACATGCTTGTTATTGACATACTATGCCCCGCAAATATACCCGTACATCCCCACCAAATGGCACCATTGACGTGGCCTGATCCACATTCATTCATACGACTATATCGTCTGATAGTACCCGATGCATCGCCGGCAAACATTGACACGTCTACATCACTTGGTATGATACCACCGCCATCATTCATGTGATGTGATTTACCACGATGTGTACACACCAACGAAGTAATCGCGGCCGGGAAACGAGTCTCGTTGGTCGACGTCTTATTCCTCGATGATCCAGGTGCGGCAGGTGGTTTAATACATTGCAACTGTACCGTGGCATACATTCCCTCACATTGTAACTCCTGCAATCGTTTACCTTTTGCTTCCTTAACAGACTTGGGTAATTTCTTAACATTCGTCAAGTTGAGTGCTGACCTAACATCCCATATTCGTATACAACCATCACACCCGCCTGATGCAAACTGTCCCGCACTTGTACGTCTACTCAACCTTGATGATGATAGATTATCCTCATCGCCACTGCTTTTACCACTGTGATCTAAAAAGTTTAAACTATTGGAACTCCGTCCATGATGATCCTCAGCAAAATCATTCTGATTGTCCTCGGGTGCCAATGATGGTACGGCACATACACACAACACCCCACCTATATTATTCTTACCAAATTGATGTCCACGTAGTTTAATACCCTTGGATAATGGATCTTCTCTATTATTTTGTTGTAACTGTTGTCCTTCATTGGAACGATCACTTGAATCATCTAGTATACTTGTTGCTGATCTATCAAACATACCTTCCTTGTTATTATGCTGATGAGAAGAATTAGTATGGTCATCTATCGGCCATATCCGTAATGTATTATCTCTACTAGCCGAGACGAAGAATAATCGTTTCCGTGGCTGCTGTTGCTGTGACTGATGTGAATGTCTTCTATCACCACTGGAACAGCTACCCAAACTAGATTGACTTGATCTTCGTTTACTTAACTGTGGTAATTGTATACTCCGTTTGGATGCCGAGCGGGGTGAATCATTATTGTAATAATCACCACTACCGCTTCCTCGACTACCCCTACTAGTTTGACTTTGTGTATCAGTAGTATCCTCTCCGATGGATGTTGACTTCATAAAGTTGGGACGTTTACCTGTTGGATCGGATCGTGCCCATGCCCCACCCATGGCACCAAGTAATGAACTTCCATTCTCTGTTGTATTATTATTCAGTAGGGTAGTTGGATCATATGCCGTACCTAAGATTGCAATGGAATGGACATATCCCGAATGACCGACATAGGTTTTTAATAATCTTGGATTAAGTTTCTTATCTGGTGTTTCAACAACTGTTTTATGAGGGGATATTAGGAAAGAGGGAGAATAAGAATAAGAATTTAGATGAGTGTATAAGTATTCATGTTGCTCTCCAATCGATCTAACATATACACCCCATCAACAAAAACAAACGAGAACAAATAAAACTAACCTTCCCATAATTTCACTCGACCATCGGCACTACCACTTAAAAATCTATGTCGTTCTATACTCTCCTCCACTTCATTAAACTTATTAATAGATATGGATGGTACACCACAGATACATAACACACCCCCGTCATGTTCCATTGGTAATTGTGGTTTAAGTTCTCTTCTCTTTGTATTGAATTTTTGATGAGATGTTTGAGATGATTGTTGTGGAAGAGATTGTTGGCTGCGAGATTTTATATTAGAAGTCATTATAGACTGTGTGCCGCTTATAACACTAACATTGTCATTATTCGTATCAAATGATATTAGATTTGTTGGTATATCCTTACTATTATTAGACGGGTCTCTTCTGTTATAGTTGTTAGTACTGCCCCGATTTCTAGATTGCTGCTTTGCAGTAGTAGTATCCTCTTCAATTATGGGAGAGGTCATCATATGTGCCGGTAAGTGATTTTGAACTTTAGTTGATGTTCGTCTTGATGATATACCCGATGCCAATGGCTGTTGTTTACTATTAGACGATGATGATTCAGATGTTCGTCTCTGTTGTTGTTGAGTACTTGATCTAATTTGATCACCACTTGACGATGACCTTCTACGACCAATATCATTAGACGATTGCAATTTGTTATCATATTGTTTATCTTTCATTGCCAATGCTTGCATTGCAGCTGAAGTTTGTACTTCAATTGCAGTCGTATTGTTGGCTGGTCCATCATACTCTTTCTTATTTTTTCGTATGAGACCCATTCTTTATATCTTTTTGGTTTCTATTGCAATAGATTCTCTATTGAGTATCCTTATCTAGCCTCTCGACGACGGACGGCGACTGATGATACTGAATACTCTACTACTCTCCGTCTGTAGCTCATTATATATAACCTGCCTTCAAGGTCGTAGAAGTATGAGGCTATTCCGTGTGATCCCCCTTCAACTTTCGTTCGGCGGTCATTTATTCAAAGTCTCATCATGCTAATTTAGCATGCCGATGTGTATCTTGCGTTTAGGGATTATCCCTATTCAGGTGAACAGTGAAGCTGCCACGACTCTCGAAGAGTCTCTCTATTCGGGTACGACAGCTACAATGAATCTGTAATGCTATCAATAGGTTAGAAGTTCGGAAGCTGTAAGAGAAGAAGACTCTATATTCATATTGCAGTGCTACATAATTCCGCGTTTCACCGGCTATCCAGATCGGCGGCCAGTTTATAATAATCACAATATAGACATCACAATCACAACATATATCAAAAACTCCGGAATCCCTTAGCTAAAATTATGTCATCATCATCAGACAGTAAGAATAGTAGCACATCATATAAGCCATTTGCAATATCAAACTATGCTAACAACGATGATGATCAGCTTTATAGTACACGACTATCAGCAATAGACGAGGAAATTGTCAAAACTACATCCCTATTGCAACTTAAAGAGAAGTTATTTAATTTACCCCATGGTTTAAAATCGTCACTAGTTTATGCTCAACAAGTTACCGATATAGTGAACGATGATCATTTATTAGGGTTCTTATATGTAGAGAATTATAATGTTGATGTGAGTAGGTTAGATGGGCGTATTTGATGCATATGAACGTTTTACATTGCAATTGCAAATCTCTCATATATTTTTCATGTCTGTGCTGTCCTAAACGTACATACACAGCATGCTTTAACGAGGCTGGTACGATATTGGAATACTCGGCATAAGGTATTTGGTGATGATTATATTCTCCCGCTGACGTTATACGGTATGTAGATCTATGTCTATACTGAAGAAGGTATTCTCATATTTCGTGCAAATCATATGCACTTTTTTTCTGACACTTTTCTTTTTGTCCGATATTTTACTTAGGAGCAATGAAAGATAATATAGATCTTGTTAAAAGGGGTATATTAGTTCTACTACCCGAGCTTGATGATAGAGGACGATCAATTATTTATGCTAATCTTTCTCTGAGAGGCGATGGAGATCCAGACAAGGTATGTGTATTTTGGACTTATTCTAACTTTATATAGTTGGTTGCTTCTATGTAGTATTGTATTAACCAAATTTCTCTGTTTCCAATATACTATTAGGTGATCCAATTGTGGTGGTATTTGATACATGTTGCAATGGAGAGACCAAGCTGTCGGAAGGTGAGTTTTGGGAGTTACATTAATGATCATTTGTTTGGCACATATCTGACATTCTTGTTTCTCTCAACACCCCTCATCAATCCACTAAACTTAGAATGGATTTATAGTCTTATCTAATGGGCAAGACGCCAAGCTATGTCACTTTCAACCAAAGGTATATTTAGGTAAGTTATATTCTTTCCTCGTCAGGTTCTCCAGTGTATGTTAACCTGGGTGTCGTCTAATACAATTTCCTTATTATCTTTGTTCTCAAGCGGTTATCAAATCTGCGGAAAGTACATTTCCAGTTAAACGACAAGCATCACATGTGTGCAATCCTGTTAATTTCCCTCTTGTAGCCCCAGCAGTAAAGGCTATGTTATCCTTAAGGTCAAGACAATTGCTGACACTTCATTATGGGTCAAGCAATAGTTTGTTAGAAAGTCTAGCCGCTTGTTCATTACCAGCAAGTGCTATACCAGACAATATGGGAGGATCACTTCATGTATCTTTAGAAGAGCTGGTCAAAGCTAGGCTTGCAATAGAAGGGCAGGCTGATAATATAGTGTCAGAAGTCAACGGCGGGACAAGCCAAGAAGGGAACATATCCGATGTCAGTGTGGCATCGGATTCAAAACTACCACCAAAGAGCAGCTCAACAACTAATCCGACCGCACCAGAGTTGGGAAACATATCAGATTTCAGTACGGCAGATCAAAGTGAGAGTACTTCTAAATCAACCTCAAGCAAGTTAAGCCCAATAGTAGAGGAAGGGAAAAGATCAGATACCACTGAAGTCAACTTAAGTAAAAAGAGCTCAGTCTCAGCATCATCAAAGCCCGCTGGAACTAAAGTAGAAGGAGTGAAGTTCAAGGTCAAGACCCATCCTGGCAGAACAGGAGACATACGAATGAACAAGGCAGTCGATGCCAAGAGACAGAACCCTAACATGACACATCTCGATGCAATTTTGGCTGGTGGTTTCGTATTTCCTAATATGTATGCACCGGGGGTTAAACTAGGAGAAGCTAAGGATTTAGATGGTGTTAGTGTTAATCAGAGGAAGAATCAACTCATGCGGAGATTGAGGAATGGGAAAGACAAGAAGAAAAAGTAAGCATGTAAAGTATATAGTATTAGGTAGGTGGGGATAGTTTGTTTGTGTATTAAAGTAGCTCGGTCATATCCTCTTTAACTATCAACCAATATATTTAGATTGCTAGGAGGATCGATAGTACTAGAGTGAGAGAGAAGAGATGTTGCGTTTTGATTTGAGCCAATATCTGAGAGAAAATTACTCGGTATCTTTTAAACTATGGTATTATTAGCCTACACGGCGAATTAGACCAAACCAAGCAACATGTACTTCAACCAGTATGTGATTGATCGGCAGTAATCATATATAGATTGCATAGGAGGCGGACGATCTGAGAAGTGGCGTAGTGCGTGAGGCCGCCAGGAGAGTCAAAAAAGGATACCGCAAATCTAAGACATAAAGAGTTCTTGATGGTAGTTGGTAGTCCGGCTGGCGGCCTGGCGGCAGGGTGCGGCTCATATCTCATATCATACCATATACTTTTGTTATTATTATATACTAACTCTCAATTAGGAGGCAAATCACTTATCTCGACAAATCGGGTAGTACAGAGTATTGCAAATCATCCTCGCACCACTCATTCAAGTCATTCATAAAAAATGGTTGGATTATCTTTTGCATCATCAATATTGGTCGCCACTTCTTTGTTTTTGTTACCAACAACTATGGCAGAAGGAGGTACAAGAGGATACTCTTCCTCGTCTATAGTAGATGTTGCAATACATAACAATATATTATCAGATATTGAAGGGCAAGATTGTTCTAAATCTCGATGCGGCAATCCAAGTTGGTACTTTTGCAAGAAAGAGATTGGTGAATGTGCAGATACCACAAAGTCGGGAGTATGCACCAGTTACGATGATGATATGTTTTGTATTCAAAGTTTGAACAAGGTCTGTAGTTGTGATGGTGTAGTATACGTCAACTCTTGTTATGCATACAAGAATGGAAAGAATGTACTTTGCAATTTACATCCAGGAAGTAAGCTTTCTCTTGATGATGGATGTGGTTTAAATGATTGTGCTAATGGTAATAACGGTAATGGCCCACCACCAGAAGTTCAGGAAGAGGTTTCTATTTCAGCAGTAGTTAAAGTTGATGATGACAAAGTAGTAGAACTAATGAAGAAGGAATCAACATCAATCGATCCTCAATCTGGATCAAGAGGACCACAGCATACTAACCGTGGCCCACCTATGAACTCATCAAGTGATCAACATCATGCAAATCGTAGTACAAGTGAGGTTGACAACTTTTGTGACACTGGTTCTGGATATGAATATAGTTGGTCAACGCCATGTGAATCATCTAAGAACTTTTGCTCTATACCCGCGGGGCAATGTGATATCGGAGAAGGTTCGTGTCAATTGAAACCCACTACTTGTACAATGCAACATGAACCGGTATGTGGCTGTGATCGAAAAACTCATGGTAATAAATGTATGGCAAATGGAAAGGGAGTTAATGTATGGCATGATGGCGAATGTGAGGGAGGCAACCATTGCTCTGATGATAAACCATGTGTCAATACAGACAAGTACTATTGCAAGTTTCCACCGGGCCTCTGCGGTGAGGATAGCAACTATCAACGAAATCGTCCACATCTAACATGTACTGAATATGGATCTCATTTCTCCTGTATGACGCTGTTTAAACCTGTGTGTGGTTGTGATGGAAAAGTATACAGCAATTCCTGCTCAGCTATGAGTCAGAATGGTGTGAATGTACTCGGTAGTCTGAATCCTAATGATGATACAATTGTAGTTGGTGATTCGTGTGATATTGGTGACTTGATTAGTGAAGAGATTAGTGATCTGATTGTGGCAGGAACAGAGTGAGAAACAAAAGATAGGAGTACAGGTTATGTTAGGTAGAAAGTAGAGAACACTTATGTAACTCTAAATTACTGAAAATGATGAGCTTGAGCCCATTCCCTTTTATCCTACCTATGATTGGGGGGTGCAGCCTAGCAAATAAAAGGATACCTTGAAGGATACCATGTCATTTTTTCTCTTCACTCTTAATTATCGTACTGTTTTACACTGACTCGACACTATTGACACCTTCTATTAATTGCAGCATAGTACTATAAATCAGCATAACAATAATAACATTAGGATGATATCTAGACAACAGTTAGTTTCCATATCTGCAGCCTTGCTGCTCATATGCTGTGTTCATCCAGCGGTATCCTTATCGACAGTCAGATTATCACATCGAAGAACGAGCAGCAGATTGACAACACCTTCCTCTTCCTCGCATATAAGTAAATCATACCAGTCTAGAATATACTCCAGATCTAAATCTACATCATTATTAAAAGCAGTAGAAGGAGACTTTGATCCAAATGCAATCGAGAATTCTAAAAAAGCAATCGAATCAGGATCAACCCGTGCCAAATTAAATGCCTTATATAAATTCACACGTCCACATACAATCCGTGGTACAATCCTAGCATCCATCGCGGGCACGACACGTGCATTAATCGATACACCGGGAGCTATTGCCAATGCTAATTGGAATATATTATTACCCCGTGCTGTAATTGGTATGATTGCCTTATTATTGGGTAATGCATTCATTGTTGGTATTAATCAAATATTTGATAAGGATATTGATGTATTGAATAAACCATTTTTACCTGTTGCTAGTGGTGAGATGAGTAATAAGGTTGCTTGGGGTGCTGTTGGTTTTAGTGGTATTGTTGGACCTGCCATTGTGTAAGTTATTTTGCTTGTGTTAAATTATGACTTTTGTTGTGCATATCATATGCTCATTTCTCATATCTCTCCAACTATTATACAAATCACACACGAACAATGAAAACAAATTGCAATACATCAAAAGATACAACTTCTTCCCAATCCTACTCTTCAAGCTATACATGGTAGGATGGACACTCGGTGCAATCTATTCAGTACCACCATTCCGAACGAAGCGCAATCCATTAGCAGCCGGCTTAACAATCGCAACAGTACGTGGATTCTTACTAAACTTTGGCGTTTACTATGCAGTGAAAGATGCCATCGGTGCACCATTTGCATGGAGTCCAAAGGTATCATTCATCGCCCGGTTCATGACAGCATTTGCATCAGTTATTGCAATTACTAAAGATTTACCAGATGTGGAAGGTGATAAGGCATACAATATATCAACATTTGCTACTAAAGTTGGTGTTGCCAAGATTGCCAATGGTGCAACATTGTGTCTATTCTTGAATTATATGCATGCTATTGCTACGGGATTATTAAGTAAGGCTGGAACATTCAATATGATACCCATGGTTGGTGGACATGCCTTGTTGGCTAGTATGTTACTGATTCGATTTAAAGAGCTGGTGCCAGAGAAATTGGCATCAATTAAGACATATTACAAACATATTTGGGATCTGTTCTACTTGGAGTATGCCTTGTACACTCTCATTTAAAAAGTTGTGAGTGTATGTTTGGGAAAAGGTAGGGAAAAGGGAAAAGTCATGATCGACAGGGGGCTAAATGGGGAGGATAGATTGGCATTTAATATAAACATTGTCGAGCTATTTTATGCATTCAATTACTTATAATCCTTATCGAAATGATGTTGATCTGCTCTTGGAAGAGTCGAGTTCTTTGTTGTTTCTCTCATGGTATCGGCGGTATCCTTTCCCATGCTCGAGAAATAAACTGCCTTGACTTCCCTGCTTCATTGCTTGATCTGGTGCCGTGTTGATGGCCATTATGTTGTTGCCCAATACACCTGCAGAGGTAGGTAGGACGACCCACTTGAGGAGGGTAGTAGGCAATATAATCACAACATATTCGATAGCAAGCAGCTCTGTCAAATCCTCTCTTCTTCAGAGTTGCGAATCAAGATGTGAGCAATGCTTATCTTCTCCTCTATGGCCGTGGGTGCCGTTGGCGCTACCCCACTACCAGTACTTCTATGGACTTATCAAATCTCAATCTCTTGGGTTCATGAGGCTCATATAGGAGGACCGCCTTGATATTGTCGGCGTCGTCTACTGCCTCTATTACCCTCTTGGTGATCTTCTTGAGGTGGCCTAGTCGGAGTAGGATATTGCTGCTGTTGATACTGTAAACCGCCATAGTCTGAAGAAGGTGCTTGGTAGTGTCCTGGGGGGTCTTCTCCTCTTGAAAGTGGACGGCTGGCATGGGGTGTTTGTCGTTGTGTTTGATGGGGGTGGGGAGAAGGATATTGCTGCTGTGGATATACTGTACTGAAGCTTGTGTCACTGGCCATTCGATGGTGATATTGTTGTGGATCAGGACGAGGGTATGTATATTGTTGAGATGATGGTGGGTATTGATACTGTGGATACTGCTGTTGTGGATGTTGCAAATACTCTTGGTGAGAATACTGAGGATAATATGGCGTCCCTTGTTGGAGAGGGGGGTATGCTGGCGGTGCATATTGATGATGAGGATAGTGAAAAGATGCCGAATGACTACTCCAGCTTGTATCACTAGCCATGCTTCTATTGTAATCTTGTCGGAGTGGTGGTGTATTGATTGAATGATACGGCGGTGTATTGGAGTAAACCGGCACATCTTGTGTACTTGGTGTGGCGGGTAGAGAATGATGCCGTGCATGATTACTACTACTCCAGTAGGAAGGATGATGTTGGTCAGTCCAGATTGTACTTGTATCATTCACCGAGCCACTGACAGTTGAAACATTCGAAGATTGCTGCATACAAAACGCTCCAAAGTATTCTTCCATACGCTGTCTTCTAGCACGTCGTACTTCCTGACGATGATGACTATCTCCAACTGTCTCATTATTGGAAGCATACAATATTGCCTTAAGAATTGTATCATCGATCTGACATCTTAAACTTGCTATTTCATGCAAGTTGGTTAGCTGTTGACTTGCAACAAGACTGCGTAATGTCTCTTCAACGTGTATACTTTGTGGATCATTATCAACCCATCCAGAGAAATGAGAAAGAGCTAATGTCCAGCTCTCTGAATCATACTTTGACATGTTGGCAAGATGATCTGATACACTGCAAACTTCTTGTCTGAGGAATAGAGATATGCTGGATACCGAAGTCTGTACATCAATGTTATTTCGTTTGAGCTTCTTGATACATTTGGCAATGAATTTGTGATAATGAATGAGTGGCCACAGATATCTACACAGAGAAAGAATGAGAAGTGGTGAGAGACATGTATGACATGAGCATAAGATATGTGCATTGATATGTCTCACCTCCATCGGTTGTCATGTACAACAGGCTCTACCCACGGATTCTTTCCTGACTTAGCATCCCACCAACTTTGACTTGGTTTCCATAACTTTGTTTTAGAAGGAGATTCGTCATCGTTATCACTTTCGCCCATTGCTTCAAAGAATGTGGGGAGCAATTCAGTTGATTGATTCCTTATCGATTCGGGTGTACGTGATGCAATTACAGATACAAGCCACCATTCTTCATCTATTAATATGCCCTGTTGACGAGTAGTTGATGCATCGATATTGAAAAGAGGTTCATTATTGCTCTCATCATCATCGTCATCATTCAAACACGAAATAACAAGGATACTATTCTGTTCTTCTTCTATATTTGTTTGCAACTGAGTCTGATTACCACCACCGCCACTATCAAAGTTATCCAATACCTCTTGATTAATATCTCGTAATATACTATAGAATGATACACGGTTAATTATACCCTGAGATAATGTTCCACGGAGAGAATCGTGTAATTGAAATTGTGGTATGGAGATTGTTGATATTGTACTGATACTCATCTATCATTATCCATCCATTGATATCTTATTAGTAGTAATATCTATCATTTCATATTATTAGGCTATCAATCAGAATAGTAGATTTGGAAATGGAATTCTATTGATTACTGCCGGGGCTGATTATGATACATGTAAATGGGATTCATAGCTTGCTTGTGTTGTTGCTCTTTTCTTGTAAAAATAAATTTTGTGTACCTGATACACATTTAAACCCCGGTCATTAGCACTACTGCCTCATTCGTCCTTGTTAATACTTCTTGATACATATCTTCTTCTATTTATAGTACCTACCACACAAGAGAGGAACCTACTAGCAGCTGAACATCAAGATTGGCAGCTAAATTGAGTCCTCTTTTATCTTGTGAGCATTGCGGCTGAATCATAAGAAATGTCTGAGATATGTCAGAAAAGAGGAAAGAATACTATCGCCCACTTGAACTTCTCAATATTTGCTAACTATCAGATGGAGAAGAGCGGCGGCTAAACTCGGCATAATATGAACAATCATGAGACGAATAGTAGTATTCCTTTCCGTCCCTACTATCAGCTGTACTGCCGTAGGAAATGGCGGCGGCAACCATGGACAGCTAAAATTAATAGACGAGAGTATCCTCTAAATCAAGGAGAGAAGTCGGAGATATTTCAATCTGACGAATTGAATGACTTATGCCAATATGTTTCTTCGGGTGCATCCACTTTACTTGGAAGTTTGGTGTTTTGCATCATGGCCTTTGTTGGTATTATGTTCGCTGTCTAAATCGAGAGATGAGTCGTCGTTCATGAACCATATCTAATCATAGTAATCCACATGTCATGCATTTAATCCACTCCTGTCTAATAACTGTTAACTGTTAAGCTTCTTTCGTCGTCGTTGATGCCTTCTCCTTATTGTCGGACACCTGTTCCTCCTCTACCGACTTCTTCTCATCTCTATTATCTCCTTTATCCATTAATGCCTTGACATATCTGCAACCCATATCAAATGTTGTCAGTCCCCACTCCTTTACTACTAAACTGAATGATTTCAAAGAAGGTATAACTGTTTGTTGTATTGATAACTTGGCTTGATCAATATATGGTATAAGTTTATCTCTTGTCTCCTTGGATATTACAACATTATACATTTTGATCATATCAGATTGTATCTGTCTTATGACGTCTCTTGTATAACTCCCCTCAGGTGCGACAAAGTTAATTACCTTCATTACATCTGATTTAATCTGTTGTATCACTTCAATAGTAATTTCTTTAATATCAAATGTAAGTTGATTTTGATTTTGATAAGCATTTAGTATTGATTTAGTTTGGGTGGTTTTGTCGGACATGATTGCTTCGTTTAGTGCCTTTTCGTGATTTGATATTGTTGGTTTGTTTGTCGTCTCTTTTTTATCATTGTTGTTTGTTGTTTCTGTGTCGACGACATTGTCAACTTGTTCGATTGGTATCTCTTCTTCTTGCTGTTGCTGTTGCTGTTGATTATTGAGTTGCTTTGCCAATCTATCACGCTCCTTCTTCACCCTATCACTTTCCTTCTTGATATCATCCAGTATTTCCGGATTTCCTTCCAATATATTTTCCCTAATGTTTATATATATGGGGTTTAAGACATCATAAGCGTGTGTGGAATAGGAGTGAGTGATGTAAAATTGGACATATCATGTGATCAAAAGTCATATGTATAGATACTTACAAATCTTCCTCAATTTGTAAACATTCAGTAGCAGCATCTATATAATCTTG
>Ga0214478_100119_pt1 | contig 40904 bp, 29 predicted proteins | sample M1_20Mar14CPVII9_2_FD_178001 | JGI IMG/M metagenome (GOLD analysis project Ga0214478, IMG submission 178001) | Marine eukaryotic communities from Monterey Bay, California, United States - M1_20Mar14CPVII9sort6BwellD7 | ecosystem: Environmental > Aquatic > Marine > Unclassified | place: USA... | reverse complement strand
GACAGCCGGTTCGATTTCGAAAATCAGACCCAATCTGAGGCAAGAGAACCGCCAACAAGTGGCCACAAAATTGTGATGGAGGGCCCTACAATGGTGCTGATAGTGTCCATTGGTCTTTTATATACATATACATAAAGGAATTACCAATATATAAGAAGGGGAGTGGTTGTATACCTCCACATTTAGGTGATACATTGTCGGACAGCCGGTTCGATTTCGAAAATCAGACCCAATCTGAGGCAAGAGAACCGCCAACAAGTGGCCACAAGAGTGTGATGGAGGGCCCTACAATGGTGATGATAGTGTCCATTGGTCTTTTATATACATATACATAAAGGAATTACCAATATATAAGAAGGGGAGTGGTTGTATACCTCCACGTTTAGGTGATACATTGTCGGACAGCCGGTTCGATTTTGAAAATCAGACCCAATCTGAGGCAAGAGAACCGCCAACAAGTGGCCACAAGAGTGTGATGGAGGGCCCTACAATGGTGCTGATAGTGTCCATTGGTCTTTTATATACAAATACATAAAAAGAATTACCAATATATAAGAAGGGGAGTGGTTGTATACCTCCACGTTTAGGTGATACATTGTCAGACAGCCGGTTCGATTTCGAAAATCAGACCCAATCTGAGGCAAGAGAACCGCCAACAAGTGGCCACAAAATTGTGATGGAGGGCCCTACAATGGTGCTGATAGTGTCCATTGGTCTTTTATATACATATACATAAAGGAATTACCAATATATAAGAAGGGGAGTGGTTGTATACCTCCACATTTAGGTGATACATTGGCTGGATGTTGATTGGTTTCCGAAAATCTGACCCAATCTGAGGCAAGAGAACGGCCAACATGTGGACACAAAAGGTGGATGGAGGACCCTAGAATGGTGCTGGTGGTGTCCATTGCCCTTTTATATACATATACATAAAGGAATTACCAATATCTAAGCAACAGAATGATAACATACCATCACTTGATGATCCAACATTGTTGTGACTTTGAAAAGCTGTTTGACACACTGCTTGTCAATTATCATCAAGGGGCTACAGAGTTCCTTAATTTCATGTTAGAAGCATCTATCATCTTGTTATATACATATAAAATGAGAATTGAGTAATAATGAAGCTCTTTCATGATTGCATACTGTCAATACACACCAAATAGTTTGTTGGCGTACTTGGTTTTTGAATTTTTTTTTCACCTAAGTTCCAACAAAGTGGTTTCAAAGTAGGTTAGTAGGTCCTTTAAATGTGGTTCGAGTGTTTATCATCTTGTTATTTACCTAAACATTAGTGGTAGATTATTAAATAAGATTATGTATGATTCAATACCACTAATACATCTCCATTCATCTGATACATGCTGAATATGGGCGCTTTTTTGGTGTTTTCTTGTTCATTCATGATGCATTGGGATGGTATTAGTCAAGTTTTTCATGAGAAATAGATCATTGATATAAAGATGATCATATTTGATATGTGAGTCATCTCCTAGATCCTAATATTGATGGTACTACAGTGGATTTAGTGCCAAAAACACATGTGGAATGAAGTTTGGGGTGGCATCAAGTTGTTCTTTCTGTTCATTGGCGAAAATGCCATTTATTTGAAGACAGACTTCAGAAGCTGTATCTTTGAACATCTGCACACACCACAAAAAAGCAATAGCATTGGCCCACCTCACGACAAATATACTACTAATCCCACATACCTATCTAATCAGGTCCACCCACACTAATTTATTCATAAAAAATATATAAATAATACAAATATGCCATCCAATTATAGAGGTGGGCCGAAGAGAAATGATGGTAAAATAGCGGAGAAGGTGAGCATTTTTTATCAACTTTTTATGTGATTGTTCTTGTAATTTGCAAGTAGTTGGGATTGTTGTTGTATATTTCGAGACCTTTTCTTTGTGCTAGTATGTGAATTGTTTATTGGTAAAGTTGGGGTATTCTCGAGTAGAATTGGGCGGTGGAGGGGGTTGATATAATTTAGATTTGATAAGGTGCATGTACCACCCCAAAAATCCACATGAAATGTCTGGCAGCAGCACTGCGGCACAGACAATAGCCCCCAAGAGGCAATACAATTATTAAGCTTATACGGAATATCGGTGCCTATCGGGTACGCAATATTATCATCAGACTACAAGCATACACACAATATCAAAATATTTATAAAAACATAAACAAGGCAATAAATCTTAAACTACGGCAGTCATAATATACTTCCAGAAAAACACATTGCAAATTACATAAAAGACACTCATCATTAAATTACTGTGGGGAGATATGACGTAAATTGAAGGCCTCATTGGAATTAATGTTAGTAGTAATTGTCAGATTTTTTTCGGTAGAATTCATGACATCTTTACCTGTCAAAAGTGCTGCTCCAGTCAAGAATGCCTTCAAGGTACATAAGAAATCGATTAGAATAACACCATCCATGACTCTCTGTTAAATATATATCATCCCTATTTCAGTGCCTTGCGTTGCCAAGAACTCCCAGCTCAATTTACAAGTGTGCACAACTTCGGGTATTTGAACGTTTTAGTGAAGCCGGATACATTGCATTGAATCAAAAGAGTCCCCAATTGTTTTGTTGATATTGTGTACTGGATTCTCTATTTTTATATTCGGGGTTGATATTTTTTGATGATACCTTTTTGTTTGTATGGAATCACTACATAATTATCTTTCCTGACACAAATTCATACTCACTATAATTTATTTACTTCCTTCTTCATATCTATACAGTTCAGAGACGCATGCCCCCCACACAAAGTGAAGGATCTCGACTCTCTTGTTAAACAATGCAAGGGAAACGAGAAACAGATTGAGGAGAAAATTCAACAATGGTGGGAAGAACCTGCAATCGAGGAACCACAGTGGGAAGCAGTCGCTAAGAATAATAAGAAGGCATCAGAGAAGTCATCTTCTCGTGGTAGTGGCAGAGGTGGAGATCGCGGTGCATCACGTGCCAATGATCGTGGAGATAATTCTGGCAGAACTGAAAGGAGGGGTGACAGATCTCATGGCAGTGGAGGAAGAGATGGACCGCGTAGGGATAGCAGAGGAGGCGGCAGAGCCTCTGGACGTTATGGAGATCGGGATAAGAATCGAGATAGACAGAAGTCTACTCCAGCTCCTGCTGGTAAAAAGTCTGCTGCTCCAAAGAAGAAGGAATCTGGTGTTCCCACTCCTGTTACGAATGCCCCAATTCCAAAGGGAGCATGGGGAACAGGAGGACAATCGTTTGCTGCCGCAGCTGCGTCGTCATCAACTCCTGCTGCATCAGAGCCACAGGCAACCCCCGCTATGCCAGAACCGGAGAATTCAACACCTGTTGTAGAACAGCAGCCAAAAGAGGAAGCTCCCGTTGATATTGGTGTTCCGGCCGTAAATATTATTGCAACTGAAGACCCTACCCCTTCTGGAATGCCTGCGGCACCGCCCGTGGCATCTGGCAATGTTTGGGGCAGTAAGGGAGGAGCTCATTTGATCCAAGCTGTAAAGCAACCTACTCCTGCCCAAATTTCGTTAGCCTCAGAAGTTGATATTGAACCCGAGCCAGTAGAACAAGAAGAAGAGCCGGTCGTTGTTGAAGAACCAGAGCCTGCGGTGGTGGAACAAACGTTGGTGAAGGAAAGTTCATTTGGATTAGACAATGTTCTCCCATCAGTGAATGGAGCAAATATCAATGCATCGGGCTGGGAACCTATTCTTGATTCGAATGATTCTACATCGCAACAACAACAGCAACTCGAGCCTTCTCCAGTCGGCGCAATTTCTGCTGCTCCGTCTATGCCAGAGCCAGAACCAATTTCGTTACCAAAACCAACAGCTGCTGAGCCTATTGCACCTTCTGCACCCGTAGGAATGAAGCCCAACAATGTGCTCAACATGGGTCGTTGGGAAACGGGTGACGGTGATGATGATTTAGACTTTGGATTCGGGTCGTTTGGAGCTCCTGAGAATGATACCGAGGCTACAACAGCTACGGCTAGTTCCACCAGTGCATCTCAAACTCCATCAGCTTCTGCTGCACCTGGCGCCTCTCCAGCTCGTCCTCCACCAGGCCTTTCAATGCCACCTATGCCTACTAATGCCATGCTTGTGCACGAGCTCGAGGGCAAGCTTGATAACACGACACTCGGAACAAAGGTTGAAACGAATAACACTACTGCTACAGCACAATCATCTCAGCCTCAACTCCCTACTGTGAATGGATTAGGGAACCCCCCTGGCATGTCTCAGTACAATGGTATGGGAGGAATGTTCCCTTCTGCTGGCGTGCCAAATGCTCTTGGAAGCATGCCTACAACTCAATTCCCTCTTACTGACACCTCAACAAATAATAACCAACAACAGTCCAATGCGCAACAAAATGATTCGAGGTCTGGATTACCTTCTCAACTCAACCAACAGGGTACTACTCAACCCCAGCAGTCTGCTTATGCAATGCAACCAACAGCTGCCGGTGTACAAAGTAATACAGCAGGTGCCCCAGGCACTACAAGCGCCCCTAATGGAGGTGTGAATGTTGGAGCCCCAGGAAGTGGCAATGCACCAGGCATGCCCCCCAGCATGCAACAGCAACAACAATACCCCAACCCAGCTTACATGTACGCTCAGCCTAATCAATTCAATCAGATGGGTCACCCAGCATACGGCATGCAAGCTGCAGCATATGGATATGGACAACAGTTTGCACCCCAAGGTGGACATCAATTCGGCGGTTACAACCAGCCAGGCTTAATGGGACAGGGTGGAGGCGGATATGGTGCTCCTTCTCACTATGACGATCAGCGTGGCGGACCTCGTGGTGGCAATAATAATAACAACATGAGAGATAATGGTGGATATAACAAGGGAGGTGGACGTGGATACCGTGGAAACAGAAACAACCATCACCAAAATAATCACGGATCTGGATATGGTAACAACAACAATAACAACTATGGTCAGTCTAATCCTAATGTTGGTGGTGGTTATGGTGCTAGTCCATATGGTAACATGGGATATGGTGGCCATCAAGGGGGATATGGAAACCCCAACGCCGGTCCATCTGGCATGGATCATTATGGCATGCAACAGCAGCAGCAACAAGGTGGATACGGTGAAAAGTCGGGTGGAAACCAGCCTTTCCAGCAACAGTCTCACCTTCATCAACAACCTTTGGGCTTGCAAGGAGCATCTACCGATACTGGTACCGCTGGAGGTGCATCCTCCGGAGGAGGATGGCCCGGTCAGTCTCGTCAGAATTGGGGTGGAAATTGGCAACAAGAGAATTGAGCGCCGAAATAGATTGTCTGACTTTGTCTTTTGATGATTCAGGGAATAATCATCTTTCGCTAGTAGAGTGTACTTGAGTACACAACAAACATAAAAACATGTAGTAGTAGAGAGTTTCTTTCACACTGGGTTTCTTATTGACTTCTAATATTAGTGCATTTATGCCATCATTCTTAACATCTCCCTGATGCTTGCTTGAAAGTGAAGGTAGGTTCTAGTATCATATATCCACTCAAGGACTGACCTGATCAGAGTAACAAATAATAATAAATCTTCGCTTGCTTAATCATCAATCTCTCTCTTGGTACCATTGGCCTTCATCCTACATATCAAACGATTGCATAAGAATAAAAGGATTGGCTCTATGATATTGTGCTAGTAATCAGTTTTTGACGCTCATTCGATGGCAGCGCTTCGACAACAGCATGGGTATGAAATCTTACATAATATATTTTAATTTATCACATGAGCATCAGGAGCATATACATGATATCACATTAGCGGTACTTCGACAGGTGGTATATGATATAAATAGAGATGTGATATCGCATCATATACATCAATCTTAAATTACAATTATATCATACTATACATCATACCACAGCAGACTTTCAATATTCAAAGATGATATCTGTTAATAACAATATCAATGATGATAACCCTTCAGCTTTACCAGTAGTCCCTGTTAAACCTACATCACGGGCTAAAGCTTATAGAATACCGAAGACAAGTGAACATGCCCTTGCAGGGAATCATCAAAATATTGCAGTAGATAACATAGATAAGAATGCTGCAAATACTAACGACTCTTTCTTATGGGCAACGAGAGAGATTGCTGCATTGGATTTCTTGATGAATGTTCCATTATCTGCAGAAAAAGATATCGTGCGAGCTGGATTGAGTGGAGGACGATGGCATAGACATAATTCTAACAACAAGCATAAACAACAGCCTCTATTAGAAGAAGAAGAAATTAAAAGCTGGGGTGGTACAATTGCAATGAATAACAAATCGTTGAGTACTTTTGATGTTGCTAGAAACTCTGAAGATGAAATAGGGAGAGTAAGTGATGTTGCCACTGAGTTATCTTCCATTCACAGTCCTTATCAGAGTACTGCCGCAGTACCTGATCAACGGTGGTGGGATAGACTAGTTCGTAATGACAAACGTTTCTTCTCTGCTGCAAACCAACAAGCAAGGAGAAGAGAACAGTTAGAATTGGAAGAGAAGGAACTAGAAAGGCCAACTGAGTCTCCATCTTTGGTTATGATGGGTACTGCTGCTAATTTAAATAGAGGTGATGCCATCACATCAGATGGCAATGATATAACATCTACACCAACATCTACTGCCACCACAGGTGTTCCAGGTAGACGCCTTGATGGTATTGATGCAATAACTGTCACATTGCCAGAGGAATTTAGAGTCAGGCCTGCCCCACTTCGAACTGTTGCAAGGAAAGCTGCAGTGAGAGAGTGGGAGATACGAGTTGCATATGGCCAAGGAAGAGAAAGTCATTCTAATACAGCAACTCCAAGAAACGCTTTGTTAGACGGCAGATGCTTCTTTTCCACAAAGAAATCATATCCAATTGCTGTATTCTCTACCATCAAATATGAACCGAAAAGGGAAGAGACGCTAAGACGAAGAAAGATGTTAGAAGAGTTGGGAGGAGGAGGGACTCAGTTTATTCTACCGGAACGTGATTGGCGAGGCATATCATATAGAGCACTGCTACCTCAAGATACTAAGCAAAAAGATAGTGCACTGGCATTCAATCGCCTTCTTGGTAGCAACACATCGCCAACTGATAACAAGAGAAGAAGGAAGAAGAAAGTATCATCTCCATATGAAAACTCGTCTGACGAGGATGATGATACATCTTCCGTGTCATCCTCAGAATCTTCAGTAGCTAGATATCCTCTTGGTTTTCTCGACGACCCACAGATGACACAAGGCAGAAATAGAAATGTAATGATGGGAGATAAGGTCACAGGCCCAATTATTTGTTCAACAGTGGCGTTTGTAAAGCCTAGAGAGTTGAAAAACGACCTCAACAAGCAGTTTAAGGAGAGATTTGACGGTGAGTTTATACTGTATATATTAGTGCCACATGCTGTTATTATATCTTGCAATCTGCCCGCTCATAATCACTATAAATCCCTATCAAGGTTGGGAGCCTCATAAAAGTCAGAGAAAGTTCATAGGAGCTAAGGTTATTGACGGTGTGTACACCTTGATAGATCCAACAGAAAAAAATGATATTGATCTCAATAGAGTAACTGAAATGGAACGTATCAGGATGCCCCCTTCTCTAACACTATCAAAAATAAGAAGGTGAGTAATGCAATCCGAGATTTATATTGACTTGATACTGCATATGCTAACAGGGTCATCTTCTTGCAGCCTGAAACAACAAGCACTTGTTGCTTGTGTCCGCGGTAGGATAGAGATCAGCACACTAGCTCTTGCTTGTATCTACTTTGAACGACTGTGCTTAGATTGCCGTGTAGACAAGAGCAATCGACGTCTATCATTTGCTGCATGTCTTCTGTTAGCTGCAAAGACCAATGAGTCCAACTCTGTAATTGCCTATGATTGTGGTACAGAATCAAAAAGTGATACAGCAGACTCTCAACTGCTATCAATGACCAGTTTTGTTCGTCCGAATAAGAAGTCTGGAAAGATCTTTGAGAGTTTGATTGTATTCTTTACACATGACTGGTCATTATCTCTGAAGGAGCTCTACGCCGCAGAATGGATAGTGTTCACCTCACTAGGTTTCTCACTAACAGCCAAGCCTTCCGAGGTAGCCTTTCATTTCAAGCGTTTACTGAAGACTCTAGAGTGGAATCCAAGGAGTTACCTAGGAAATGAAATGTACCGTCAATGGCTTGATGCCCTAGCTGCGGAAGCACGTCAAAATGAGAAGAAGAAGCTAAAACGAAAACGTCGATTTGAGCGAAATGAGCGCAAGCTAACTGAATTGTATTCTTCTACCATGCAGCCGCCAGGGATAGGAGAACAAACTCGTCGTAAATCTTCAATTTCAGGCACAGAAGAAGTTCCCTACTCTTCGTCTCGGAGGCATTCTACAGAGTCAATAGTTAGGCCTAGTGTGTCTTCCCTAAGTCAAGTGAGGAGACCAGCATCTGCTTCTGCACAATACTCAGAGCAACCACACGGAGAGGGTAGCCCAGGTAGGAAAGGTGTTAGAGGTATACTATCACGTCTTTCCAGACGAACACCGTCAAGGCACTCTGATTTTGAAATTGGAGTAAATAGTCATGGAAACCTTGATAAGCTATCACCCAAGTCCAAGTCAGAGAGCATGAGACAATCCGTTTCATTTCCTAATTTATCATCATTAGATACAAGAAAAGATGATGTTGTTATCGAGTTTAAGAGCATACACGAGGATGAGCAGGAGATTTTTCATAGTGACGGATCGATTAATAGAGAGGACGATGATGAAGGATTGTTTGTAGTCTAGCAATATAGCCTGACTATATTACCTTAATTCAACTAACAACCAGAATGCAATACGTTTCTCTGTACTTTTTACATTCATTCTCTTTCTTCAATTCTTCTTCTTAGTACACCCTCCCTAAATCCTGCTGCATTGAAACATAACATGGAAGACTTAATATTCCATCAGTTATACCTTAAATTAAAACACCCACTCAACTTCTTATTGTGTTTGAAAAGGTGAATATCTTACTCACTTCCATCTTCTTCAGCAACCACCTCCTCGGGTTCCTTTCCAATTAATTTAGCAACCACCGGAGTTAACAATACAGTAGGAGGAAATCGAATTGGACTAGCAGCTTTATGTGCTGCATAGGCAATTGCAAATGTTCCTGCCTTTTCGGAGTTTTCACCAGCACTAATACCAACTTTTGATAACAAACTACCAACATCAACGCCGTTATCAACTAATGCATAACATATCGCAAATGATACAATAGCAAGTGGAATTGATGTGGCCAGGTATGCAACGCCATACTTTGCTAATAATGATTTAGCACTCTCACCATCATTTGATTTAAGTGATTGAAATAAGCCAGCTTCTAATCCATATTTTTCTGTAGTTTCTTCAACATTATTATTATCTTCCTTAGCGTATATACTGGTATATGTTCGTATATTATTGTAAGGAGTCGGTCTTCTTTGTTGTAGTGATTGGGATATTCTATAATTTTGAGCATGTGATGTGGTTGTTGATATTGTTTGAAATGCACATGATATGTCGAGTATAGCCAACACGGCGACAATTAGTACCAATGAAGGATAGACTCGCGAGTAGGACGGCATGTTGATATGTGATATTATCTTATTCCAATAGGGCCCTTTATTGAGATGAAGAGTTGATAAGATGTAAAGATGAGTTGTCAAAACAAATCCAAGTTGAAATCGAATCTATGTATCGTTTTATCGCCAACATTTTATTCAGGGAGAGTGGGGATAGATGGTATGGGGCGGATGATGGCTAGAGGAGGCAGTCCTTCTTAACAGGCGACAAAACCACCGTATATTGAATAATCTCTTACGAATTACTCTTCTACCGTTTGTATACACGCTCGAATAATAATGTGATACAAATGTTACATTGTTTCACCAAATTATTTATCAATGATGTAGAAGAATATTAATCGTGTGGCGGGTACGTTTGATGTCTACTGGTAGTATCAGGTACATATGAAAATCTAAAATGATATTCATTATTTATTTTCATTTTATACGAATACAATGAAAATACTCACCAAAAATAAAAGAGCGGGAAAATAAAAGGTTGATTGAGTGTTGATAAAAATTATTACAGAAAATTATTACAGAGCACTTGTGTCCGTCAACGTATATTATTAATCAATCATCGACATTTCATCATTAGTTCTTACATAGTAATAATCATACCAAACATTAGTAGCACTGCTGCGCATCAACAAGATGAAGAAGATTTTGGTGTCCATTGCAAGTCTTATTCTTCTTCTGGCTAATCCTCAACCTTCATCAGCAACATATACTCCTTGTCCAAATTCTTGTTCAGGAAATGGAGAATGTACAACTCCGTGGGGTGTTTGTGAGTGCTTTGCAGGATTTACTGGAGCTGATTGTTCTAGTCGGACTTGTCCATCGGGCGCTGCTTGGAGTGATATTGCCACAGCTACTGATGTAGCACACAATAATGCTGAATGCTCCAATCGAGGCAAATGTAACAGAGCCACTGGAGATGTAAGTATATGTTTTGTTATTGAGTATTTCTCGTGCTATGATATTTACGGAACTGACAGTACACATCATATTATGTTCTCTCAACAAAGTGCTCGTGTGAGCCAATGTTTGATGGTAGTGCTTGTGAGAGACTTGCATGTCCAAATGATTGCTCAGGAAGGGGAAGGTGTCTCGATTCCAAAGCATTGGCAAGAATGCAAGATCCTGGCGTCCTCAGAAGTAGTTGTACATCGGCAGACATTTGCATAGATGTAGGTTGTACAGTTCGAGATTACAGTGCTTACTCTGCAGTACACGTCTACGAAACACCATGGGAGGCTGACAAGTTCTTTGGTTGTTTGTGTGACGAAGGATATTCTGGATATGATTGTTCACTTCGAACATGTCAACGAGGAGATGATCCATTAACGACATCACAGAATAATGATGTTCAACTACTTGAATGTCATGCAGACTTTGGAACCTTTACTTTGAGCTTTAAACGAGAGACTACAAGTCCTATATCTGTTGATGCATCAGTAACGGAACTAACAAACGCCATTAATGCTTTATCTTCTGTTGGAGAAGTTGGTGTGTCGTGGACTGGCGGAATCGATCGAGCATGCGTGTCATCGGGAAATAATATCCAAGTTACCTTTCTCCAAGACTTTGGAGATATGCCGCTCCTCATTCCTGATGGTTCCAATCTTGGTCAAACCTCTGGTGCTGATACACCAATCATTACATCACAAAAAGTTGTTACCGGAGATAAAGAATCTGATTTATGTTCCAATCATGGCACATGTGATGAAGCAACTGGTGTCTGCGATTGTCTCGATGACTGGATGACATCTGATGGATATGGTAATGCAGGGTCAAGGGGCGATTGTGGATATCGAGCTTCAGGCACGACCTCGACCTGTCCAGGAGAGCCTGCATGCTTGGGGAAGGGCACTTGTTCTGGACCTCCATCCTATAGATGTGATTGTGAAGCCGGAAGAAGTGGTCCAGGTAAGTGCGCATTTCTATAGTTTTCTCATATGTGAATTATATGTCAGCTAACAAACCTTACTATCACTCTCGTCATCTTCATAAAACATTTAATCACGCATCTTCCAGACTGCGCTTTGATTGATTGCCCATTAGGCAAGAGCTGGTTCTCTTTTCCTACAGCAGATAATGAAGCCCACTCTGATTCAGTTTGTAGTGACATGGGTATTTGTAATCGTGATACTGGCGAGTGTGATTGCCGACAGGGCTTCGAAGGCAGTGCATGCGAAAGACTAGATTGTCTACAAGATTGTCATGGCAATGGAGAGTGTCTTTCAATGGCAACACTTGCTGAGAAGTATGAGTTGAATGGTGATCCAACACCCAAAAGTTATGGAAATGATCCAAACAATCCATTGACTTGGGATGGTGATCAAATCTTTGGTTGTCTTTGCACAGAGGGACACGAGGCATACAATTGTTTGGCAAATTCATGCCCCAAAGGTGATGATCCTCAGACTCAGCACCAACACAATGAAGTACAACAATTATCATGTACTGACAGTAATGATGCTGGATCATTTCATCTTAGCTTTCGAGGTGAAACAGTTAGCGTATCAGCAACTACAACTGCTGCAGAGGCGGAAACATTACTGAATAGTCTTTCAACTCTTGAACGAGTTTCTGTATCATATGAAGACCCTGCAATCTACGTCGGAGCTTCTGGTTTGGATGCCGATGCTTTACAGATCTGTCGATCAAGTGAGGGACTTGTAAATATCGAGTTCCTATCACCCACTAGCAATGTTCCTGAACTAATCATTTCAAACACTGTTGATATTGATGGTGATCTTACCATTACCACTGTTCAGGATGGCAATAAGGAATATATTGATTGTTCAGGTCGAGGACTATGCGACCATACCTCTGGCTTATGCAAATGCTTCACTGGATTTGTCAGTAGTGACGGACAAGGCAATATTGGGTCTCGCCGAGACTGCGGTGCCAAGAATCCATACGATTGGGATGCTTGAATAGTTTAAAATAGGTATTTTTCAAGCCTTAATACACTCAGGCGCTACCGGCTGTTATCTGGCTGTGTTTGTACGGCTGTGTTTGTACACCTTTGTACACCCACCCTGGCTTTTGAACACAACGTTGAATGATGATATGAAACAAAAGTCTGGCTTTTAGATTTTAGAAGTTTCTGAGTTTTAGTTGGAATCTCTTTTTTTCCACTTTGAACTCACTGACGTTGTATCGTATGACATATCTATTGAGGCCACTGAGATTAGTTACCTCTTATTACCAATATATATATATACGGCGGTAGCAGTATACATATACAGTGGGAAGAAGTAAATAGTAAAATCAATGATCAATTAAGTGCAGTAGTACCAAGTCCACTGAACACAACACATAACTACTCATAATAAATTTGAGAAGTGACATTATTCAAGAGAGTATATTTATACATTATATACGACAGAAGTGATGACTATTGCAAGTACTTTGAAATCGAGAGAGGCTGCAAAGGCTGCAAAAGATTCTACTGCCATGCCGCCGCCGCCGCCACCTTGTAAGTTGTCATCAAATGCTACATCAAAATCGACAACAATACAGCCTTCTGGGAAGATGGCTGCTCCCATTGCTTCTAATACAGTGGCAAAAACAAAGTTAGGTACGCCCTCTCCATTATTATCATCTGCAGTATCAGCACGACCTACTACTGCAACTGCAGTTGCCAAAAAGACTGTATCAATTTCAGTACCACCAACGTCAACCAAAAGGACGACATCAGCAGCAGTCCCTCAGCCAGTTCTATCATCTACAATAGCAACTACCAAGGTTTCTACTACTACCCGTGTTGCGCCCAAATATGTTGTAAAGACTCCGGCTACTACTACTGCAACAACTGTAACAAGACCAGTTATAAATCGACAACCAATAGCAGCATCTACTATTCCTAAACAACAAGTAGTAGTCCCATCTCCTGTAACAAGTACTTACCACTATACAACACAACATCATCATACAACGCCAGAAACAGCAGTTGGATACACTAAAAAGAAATCAGGACATCCCCTCCGTCGTGGAAAGTGGACATCCGAGGAAGAAGCATATGCAGCACGATTAATTCAAGAATTCAAATCAGGACTACTACCACTAACAGATGGTACGACATTACGGAACTTTTTATCCAAGTTATTGAATTGTGATCCCATGCGTATATCAAAGAAATTTGTTGGTAATAATTGTATTGGGAAGCAGGTTTTTAGGAGAAGGGTTGCTGATATTAATAGATTGAATAAGGAACAGATTTGTCAATTGAGAGTTGAGTTGGGAGAGTGAGTAATCTTAAATGTGTTTTGCTCTGTTGTTTTGATACTTTATATTTATGCAGGTTTATATTCTAACATGGAAACTCTTCTTGGTTCAGACTTGAAAGGAGATTCTTTGATCGAGTTGCACAAACAAATCGAGTGAAAGCACCAGGAATATTGGGTACATTGACAACAGGTATTCCTACTGCAAACCCAAACATCATGAGGGTTGAAAAAGTTGAAACACAACCAACTCCACCATGGTTGCAACCGCCAAAAACTTACAAACCAAAGGGTAAGTTTGCTGAAAAGACGGCATTGGCCAAGGCGGCACAAACTGCAGCTGCTCGACCCCATCCTACTTCTCGTCCTACTGTGACCACAACACAGAAGGTTACAGTCTCATCTACAACACCATTGGGTGATTCCAAATCAAATATGGAAAAGGCAATGGAGGTAATAACAAGATCAGGATCTTCATTGAATCGTCTTACAGAATCTACCGAGGATTCAAGTATCCCAAGATCTGAATCTGCTCTTGAACAATTGGCACGGACTGCTTCTGGTAAGTAGAGTATGAGATGCGTACTCGTTGTTACACCTTCATGATGCAATCTAATCTTTAATGTTTGTTTATAGCTGCAAAGTTTGTTGAAGATATTGTGAATGGTGAAGAAGACACAGAAGTTCCAAATAAGAAACTATCAAAATCATCAATACAGGGAAGTTTTGAAGCACTAATGTCCATGGATATACATTCAGTGGAGAACTTAGTTGAGCTGGCAGCAACATCGAATTCATCGGCCATCCTTTCTGAATTGAATAAAACCTATTCTGATGCTGGAAAGGGTACTAGCTCGAATAACTTATCCAATCGAATGGAATCCTTTATCAAATCGTTATCAACAGCAAACTTGCTCAAGTCTGGCTTGGATTCACAGCAAGCTATTGGGAGCTTACTTGGTAGTACTAGTAGCTTTTTCGATGGAGGTAAGTTTTGAGAAGAATGTGTGTATGCTCTGTGGCCGCCACTGTCTTAATGAATGGCACTGATCTCACTCTCTACTTCTACACAGATAAAATCTCGGGTCGGAATGAATCATCAACTGGATTTTCCCAACTAAGAGCAGCAGATGGACTTGCTAATGGACCGCATGATAGTGTTGGCGACTTCCTAAGTTTGGTTGCATCGGGTGATATACCACACCAAGATCCAAATCTATTACAAGTACCACTACAAAAGGTTATGCAACAAGCTGGGATCTCAAAGTTGGGCTCTAAACGAAAGTTATCACAACAACAATTATCAGCACTTGCCTCTCATCTTGCAGGATCCATAAACAACTTATCCGAAGCCGCTGCTGCTGCATCAGGAGCTACCCAATCAAAGAAGAAGAAACAAAGGAAAAGGAAATAACAGGGTTGTACACACACATATGATACTGCTACGAAATGTACATTATTGTTATCAATCTATAAGCTAGGTACTCTTTTGTACACTATGACATATATCTACTGGAATGTATCTTCAAAGACTATCGTTTCAGGTTCACTGTCAGGCACAGCTGTCAAGCGATTTAATTGTAGACGTCGAATCTCAGTGTGATCCGTAGGTATACTCTTGGTGACATTAGCCCACTCCATTGCCAGTTTGTCTCTCTTCAAGAGTATTTGTTCAGCAATGCGTAATGGTTCTATTTCAAGTGGAGGATTGCTTGATACTTTCGTTTCGTCACTCTCTTTATCAGTGTTTTTACTTTCATCATCTCTAGCCATTAGTATGGGACTACCAAGCATGAGCTCTTCTATAAAATCATCCCCCTTTCCATACCATTGACTGCCAACAAAGTTACTCTCTATTCGTTCTCGATAAAAGGTAGAGAGGAAGATTTGGCATGCCATGTTTTGAACAACATCTTCTCCAACAACGACACCATTCTCACTCGTAAGTAGATCAATCACTGCTTGCTGAGTTATCAGATTATATAGCAAGTCGAAGTTCCCTCGCCTCAGTGGCGAAGGGGCTACAGCATCATCGCCATACCTAGGATCCATGTTTATGCCAATATTCATGTACATGGTTGATGGTCTATCGAATGCATATGGCGATGAAGATTCTTCTTCACTATCCCTCGCTTCAATACTACTCTTTTTTATTGTTGTTTTATCAGCACTACTACCTTCCTTTGTTCTTGTATCTTTTCGTTCCTTTGCATATTTCCAATAAGAATCAAATAGTTGTTGCCCCATGTCAGCTATACGCTCAAGATCCAATGTCATCTCCTTTGCTAACTGTTCCCGTACACTTAATATTCGTGCACATAATCGAGCAGGTTCAATATCAATATCAAATTCTGAATACTCTCGATGACCAAGTGAAACCGGTGTCTTAATCATTAATACTGTATCAGGTTGCTCAAGTAGATTTATAAAGAAGGAATCCCACTCTGGAAATATTGTTGTATTCAATGCTGATAGACCATGGTAGTTCAATAGCTTACTTCCTAGTCTTTTATCATTGGCGAGGAATGCATCTTCAGCTCCTGGTTTGTAATCCTGGGGTATATAAAAAGTATGCAAACAAACACGATAGTTGAGCATATAAGAGAGAAATGCCACAGAGACAACAAACATATCAACTCATGAACTACTCACTTCATCCTCTTCCCAATAATTATTTAGGGTTATAGGCTGAACAAAGCTATCTAACCACTTGACGGTATGCAAATCTCTTGTACTTGCAAGTAAAAACATAAAAGACTGTATACACCTTTGTGTAACAAATGAACGAAGATCTTGAACTGACGTTTCATCTATCGATACATCATCGCCACTATCTTCATCATTACTTGCTGTCGCAGCTAAACGAGTGTATTGATTATAAAGGCGATGTTTACTTGATGGAGATGATGTGATGGTGCATTTTTCAGGAAAGCATACTTTTGCTGCCGCTTATACAATACTTGAAAAGCTGAGCCTACAGGAAACGCTAGGAACAATATGATAATACTATTAGCCCATGCAATCATGGTGGCTATTTGCTAGATTGCAATATAATATTAGAGGACATGACAATAATATGTCAATTAATCAGATACCGTATGTTTGGAAAGAAATGCAAAAATGAAAACGGAGGAATTTATTTTGAAGTCAATATACGGAGTTAGAACTTCGTTCTTTTTACACTACACAGTTCAGTTTCTCAACTGTGTAGTGTAAAAAGAACGAAGGACCTAGTACATAATGCGGCTTCACAATAAATTCCTCCAATTCGAGAGTGGGTCTGAAAAGCACCCATGGAGGATCGAACTCGTGGCCTATTTTTGAGTGTGAAAGGTAGTCAAGACTACAATTTTAAATAGATACCTTCCTTCGCAACCGAATATGAAAAATCAGCTCAACATTGGATGCAACATAACTCAAGCACCAAATAAGTTATGGCACTATATGATGCATCAGTGGATAGCGCTTTACATAAGCTTTCCATCGATGTATGGGTCGGCTATGTAGACTTCACCTGAAAAAATATTTTTGCATAACATTCCAAACATACGGTACAGAGACAAAAGGATACGGTATCCTACTTTTGTGGATTTCAGGTAGACTTTTACTGTCTACAGATGAAAGAGGAACTCGCTCATTCATTTCTTTTTGTAAGTATGTATATGTGGTAATTGTTTGTTTGTTTGGTTAGGAAAAGAAAGAGGTTGTTGATTGGTGGGGGAGTCTAGATTACGATTTATTGGAATTAATAAAAGAGATAAAGATCGACGTCAAGTATTTAATCTATTTTAAGCTAGATAATTTATTTGACAATGGATGAACCACCCCCATAGCGTAGCAACGTGGGGAATATCCTTCCAATGCCCCTTGACTTGTATTGTATTTTTTAGCGTGTGCGTGAGTGTGTGTGAAGAGTGTTGAATCTCTAGATATTTGGGAGAAGAGGGAAGTGTACTTATAAGGTTGATTACAGTCTGCTATTAAGGCCAGACTAAATCATGCACAGCCTTCCCTCAACTATATCAATCTCTTCCTTGAATTAGAAGAAATCCGAAAGAACATCGTCAATAGTATCAGCCGCAAGAGCTTGCTGGACCTCAACTTCTTGATTACCCCCACTTGGGGCAGTAATTGCCTTAAAGGCAAGGTCACTGGGATTCATATCCGGTAAGAACATGGAACCAGAGGAAGTATTCTGATCGTCACTTGCGTCATCATCAGTTGATACGAACCAACCATAGGATGGCCCATCGACTTCTTCCTTACTAGCACCACTCTCAAGGTGGGGTAAGGAAGTAGCAGAAACCGTAGCCGGCATCTTGGGTAAAGAGGGAAAGGCCATATCCTGTAGCTCTCGGACTTGGTCATTAAATTTTACAGTAGACGTATTAAACCGAGGTGACGGTGAAATGACAGAGGGGCTTAGTACCTCACTGACGACCGTTCCTTCGGCAAGGGCAGAAGATAAACACTTGTACGACTTCTGCCTACTAAAGGAAGTCGAGGTTGATGTTCGGGCCTTTTTGGTGGATGGTTGATCCAATTCAAGAGGAGGGGCAGTATCATCATAACATGCCTCCATAGGATGATCAGCAGTGGCGGCACCGTTGACCATAATATCTTGAGGTGATTCATCTGTGGATGTCTCGGCTATGTCAGCAAATATGCCTGACAAGAACGCAGATCCATAGGATGCTAGAAATTGTTGACTCTTGGGGGATGAAATATGTGCGGCTGTCCTCTTAAGGGATGATTGTTGGATGTGTGAGGGACTGCCGTTCAGGGTGGTTGAAGTGTTGGTGGTATTGGTTGTACTTGTGGAATCGATTTTATGTATGGTGGTGTATTCCATGGCGGTATGTTTATTATCTTGATGTTGTGTTGCAGCTAACATCGATGATGCAGCTCCCAAGCAAGAGTTGCTTGACCAGCTGTCATCGTTGCTACAACTAGTTGTAGTGTTATTGTCGGCTCTAGACTGAGGACTCATGCTATATTATCGTGCTGAGTATCAATTCAACAGTGTAGAGCGCCAAGCAAACACACAACTCTTCACCACGATTATTGTAGATCGTGAAAATGAATTGGCTCTTAACGATGGGGTATTATATCGATCTTGGATATTGCTATTGTAAAGGTTGCATTCTAAACCCTACCGCAAAAGAGTGAGATCAATTTGTTAGTGGTTTGTTAGTAGTTGTTAGTAGGAGAGGTGCCGTAGTAAACTTTATGAAGAAGAAAGCAGATTTTTTTTATGAGCTGGTGGTTATCGGGCGGCTTATAGTGATTTTCATTTTTTGGTAGTTAGCAAAGATACTGTTTGTTTACCCGGGGGATATAGTGCACTTACGTACGCCTCTATTTGCTTGAAATTTCCTAACTTGGTTGAACTCTCATTTTAAATGTCTCAAGAAATAATAAACTAACCAATGAGAATTAAAGCTTGGTTGAAGGGAAAGCAATGATGAGTGGGAGAATAAGTACATATGCTTGTTGCAACCGAGAGGCATCCTTGTAGCAGACGTATTCATTGAGTACTCCATAACCTACAAAGAGATCATATCATAAACAAGCAGATATCCAACCATCAAATAAAGTTGGCTGATCGTGGAAATTATGACAGCTTCATCTTCTCACACTGGTATCCTTTGGGATAATCATTTGTATGAATCTTGCTAACATATGCATGAATAGTTGAAAGGAGGAGACAAAAGAGTATATATTAACACGATTCTACACCGTGGTGTACTAATCCTGCACAGGCACTGATGAATCTGCATGCAAACATGCGACGTCAGAGACTAGGGATACTTGTTGGAGTTGTACGATATGTATTTAGGTTTCTTAGAAACATCGTAACCAGTTTGGTTTTCAGCCCAACCTCAAGCCAACCAAACGAATGAAAGTTTTCCCAATTGGCTGGCTCATTAAGAAGTAAAATGGTCGCAACAAAGAAGAGAACTCGCATCTTACATTGTCCAAGCCTCTTTACTGATTAGATATATAGCCTACTTTAGCTCATTAAGCTTGAACCATTGATCATTGAACACTCCTCTCGACTCTAAGTATTGTTACCTTAATATTGGTCCTCCTTCCTCTGATAGTCTAGTTGCAAAGTGTGATAGCTGTCTCATTTGTTTGTATGCATGACCTATCCCTCCAAGTAATGGACCTAGACTTAATAAGATGATTAGGCTCACTGCTAATGCCGCTACTGCATCAACGATTTCTGGCTGTCCCAGTTGAAGCATATACGATAGACCCGCTGCTATCAGAACTGCGGTACTTCGAAGTGTATCAGCAAACACATGCTATTTGTTGGAGACAGGTATGTACGAAAATAAAAGATTGATGCAAAAAACACAATGTAAGCAAGTAGCCACTGGCATAACAAAGGAATATACAAACTGAAATCAAATTGCCCCTACTTACCGTGTATGCACTGCACATGTTCAGATTGACCTCCTGAGTACTGTTTATGATCTCCTCTTCTTGATTCTCTTCTGATATACTACTATAACTTTCTCTTGTTGATATTTCATCACTATCTAAGCGAGTCAAGTCTACCTCAGAACGTATCTCTTTTAAACTGTCAGCATATTGATTATGTAATGATCCATCATAGGCAAGCATATATCGATGTCTATCTTGGTCAATGACTGCAAATCCAAAGGCATGCTTTGCTCTTGCGAAGCAAGTTACATTGAGTATATCTAATACGAGATTCAGTCCAGAGAAGAAGAACATTACACCTATATCAGGCTCATCATCCATTGACGTTGACGTGCCATCATCTTCACTATCCTCATTATACTCTGGACTTGTTAAAGTATCCCATGCATCTACTGTAATATAAATTGTTAAACCAATTAATGTCATAACACTACACAGCGGTGGTAATATCTCAAGCCATAAACGTTGTCGTGTACGATTTAATCTTCGAATTTCCTTTTCAACATCTGATAGTGTTTGATCATCATCATTCTCTTGGAGTGATTTATTCTTAATCTTTTCTGCATATGAATTAAATAGATATGTTAATGAATCGACAACCATTGCCGAGGAGTCTCCTACCATTGCCTGACTTCTAGCCACGAATATAGCTACAAACATTTGACCTATTGCAAATATTGCAAAGGAATAGAATGCTACATTCTGTTGATGTGGATAGTCAGTGAAAGTTGTTAGCAATACAAAGTATGTTTGATTATATACTTATACACACAATGTACTTACCAAAAGATATACATTACTCGGTACGTTTGATGTTCCTTCTTTAACATTCACACCGGCTTCTACAGCAACGAGAGCTTTATCGTCATCGCTTTTTGACTTTGATATATTTGGAGCGTGAAGTAAGGAATATGAAGGTGTATTATTATTATGTTTACACATTGTTGTTGACGAAGAACAAGTACACAATAGTGAAAGAAGGAGGAATATTGAGGAATATATTGCAACTAATTGATCGATAGCAGAAAAAAGTGAAAGCAAAGTACAGTAGACTTACACGAAGATCACTTAGCTTAGGCATCATAGGATAGAATAAGAGGAAGGAATCAAAGCATGCTACTAGCATGCGCCGACAGAAGTTGTTGAGATGTGAGATGAAGAATCTATCAACGTAATTTTCACGTGGGTAAAAGTCCTTTTTGAGGTAACAGCGGTATCCGGTTGCCTTGAGCCCTGCTAGTTGCTTTTTACTAGTTGTGTGATTGGGCGGCGGCGTGCTTTATTGTATTGATTGATCTACATAATAAAGGTATTATCATGGGATTTAGCGGTGCAGAAGCATTCAGAGGAACGTCGGCTCCGTCTTTAAAGACTGAGGTTTCAGGTGAGGGCGGCAAGAGTTTTTTGCAATACATTTTTGTTATGTATGTGGTTGATGATGTTCTTTATGATTTGTTTACTTAACTCATAATATCCCTTTCCATACTTGCATTCCATACTCTAAATGAAGTTACATCCAACTCCAACCGCGTTATACTTGATTCTGAAGAGCTTAATGCTGCTTCAACGGTAAGTGAACATATGATATGTCATATCATATTTTGATATTATTAAAACATGTTTATGCTAGAGTTCTTATTAACATCTCATACTATTAACACCTCCTTAATCGCAGGCTTTCAATTTATGCTGTGGAGAGGCCTATGCACGCTTTACTGAATTAAAACGTCTCAAAGTTCACCCTGGAAATATGACGAAGGAAAGGGATAGTGTAAGTAATTAAGTTGAATGTAACAATTTTATATTATGTTTATGTGTGGGTTGTATCTGTGTGCTATTTAATTTGTATCATGAGTGCTAACTACTATTTGAACTTTTCTAATTCAATTAACCTTTTATCTGTACTAAATAATGAATGACCGATGTCTCTACGAACAACACACACAATAATACAATCCACTCAATTGACACAACAGGTTGAAAGCTGCTCAGCAAATGTATACAACGGTATTCAAAGTTCATGTCTATCAGAATACGATGCTGTAAAATCATGTTTAAGTGACAATCCAGATGAATGGGCCAAATGCGCTACTGCAAGGAGAGAGTTAGAAGTATGTTCTGTTAAGAATAACCTCGGTGAATTGAAGAAATAGAATGCTTTAAGAGGGGATTATGTGGTATTGACGAGACCACTCTTCTATAAATGGAAATGGGAAATTGTAACAATAGGGCAAGCTTGGGTTTGTGCTGGATGTAGTACTTTGTTCCAATATTGAAACAAAGAAGCAGTTGCATAAACTGCTAATCAGCAAATGAATAAAGAATAGAGAATGAATAAGTTATATACTGAGCACTGCAAGTGAATGTATAACTAGGTAGCTATACTGGTATAAGGGAAGATTGAGATCTAAACAACTGGTTTAGTATTCACTTCGTACCTACTTCTGTTTAACATAAGGTAAGGGTGTGTAGCTGTAGTTGAGGCGAGTAGGATAAGCAAGGGCCATTTATAAGGAAGGGCCTTGAATCTAAATCCAAATTGGAATGTCAACAGAAAAACAAAGCTGTTGGCGCATGAGTATGGGGGAGATTAAGCAGCAGTAGAAGCAATGACGATGCTATAGACTCCTTTATTATATGTACTGATAATTGATTGTTGAAATATTATATACGATGGTGGCACTACGCCTATCACTTCAGCCGGTAGTGATGTCTATATTGACATTGACATCTTCAATATGCTTCTTTAGTAATATCAACCAGGTTTCTGCTCGTAGTATCGACTCATATGCAGGCTTCCAACACTCGATATCATCTCCAGTATCATTTGGTAATTCATTATTGAAACAAAATACATATTCATCACATCATGTGTCATCTCATAGTGTATTGCAAAACTCACACATACGAAAAGGTAGTGTCAAATTCTCACAATCTATTGCAAATAAGGCATCTCGTATACCAAACAACAATAATTTGCATCCCTTTCTTCAGTCTAAAACTGCGTTATATGTAGAAACAAAAGAGCGCGAAGAGGTTGTTATAGCTGATACAGCAGATATTGTCAATGGTCATACAGATACACCTAAAATATCAGTGAATGGAGATGATAATGTACCAATCAATACTGAAGAAGAGGAGAATACTTCATTAGTTGAATTCTTTGAGCGTATATTTGAAAAAGAATCGTTTGGTGCATTATCACACGGAGATAATCATGTTAGTGGTGCCAATGGCGATAGTAATAGCACTTCATCAACACAGACTAAAAATACTGATGATGCCTTATCTGATATACAAAAGTCTATAGAAAGGATTCAATTAAATGCAGGATCAGAAGATATATTAGATTTAACAGTTGACTTTGCTAAGAATATTACACAGAATGCAGTTAATGGGAATGGCGAGAGTACGAATATTGATAACTTGGCTAGTGCATCAAGTGCCTTTGAGGATATACCCACTGAGATTACAAATTCAATTACGGAACTATTTCGTCAACTCGAGGTTGCACTTGATGAAAGCTTTATGGAAGCATGTGAGGAGATTGCATTTTATGATGTTCAGGGTGTAAAGTCAGATAGGGATGTAGTACCCGGTCCTAAGAGATTACTCGAGGAAGATTATGAAAGAATGAGAAGGGAGGGAGAAGAAGAGCGGAAGAGGAAGAAGAAGGAAATGTCACAACAGTTGGGTGAGATGAGGAAGAGTGGTACCAACGCAACTGATTCAGTTGATGGGAAGACATATATGGATGAAATTGCAGTCACAAGTAAAAAGATGAAGACGGCGGAGATATTGAAGAACTTGAATGTTGCACCCATCTATTATTCTGTTGCTCTTGGTCTGAGGTGGATTCAAAAAGCGTCCGCTCCACCTTTGGCTGCTCTATATTTCCTCAAGGGTGCTTCATACCCTGTTAAATGGAGAGAAGGCAGGACTAGGAGGAAGGCAGCTAGAAAAAGGTTGTTTGGTAGTCGATCATCGTCCACTGATACAGATGTAAGGACAAAGACATTTGGCGACGAACAAATTGCCGATGAGGAGTTTATTCAAGGTTGGAAGCGTACTGGTGAAATTGCTGCCAAGGGGAAACGAGGTAGAGCACTGGCCACATTCCGCCGTTCTTCAGAGATTTGGTTCTACTTTAGTTCCTTCTACATTAAGGATATGTGGATATTGAAAAACTACAACAGTGGAAGATGGTCTAAGGAAAGATTTCAGGAAGAGCGAGGCAAGCTGGGAGGCCAATTGACACAGAATTTACTAAGACTTGGACCAACTTTTATTAAATTGGGCCAGATCTTTTCCACTCGTATTGATATTGTTCCCAAAGAGTACATTGAGCAATTGAAGCTTCTACAAGATGATGTTCCTGCCTTCTCGGGGTCAAAAGCGGTAGAGATTATCGAGACTGAGTTAGGCAAACCGATTGATGAGTTATTTGATTCCTTCAATACCGAGCCTTTGGCTGCCGCTAGTTTGGGACAAGTGCATATTGCAACAAAAGGAGATAAAACATTTGCAGTTAAGGTTCAGCGTCAGTTTCTGAGAGAACTGTTTGATGTAGATTTAGGCCAGTTGAAGCGTTTGGCTGGATTTGCAGATGCTGTCGAATTAACATCCGAAGGCGGTATAATGGACGCCAATACACAGCGAAGTTGGGTTAGTGTGTACTTTGAAATGAAGAGATTACTATATGAGGAAATTGACTATATGAAGGAGATTCAGAATTGTAATCGCTTCCGAGAGAACTTTAACAAGCCGAAATTTGCACATATCAGAGCTCCTGAGACATACCCAGAGTTTACGACAGATAAAGTGCTCTGTATGGAGTATTGTCCAGGCATAAAGATCACCGACACTGAGAACATTATAAAAGCAGGTCTTAATCCAGCTGATATCAGTAAGAAGTCAGCAGAGTCGTTTCTAGAGCAGCTCTGTCGTCATGGCTTCTTCCACTGTGATGTAAGTGTGTACATGTTTTGTATATCTCTTTCCTTATTTGTACACCCCCGCTTATCTACACTTTTTCTTTCTCTCTTTAGCCCCATCCCGGTAATGTAGCAGTGGAAAGGTTGCCTAATGGAGAAGCTGGATTGATCTTCTATGACTTTGGGTGAGTTTGGGTATGCTTTTTGTCGATATGATGAGTTGATGTTGTGTATTCGTTTGTATATTATTTTGCGTTCTCCTAATCCACCAATATCATCACGTCGGACAGAATGATGGATGAGTTTGGATCTGTCGAAAGAAAGGGTCTTGTGGACTTTTTCTTTGCCCTTTACTATGATGCCGATGCCAAAGATGTTTGTGATGCATTAGAAAGGTTGGGAATGCTAAGAAAGGGAGTTGATCGTATCTCTGTTGAAAAAGTTGGACAGGACTTCATCGATCGGTTCCAGGATACAATGAAGAGTGGAGATCAATGGGAGGCTGATCTGCCAGCGGAAGAGAAGAAGAAGATTAATAGGCAGAGGCGTAAGGAGTTGGGCGAGGAATTCCTTTCAATGAATGCCGAGTCTCCATTCATCTTTCCACCGACTTGGACATTTGTGCTGAAGGCTTTCTTCACCTTGGACGGTATTGGAAAAATCCTTGATCCAAAGTATGATCTGACAAGGTTGACTGCACCATACTTAAAAGAACTACTTGACTTGAAAGACGGTAATGCCTTCAAAACAACACTATCACGAGTGTTAAAACGGACTGGTTGGAGACCTGTTGATATCAACATGGCTGTTACTCAACCACGACGAGTTGGAAAGATTGAGGGCGTAGTGACAAGGCTTGAGAAGGGAGAACTAAAACCTCGAGTTCGTGCAATGGAGGTAGAACGAATGATTGAGCGCAACAAGGTTGTTCAATCCAACATTTTCAGTGCAGTACTATCGTGTTTATGTCTCAACTCTGCAGTATCATTGGCAACACTAGGCCAGAATATGGTTGGAGTCAAGCCACTAACGAAAACATTCTTTGCGGCGGCAGTAATGTTTGGATTAAGAGTTCCATACGGTGTATTTGTAAAGCTACGAAAGCTAGATGAATATAATGCACGATTTGGTGTGGGATCAAAATAAGTTATGTATGATGAAAGAATGTGTGAGAAAGTAATGCACTGTACTTGTAGATTATCGCTAAACAGGCTAAGTAAATCCTTTTAATGTTACATCAGTTTTGATGCTCACTCTAACTCGATCATGGGATGATCGCTCTTGCTTTAGAATATCGACTATAAATCTGGCACATTGCTACCCAAAGTAACACCACATACGTAGCTCCAGTTTTTACAAACTTTTTAGGATCATGGAACAAAGTAAATGGCCACGGACACTCATCAAACATTCCACCTGGTTGCTTTGGTATCTGAGGATTGGAATTATATGAATTAGATATAAGGATATCAATATCGTCATCATTACTTTGTCCTATAACAGTACTTGCCTTTAATATTGTAGATTTTATAAAGTTGACTAATGTAATTGATAGAACTAGGAATGATAGCCTTCTAGTAGTTGCCACCACAGCAATAGAATGCATTACTACATTATGCATATTATTAGTTGCAGCTTTAGTTGCTCTTCTCTTATCATTTTCTGCATAGGATACCAATGTACGACATCCTAATCTGTTAGTGTTGCTATTTCTATCCTTCTTTACTCTATTTATACGTATTCCGTGCAGTCTTTGATGTATGATGTTTGGTTCTTCAGTAGAAGATGATTCAATTTGTTCATTACTTGTTGATGCATGATTTTGTAGTTTTATATGTTGGTAGGATATGTGGTATCCTAGCTTATTATTATATCGATGGAGAGTGAGAGCATTGCAGTTGTACTCTCCTAATAAACAGGCCACTAGGCATATAAACGAGAGAGCTTGATTTATCATCGTCACCATTATCACTTACTTCACATAGCACAATCTCAAAATCAATGCCAAACTATCTACACAGTCTGGCCGTCGCACCAACTCTCCTAGTAATTTTTTTCACCACTCTCATAGTAAATTTTTTCACCACTCGTCATCATTGTCTCACCTCTCTATTGTATTGTATTATATTATATTATAATAATGAGAATCTACGCGGCATCAATAGCAGCTTATTTAGCATATGCAGCAAGTTCTGCATCAGCTTTTTCGCCATCTCATCTTGGTGGTAGTAGTAGTAGTAGCATTATTGGTCAAAGATCAGTCACAACTTCAACTTCTAATACTGCTTTAGCAACAGCATCTCTTAACTCATCAGTCGACCCTGCAATAGCTGAACTATACAAACGTCGTCCTCGTCCTGAATATATACCTGGTAAAATTTCCGATCCAGATTATGTACGTATCTTTGACACTACATTACGTGATGGTGAACAATCTCCTGGGGCTACATTAACCTCATCTGAAAAGTTGGAAATTGCACGTAATCTAGCCAAGCTTGGTGTTGATATTATCGAGGCTGGTTTTCCAATTGCATCACCAGATGATTTTAATGCAGTACAGCAAATTGCCAATGTCGTCGGAAGAGAAGTATTCGATGACGGGTACGTCCCTGTTATTGCTGGATTGTCTCGTGCTAATGAAAAGGACATTCAAAGAGCATGGGATGCAGTGAAAGGTGCCGAGCGACCACGTGTTCATACCTTCATTGCTACTAGTGATATACATATGAAGAGTAAGTTGAATAAGACTCCAGATGAGGTTGTTGAAATTGCAGTAAATGCTGTAACATTTGCAAAGAGTTTAGGTTGCAATGATATTGAATTCAGTCCTGAGGATGCTGGACGGTCTGATCCAGAGTTTTTATACCGCGTCTTGGGAGAAGTTATTAAGGCAGGTGCAACAACATTAAATATACCTGATACTACTGGATGGAATATGCCTTGGGAATTTGGTGATCTTATTAAGAAATTAAGGGATAATGTCCCAGGTGCCGAGAATGTTGTGTTTAGTACTCATTGTCAGAATGATTTGGGATTAGCTACCGCAAATAGTTTATCTGGTGCATTGAATGGTGCAAGACAATTAGAATGTACAATCAATGGTATTGGCGAACGTGCTGGTAATGCAAGTTTGGAGGAGGTTGTTATGAGTTTAGCACTTAAAGGAGACGAACAGTTCGAGGGCGGACCAGGCACCGGCAAACTATACACCGCTGTCAATCCAGTGTACATCACACCCACATCTAAAATGGTTTCCGAATATACTGGTATGAAATGTCAACCACACAAGGCAATTGTGGGTGCCAATGCATTTCAACATGAGAGTGGTATCCATCAAGATGGTATGATCAAGGATAAATCGACTTATGAAATTATGACTCCTGAATCTATTGGACTTATGCGCGGTGAGTCCCAATCTGGTGCAGGTATCGTCTTGGGCAAGCACTCCGGTCGTAATGCCGTGGGTACACGTCTACGTGAATTGGGATATGATTTAGACCTCGATAAGTTGAATGCAGTCTTTGCCCGGTTTAAGGAGGTTGCCGAGAAGAAGAAGGGCGGATTAGATGATGATGATCTCGAAAGTTTAGTAAGCGATCAGGCAGGATCAGTTAATGAATTGTGGAGAGTGACCGGGTTACAGTCTACTACAGGTATGTCTGGTATCCCCACCGCTACAGTGAAGATGATGGGACCAGATGGTGTGGAACGATTTGTTAGTGCAACAGGAACAGGGCCCGTGGATGCTGTTTACAAAGCAATTGATCAAATTATGGGAGTGTCTGTTACTTTAGAGAGTTATTCAATGAATGCTGTCAATGAAGGTATTGAGGTAAGTTCTTGTTTGTCATTACTTTGATCTTTGATTATCATTGGTCACTGGATATTCATCTAATGCTATACCTTACTCTAATTTACAGGCCCTTGCAAGTACGAGAGTGGTGATTGTTCCCTGTGCCAACGGCCCGAACGACAGTGTTGTAATGGATGCGCAATCAAGTGTCCTAAAGGAGAAGAAGTTTTCAGGATCCGGCTCAGACACTGATATAATCACATCGTCGGCACGAGCATACACTTCTGCATTAAATAAGCTTTTATCTTGGCACATGAGACGATCATCAAACCTTAGTGAAAAGGATACATCTGGGACGGGAGATGCTGTTGCTGTAAATGGTGAGGCTCCTTCGGTAGTTTCTGCTTAATAATAATATCTAGAATTGAGGATGAGTTAAATCAAAAAGAAGTCTCTCGTTATGCTATTGTGTACTTATCTTCCCTGTCCTGTACATAATCTCTAAAGAAACAGCGAACATATGATCACAACAATTGTATTGATGGGATTGTATGATTATTTTATCATCTATAATTAAGGAACAAATGACTACACATCCCCATCAAATTGAACAAAAAGAATACAATTTTCATTACAAGTTCCAATCCATCACATCCTCACATCCCCACTTCAACTTGCTGGTAGAATAACTCTACTTGCTTGTTGAGGAATGGGTAGTGTGTCCACTAGGAGAAGTGTAGGTTGAACTTCCAGTTCCTGAGTTGTAGTAGCTAGACCCATTATCATTGCTATAGTAGTAGCTTCCATTACTATTTGAGTAATGATAACTACTTCCACCACTTGAGTTGGTACCCCCGGGGGTGTTGTAGTGATTTCCTTGACTATTGGTTCCTGAACGAGGCATGATTAGTGTTGTTGGTAGGAAAAGGATGGAGGTGTCTGAAAAAGATATGGGGAGGAAATAATTGATGAGGATAGGATGCTACAAACCATCACCTTGATACAATATAAGAAAATCCTCAAACAATAATATCAATCCGTTTCCCTTCACCGTAATTCATCCGAGGGCAAGTAGGGACAATGTCAACCAGCGTATGTCAAGTTCCAGTGCACCCAAACATATCTTTTGTCAACATAATACATATGTACCTCACACACGGCCACCCCCGACGAGTATTGCAACTATCCAATCAAACAATATCAATCCGTTTATCTTCAACCTTATGCCATCCGAGGACAAGTAGGGACATATACATTCAGCTATCAAGTTCCAGTGCACCCAAACATATCTTTCTAATATCCAACAAATATGCAAACCACATGGCCACCACCCGACAAAACCCGCAGCAAAATGAGGAGACATGATAGTACTAAGTGCCGTAAAGGATTCGATAGTCCTGATTATCAACCTCCGCCAAAGCCGCCACTCACCTGAACTTCTTTACAATGCAAGTGGGGGTAATCAATAGATTTTATGAGCACCAGTGAGTGTGTAAAAGATTCTGTGTGGCACTAGGATCGGTATCCGTTTGGTCGTGGCAGTTCAATTGGAGAGTGTTACCTATGGCACAGTTCGGTTATATATCCGTAGTCGCTCTTCTTTAGTTGTTATGATATCTATACACCACCGTAATCCATAATGATAGCATAGGTGCCCTGAGCATCCCTAATACTATGAGTGAACCTACCAGAAATTGCACCTGATAGTTCAAGATCCATTTCAATGAGTGTACCGTGATCAATTACTACATCCACCCATCTACCATATTTCCTGTCGCTAATTCTCATAATCTTCCGCTGGCCCGGCTTCCCAATGGGTCTACCACCTGTCAAGATGCCTCTCTTTGTAGGCTTGTCAAGAGGTAATCCATCCGTATGCTCATCAAACTTTCCTGGTTCATGAGATGCCGGTGCACCGTCAACCCTTTCAACCATAGAGTTATCCATATGTCCATCATAGATTCCAATATGCTCTATGTCCCTATGATCGTATTATATTATCTCTACTTTTGACCCAATCCAACTTCTAAAAGTAATCGATACTCGGTCACTCTTTCCGCTAGGCACCGAGTGTTCCCAAACATAACGTGCTGGTCCAGAAAGAATATACTTTGAACAATGCTTTGGGTATACTTGTGTATATACATAACCATCGTCCGTGTCTGTTTTGTGCCGAACTGCTTCGGTATTCATTTTTCTTAGCCGCAATGGTCTATCCTCTCCAAACGTATACACAAGAACTTCGGGCCCAAATAATTCATGATCTAAATGCCATGGTATTTCATTCTCAGCTTCATACATGTTGATTATACATTGTGTATTGTTCTGAGTTCTTTTGTCCATCCACTAATGTTTGATAAATGTAGTTCGGAATTTGATGTGCACAATTATCTTCATAGACAGCTACATCTCGAATATAATCATATCTACAATTTCCAAACTGTGCAATTCTACGCCCTTGCATTTGAGATCCAGTTTCCCATGGTATTGGTACGTATATCAAGTTTGTTTGATTTGTATCGAAGAAGGTAACATATTCGACGAGAGCCAATGTTGAATGTTTTCCCACACTTCAGGCAAAACTTGGTTATGTTCTATAGATAGCCCACTTGGAACTATATCATCTGATGAGTTGGTAGTACTATCCGTTATCATAATTTTTATACATCACCTCGTAATAGGCAATATACTCTCATAAACTTCAATAAACAATGTTATTGTTATTTTGTGCATAATATATGCACATACTCTCGACTCTTTTTTATCTCGGCCTCCACTCTGTAAAACAAGTATTTCACTCCTATACTAAAGGATTCATCTTATCAATATAATATGATGTTTCATTAGCATTGTGTGTTTTATTACGAATTACGATACTTTGCGCATTATTAAGACAGATAGATGATTCAAATGAACTATATTATTACAAGTGGAATTTTATAAACGCTATCATTTTTTTACTGGATATGTGGCAATATTATTATGCATAGAGAGGAAGCAGCCACCTCCATTACTAATCATGCTATCTCCTTAGTATCTGATTAAGAGTTATTCGGTTATACCAATTGTTGTGATTTAGCAAGTTTATACACAGTTTTTATTGCAATAGACTTTGAACACATCTTGTGCACAAAAAATTACACTCCTCAAACAGAGAAAGATTGCAACTCGGTATAATATACTCTATAATATACCAACATTATGTCATCCTACAGTCCATGGTCAACATCCTCTCCAACTGCCGATGTAGCATCAGCAGTAGCCGACGCTACAACAGCTGCCTCACAAGCCATCTCATCAATCGATTACTCCTCCAACTTGGTATCATCAGCCTTATCAACAATAGGCGATGCACAATTCTTCGAGGAGAGTATATCACCATCAACAGTTAAGACACAACTAGTAGTAACAGGCGACCCTTCAAATCCATCAACGACATTAAATTTATTAAAGGGTATGAAATGGTTATTAGCCAATATGTCCAAGGGACGGAATGTTAGTGATTTCTTCCCACATGTTGTTAAGTTAGTTGGCGTGCCTAATTTAGAAGTACGTAAAATGGTATACATATATTTAGCACGGTATGCAAATCATGATAATTCATGTAGAGAATTGGCATTATTAAGTATTAATGCTTTCCAACGTGGATTGGCTGATCGAGAACCATTATTACGATCATTGGCATTACGTGTTTTGACTTGTATGGATGTGCCGGATGTGTTACAGCTACAGATATTAGGATTACGCACCTGTTCGAAAGATAATAGTCCATATGTACGTAAATGTGCGGCTAGTGCCGTGGGGAAGTTATATCCACGTTGTATAGAAGTTGGTGATGGTATACAAGCTGAACAACTTGTTACTATTGTTACCAACTTATTAGAAGAGGATGGTAGCACGATGGTATTAACTTCGGCAATGATTGCTTTTTGTGAAATTTGTCCACAACGATTAGATTTACTGCATGGATGTTATAGAAAGGTATGTCACTTATTAACTGACATGGATGAATGGGGACAAGTGGTTGTTATGGATATATTGATGCAATATTGTCGAACGTATTTCAAACAACCTAGAGGACAATTGAAAGGTTCTGCAGAAAGGATTGATAAGGAACGTAGAGTTACACGAAGTACAAAGAGACTGAGTGGTACTGCTGCTACTGCTGCCGTTGATAGTAGTGGTGTAGATGCTATTGGAGAAGGGATACTGAATGGAAATACTACTGCAAATGATGATACTCTTCTGCAATTAGACACAACAACTGCAACTACAGCCATAAACGGAACATCATTAGCCACATCAACTGTTACTCTACCACCACGACAAAGGTCAAAGGTTAAAAGACGCGTCGTTCGTAAAGCATTTTACTCCGATGAAGAAGATGAAAGTTCCGAAGAAGAGGTTGATCCATATTATCCCAATACAAATGGGAATGTTGCAGCAACATTGAAGGAACCAACACTTTTAGGCACTCCTTCTACAGTATCTGATGGATTTTTCAAGGATGATGTAAATGCTCCTACTACAAATGGAGATCAAGATAACTTTGGATGGAAGAATAATGGAACAACAGCAATGGTAGAATTAGACGACGAAGATAGTGATTTGAACGAAGATCACAAGTTATTATTGGACTCGTCACTGCCTTTGTTGAAAAGTAGAAACTCTGCAGTGGTACTAGCGGCTTGTTCTTTACATTATCATTGTGGTGTTGCAAGTATCAAGGTAAGCTTTTTACAAGCAAGCGTCTGTTAGGCTATCATGAAATCATTAACTCTTCACTCACTTTTTGTCTTATCATCATAACTATACAACAGATACGATCTGCTCTAGGGAGAGCACTTGTGCGCATACACCGTGATAGACGTGAAATACAATACATTGTTTTGGTATCAATTAGAACACTGGTACGAGAATGTCCATCTGCATTTAGTCCGTTTTTGAATGACTTCTTTGTGAAGGGGATGGATCCATCGTTCACTCGAATGATTAAACTTGACATCCTTGTATCGCTAAGCACTGATCCAAAAGCAATAAGTGCAGTACTGACTGAACTGCAAACATACGTTCGTCACAGTGATAGAGTATTTGCATGTGCAGCAATTCAATCGGTGGGGAAAATAGTTGAATTGACCCGTGTTGTTTATGATCGAAGAGCTCATACAGCAGATGAATTAGATGCTAATAGTGCACGAGCAGATTCGAATGATATTGCATTGAACTGTCTTTCTGGTCTTGTGACTCTATCTGAACATACAAAGAGTGCTGAAGTTGCAGGTGAGTGTGCCAAGGTAATGCAACGAATCCTATCTCAACTTTCATCAGATGATGGAATAACAACAGTAAAGGATCCATCTGGAATCCAAGAACGTTCATTGAAACGTTTGTTAATGATTCTTGTGCGGTCACTCAACTCAGATAAAGTTGAAGCTGAAGAAGACGATGAAGCTGTCACACAAACAGAACAGAGTCGATTACAAAAACAAACAGTCTGCGTCCCTGACTCGGCTGTGGCATCAATCATCTTAATTGTTGGCGAATGGTTGTCAATACCTAACCATACAATAATATCTCCATGGAATGTAGACGAGACCACCAAGAGTAGAATTAGATTAGAGATTCTTCGATTATTGGCCAAACAATTCACTGGCTTGGATTCACAAATTAAGTTACAAGCAGTTCATTTGGCAAGTAAAGTCTTGTTGACACTCAAGGCAGACACAACAGCATCATCAGACAGTGTAACAGACAAAGAAACCACAGCTGTTAGTGAATTAGTTCTCGCTATGGGCAGAGTGGACGTGTTACAAGATGTTCGTGATCGAGCAAGGTATGAAGGCAACATCATCCACATGTCTGTAGATCTTAGTTATGATACCAGTTCACTCCAACAACTACCAGCAAATGCTACTACTTCTCTTAGTGTCGAAAAGGCGAAATTAATGTTATTGAATCGCAAGCCTAATGCATCATCTTTGCCTTTGGATATCAAAGAGCTTGACACTTCAAAGAATGAAAGTGATTTACTTCGATTTGGCTCATTAACCAACATTCTTGGTAGTAGAACAATGGGATCCACAATTCCACTACCAACATGGGCAGAAGTTGATAGTTCGACCACTCTCAGAGATCCGTCAACTGCAACCAAGTCTGACCAGGATGATGACTTGTATAGCTCGTCGGACGATGAATCGTCTTCTTCATCGAGTAGTAGTAGTAGTAGTTCTTCGTCATCGTCTAGTTCTAGTGATGAATCTGAAAGTAGTGACAGTGAGAGAAGTGACAGCAGTGAAGAGAAAATTACAGCTAACAATGTTGCTATTGCCAATGGTGGCTCTGATGTTGTTAAGCCTCCTATCATGTCTGCTCAAAATACGTCGGTTATACCCTCATTGCTCAATAACGATGACGACGACGATTCATCATCTTCTTCTTCTTCGTCGTCATCAGAATCTTCTAGCAGTAACGATAGCGGTAGTGGAAGTCAAAGTGACACCTTTGCTACCAAGGAAAGTGCTCTGCTTGATACAAGTACTAATGATATTCTTGATATGGAGTCAACTAATCTCTCTCAGGTACTGAATAAACAAACAAGCTTTTCATCCAGTGTCGCTGCAGCAGGACTCGAGGGCCTTGTCATGACACCCCTTGTTGGTAGCAAAGATGACATGAATAAACCTTCAAATATCGATGATGAGAGTGGAGCATGGAAAGAATTCGTCAAACCTTCTTTGAGTGGAGGTCTGTTGGTAAAGATGCGGATTATTCGAGGTCGATCTCGAAAGAAAGAGGCGCAGCTCTTGGGTGTCGATCCTAATAACCCAGGCACTGTATGCTTGCAGGTACACGTTGAAAGTGTGAGACCTGATGGTACATTACGACATGTAAGAATTGTTCATAGAGGAGGATCATCTAAGGGGGTCGTATCTCCGTCAAAAGTTATTACACCACCAGAAATTCCTGCTTTGAAGAAAGGAATGGCTTCTACTCTCTTCCTAGGGATTACATTTGCATCAGTTACCGATAGAGATGGAATAACAGTTGCCAAATTTGATGTTAAGAGTGATCGGGGTACGACATCCATAGAAGTTCGCCCAACTCTTGGTGAACTCCTTATTGATGACTCAAAGAGCTTGAGTCAGTCTGACTTTGATACTGCAATGTCTGGCTTACAAGGTATCCAACGTATCACATCAACATTTACACTATCACCAATAAACGAAAATACCTTCAAAAACCTGCCAAGTACTGTCATGCAACATCTAAATCTTGTGAGTTCACGTAATCTTTCTCAGTGTGTATTTATATTGACCAACTCGTATTTTATTAACTTTTATCTTCTTAGAAATTAATTGGAGATTGGCAAACTGGAAAGAAGTGTTCTTTTGTAGGAACACTACCAGCTAGTGGACAGAAGGTCTATGTTAGTGTCAAGTGTGATTCTACAACAGGAGTCGGTGAGATCACTACATGCAGTCACGAAGCCCTTTCCGCTAACTCAATCGCCAACCTTATCAAGAAAGCACTATCTAATCTGGACTAAAGCTAAGAGATGGACATTGAACTAATTCTACTTTATACACAAGACTTGTGTGGGCAAACTTATGCCTCCTTTCTCTTCTTGCTAAGGGCACGAGCAAGTGACTTGACGCAAGTCATAGTACACTGATGTGCACGTGAAGCTAATAGTTTATCTTGTTCATGCATTAGCATTGGCTCCAAACCTAGTCATGTACTCCTCGTCGGAGATTGTACCAACTTTTTCCCATTCTACATGTGCATATTTAGAACCACTTGTTAATTCTTCACCTTTAGCAGATAAAGTAGGACCACATGGGCATTTGCGTGCCCTGCGACTCTGACCTCCTCTAGAAGTATATTTACTTGCACCACCAGTATTGTTGCCATGATAACGTACAGTCCCATGTGGGCATGTCTCATTATCACCATATCCCAGACAACGAAACATAACCCAGTGTGTAGAATCGGTACTAATGTATTTGTTTCGTTCCTTGGATAATAACGCAGATTCGTTTTCATAATTATTAGAGGTTGATGACTGCTTCCCGCCTTTTGAACAATCAGCTTGTGTAAGCTTGTGCTGATTTCCTGACTTTACAACAGCATTACCCCCAATCTTACTCCCAATCTTCCCCATGCTGATAGCTACCTTACTTTGTTCTCGCTCATTGAAACCATCCTTCGCCATTCTATTCTCGCCATTGGTTTTCCTAGCTGCATTCTGTTTCTCGGTATCGGCAAAGCCGCCCTTTCTCCCCCCAATCTTCCCCATGCTGATAGCTACCTTACTTTGTTCTCGCTCATTGAAACCATCCTTCGCCATTCTATTCTCGCCATTGGTTTTCCTAGCTGCATTCTGTTTCTCGGTATCGGCAAAGCCGCCCTTTCTTCCCATGGTTTGTAGAACATTCCGAATTGTCAACTCATTGAAATTATCAACTTGATGTTCATCTAACATCTTGCGAGTATTACTCTTCAGCCACTTCTCACAATCAAGTGGTACACTCCTCAACGTGTAGACAAGTGTATCTCCACCCAGTCGACTTGACATAGTCGCAAACCACATAACACGACTCTTAATCCGTTTATCACGACTGAGACGTTGTTTATCCAATAAGACCTTCAGTGCCTCTGCATCTTCGGCTACATAATACAATCGATCACTTGCATTGGCACATTCCCTCATAGTCATTTCAGGTCTTGTAACTTTGATACCAGTTTCCTTCTCAAATTGAGTGATGAATGCTTTCACAGAATAATCCCAATCATCGATTACTTTTCCAACCCAATTAGACTGACCAACAGGTTCAAAGCCTTCGATTTCTGTCGACCAATTCGAGGGGTGTGTCGTTTCCTTACCGGCCAACTTGTAAAGTTCAGGATCAAGCTGTTTCCAACATGTATCCAATGCCCCGCAGCTTGTCCCAAATGCTGGAATAACAATAAGGCAAATCTTCCTCCGTTTACATGTTACATTGAATTCATTGATCAACCATGCTACCATTCTACCACGATCCTCTGAAGTTGGTTGACATGCACAATGTTCATCAATGGTTGTAGTACAGGTTGAGTCGGTATTGATGGCCACTGCACCAGGGATGATACCGCCACGATCCAGACTAGATGGTAGTCCGTGGGCAATTATACTGAGATTCTGTATAGTGCAGTTTGCTTCAATACAGCCTTCGGGTGCACCTGCATTGCATAGACCACCAAAGTTGCTACTAATACCCCACTTGGCATCAGATAGGTTACAATGGGGAAGAATAAGAGGAACGACGTCGCCTCGCCTAAGCACATCGCTTAGATGCGCCAATGTAACGAATGCTGGTGGGTATGAGGGTAAACCCGGACATTCACGCATTAAGGCTCCAAATCTCTCACGCTCTATTCGATCTTCCTCGGACTCAACTCCTAAGTGAGAATGAGTTATAGATATAGTTTGGTGAGTGTTCTATTAGACAATGGTTGTTATGATACACAAGTTTCAAGTAGAAGATAAACCATGTATATACTCAACTTACCTGTAAACTTTTCATGTCTTCTTGGATAGGTAGGTTGCCTCCCCAAGTATTCGGCCTTGCCATTCGCATAGATATCATAGACAACATCAACCATAAGAGTAGACTTTGCCTCTCGTGAGACACCCAGCATTGTCATCAATTTATATGTAAATGTTCTGGCTTGCTCGTATGTTGAGCCTTTCACACCACACACGGCATTCCACATGTCTTGCAGAGCCCCTTGCAACTCTTCTGCACGTTTAATTTCATCAGTAATCTCAGCCTTGAGAGTCCATTTACTTCCAGCTTGTACCGCCAACGAACGTAAAAGTGAATAGAAGATTTCATGCTCTCCTTCTGGGATGTTCTTGGGCACAAGTATAACAACTGCCCCCTCCGCAAGTTCATTTCTCAAATCTTTTCCGACGACACTAATTTTAATCGTTGGTTTCCACCCGTATACACTTGTATCTGATGCCTTACCTTCAACGCCGGCTTCTTCATCTTCAAGATCAACATTTAGAAACTTTTCCAATTTCTCAAGTGCTTCCTTTGGAGATGTAACTTTACCACCACCACTTACTTTCTTATTACTATTACTGTCCATTGTGTTGACAAGATCGACAAGGGCCTCTTCCTCTCGTTCTCTCTCCTCTGCCTCTCTCCTTATTTCCTCTTGTTGCTCACGCCAACGTGCGCGTTGAACCGCTAGACTGACGTGCCCCCGCTTATTAACAAACTCTTTCCTTGGAATAGCACTATGATTATCAGCATTCCTAAGGACTAATGAATCACTCCTTACCTTGGGTGTAGGATTGGCTAACTTTGCAGCGAATGTTATCTCATGTGCTGATGGTAACCGTACAACTCTAATCGCTTTCCATGAACCATGTTTTTTATGGTATGTTACCCTGACATTGTCCCCTTTTACAATATTGACACCACCAACAACTTCAGTGCTGTTAATATTGACACCACCAACAACTTCAGTGCTGTTGAAAGAAATCATCCGTGTTTTGTGTTTGTCGGGGGTAATGCCACCATGTGAACTGATACAAAATTGGGCAATTCTAGAAGTTGGGTCTGGGAACCATTTGCCTTCTATAAAATCAACTTTGCCTATATCCTCGAATACTTCAGATTTATTTTTAGGTTTGGTTGATTTTGTTGTTGGTTGTGTATTGGATATATCTGTTCCGTCGAATGTTCTTCCATCTAAGTAGTTGTTCAGAAGCAATGTGGTGAGTATAATAGAGTATAATGATAATATACTCAATTAAACACAATAAACACTTACCAGCCCCGCGTCCAGTTCCTCTACCACCATTGCTGATACCTCCGCGCCCGGCCCAATTACCTCCACGACCATCTACATGAACATTCATAGGAATAGGAGGACGTCCATGAGCACTACGCTGGTTACGTTGGAGGTTATTACCATCCCTACCCCCCATACCTCTACCACCTCGACCATCTACATGAACATTCATAGGAGGACGTCCATGAGCACTACGTTGGTTACCCCTACCCCCAATACCTCTACCACCTCTACCACTATTTCCATGACGAAAATTGACAGGGGGTGATCTACCACGGCCACCACCGCGTCCTCCTCTACCTCTCCCTCCTCGGCCATGTCCATTGGATGACCTAACATTATAATTAAATAATTTGTTATTGCAAACATCAAATGTTAAAAATAATCTACATAAACACTTACCATCCATGTCTACCACCATTATTGCTATCATCGTATACATCAAATCGTCCCCTGCCGCTATGAGGTGGCCCATGCCCACGGCCATTCCGAACTCCTCCCAAACTAACATTGTTTTGATTATCATAATGAGAGGATCTTCTTCCGCCGCCACCATTAGATGACCTATTGAATAATTAAAATGAAATGATTAATATTGCAAATGTCCATGCTAAGATTTGCAATACAAAATGATCATATCTAATATAATAACACTTACCACTGTGGTCTAATATTTTGATGCCTGCCATCATCTAACCTTCGACGTATCGTCCAGTTTGGGCACAAGGTACGTAGCCTCGAGCTACTAAATGAAAAGCCCCAGGCTCCATTTTTCACTTATCGAAAACACGCGCAAAATTGTATCTAGTACTAAGTCCTCCGTAGAAAACATAATCTCAGGCGAAGGATCGCCCATTTTCACATTTTAACCATTTATCAACATGGCGGCCTACTGCAATAGAAACCACCCTACGGCGGCGGCCTCTGCTATGTTTAGACGCTAAAAGCTTATCTGTCGGCTACATGGACTCATGGTACATCCACTGATAATCGATGGTGGCATACAACCTCAATACAGTCCTCCCAGAGCCTCAGAATGCATCG